>Ga0315280_10000010_pt1 | contig 387120 bp, 489 predicted proteins | sample YL17G06_40_MG_FD_203697 | JGI IMG/M metagenome (GOLD analysis project Ga0315280, IMG submission 203697) | Sediment microbial communities from Yellowstone Lake, YNP, Wyoming, USA - YL17G06_40 | ecosystem: Environmental > Aquatic > Freshwater > Lake > Sediment | place: USA: Wyoming | collected... | reverse complement strand
TCCATACATCAACCGCTTCCTCATAAGTTATCTTATGCACTTGTGCTCTTACTCTTGCCTGGTTCACAAGCACTCTGGCATCTGCTAGCAAACCTGCTGCTACTGAGCCAATGTGGTCGTCTATTTGAAATATCTTCTCCACAGATTCAGGAACTATCAAAGCAGCAGATGGTTTGATTGTTGCTAATAAAACCCCATCTTTGAATATCATTCCCAAACATGTCGTCCCTCTTTTAACTGCTTCCTTCGCATACTCCACTTGAAACAAACGACCGTCAGGCGAAATTGCGCATCAGTTAGCAACAACTAACAGATTATACGGCTATCGTGCGGTCGTACCCCATATTTCCGAGGGAGGAAGTACTACCTTACCTCTCTATTCGGGTAAAATTTGTGGGGGCACTACCAACCACCTTTCATCCTTATCATTGTTATTTTCCACCTCTTATTATTCTTTGATATTGGAATTTATATTATTTAACTATTAGCTTTCCAAAAGACTTTATTTTTGGTGCCAATTTTTATAACTAAATCTCTTTTGCGAAGTTGGTTAAGATGTTTCCATATTGTCTTTTGGTCTCTGTTAAGTCTATTAGCAATTTCCTTACTTTTTAAAGGGCTGCTTTTTAATTCTTCCAATACTTTTAGTTTGGCTTCTTTTTTGCTGTATTGTATTTGTTTAAAATTATCTAATGTAAAAAGTAATCTTTCTAATTTTTGTTTGCTAGTAAAACTTATTTCTTTACTAAAATTCAAGAGATTCGGATAACCAACAATTTTAAATCCCAACTGTATAGAATCTCCTACCCTAGATCTTTCATATACGTTATTTGTATATATATTCATTCCCGATAAAAGAATTCTTATATCTTCCATAAAACTTTTATGAGATTCTATTAACTCTACTTTTTTATTTTGTCCAAATCCTATACAGAACCCTCCCTGTTTTATTTCAACCCATGCTTCATCATCAAATAATGCTCTTATAAATGCAGATTTTATTTCTAGAGATCCATTTTTTATCCAATCAGGAATTGATAATATTTGAGTAGATTTCCTGCCTTTTGGAAAATCACATAATATAAGAAGTTTTGCTATCACTACGGGAAAGTTTAAATCGTAGATTTGCTTTTCCTCCCTAAAGTATTCTTTAATTTCAATTCCGAATAGATTTTTAATCTCTAACTTTACTTCTTCAATCAAATCTTTATTTTTATTTGTATAATGAAAGTGTTGTTCATCTTTTTTAATATGACCATCGCCCAGCACATGCCCTAATAGCGATGCTAAATCTTTGTTAACTTCTAGAGGCATTTTTATTTTTGCTGTATATTTTCCCACTTTTACGTATGTGATACCATTTTCAAAGTGTACAGCTTTGAACTTATTCGATAAATCCTCCGATCCAATTAATTCCATTCCTATCATTTTTTATCTGCAATAACAATTGTATATATAGTTTATTTACCACTTGTGGTAGTGCACTTCCGGTGGTTCCGATGAAATATTAATTCTGTTAAATTAGTCTGCAAGTTTTAATCCTTTTATTGTCCCTGAAACTTTTAATATTTTGAATATAACTCTTGCATCTCCTAAGCGTGAAATCAAACCCAAGCAGGCTATAACCTGTGGAACAGATTTGTTGTTGCACTTGATAACACCAATCTGGTCCTTCTCACTATACAAATTTTTTATCAGCCAGAGGGAAGTTTTTGAAATTCCGTGTTCGCCGAAAAAATCCAATATAGTACCCCAGATTGCTGATTCTAAATCTGCATAATTTATTGGTTCTTCAGAAATTACCTTAAAAGAGACATATCTTTCTTTTTCCCTAAGAGTTGGCAATAAAATTTTTAATTTTTCTTTCTGTTTCATCTAACCACTCAAGATTTTTACAGTTTGCTCGTTTTTCGGGTCAAAGGCTGGAGCATTAATCAAAACCACTTTAAAAGTCCCTTTGAAATGATAGGGGTTATTTGCTTCAATAAAAATTAAATCACCAGGATTAGCAACGTATACCTCACTGCCTTGAACCACAGTGAGCTGACCTTCCAAAACATAGTAAATTCTATCACTTCTAACATTTTTTGTAATCTCCGAATGATTTTCTCCTTCACCTACACTAACACTGATTTTTTTATTGATTTCTTTCGTCAACAAATTAAATACCGTATAACTATTACTAATTTTCCTAGCTTCTGCTTGCTCTTTTTTAAATAATTTAATCATTTAATCACCTTAATTCCAGGGGCTACCCATTCTTCACTTCTTCTCTCTTTGATCTTAGCAATGATATTCTCAGGAATTTTTGTTATCGCATCTTTAGCTTCTTTTAATCCCAATCCTAATTGGCAAGCCATGGAGATCAAGCAGTAAGGATCCTTAATCTCGAAGTGAGATATAGCACCAGAGCAAAGAATTATTGGCGCTTTATATTTTTTTGCAAGTTTTACATTGCGAGCAATATTTTGTAACACCTTCCCTCTCGTCTTTTTGTTTGAAATTAAAATTTCTCTAAAGTTTATTTCTATTGCAACACTATTTTTTGCAGCAAATTTCATGCACACATGATCTAGACCAGAGTCATTCCTCTCAAATTCTGGATGAGTTAGAATGTCAACCTCTGGTGTTTCGCAAGCTTCTCTATTTAGCCTCAAATCTCCACCTCTTGCTAATAAAATGTCAAACTCCCTTCTTCTCTCTACCAAAAAATTTAGTTCTTTCACATTTCTCGCTTCAAACCCAAGTAAAATCTCGATTCCTGTCTCTTTTTTCACTCTTTCTATCTCTGCTTTGAGTATGCTTTCTTCTCTTTCGCTTATAGGGTAGGCAGTAAAGCAAATTCCCTTGTAGCCCAACTGATTTGCCATAGAAGCTATTTGTTCTAGACTCGATTCTCCGCCGCTAAAAGCGCTGTGAGTGTGTAGGTCAAATGCGTTCATAATTAGAAATTGGATAATTGATTATTTACTTTTATTCTCCTAATCTTCTATGAGCTTCTGCTATACCTTCTGTTACTAAGGAACGTAAGGCGGCGAGATTTTGTACTAGTCCTGCCGATGCTATTACTTCTGCAAGTTCACTTGCTTCGGTTATTCCCATAATTTTGAGTGATAGCTGTGCCAGGGGATGATCAGTTGCACCACCTTTTGTACCTACGTGCATTGGAATTTTTGATTTTCCAATTAAATACTCTTCATTTTCATACCATTGACTTAATGGTCTTATCCCATTCCTATAAACATAACTATAAATTGATTCATTCACAGCTCTATCATCATTCCCTGTAGCTCTTACAACAGCCATTATACCATTCATTATTCCTTTGTTATGGGTAACTGCCCTTTTTTCAATAATTTCAGCAAGATGGTATGCTTTTAAGATTCTTTTAACAATCTCCTTTCCAAGTGATCTTTTTGGAACTTTCAATTTCACATCGACTAATCTTCCAACATCAAAATTTGAAATTATTCCCATTAAGGAAGTGCCTTGAGTTATTTCTTCTAATTTTGGTATTATAGCTTCACACATCTCTGTAATTCTTCTCGCTCCCATTGCATCTTTTGTATCAACGAATAATTCAGCTATTAGAAATTCTTCTTTTTGATAAACATTTATATCACGAGCTTCATAGTGCTTCGATACTCTCTGAGCTGTTTGAAGTAGGAATTCTTTATTTTCTTTAATTTTTTTCTTGGCTTCTTTAAAATTTTCTATGTCAAGCAATATAGCATGTCCTATCATAATTGATTCTGTATATTTGGCTAGAATGCCTTTACCATACCTGCATAATCTTGCAATGTTAGATGCACCCGCAGCTACGGTGTCTTCTTCTATAACATAAGGGACCATGTAATCTTTTCCGTTTATCCTAAAATTAGGAACAACTCTATAAACTTCTGGATAAATACTTATAACATTTTCTCCTTTTCTTCCTAGTCTTCTTTTCAAATACGAAGTACCAGAAAGATGTCCAAATTGCTTAAGAAGCTTCAAATCATCTTCATTTAACTCTGCAAATTCTCCTACTTTCTTTACCTGTTCTTCTAACGAAAGTTTGTAAAAGTCAGGTATTCTAGAATTCCTTTTCATATGTCAAAATGTAGAATTAAAAATATTTATACTATTTTAGTCCGCGTGACTTCTTTCCTGCGCTTGTGAGACCTCTCAAGACCCTTCGTCTGTTAGCAGGAAAGCAAACCCAATTGATTTTAGGGTCAGATTTTATGTTAGAATGATTAGGATCAACAAGAATAACTTCAAAATATTTTCTAACACCATCATCGCCAGCAAAATAACTATTCAGCACTTCTAAGTTTGGAAACCTCCTCTGAGCCTTCTCCTCTGCAATCCATTGTAATCCTTTTTTATGAGTAAAATGAGTCAGACCAGCTTTGCTCGGCTTTCTGCCTCTCCTTCCGTACAATCTTCTTCTTCTGCCACCTTTCCCTATTTTAACTCTTGCCAAGACAAATCCTTGCTTCGCTTTATATCCTAAAGCTCTGGCTCTATCCAGGCGAGTGGGTTTTTCTATTCTTTCAACAGTATGCTGCTTTCTCCAGTCAATGAGCCTGCCCTTTTGAATTGACCTCAATTCTCCTTTTGGTTTTTTCCACAATCTGTGAATGCATTTATATACGCTAGTCATAAACCCACTTTATACTTAACATTTATATATGTTATTAATTAAAATGTTTTAAAGGTGATGAATTGCATCCGATAGGAAAAATAATCATTGGAGTAATACTAGTACTAGGAGCTGTCTACTACATTTTGAAAGATCCTTTGGGATTGAATCCTCTGCGAGATCTGAAAATAGTAATAAACGGAATTGTACCAATACTTGTAGCTCTCGTAGGTCTATTCATGATATGGCTTGAGATGGACGAGCTGAGAATAGAAAGAGAGCTAAAGACAGAAGAGAAGAAAGTAACGAGAAAGAGAAAGAGGTAAACTAAAGCTTTTTATCTCATTCTCTGACTTTTTATTAATGAGTATTTTAGAATTTTTTAAATCTAAATCAGATATATCATTTTTTAATATTAATGCGACAGAACCTTAATTATGGGGGTAAGTCTCAAAGGATTAGTACCTAGCAGGGAAATTGAATTAGCAGATTTGTCAGGCAAAAAAATAGCTTTGGACGCATTTAATGTGATCTATTCTTTCCTTAGCATTATCAGGGATCGGTTTACCGGAGAACCTTTGAAGGACAGTAAAAACCGCATCACAAGCCATTTGAGTGGCATCTTTTATCGCACAACAAATTTGATAGAGAATAACATACATACAGTTTGGGTGTTTGACGGCGAACCACCAGAATTCAAGAAAAAAACAATCGAAGCTAGGGAGGAAGCAAAAGAAGAAGCTAGAAAGAAATGGAAGGAAGCTGTAGAAAAAGGGGAGGAGGCAATTAGATACGCACAGGCTGCTGCTCAATTTACTGATGCAATGGTAGAAGATTCTAAAAAACTTTTGGATTGCATGGGGATACCATGGATTCAAGCTCCAAATGAGGGTGAAGCAATGTGTGCATATCTTTGTAAAAAAAACGTAGTTTTTAGTGCTGGCTCTCAAGATGCAGATGCCTTGCTTTTTGGATCCCCAAGATTGGTTAGAAATTTGTCAATAACGGGAAGGAGAAAGCTACCAAAAAAAGAAGTGTATATCGAAATTAAACCAGAGATTATCGAGTTAGAGCAGGCGCTTTCTAATCTAGGAATAACACAAAAACAACTAATAATTATTGGAATTCTCGTTGGCACGGATTATGCACAAGGGGTAAAAGGTATAGGCCCGAAGACTGCTTTAAAGCTTGTGAAAGAACACAAAACTCTTGAAAAACTTTTAGAGAATGTTGAATGGGAAGACGAAATAGATGCTAAGGAAATATTCAATTTCTTCTTGAAACCCCCAGTTACGGACAAGTACCAAATCAATTGGAAAGAGCCAGAAAGAGAAAAGATAATCGAATTCATGGTTGAGGAGCATGACTTTGCAAGAGAAAGGGTAGAAAAAGTTATTGACAAACTACAACAAAGCTTTACAGCAGGGAGGCAGGCTAGTTTAAAGGGATGGTTTAAATAAATCTTTCAAAAATTAATTGATTTTTATGAATATAGAAAAAATAGTTGATATAGCAAAGAGAAGAGGGTTCATTCTACCAAGCTCAGAGATTTACGGTGGTCTCAGTGGTTTCTTCGATTTTGGACCCCTAGGATTTCTGATGAAGAAAAAAATTGAGAATTACTGGAGAGATTTTTTTGTAAAGTCGGATGACAACATATGTGAAGTTGAAACCTGCACTATTATGCCAGAGCAAGTCTGGCGAGCATCAGGCCACTTAAAAGATTTCATTGATCCGTTGACGCAATGCAAGAAATGTAAGTCATTTTTCAGAGCAGATGACTTGATAAAAGAGACTACAGGAAAGTTTGTTGAGGGTTTGAAACCAGGAGAGCTGACAAAAGAAATTCAAAAAAATAGTATAAAATGTCCTAAATGCAAAGGCGAGCTTAGCGAGGTTAAAATTTTTAATCTGATGCTTAAAACTGATGTTGGTCCTGTCGGTGGCTCTGCTGCTTATTTAAGACCAGAGACTGCTCAGGGAATTTTTGTTAATTTTAAAAACATTTTGAATGCTACTAGAGCTAAACTGCCTTTTGGGGTTGCTCAGATCGGCACATCTTATAGAAATGAGATTTCGCCCAGACATTTTTTGATTAGGCTAAGAGAGTTTAGGCAGTGTGAAATAGAAATGTTTGTCGATCCGAAAAAATTGAATAAAAATCCAAATTTTGAAAAAGTTTCTGAAACTAAAGTAAGAATTTTGACAAGAGAACAACAAAAGGAAAAATCCAAGCCTCTAGAAATTACGGTTAAGGATGCGGTGAAAAAAGAAATTCTGCCAAATCAGTTTATTGCCTATTTCCTCGCAAAAGAATTCTTATGGTATCAAAAGCTTGGGATACCTAAAGAGGCTTTAAGATTCAGACATATGACAGAGGCTGAAACCCCCCATTATTCTCAGGGGAACTTTGACATGGAAATCGAGTTCGATTTTGGATGGAAGGAGGTTGTAGGGAATGCTTATAGAACTGATTTTGACTTGAAAACCCATTCAGAGCATTCTGGAGAAAGCTTAGCTGTGGTGGAAGAGGGAGAGAAGATAGTTCCTCATGTTGTAGAACCTTCCTTTGGTATAGATAGAACGATATACGGAATCTTTTTATACTCTTTTGTTGAAGACAAGAAAAGAGGTTGGGACTGGTTTAGGTTTCCAGTAAAAATTGCGCCAATAACAGTAGCAGTCTATCCTTTAGTCTCTAAAGATAAACTACCGGAAAAAGCGTCAGAAATCTATGATATGTTAAAAAAAGACTTTGATGCCATTTACGATGAAGCTGGTTCGATAGGAAAAAGATATGCTAGAAGTGATGAGATTGGTGTCCCGGTAGTAGTTACCTGTGATTATCAAACCTTGAAAGATCAAACAATCACATTGAGAGATAGAAACACGACTCAACAGATAAGGGTTAAGATTGAAGATTTAACAAGAATTATAAAGCAATTGCTAAATGAAGAAATAAAATTATTCTAAGCAGCTTTTCCTCTATATATCTTGGCAAAGCTCGGAGTAACGACAAGAAAGTCCTCATCCACACCAACTATGTCTCCGTTCATCGCCAACGCAGTCTTCCTTAGCCTATCAACACATCTTTTTAATTCAGTAATATCCTTCTGTCTCATCTCTTTGATCTTGAGAAAAACAACATTTCCCTCTCTAACCATGCCCTGAACCCTTTCTATATCAGCATATTCTCTAAGAGTGTCAATTTTTACATTAACCCTACTCTCTTCTATTGTAGGCCGAACCTCGACAAACTCTTCCTCCGGTTCTTTCGCTCTTTCGGGCCTTAACCTGTCCAATTTCTCAGCAATCTTTTTTACATCCATGTTGTTGCCTAATAATAAGTTTTGTCTTTCAAACTTAAATATCTAACTCCCTTCTTTTCTCTTCCAGTATACTGACAGCATTCCATATTTGCGTCCTTGTATACATCGGCATGTTAGGATCGTTAATTATCTCGTCGAGTATATGGATAGCAGTGCTGATTTTTATCTCAGGTGCATCACTACTATTTAACACAGTTTTTGAATCTTCTGCAGCTTTTCTTATGTTTTTCGGTACAGTCCTATCATTTATTATCCTGTCCAACAATTCTGTAGCATTTTTCAGATCTATCATAAGCATCACTTTATCACTTCTTTTAGTGTTGTCTGCAAATCTTTTAATCTTTCATCTATCCTGCTTTCAGTTTTCTCCAAACTCTTTATTCTTATACCAATATTTTCTTTTGTTTCACTCAATTCTTTTTTCAATTCTTCCACAGGTTTGGAAATCATTATCTGGCCGGTTATCTTGTATGCAGTTGTCTGCTTCGTAGTATTCAGCTCCTCTAGTGCTCTTTCAACTTCTATCGTTTGTAGTTTTAAACTCTCCTTTTGAATCAATATATTCTGCAGTTGTTGCTGATAGTTCTGGAATTGAGCAATCAAATTTTTTGTTTCTTCGCTGATTTCTTCTGCCATAAAAACCACTTAATGCTTAAATAGGAAAAGTAAAGAATTAAAGCTTTTTGATGGATTCAACTTATTTTTTCTGCTTCCAATAACATTGAAACCAATGAGATATACGAATTTATAATTGCTTTGAGATGGCTCAGTTTTTTGCTTTTGATATTTATTTCGATAAAGTCTTTTTCTGCTGTTATTTTTGTTTTTACATTTTCAGAATTCTCTGCATCAGGCTCCAAGCTTCTTTTAATCAGTTCGGGATTTCTGCATTCAAACTTCAAATTTGCTTCGAACATAGTTAGAAATTGATAATTCTAAATTTAAGTCTATCTAGCATGAACTCTTTTTATACTCTCTGGCCTTAACTTGACAAAAATTCTATATCCACAATACGGGCACCGAATCTTATCTTCAATCTTTGCTACAATTCTTTTACATTTTATGCATTTGTACACATCATCACTCCTTTTTTGGATAATAAGCCAAACCGGCAAATTTAGTTCCGCACTTCTTGCACCGCCATATACCAGAAGAAACTCTTTTCACATATGGCATGTTGCATTTAGGGCAGATATGTCTTTTCTTCTCCTCGATCTCTATTTTTGATACGGTTGCTCTTATAGTTCTCCCATATCTTGGCCCAAATCTTCCTGCCGGTCCAACCTTTCCTTTCTTTCCCATAAAATCACTTTATTATTTTAAATTCTCTTTTTGTGGTTAGGCTATCTAAAATTAATTTTAACTCTTGATCCGAAATCTCCCTCTTTAATTTCCCCTCTTGGAATAATTGAACCAAGTACAATTCTAGTTGAGCCGCAAGCTCAGGCTTTACTAGCCTAATCCTGCCCAATCTTTCAAAGGCACCCTTCGATAATATCTTCTTCAGTATAATTTTCTTCAATTCTTCAATTTTTTTCATTTCCTCCAAACTGACTTCTTGGTCGTTCAATCCTTGCTCACCTCATAAGCAATTCTATCCAAGAACTTCTGGCCCTTGTTTGTAATCCTCCTGCCTTTTGCAACTTTTTCGATTAAACCTGCTTTCTCCAACTGTTGTAAAATCTTTCTTATTATTTTTCCAGAAGACTTCCTGAAGTGGGCGGGTTTATACCCCCTCTCCCTTCTACCACCGTAATAAGATCTTAGACTTGACACCCCTACAGGACTGTTCAAGTAAATCCTTCTCAGAATTGAAGCAGTCCTTATATACCAAAAATCCTTCTGTTGAGGGGGCCTCTCCCTATGAGCCCCTGACTTAACGAATTTTGCCCATTCTGGCTGAGAAATTTCTTTAATGTTTTTAAGATCCCCCTTTAACTTTTCAATGAATTTGTCTGTTTTCACTTCTCTGACAGTTACCATACTAAATTATTTATCAAGATACTATTATATGTTTTTTCATTTTCCGTAAGGATACCTATAGATTCGGTTGCAGTTCAAACATTTTGTAGTTACTGTTCTCTTATCGCTCTTTATCCTCACCTGAGAGGTTTTGCCGGGGATTAGCAAGGAATTGCAGTTCTTGCAGAATTTCCTCTTTTGCTCTTTTGACAGTCTAATGTTATATCTCAGTCCGATCTTCCTTGCCAGTTCTATATATCTTCTGCTTCTTTCAGGGTGTTTTGAAAATTCCTTCTCAGCCAAACCAAACAGAATTTCGATTCTCTCTTTTGCAATTTTCAGATATTGAATCGGTTTTTTGCTTCTTTTCATCTAATTATAAATGGCTTTTTAAAAAATGAATTTAACTGCGAAATCGCTTTTCAAAGCCGAATAGATTTAAATACTTTTCTTTCAGATTATTCAATATGCCAGAACTTTTGTATCAATTGTCACCTCCTGTACAAAAAAGAATAAGTGAATTAAAATTTAGCGCAGGTTTACTTGCGTATTCAATTAATCAATTTAAGGAGACAGGTATTCCAGATAATAGTGAAATAGTTAAAACTTATGAAAGGTTGTTAAAGGAAGACTTGGACGCCATTAAAAAGATTTTAAAACGCCATAAAACAAAAAAGGCTTAAAAATGAAAAAATTTCTTATTGTTAAATTTCTAACAAATTGATTTTGTTCTGAGAAAATTAGATTTGAAATAGTAAAAAAATGGGGATGCCGAGATTTGAACTCGGGTCTCAGCCTACCTTGTTTCTATCCCAAGGGCCGGATACTTTTGGCATTTCATTAGACCATTCTAGATTTCTTAGCTATACTACATCCCCTTATCAAAGAAATTAAATACTGTTTGTTATTTAAGTTTATGGGGCCGCCGAGATTTGAACTCGGGTTGTAGCCAATCTGATTTTTCCAATCCCCAAGGCTAAGTCTTAGACCAATCCAGGATTTTACGAGCTGGACCACGACCCCTCCCCATATACTATATTTGATTACAAATTACAAATTTTAAATATATGTATGAAACTATAGTTGGAAGAACAAAAGAAGATTTAGAAAAGTTTGATGCTAAGGCAGTAGGCTATATAGGAAAACATATTGTTGGAACAGGAGAAGATGTTCACCTAACAACTAAAGTCTTTCTTGATTTTCTCAGACCTCATATTGTTCTTGTTTGCGGAAAAAGGGGCTACGGAAAGTCCTATACAGCATCAATTATAGCCGAGGAGATTGCTCTACTTCCAGAGGAATTCAGAAGAAATTTATCTGTAGTGATGGTAGATACGATGGGAATTTTCTGGAGCATGAAAAAACCAAATGAACAGCAATCAGAGCTCTTGAAGAAATGGGATCTAGAGCCGAAAGGATTTTCAAACGTAAAGGTCTTTGTCCCATTCAAACAAAAGGAAGAATTTGAAAGGGCTGGTATACCAATCGACGCAGGCATTTCCATTCTGCCGTACGAATTCTCAGCAGATGAGTGGAGATTGGCTTTTAATCTATCTGCCACAGAGCCAGCGGGAATAGTCCTAGAAAAGAATGTCAATGAGCTTTTGCAAATAAAACAAAAATTTACAATAGAGGATTTGATTACAAAAATAAAAGACGATAAGGAGACTAGCAATGAGGTAAAAGATGCTTTAAAGAATATGCTTACAGTTGCAGACCAGTGGGGAGTTTTTGGTGAGCAAGGATTAAATATCGATGAAATTGTCCAACCCGGTCAAATTTCAATAATAGACGTTTCCCATCTGAGAGCAACAGAAGCATGGAGTGTCAGGAATTTTCTTGTTGCAATAATATCTAGGAAAATCTATCACTATCGTTTGTTAGCGAGAAAGGAAGAGGAGATAGCAAAAATGGAGGAAAGAGAGATAGAAAAAAAGTATCCGATGGTTTGGCTGATAATTGATGAAGCGCACAATTTCTCTGGAACCGAACCCAGCGTTTCTCTGAATCCTTTGCTCACAATTGCAAAACAGGGGAGAGAGCCAGGAGTGGGTTTGGTTGTTATAACACAGATGCCCAGTAGAATTCATCAAGACATCCTCAGCCAGTGCGATTTGGTGTTTTCTCACAGGCTGACCTCTAGGGATGATCTGCAGGCTTTGCACGCTGTTTATCAGAGTTATATGGCAGAAGAGTTATGGAAATACATCAATCAATTGCCTCGCTCATGGGCAGGTTCCTGTTTGATTTTGGATGATAATTTGGAAAAAATATTTTTGGTTCAGATTCGTCCTAAGGTTAGCCATCATGCGGGTGGGACGGCAGTTCTTGTATAACTTTAAATTTTGGGTTTGATTCTTTTATCGACAGTTGCTTTTTCGTCACTAGTTGAAATAGTGATTGAATACAGCATAGGCGCGAGAAATAAGAAAGAAATAAATTTTAACTTATTATAAATTCTATTAGAGAGAGTATGGAAACCTTAGAACTGATTAAGGTATTATTGGTTGTCTTTGGGATGATAGGCCCTATTGTTATAGGATTGTACATGCTTTTGTTTGTTTGGGTCAAAAGATGTCCTTTGTGCGGGACTAAAATGAAATTCCAATACGGTAGGGGGGTTGTTGGTTATACGTGCAAGAAATGCAGGCATTTTGAGATAAAAGTTTTGCGCTAAGCGTACTTTATGATTTTCATCACAGTTCCTATTCCTTTTGTCTTCCCTTCTCTGAAAACAAACCTGTCTCCGGTCTGGACAAAAACAGGTCTGTATTTGAAGATTGCTCGCACTCTCCCTGTCTCCCCTGCCTTTAAGTATTCTTTATCCAATAGTTCAAATTTAACAGATTCGGCAGCAGTTTGTCCGTGATAAACCGGCTCATAATTTGTGGCTATTCTTGTTGGGTGGTTTAGAACCAGAATTTCGGCTTCAAAACTCTGTACTGCCCTAGGTTCTATTCCCGCGTTGCAAAGTATCATACCTCTCTCTATTTCTTCGTGCTTTATTCCTCTTATAGCTATACCAACTACCAATCCAGCATTCGCTTCTTCCAGAGGATGGTAATGCATTTCAATGCTCCTCGCCTTTATTTTTCTGAATTTTCCAGTTTTGTCAGGACCGATCAATAGCTCTGACCCAGCTTTCAGCTTGCCTTGTTTGATTGTTCCCGAGACCACAGTTCCCACCCCAGAAACATTGTATATTCTATCTATAAACATCAGGAAAGGCTTTTCCAAATCTTTTTCTCTTGGTGGCAAGGCAAACAGCAATTTGTTTAATTTGTCAAATCCCTCTAAAGTGACAGAGGATGTTCTGATAATCGGAACAGTTATGTCAAGCTTGTCTATTATAACCGCAACATCCTTCTCATCTTTTATGGTAAACGGAACTCTCCCAACAAATTTTAACAATTCTTCTATCTGAGATTCAACTTCTTCAATTCTCCTTTCTCCCATTTTGTCAACCTTCGTGATGCAAACTATTATCGGCAGGTTCATCGCTAGCAACAAACCCAAATGCTCTCGCGTTATATGCGTTATACCATCATCTGCAGCTACAACCAAAAGACCGTAATCTATATTCTGCCCAACCAAGCCACGTATAGTTGTCCTCAACCATGGTTCATGTCCAACCGTGTCAACGAAGCTAACAATTTTTTCTGCCTGTTCTACAATTTTTGCTCTCTCTTTTTTGTCTAATGGGTTTTTCAAATGCATAGGTTTGCTGTTTTTAAAACCGTATAGAGCGTAATGCAAGTCAGCAGACAGGCCACGCTCAATCTCATGTGGCAACACATTCAGGTAAAGCCAAGCCTTTCCGGTCTTATCTTGTTTTCCCGTCATTAAAGTGGCTATAAGAGTAGATTTGCCATGTGCAACATGTCCTGCAGTTGCTACTATAATATGTTGCTTAACTCCAACTTGGTATTTTCTGACTATTAAAATTCTTCCTATCATCTTTCCATTTTCAGCAAATTTCTCAATCTTAGCAATCTCGGCGTTGTTCTCCATGGCGATTGTCTTCAAAACCGATAAAGTCTCTTCAAATTCAAGTTCGTTCAGGCCTTTTGCTGTTCCTTTGTCGTCAACACCAATTATATAGACTGCCTTTCCATTTCCTATCTCGAGCTTGAACTTCATCTGGCTTGCTAACTGCTGCTTCCTGTCATCCTTCAGATGATAATCAGGGCTAAGTTTTTCCTTGAATTCGATATTTTTGTTTTCTTTCCTTGGAATTGTTATACTGCTTTCCGACATACTATCTTGAGAAACTTTTAATTGCAACAGGCTTAAATTTAACTGTTAGCCTATACTTTCAAATCAAAAACAAAATAGCCTCGTCTCTTCAGTTCTCCTTTTTTTTCAATTCCCTTAGCGATAATTCCAAAATACTCTCTTCTTTTTTTATTAAACCAACTAACAAATCTGGCCTTTTCTTCTAACTCTTTTAATATCTTTTCCGCCTCTTTGAAAGAAAGATCTTGCCACTTGACCTCGAAAAATGCTATTTTCTTCTTCTCCTTACTTAAGAGAACAACATCTATTTCTTTATCCTTATACCACCATTTCCCAATTTTGTCAAATTTGAAAGGTAGCTTATTCGATCTGTTTGATTCAATTAACAATTCTTTTCCGATTTCTTCAAACGCCTTTCCAACAAAGCTGTTGAATTCTTTTCCGATTTTCTTTATTACATAATCTGTATTATCAATCTCTAGGTAACTCTTATTCGGATATACGAATTTGAACCAAAATCTAAAGAAATTGTCTTTAATCAAATAAATTGCCTTTTTTGATTTTAGTTTTTCTGTCACAGGAACAATTCTCTCCACTATCCCAAGTTTTATTAATACATTTAGGTACTTAGGCAGGTCCTTTGCTTCGACCTTTGAAAAATTTGCTATCTCGCTTATTTTTGTATTCCCATTGACAATTGCTTCTAATATTGAAAAATAAGTTGAATAATCCCTTAACTCTTCTCTAAGCAAAAACTCGATTTCCTCGTATAATAAACTCCCTTTTGTTAGAATCTTTTCTTTTATGTTTGATATAATACTTCTGTTCTCATCAAAAATGGACAAGTAGAAGGGTACGCCTCCTGAAATGGAAAAAGCTTGAACCCTTTGTTCTAATGTATACTTTCTAAAGAAATTTTTAATTTGATTAAATTTTAATGGCTCGACTTTCCATTGTCCTGTTCTTCTGCCATATAAAGGATTTTTATAAGATAGCAAGCTCTCCATCATAGAAACCAAGGAACCGCACAGTATCAATACTATATTCTCACCCTTGATTATTTCATCCACAATTAACTGAAAAACTGAAGGTATTGAACTGTCCTTTTCAACCAAATAAGAGAATTCATCTATCACTATTATCATTTTCTCTTTTCCTGCTCTTTTCACAGTATATCTAAAGGCATTATCAAAGTTTTTTACTTCTGGTTTAACATCTTTAAAGTACTCAGCAGTAATTTCTGCAAATCTTTCTGAATTAACCAAAGTTCCCCTTTTATCGGCAAGGAAATAGACAAATTTTTTCCCCTCACAAAATGTCTTAATTAGCTCTGTCTTCCCAACCCTCCTCCTTCCGTAAACTATCAAGATCTGTGGCAATTTTTCCCTAAACCTGCGTTCGAGAAATTCTAACTCTTCCTCTCTGTTAATAAATCGGAACATAAAGATAATCTTTTATTTCCGTATATTTAAAGATTTCGTTCTATCCGAGAAACTTTTAATTGCAACAGACTTAAATTTAACTGTTTCATTAAACTTGACATATAATATTTTTAGACTCTTGAGAAACTTTTAATTGCAACAGTTATTTAACTGTTTTTTTTGAGCTTATTTCTAAAGGATTAGATTTTTACACAAGCCACTTAACATATAATATTTTTTCATTAGAATCTAAACAGGCACTGCTGTTTTTTGTTTTGTTTCTCCAAAGTAACTGGATGCTAATTCTATCCCTATCTTCATCAAAATCTTCACTCTCGGATTTCCTGTATTTAATTTGTATAACTCTGCTTTTCCTATAGATCTTGTCTTAACTATTATTTCCTTTTTAATCAACTCTCTCCATATTTTCTCTATTGTTACTCTAGATATTCCCGCTTCATCTGCTACCTGAGTTTTTGAGTAGTCGAAGCTTGGAAAAGTTAGAAAAAAGTCTAAAACCTTTATCAGTGGACTTTCTCCAAATGTTTCCAAAAATATTGACTTTTTTGCTTCTATGCTCATGTTATTTCTTTGGTTTTACCAATATTTAAAGATTATGCATTGATGGTATGTTTTTTATACATTATCTTTATAGTTATTTAGTCTAATTATTTTTATGGCAATATATCTTAAGAAGGAGGAAGTTTCTGATGAAGAAATAGAGGTTGCTTTGTTGCATAAACTATTTATGATGCGTGCTGGGGTTAAATACCACATTTATGAACATGATTTGCCGAAGGGGTTCCCTCCTCATTTGCACAAAAGGATTTTAGAAGCTGCCAAGAGTTTGTATAAGAAAGGTTTATTGATTAAATTTCCTCATCGAGGAGAGATTGTTTGGCAGTTGAACTTGAATAAAATAGATGAAATTAAAGAAAAGATAAAGAAGTTTTATGAAATTTCATAATGAAGTTACTATTTGTTTTATTGAACTATATATAAGAAATTCCATCATTTGACTTTATTTCTAAAAGAATAGATTTTTACACAAACCACTTAACATATAATATTTTTGTTATCAATCTTGCTATCACCAGGATAAAAACTTAATTCAAATCAAATCCAAATTTAAATAGAAAGGACATGAGCAAAAAAATAATTTTTATCAGTCTTCTATTGATTTCATCAATTTCATTCATTGCTCTTTCTTCTAGCTCGGAAGCTCAGGTCTGTCAAGTTAATATAACCTGGTCCAGCAATTCAACCTATACAATAAACCAGAACAACACCTACTACTGTCTAAACCAGAGCTGGTACATAGAAGGAGTAACAGCTATTAACAGCACAACAAATCTGCAGAATACTACTCTTGATTGTTTGAATTATAATTTAGATGGAAATGATGCTACTCTTAAAGATGGTATCTATTTGACTGGAAGTGATACTAAGAATAACACTATAAAGAATTGCAATATTACTGATTTTTATTCTGGAATTTATTTGTATAATGGACCGAATAACAACACTATAACTAGCAACGTAGTTGGTGATAATTATGGCCGCGGCATCTATCTAGAGTCAAGTTCTAATAACACTATATATAACAACACAGCTAATAATAACTACTATGGAATCTACCTCTATCTCAACTCCCACAACAATATATTAACTAACAACACAGCTAATAACAATAGCAACGGCGGCATCCTATTTTCCACAAGCTCAAACAACACTATAACTAACAACACAGCCAACAACAATACTAACTATGGAATCTACATATACAATAGTTTAAAAAATACTATAACAGGCGGTTCCATAGCACTTTCTTCAACTTACGATTATTACTTGCGAACTGCAGGAACAACCAACAACTTCACGAACACAAACTTCACAGCTGCAAGAAAGATTTACTTTTATGATGCAACAAGCTGGTTTAACTACAATAATGAAACTACAGGCAACATCTGGCTTAAGACAAGTGTTTCTGCTACAGCAACAATAACAAGAAAACTTATCAATTGGAATCAGAGTTTGATGCAATGGAACGATACTAATACTACTGGTTCAGAAATAACAGTAAGATACAATATAACTGGATTGAATGCAAACAAGTACTATAACATTTACAACAACTCTGTTCTAGCTTACACTCTGCAAACAGATTCTTCTGGTAATTTGCCTAGCTTTACTATTTATCTTGGTAGTGAGCATGAAATAAAAGTGGAAAAAGTCCCAGACATTATAATAACAATGGAATCACCTAAAATGTCTTCGAACAGAGAGATAATTTCAAGACCCAATTCTGACATTCTATTGTATGGAAAAGCATTTTACACCAATGGCACGGCATATGCTAGTCAGCAACTAAATTTTACTTATGATACAAGAAGTTTAGGAAGCAACACAACAAATGCTTCAGGATATTATTGGTTTACTTTCTCCATTCCATATGAAGGAAGCTATAATCTGACTGTTAAAGCAACAGACAGCTACAACAACACAGGAGAGAATACCTCTGTTTTATTTATTTCTACTCATCCTTTGACCGTCAAGTACAATTTAAATTTTATGCTTGGAAGTACTAAAGAGAACGACTTGTACAAGAAAGGCAGCAAGTATGTCTGTGGTTATGATAATACTGAATATCCTAATGGTTTGGTCTTGGGTTTGATTCATTCCTATAAGGCTAGTGATTTAGAAGACATTGGATTTGAATCTGCTAGCTCTAATGGTTTAGTAGGTTATTGGAAGTTCGATGAAAGTTCTGGAACTTCAGCTTCAGATAGCGGTGGTAATGGAAATACAGGAACTCTCAAGAATGGTACAACAACCTGTTATGGAGGAGATTGTCCAAACTGGATTAATGGAAAATACGATAAGGCAATAAAGTTTGATGGAGTGAATGATTATGTCGATTGTGGAAATGATAGTAGTCTAATAATTTCTGATTATATTACAATTGAGGCTTGGATTAAGCCACAACCTAACCAAGAATACTGTTGGGATGGTAAGAAAGGCAATTATGGTGTAGCTGCAAGTGTAAATAATTACACGGGTAGTACAATATGGAGCTGGCAATTAAGATATGGTGCTCCAACAACCTGTTATTTAGGTTTTCAATTTAACGGTAATCCTGAAGGTGCTAAGTGGGTTACAGTTGGACAAAACTTAACAGCAGGAGAATGGTATCATGTAGTGGGAACTTTTAATGGAACACATATTAAATCTTATTTAAATGGAACGCTTATTGAAACAGACCAAATTTCAGCGATATCTACCAATCCAAACAATAAAATCCTTATAGGTAATGAAGGTTGGGCAAACTATTTCAACGGAACAATCGATGAAGTTAAGATTTACAATAGAGTTTTAACAGCAGATGAAATAAGAACTGAATACGAGTCCAAGTTTAAACTCAAGCAAAGTGTTGATAATTCTCAGTTATTGTTAACTTATACAAAAGGAACTTGTCAAAACATAGAAGATAAGATGTATCTTGTGGAGAGCTATGCCATACCGAGCAGAGCATTCTCCTCTTTCAGCTATACTATACCAGCTGGTGTTCCTATTCTAATTCAGTTCAAGAGCGACAGGATACAGATAAACGGGAGCGACAGGTTTTCTGCTGGTGACCATAAGATCTGTGCTCAAAAATCTGGAATAAGTGCTGGAAATAAACCGATAATAGATGTGAGTGTATGCTGAGAAAAGGAATAACCCCATTTATATCCATGGCGCTTGTGATACTGTTAACTATTGTAGCTATAGCAATAGTTTTGCTTATTGGCCTGCCAGCGATAGAAAGAGCGAAGGAATCAGCTGTTTTGAATGAAGCTATGCAGAACATGAAAGCTATTGGAAGCATGATAAAAGAAGTTGCATCCGAGGGGGTAAGTAGCATTAGAAGCTTGCAGATAAAGGTTACAGATGGTGAATACAAGGTAAATGAAAAGGCAAACAGCATAGATTTTACCTATACAACAAAAAGCGGTATAGTCCAGCCTGGAAGTTTCATTAAAGAAGGGGATATTATTCTGTCTGCTGGTGCAAATGCTAAGGCTAGTGAATATGATCTGGACAATGATGGAAACAATGATTTAGTTTTGGAAAACGAAATTCTAAGGATTGGTTTATTAAAGAACGGAACCAAAACTGCTCAAGTGGCTATGAACACAAGCAGACTGATAAGAAGAATTAATTTCAAAGAGACAAATGCAAATGTCACCCCTTCTGACAGCTCGGTAATACTTGACGATTATTCTGAAAGCTCCTATGGGACTGGATACTCTGAGATTGTAAAAGCAGAAGAAAGACTAGCAAAGGCTGAGGCTGTAGTCCACATGAACACCAGCTATGCTGTTTATGACATTCTATATACTTTGCAGTCAGGAGCTGACTTTGTTATTGTTAAGATACAAAATGCCTATTATAAGTGATAAGATGGTAGTGATAAAGAAAAAGTTCTTCCATGTAAGACAAGGTATGAAAAGATTTAGGGCAAGCTGGCAGAAGAGGATATACGATAAGATGTGGAGAATTTGGAAAAGAGAGAAAAGGATAAGATAGTTATTGTTATAGGAAGCTTTCTCAAACTTTAAACAACAATAGGAAAGAGGAATAAAATAATTCTTCTTAATAACAGTTAATAATTATGTGGAAATTACTCAGACTAGAAGCAATCAGAGCTCTGGAAGATCCTTTAGTCAAAAAGATTCTGCCAAGATATATTAAAGTTGTAGAGAATGAACTTCCTGCAAATTTCCAGATAGCCAAGAGGATAGTTTTTGATTTTGACAAAGGCATGTCTGAACAAAAGTTGTGGGAAGAACATGCAAATCTAATGGAAAAATTCTATGAGACAAAAGAGGTAATGGACAAAGGAAAATTAAAAATAAAAGATTTAGAGATTCCTCGTTATTCTTTGCTTGATTTGAAGATAACACTAACGAAAGAAATTATGCGTGCGTGTGAACTATGTGAATGGAAGTGCAAAGTCAATCGTTTAGAAGGTGAATTGGGATTTTGCAAAGTTGGAAATCAATGTCTAATCTCCTCTGAATTTGTACATATAGGAGAAGAAAGTTTCTATGTTCCCTCGCATTGTATATTTTTCTGGTCTTGTAATATGCAATGTATTTTTTGCCAGAATTTTACAATAAGTTACAGAATTGAACCCGGAATTCCAAGCGCACCACAACAACTTGCTAGGATAATGGAAAAAAGAAGAAAGGAGGGTTGTAGAAATTGTAATTTAGTTGGTGGGGAACCAACGATGAGTCTGCCATGGGTTTTAGAAGCTTTGAAACATTGCGAAGTCAGCACTCCTGTCTTGTGGAATAGCAACATGTTTATGTCAGAAAAAACGATGAAAATTCTTGATGGCGTTATAGATGTTTATTTAACAGATTTCAAATATGGTCCTGGAAAATGTTCAGAACATTTAACTAAAGTAAAAAACTATTGGGATGTCGTAACGAGAAACCACTTGATTGTCACAGCCCAAACAGAAACGACAGTTCGACATCTCATTCTCCCTGGTCATGTTCAATGCTGTAGTTTTCCGATATTAGAGTGGATCGCAAATAATATAAAAGATAAATGCCTTTTAAATCCCATGGATCAATATTTTCCGTACTACTTGGCTAAGCAATATCCAGAAATTAACAGAAGAATTACAGAAGAAGAATATCAAGAGGTTTTAAGAAAAGCAAGAGAGTTAAATCTTAATGTCAAGGATTGATAAATAAAATTAATCTCGGTTTCTGGTTTCTTCAGTTATTTTATTGACTAATAGTTTTAAACTGTTCCGTCCAACGTTCTAATGAAACTTAAAGTCAAATTATAAATAGAAATGAAAATTAATATAATGTGATTGAATGAAAAAATTTGAAGAAGAAAAAATTCTGCTTGAGTCAGAAGGTTTAAAAAGAACTAAGAAAGATCCGTTGAAAATCACCAGCGAATTAAACAAAACTATGATCAAGATTTTATCTGAAAAAATTTTACGAGAAAAGAAGGGATTAAGCAGAGAAGAATTCATAAGAGAATTGAGAAATTTGACTATGAGGAAATGACAATGGATTTTGAAAATTTTATTAAAAAGCAATTATTTTGAATCAAAAAAACCTATTAAATTATTTGTTTAAAAGAGCGAAGAAAATATATCTAAAAAAATTAAATTAATAAAAACAAGTTGATAATATGCCAAAAGCGATATGGAAGGGTAGCATTAGTTTTTCTCTCGTCTCGATACCCGTAGTTATTTATACTGCAACTGAACCAAAAGAAATAGAATTTCATAATTTGTGCAATGTTTGCAATACGCCCCTGCAGTATAAACGCTGGTGCCCTAAATGCGAGAAGGAGGTTGCCTGGCAGGATATCAAAAAAGGCTTTAAAATTTCTAAGGAAAGATGGATAGTTCTTGAAAAAGAAGAGATTGAAAAGATAAAGCTACCGAGCACAAAAGCTATCGACATTCAAAGTTTTGTTGATGTTTCCCAAATAGATCCAATATATTTTGAAAAAGCTTATTATGTGGTGCCAGAAGAGACAGGAATAAAAGCTTATTCTCTCTTTGTAGAGGCTCTAAGTCTGGCAAATAAAGCAGCGATAGGAAAAGTTGTTTTGAGAAACAAAGAGTATGCTATTATTTTAAGACCATTTCATAAGGGACTTTGTATGCATATTTTGTATTACATCAGAGAAATTCGTGATATTGAAGAATTACCTGAATTAAAAAACCTAGTTGTTGTGAGCAAAGAAGAGTTAGAGCTGGCTAAGGCTTTGATAGGTAAACTGACAGAAGAAGAGTTTGACGCTTCCAGATTTAAAGATCAATACAGTGAGGCTTTGAAAGAACTGATAAAAGCTAAAGCTGAAGGAAAAGAGTTTAAGGTTAAGGCAGAAGAAAAGATTGCTGAGGCGAAGTCACTTATGGAAGCTTTAAAGACTTCTGTAGAGATAACAGAAAGGAAAAAGAAAAAAGCTATAGCTAAATAAACTTATTATATGAGTCTTTGGAACCAACTAATCAAACCAATGCTGGCTGAAATATCAGGGCCGTTTGATTCAAGAGAGTTTTGTTTCGAAATAAAATTTGATGGCACAAGGGCGATTTGTTATATAGACAAGAAAAAGAAGGAAGTAAAGCTTCTTAATAGAAGATTTAGATTTTTTCAGAAAAACTACCCCGAATTATCAAAGTTGTATGAGGATGTTAACGCAAATAAAGTTGTATTAGACGGGGAAGTCGTTATATTTAAACAAGGCAAACCCGATTTCTATTCTTTAGCTGAACGAGAACATGTAGACGAGCCAACTAGAATTGAGCTTTTATCTAAAATCATGCCTGCAACTCTTGTGGTTTTTGATATTCCTCATAAGGATGGAGAAGATCTAACTGATAAACCTTTAATCGAAAGGAAGAAAATTTTAGAAAAGGCTGTTAGAGAAAGTAACAGAGTTTTATTATCAGCTTATGTGATTGGTGATGGTAAAAAATTTTTTGAAGAAGTGAGGAAGAAAGGTCTTGAAGGAGTAGTGGCAAAAAGGTTAAATTCCACCTATCAAATAGGTAAACGAAGTAAAGACTGGCTAAAAATCAAATATCTTAAAACTTTAGATTGTGTCATCTGCGGGTATACGGTTGGAACCGGATGGCGTGAGAAGTATTTTGGTGCTCTAATTCTCGGCTGCTATTATCAGGGAAAATTAAAATATGTCGGAAGGGTTGGTACAGGTTTAGACGAAAAAGGTTATGCCAATCTTACTGGAAAATTACAAAAAATTAAAACTGAAAAATGCCCTTTTGAAGAAATACCAAAAATGCCTTCTGATATAATACCAATCTGGATCAAGCCTCGATTTATTTGCGAAGTAAGATTTATGAATTTGTCGAGAGACTTAATCTTACGAGCGCCTGCATTTATAAGATTGAGGGAGGACAAACTCCCTGAAGAATGCATTTTAGAACTATAAAGATTTATTCAAAGAATAACAAATCTAAATTAATGAAAAGGAAGAGAAAAAGCAAGCTTCTAGAATATAGAAAAATAATTTTGCCCCTGGTTCTGCTTCTTGTAATAGTTGCTTTGGCCTCTTATATTTTACTCAAGGATTTTCTTTTTCCAAGCATTATATCTGTACCAGAGCTATCAACTCAAGGCTATACAGAGGTTGCAATTGGCATTAACATTACAGATGAGAGGGGAATAGTTTCGCTCGCTGGCAATTGCTACGAGCTATCTATGGTTGTTGACAGGTCACAAGCAATTTCTATTGAGAGCGGAATAAATAGGATAATAGGACAAAGACCGAACACTCATGATCTTATAAAAGATATGCTCAAGAATTTAAATGCAAATATCCTGATGATAAAAATAACAGAAATGAAAGAGGGTACCTATTATTCGAGAATTATTTTGAGGAAAGGAAATCTAATTTTGAGTTTAGATTCAAGACCGAGTGATGCTTTGGCGATAGCAGCAAGAACCGAGTACGAAGTGCCAGTATACGTGAAGGACACTCTGCTAAAAACTGGGATGAAAATCTGTTAGACTACTTCTTTAATACTGCCTTAAGCTTCTCTCTGAATTCATTCAACTGAGACTCTATTCTTTCAGAAGCTTTTTCCAAGGCAGTTATTGGCTTTCCTCTATTCACTTTGACAAAGATTTTTGGTTCAGCCAAGTACGGATGCTCTCTTATTTGGGCTGCCTCGCTAACGTTTTTATCGTTCCAAAGCTCTTGCCTGACCAAATTTGTTAAAGCAACAGTTTCTTGACCAACTTCTAAAATCAGTGTCTTCTCATCTTGTTTTATTACCCTTAACTTCATTCCATCAGACTCTTAATAAATACATACCTTTTATTGTTATTTTGTTGATATATTAATTTATCACTAAGATTTAAGTAACTGAAGCGCTCTATCATAAGATATTTTTAATTCTTTAGATACTGTTGGAGTTGTACTTCAAAACTAGGTTTAGGCAAGGTAGGCTCTTTCAAATTTTGTAAAAGTATTTCAAGCTGTTTTTTGTTCAATTTGATCCCAATTAATTATTGGTATTCTATATCTTTCTAAGTCATCTATCTGTCCTTTTTTTTGACTTCACCGGAACCACCGGAAATGCAACTCCCTCAAGTGGTAAATAAAGTATATATACAGATTATTTTGAGAAATTAAAAGAGGTGTTTAAATTAAAAATAAAAACTGTTAGGCAAAGTCATAAAAGTTTATTTATAAAAATTCCAGACAACTACGGATTAAGAATAGACAAAATTATAAGTATTACAATAAAACATCTTGACAAATTGATAACTTTTATTGGCTCAATTAAAGAATACCATTCTTCTTATGGAATTAACATACCTGAATTTATCGTGAAAATTTTTGGAATAAAGTTAGGAGATTACATCGAGATAGAAAATATTCACAAAGTTGGAATAATTAAAAGACCTACCAAGATTTTTATGAAGAGTAGTATTGATTTATTGGCTTTAATTCCAGAAGCTACACGAAAAAACAAAAGAATATATGTTGATATTTTCAAAAGAGAGAGTGAAGAATGGTTACGAGTATGGGCTCGAGGAGTAAAAATTCAACTCGAATTAAAAAAATATACCAAATTAAAGTGTTTTGGAAATCTACTTGGGCAACTACAAGCTGAAGGAGCTAAATTTCAAAACAATAAAACACCTTACGTGTACTTCTCAAATGTAATAATTGAAGAACATGTTGACTTTATAAACTCTTTACGCGCGATTGGCATTTCTAACAACTTGTTTTATGTTCAGTGTAGATTCGATTCAAGAGCGTTGAAGCAAGAAGATATAAAACTAATTACTAAAAAGTTTACCGATAAAACAGATATAGACATCAATAAATTTTTAACAAAAAGGAAAAATAAAGGGTATGATTTTTACACGTATGTCCTGAGTGTTTTACTTGGAGAAATTCTCCTCAATTCCATGAACAAAATAAGAAAAATACTAGCTACAACAAAACTGGAAGGGAATTTAAAGTTTTTAGCCGAAAGTTTTGTGGCTAAATTATTAAATGGTGACGGGACACTTGTAGTTTCTGAATTTGAAAAAGTTGGAAAAAATGTTCATCAAATCAATTTAAAACTGACCGATAAAAATATTGAATACAGAAAAGATTATCAAAAAATTTTCCAAAATTTAGGTGTGGATTCATGGGATGATAAAACCGAAAGTTTATATCTCTCATCAAAATTGAAAAATCTCTTATATCTTCTAAAAATTAACGCATTCAAGGGTACTACTAATTGGAATAAATTACTATATGCAATAAAAATTTTAACTATGGCTAAGAATTCCCATGGTAAAAGTTTAATAAGACTAATGAAGCTTAATGAGTTAGGTTCTTTTGATATTGTAGATTTAGTTTTAAATCTAAATTGCACTTATGATAGTGCCAGACAGTGGATATGGAAGATGAACAAGCAAGGATATTTAGAAAAAAATAACAAAGCACTAAGTGTGACAGCCAGAGGTTTAAAAATGATACAACCCTTAAGAAAGTGGAATAAAGAAATTAAGAATCTAAACTTCTAATTGGTCAAAATTTAAGATAGGAATATTGTATCTATTTAAATCGTCCAGGCCAATACGAGGGCATGCCATGTTTATGCATAAATCTAATTTTAATCCCTCTAGCTTATCAGGGGTTATTTCGTCCATCGCAAGAATATAGATATTTTTACCAAGCTTTTCTAATTTTTTCTTTAGTTCAAAAGAGTTTTTTAGTTGGCCTTTTTTCCAACTAACAAGAATGCCAATATTTGTTGCTTCTTTAAATTCCACTTTATACCATGTCAAAATTTTCAATATTTTGTCTCTAAAGCTGTTTAAATCATAAATTTCACCTTTTTCTAAATCTAGGCACAAAACTGGTTTATTCAGCCAGATAGTTGCTCCAGATGAATAGAATTTTCCCGCAGAAATGCAAAGAAAACAATCAACTTTATTCTCAATTTTTTCAGCAGCTTCTAATCTGCAACCCAACACTTGCCCTGGATATTGCAAAGCTTTACCGACAAAAACTATTTTACCTTTTTTTTCTAAGTATTCTTTTACCAAAGGAATAGATTTAACAAATTGAATGCTCGTTATCAATCCTATTTTTCTGTAATCTTTTAACTTTCCAAATTCTTTTTCCAATGTTGGTGTAGGATCTGCTTCGATAAAATATTCCCAATAAACTACTGGTAGTTTGGTTTTAAAAAGTCGTTCATGACCTATATGTAAAATGCCATCGCAACCAAGTAATTTTGCTTCATATTCTCTTACGTCACATGCACCATAAGTAGGTTCTATACATGTTATTATTTCAAATCCTTCTTTCTCTAGTTCCTTTACTATCTTTTGAATTCTAAGTTTTAAACCTTCAGGGAATTGAAGAAAAACCCTCTTAGCTTTAAGCCTTTTCAGTTTTTTAATCGCTTCTTTCATCCAATCACAATTTTAATCAAATAAGGCAGTAAAACAATTAACAAAACAATAAAAATAAATAAGAATATGCTTTTAATCCTCTCCTTGCCCCAAGCTAAACCAAACACAGCTCCTGCAAACATGCCACCAAGATGTGCCGGATAAGCTATATTCGAGGGCAGGAAAAGATTTGACAGGTTGAAAATAAAGAACAACGCTCCTGCAACAATAAAAGGTAATGGTATCAGCTCAAAGAGTACAAGCTTGGTAGGACAGATGAAGACTCCCAATCCTATAATACCCGAGATTGCTGCTGATGCTCCTATTGCAATTGTGCTGCTAGTATACTCAAACATTGGGATATAAGCTAATGCAAAGACTAACAGGTTACCAAAGATTCCTGACAGGAAATAAACAAGCAAGTACTGCCAGTATTTAGAGTGTTTCTCAGCAACATATCCCAGAAAAAATAGTGCCAACATATTGTAAAATAAATGGATAAAACTACCATGAAGAAACATCGATGTGATAATGGTGTAGTATTTTCCAGACAAGAAGTTATCGATGCTAAACCCATAGTTTGTTATTATATATTCAAAATTTTGAAGACTAAAAATAAAAACCAGGACATTTATAGTTATGAGTAAAAGCGTTAACTTCATGTCTTCACTTTAATATAAATTGTCTAAACTAAGATTTTATGTTAATATGACTAAATGTTAATACATGAGTGGACAGCAAAAAAGAGAGATAGCTCAAGCAATTAACGATATGAGAAGAGAGGTTGGCCTGCAACCTTATGATACTGCTTCTTTGGAAGAGATGAACACCGAAGAATTGGAAAGGTTATACAGAAGGCAGGTGGCACTAAAAGAAACTTATAAAAAAAAGAAACCAAAGTCGAGATTTAATTTAAAGATTGGGTTGTTAATTGTTATTCTTATAATTCTTGCTTTTATATTAATTCAGCTTACATTTAAACCTTTTGGACAACTTGGTGAAAAATTGTCATCATTCTTTATTCCATCTATGAGGGAAGAAAAACAGCAGGTGAAATTTGTGGTGAGTTTTGGTTATATTATGAATAACAGTCCTGTATTTATATTATATAATCAAGGTCCAAATATAGCTTCTTTGGATATTAGGGTTGACGGAACTAAAAAAAGTTATGAGATAGTTTCAGGTTCGCTTCCATTAGAGACTGATAAATCTTTATATTTTCGATTAGAGAGCTTGTGCGATAATAAAACTCATTTAATTCAAGTAATTGTGAAAAGTATGGAAGCAAACACAACCTTAACAAATGAATGTGGGATTAAACAATATCATTTACAATAGTTAAAGAGAAAAATTTTTAGATTATTACTTGATTATAAATGCGAACCTCATCTATTATACCATTAAAATAATCGTCTATAGCATCCTGTGAGAAACCAATTGTTAATCCAGTCTGCCAGTTAAAATCAGAGTGGTCATAAGCAAAGGTTCCAACTAGCTGACTATCTATATAGACTTTCTGGCCAACTCCTGTTTGGGTGGTTAATACCCAATGATGGAAGCTTCCATCATTTACTTGTTTATTTGTGCACCAACCACCACCCATCCAAACTCTATGACATGCAACTCCATTACTAATATAAAAATGCCTATCATGACCACAAGCTCCTCTATCATTGCAATCAATTTCGAATACACCACAATTGAGACAAGTTGTTTTAATCCACATTTCAATAGTAAAATTATACTCAGGAGCATCAACACTTACGCCAACATAATCGTTAACTCCATCAAACTGTAAAGCTTTTCCAAACTTTCCATCAACCCAAATTGGGCCAATTACCCAGGTTCCATCTTCTTGAGTAAGAAACAAAATATTTCCAATAGGCGCCTCCACAGAAGCAATTAATCCAGCAGGACCACCACTATTACCTACTCTTAATCTAAGATAATGAGTTCCAGCAGAAAGTGATACTGTCCAACTAGTTGTTACAGTCCAATCTCCATCGGAACCTACGAAAGTGTTATCTACATATATATCAACATAATTATCAACAGTAATGTTAAGACGAATTGTAGTAGGATTTGATAAATCAAACTTTCTGATAACCCAAAAGTCTTCAATAGGAGCACTAGATTCTGCGTCCGAATTTTTCCAAATCCAATCAGCTGTGGAGGGAATATTTGGTCTAGCTCCCCAAGGTCCTGCACCATTATCTGCTACAAAAACTAAAGAATAGGGATCAGGTTTTAAAATTCCATCATTTCCATTTAAGGAAGAATCTTTAGCAGTAGTACCAGAACCTTCATCAAAGTGTAAAGAAAGAACCAAAGATTCTGGCTTTTCTGTGCAAGTAGCAGTTGCAGGCACAGTCTTTCCAACAGGAGGAGTTATTCGATAAATACAGCTTCTTGATTTTTCTCCTTCACATATGTCTTTATAAGTAATAGTTCTTCCTGGCTCTATTGTTCCTTGAAAAGAAGCAGTTAATACGTCATCGCTTGGAGAGGTTTGCCTTACATCAAAAGAGGTGATAGTATTCGTCCCTATGTTTCTGATTGTGATAGTTACAATTCCTCTATCACAATACGCATTTACTACTTCTACCCCTTGGGCTGTTGCTGTAAAAACTCCTGCTATATACATGTAGGCAGTTCCAGCTAAGGCTATAGCTATTATTAGCATAAGAATAGTCGCTATTACTGTTGAAATACCTTTCATAGTTATAATTTCTTTTGAGCACAATATAATTGTAATGGAAGATAAAACTTCGGCTGAGACCAGAAAAAAGGGCTATATGCTTTTTAAAGAAGGTAAAGTTAAAAAAGAATTGGAAACTGATAAGAGAATTCATTTTAAGGTTATAGGAGAAACCGATATTCACTCTGTAATTTTTGATAAGGAGAAAAATGAGTTTAGCTGCGATTGTAAGTATAGCACGCTCCGGCAAAAAGAATGTAGTCACATAATCGGCTCACGTTTTTTGATACAAAATAAAAAGCTAAACAATACTATTTAATTATCAAAGTCTTTATAATGGTGCATGATTCAAAAAATAAATACAAAACAATTTAGTGAAAAGCATTTGATGATATTAGCAAATATAATTGGGTGCATTCAAGGAGACGGATCTATTTATTTTAGACAACCGTCAAAAAACTCTAATAAAAAATTTATTCTGTATTAAGATTCTATAATTCTTGCATAAAATTAATAAACATTGTTGCCAAAGAAATTGAGACAATCTTCCCCATGCTAATATATTTATTAAAGAAAGGAAAGAATCAAGGGGGAATTACATTTTAGAAATAAGTCATTCAAAAATTGTAAGTTATTTTATTTCTTTAGGGGCAGATATTATTGGTTTAACCGTCCCAAATTGAGAGATAATCTAAGGAGTGATTCTTGTTCTGTCTCTTGGGAATAAGCAACACTCTCTTATGTTGCTCCTTCCCGTTATTTTCATCGTTATTCTCTCCAGTCCAATAGACCATCCTGAGTGCTGTGGACTTCCATAGCGAAAAGTATTGATATAGAATTTAAAGTCATCTGGGTTAAGACCTTTTGCTTTTATCTGTTTTATTAGAAGCTCCGGTGAATGAATTCTTTGAGTGCCTGAAGCAATCTCCAACCCATTGTAGATCAGGTCGAAGGCTTTGCAGACTTCTGGGTTCTTCTCGCACGGCATGGCATAAAATGCTTTTGACTTTGTCGGCCATTCTATGATAAAAAATGCATCTTCCTTAGCTAAGTCTAAAAGCAATTTTTCCTGAGTTTTTGAAAAATCTTCCCCCCACTCAATCTTCTTTCCACGTCTCTTCAGGAAATCAACAGCTTGCGTGTACGTGATCCTTTTCAGTGGCAACCTTGGTATCTTTATGTCTTGTTTTAAATAATTCAGCTCATTTTTACATTTTCTCTCAACTTCTTTTAGAATATAAACAAAACACTCCTCCAGAACTTTCATCACTTCTTCGTCATCAGCAAAAGCCTGTTCGATATCCATCTGCCTCAACTCGTTCAGATGTGTTGGCTGATCAAACTTCTCTGCTCTAAAAACAGGAACTACCATGAAAACTTTTTCAAAAGCTAAAGCGCACATCTGCTTGTATAACTGAGGAGATTGGGCAAGAAAGGCGTGTTTTTCAAAATATGGAATTTTAAATAATTCAGCTCCACCTTCGCTTGCAGATGAAATAATTACAGGAGGTTGAATTTCTATATAGTTTCTGGAAATTAAAAAATCCCTAAAGGCCTTTATTATTTGAGATTGGATTCTGAAAATTGCTTGAGATTCTTGAGTTCTTAAATCTAAAAACCTTTGGTCTAATCTTGTATCCAGATTTGTTTGCACTATGTTACGGGGGTCCAATGGCAGGGGAACTTCTGCCTTGCTTATAATCTCGATGTCCGAAGGGATCAGCTCTAGACCAGCTTTAGCTATCTTGCTTTTGACAACCCTTCCTTTAACTAAGATGACATCTTCCTGATGAGTTTTTTGCAAAATATCCAAGATTTTCTTTGATGCAGCCTTTTTGAGCACAGTGATCTGGGCAATTCCTTCTTTGTCTCTGAGCAAAAGGAAGTTTATACCTCCTATCAGTCTGATATCCTGAACCCACCCAGAAACAATTACATTCTTGCCAACATATTTGTTCAATTCGTTTGTATAGCAAGTTCTTTGCAATCTCTCACCTTGTGTAAAGTAAAATCCATATCATAAGCCAAATCAAGACAAATGTGATAAAGCTGTTTTGAATAAACCATTTCCGTTTCTTGCCAGGAAAAAATCTAAGCATAAATGCAAAGGGCACAAACCAGATTGCCAAGGAAATAAGGACTGCAAAGATTAGGTCAAGATAACTGGAAATCATTCCTGCTAAAGCCCCTAGAACAGTAAAAATCAATATTACAACTCGTTCGATTTTCATTTTTTCCCCTCTTTACATTTTTCTTTTTTTCTAAAGATAAAATCCTTAATTTTCCTCTGCCAAGAGTTCTCTTGCAATATTTTAGTAGTTATCCAAGACCTTCTGACATAAGGTGGCAATTCCTTTCTCTCTTTTATCAGTTTCTCAACAAATTGAATTGTCCTTGAATCATGGCTGTATCCGACGCCAAAATCAACTCCTTCTTTTCTTTTTATCTCATCAACAGCCCTATCCCTCTCTGTTTTTGCAATTATAGATGCTGCAGAAACTATAGGATAGGTCTCATCCGAATAATTTTCTACTACCATATTAACTTTTTTGTTTGACAGATAATTTAGAATAAGTTGTTTGAATTTTTCAGAATTTGCTTCCAAGGAATCGACAAAAACCTTGTCAGCATCAGCCATGTCAATTATCTCTGCCATCTTTATTGCTTCTATCCTGTCTAGATTAATTTTTTTAGCTCTGTAACTGTCTATCTTGCAAGCAGGAACCCTGAGCACGATGACACTTTTAGCTATTTCTTCTATTTTTGGAGCTAATTCCTCTCTCCTTTTTGGAGACAAAACTTTTGAATCCTTAACTCCTAGAGCTTTCAGCTTCTTCTCATACTTTTTATCAATTACTACTCCTGCTATTACCATTGGTCCTATTAAAGCTCCACGGCCTGCTTGACGCCATTTTTAATGGTTTCATCGATGCCGCAGATTAAGATACTCATCACCTCTTTAAACTTTCCAGTGTTTTATTCCCATTTTAAATATAACACCATCTTCTATTAAATCCCACAACAGGTGCAAAGCCACGGATAGGGAACAGATTCCAACAATGAAAAGTTCTGGGTCAAGGACAAAAAGCGAAGCTATCAAAAAAATGATTAAGACTAGGAAGTTATGCAAGGGATACGATTTGATAATATGCGAACCCCATACCTTCATCCAGTAGTTGACTCCTTTTTTCTTTATGAAGGGCAGATGGTCAGCATCTATAGCGGCAGATGCAAGAAAAACCAAGATGAGTTGGAACAAGCTCAGTTGAAAGATAATGGAAATTAGACCTACAAAAAACAGGTGAATCAAGCCATGGAAAAGGAAATAAGAAGAATAATACTTTAGATCCATATATAATTGTGAAACTAGAAGAAATAAGAAAATATGTATTCTCTGGAAAAACCATAGAGGAAGCTCTAGGAGGATTTGATTGGAAGGAGTTTGAACAAACTGTTGAAGAAATATTCAAAAACAATAATTACAAGACTTATAGAAACTTTAGATTCAAAACCAAAAGAGGGTATGAAATAGATCTGATCGCAATAGGAAGTAACAGAATTTTTTGCATAGATTGCAAAGAATGGAGAAAGGGAAGGTATAAGAAGGCTGGGCTTAAGCTCGCCGCTTCAAGGCAGAAAGAAAGATTGAAAGAGTTTTTGAAGTTCATTAAAGGAAATCCTATTGTGCAAGCGAGGTTAAACTTAAATCCAAAATGCGAATTCCATCCCTTGATAGTCACGCTCCTCCAAGAAGACTCGACAAAAGAAAATAATACATTGATTGTACCAGTATGGAAATTGAACTCCTTTCTGGTTGAATTAGAAAAGTATTTATAGTTATCTTTTAAGTCTTTCGAAACAGATATAAAAGGGTATTTAAATGTTTTTATTCCTATATAAAAAAGTAAGGTGGTGTGATGACTGATTTCAAGATAAAGATTGAAAACATTGTTGCTTCTGCTTCACTTGGAGTTGAAATTCCGCTGGAAAAAATAGTTTCAAAGCTCGAAGGAATGGAGTACGAGCCTGAGCAGTTTCCTGGATTGGTTTATAGGGTGCAGAAACCAAAAGCTGCAGCACTGATATTCGGTTCTGGAAAGATTGTTTGCACAGGGGCTAGAAACATTGAAGACGTGAATACAGTTTTCAAAAAAGTCATAGCTATTGTTGAAAAAGTAGGAAGCAAAGTCCCAAAAGGGTTTAAAGTGCAAGTGGAGAATATTGTTGCTTCTGCAAAGCTTGATGCTAAACTTAATCTTGATACCATCGCTTTTAAATTAGAGAGCTCGGAGTATGAGCCTGAGCAGTTTCCTGGATTGGTTTATAGAATGGAAAATCCCAAAGTCGCATTTCTACTATTCGGTTCTGGAAAGATTGTTTGCACAGGGGCTAGAAACATTGAAGACGTTGCCATAGCAGTAAAAAAAGTCTCTAACAAGCTAAAGCAGATAAAAGCCATAATAAAGTAAGTTTTCCAACCTCTTTCTGAAAGTTTAAATATATTAGAAAAAAATAAGAGATTGGGATAGGAAGGATAATCAATGAAAGAGGGAGAAATAGCTGAAAATCTTGCTGAATTTTTAAGGGAGTTCTACTACGATGAACTTACAAATGCAGTTATTGAAGGAAAAAAATCGATTGTCGTAGACTTCAGTCTTCTTGACAAGTTTAATACCGAGATCGCAGACTACCTTCTTGAAAATCCCGAAGAGGTTTTGCAGGCAGCAGATGATGCTGTCAAGCAGATCGATCTGCCTGGGGAACCGAAGCTTAAAATAAGATTTTTCAATTTACCAGAAAGCAAGGAAATAAGGATTAGAAATGTAAGAGCCGAGCACATTGGCAAGTTCATCTCAATCGATGGCATAGTGAAAAGATCTAGTGAGATAAGGCCTGAAGTTTCTGAAACGATTTTTGAATGCCCTGAGTGCGGAGAAAGAATGACAATTATTCAGACAGAGAGAACTATGAGGGGGCCTTTCAGGTGCACTAATCCTAGCTGCAGAAATACAAAAGGATTCAAACTCATTGACCAGAAACTGTACGATGCAAGATGGATTGTTGTTGAAGAGCCATACGAAGTAACTACCGGCGAAAGACCGTCTATACTTACAATATATCTCAAGGAAGATTTGACAAGCCCGAAGATGCAAAACAAAACCGACCCAGGGAACAGAATAAAAGTTGTGGGGATTTTGAAGGAAATGCCAAGAAGAATAAAGGGAACAAGATCGAGACAGATGGAAATCTATTTAGAAGCAAATTCGATTGAGAGCATAGAGGTTGAATGGGAAGAAATTGAAATTGTCCCTGAAGATGAGAAGAAGATTTTGGAATTGGCAAGCGATCCAGAAATTTATAACAAGCTTGTAGCTTCGATTGCACCTGCACTTTATGGGCTGGAGGAAATAAAAGAAGCTGTTGCTTTGCAGTTGTTTGGTGGGGAAGCGCACATCCAAAAAGATAAATCGCGAGTAAGGGGTGACGTCCACATCTTGTTAGTGGGCGATCCTAGTTGTTTGGTTGCAGACGAAAGAGTTGTCATGGCAGATGGAACTGTTATGAAAATCGGGCAAATGGGTTCTGAACATTTGCAAAATATTTACTACAATGTTCATATGGGAATGGGTAGGGTAACTGGAAAGGCAACAACATTCCATTTGTATAAAGAACAACCAATAATAGAAATAGTAACTGAAACTGGTAAAAGCATTAAGGGAACTTTCAATCAACCAGTACTGATTTTAAAAAATAGACGCCAATCATGGAAAAGATTGGATAGAATCGCTGTAGGAGATAGAGTCCGAGTTTTGTCGAGAATAGAATGTAGAAAAAAGATTTTGGTCGAAACTAACTGGAGCGATTATCCGGAATATCATAAGAGCTGGCATATTAAAGTTCCTCAATTTGTGGATGATAAATTGGCATCTATCATCGGTTACATCATAGCTGATGGTTGGGTACAGAAAGACAAAGTAGGATTTGTTATAAATAAAGATGAGAAGGATATTTTACCAAGGATTACAAATGTTTTTGAAAACTGTTTTAATGCACCTGTAAGTACATATAACAAAAAAATTTCTAGTCCTGAAGTTACTTACTATCAAGTCAACCGTACTCATGTTGCTAAGTTGCTTTCATTTTTAAATGAAAAAAGAGTTCCAAATCTAATATGGAAATCAGGAGATTCTGTGGTTGCTTCATTCTTGGCGTGGCTTTACGAGGGGGATGGGTGTGCTTTCTCGAAAGGGCGTGGTCGTACGTCTATAAGCTTAAAATCTAATAACATCGAACTGCTCAGGGATGTGCAACTTTTACTATTGAGATTTGGGATACATTCCAGGATTCTCTGGGAGAAAACCCCCAAAACTGCTCAAATAAAAGGAAGGTGTATTGACAGCAGGCCAAGCGGTTCGCTGATGATAAGGCGTTCAGAATCCATAATAAAATTTTGGAAAAATATAGGATTTGTTAGTAAAAAGAAAAAATCAAAACTAGAAAAAGCAGTGGATTATGCAAAATCTCATGTGCACAGAATTCACAAAGTTCGCAGCGAGAAAATTGTACAGATAAATAGACTACCACCTCAAGATGTTTTTGATATAGAAGTCCCAGAGTATCAGAGGTTTGTGGCAAATGGTATAGTTGTGCATAATACAGCTAAATCGGCTTTAATGAAAGTTGTCTCAATGTTAATTCCTCGTGCCCGATACGTCTCAGGCAAGGGGGTAACAGGTGCGGGTTTGTGCACGACTTATGATACTTTGGTGCAGTTAAAAAATGGGTCATTAATACCGATAGGAAAGTTAGTTGAGGAGGAAATTAAAAATAGTTTCAAAAAAATTAAAGAAGGTTTTGTAACCAAAGGTTCTCCAAAAAAAGTTCTTTCATTTGATCAAGAAAAATTAAAGATAAAACCACTCAAAATAACTAAGTACTGGAAATTAAAAGCTCCTAAAAAACTGATTAAACTCGTAACATATACTGGAAAGGAAGTTACTATTACTCCAGAAAATCCGATTCCAATAATAAAAGATGGTAAAATATGCTGGAAACGCGCTTTCGAGTTGAAACCAGGAGAATACATTGCCACACCACGGGTTTGTCCAGTAAGTCCAAAAGTAACTAGCCTAGTAGACTTATTGGACAAAAGAGCTTGGTTGTTGAATAAGCAAGAAGTTGTAGAAGAATTAAATAAAATGATAAAATCTAAGACAACAATAAGAGATTTTTCTAAAGAAATTGGAGTTGATGAGGATGACTTGTATTATAACTGGAAACATAGAGGTGCACCGACACTGGGAGAAATGCAAATAATTAGTAGTAAGCTTGGTATAAAAATTGATGAGATTTTACCAAAATATTTGGTTTTGAGCAAATGGCATGGACATAAAATTAAAGTTCCGTTATTCATGAATTCTAATCTTGCATATTTGATGGGTCTGGTAGCAGGTGATGGCAGCATCTCAAAAACTGATTTTGAGGGATTTGACATAAAATTCTTCAATATTCATAACGACCTTTTGAAAACTTTTAAAAGTATATGCAAGGAAGAATTAGGAATAAACCCATCTTACGATGAAGACTCTAATGGAATTCCCTATTTCAGGTTCCATTCAAAGATTTTTGGTGAGTTGCTAAGCCGATATGGAGTTGTGAACGGAGATAAATCGCATAACTTAAAAGTTACAGAGGAACTGTCACTACTTCCAAAGAACATTTTGGCTACTTATATTCAAGGTGTGTTTGATACCGACGGTTCTGTAATTGAAAGGAGGACAAAAGGATCAAATTATGTTGAGCTTTCATCAGCAAGTGAAGAATTCATAAGAGCTCTGCAGATGCTCTTACTGAGGTATGGTATAATTTCTATAATAAAAGAGAGAAAACCTAGAACTTCTATGATAAGAGGTCACATTGTTAAGTCTGGCAAGATGTATGCACTTATAGTAAGCGGGTTAGAAAATCTTAAACTTTTTAGGAAAAATATAAGTTTCAGACAGAAAGACAAATCAGAGAAATTAGACAGAATAATAGAAAAATCTTCTATAGAACATTCGAACATTGATATAATCCCAGAAATTGGAAATTTGCTTAAAGAAATAAGAAATAATCTTGGATTATCCACTAAAGAGTTTTATAGCTATAAAAATTACAGTTATGAAAAAGGTTTAAGGAAACCAACTCGAAAATTTTTAAGAGAACTATTGAACGAATTTGGTAATATTAAAGAACTTACAAAATTTTCAAATTCAGACATATTTTGGGACAAAATTAAAAAGGTAGAAACAATAGAAAATAAAGATCACGAATATGTTTATGATATAACAGTTGAGGATGAGCATAGTTTTGTTGCAAACAGTATTATTTTACATAATACAGCTTCCGTGATAAGAGATGAAGAATTCATTGGCGGTTGGGTTCTGGAGGCTGGTGCTCTGGTAATGAGCAACCGCAGTTTAATTTGTATAGATGAATTTGAAAAAATTGAAAAAACTGATCAGATAGCTCTGCACGAGGCGATGGAGCTACAAACGATTAGTATAGCCAAGGCAAACATAATTGCCACATTACCTGCCCAGACTGCTATTCTCGGTGGAGGCAATCCTAAGCTTGGAAGGTTCGATCCTTATCTGCCAATAAAAGAGCAGTTGGACTTGCCAGAAACAATTTTGTCTCGTTTCGATTTGAAGTTTGCTTTGAGAGATATACCAAATCCTGAAGTAGATGCAAAAGTTGCTGACCATATTTTAAAGGCAAGGCATTTTGGTGAGGAAGAGGTAAAGCCTGTTATAGAGTCTGATGTGTTTAAGAAATATGTTGCGTATGCAAGAAAGAACTGCCATCCAAAACTGAGCAGGGAAGCTGGGGCAGCTATAGAAGATTTCTTTTTGAAGTTGAGGGAGAGGGTGAGCTCAGAGGAAGCTCCCATCCCGATCAGCTGGAGGCAGTATGAAGCTATGATAAGATTGGCAGAGGCATCAGCAAAAGTCCAGCTGAGGGATATGGTGACAGTTGAGGATGCAGTAAGAGCGATAAACCTGATGAAAGCTTCTTTGAGGCAGTTCGGGTTTGAACCTGAGACTGGCAAGCTGGACATTGATAGGGCTGAAGGATATGTTACAGCTGCTCAAAGAAGTAAGATTAGAGTGGTGTTAGATGTTATTGACGAGCTTGGAAAGGCATTTGGGAAGAATATACCACAAGATGAAGTTATAAGAAAAGCGAGAGAGCAGGGTGTTGACAACGCTGATGAAATGATAAGAAAGATGCTTAACGAAGGAATATTATTTAGCCCGCAGCCTCATATAATACAAAAGATTTAGATCAAGTTCAAATCACACCCCCCTACACTTTAAACTCTACTTTAACCATAAAAATCTATAATTTCAATATAAGATACATGCCGTTTGAAAGATTGACCGCAAAGAAAGTTAGAATTTCTGATATCGTTAATGGGAAGTATTTTTCAGGCAGCAAGGAAGAGATGAAACCTAGCTATGTAATCACTCCTTTTGGTCAGAAGATTTCAAGAGTAAATCTGGTTGCGACTGTTACAGACAAATTCCTGAGCGAGGATGAAAATTATTCTGCTGTTACAATTGATGATGGGACCGAAGCAATAAGAGTTAAAACTTTTAAGGAAGGTGTGGATTTGCTGAAGAATATAGAACCGGGCGAGCTTGTTCTGGTGATAGGAAAGATAAAAGAATATAATGGAGAGGTCTATATCAATGGGGAGGTTATCAGAAAAGTGCAAGATACGAATTATGAAAATCTTAGAAAGACAGAAATTTTGAACGAACTGATAGAAAGCAAGAAAATGATAGACGAGATAAAAAGTTTGCTTGGACAAATGACAGAGGAAGAATTGAAAGGATACGCAAAGAATAAATTCGGTATAGAAGAGGAAAGTTTGCAAGTAGTTCTAGAAAATTTAAAAGTTGTTAAAGAGATTGATTATAAGCCAAAAATGCTTGAATTGATAGAAAGCTTGGACGAAGGTAAAGGCGTTGAAATAGGGAAGATACTTGAATTGTCCGACTTGCCCGAGAATGTGATTGAGAGCACCATAGACGAGTTACGTGCATCGGGTTTTATATTTGAGCCATCCCCTGGAGTTTTGAGGAAAGTGTAAAAATGAACTATGAAGAACTGTTGAAAAAAGCGTACGAGAAGCTGCCAAAGAAGGTTGAAGAAAGGAAAAGATTTGAAGTGCCTGTAGCTATTTGTGAGATACAGGGGAATAAAACGCTTGTCAAAAATTTTTCCGACATGCTCACAGCATTGAGAAGGGATCCAAGCCATTTTTCCAAATTCCTAATGAAAGAGCTTGCAACACCTGGGAACATGCAGGGTGCAATGCTGATATTGCAGAGAAAAGTTTCTAGAGAGATGCTGCAAGGAAAAATTGAGGGTTATGTGAAGGAGTTCGTTTACTGCAAGGAATGTGGAGAGCCAGATACAAAACTCGTTAGAGAAGGAAGAATAACTATTTTGAAATGTGATGCCTGCGGAGCTAGATATCCTGTAAGAAGTATTTAGATAACATAAAACCAGAGATCGCCTACAGCGTACAGATTTTGAGCAGTCCTGATGTAGAAACTCAATTGGTTCCACTGAGATGTCTTTGGCAAGCTGCTGCTGACAGACAGCGGGAAGCTTAAGACTTTTACATTTGTCATAGCTCTTTGTATTCTTAGCATCTTCAACTCCTCTTGCAGAACATCGTTTATGCTGTAACTGCCTATGGAAAAATAGGGTTTCAAGGAGCCGTACATTTCAACAGCCTGTACCTCTTCACCAAGAGTTGCAAGATCAAGGACAAAAACATAGAATATTGGAGTCGAATCTGAAATACCATAGGTCTTGTTAAAGCCGATATTGCCATAGAAGCTAGTCTTAATTTGAGAATTTTTTTCAATGATTACAAAATATGGCGAATCCAACCCCAGGCAATCAGAAACATCGGGATAGTTATTTGGGTTGATGTCTGCAGAACAAATATCAAAGATTTTAAGATTTATTGCTGCAGCAGTCGCATTTGGAGGCTGCGGCGCTGTTCCTCCTGTCAGTGATTGACTAGGTGGCTTAGGTGCTTGAGTTCCCTCAGAAGGTTGCTGCCCTGCTCCTGTTCCTTGCTCGGTTGAACCTGGCAAGCTCTCTGGTTTGTACGGAGTTTGTGAACCGAAAATGATTTCTGTTGCTGTTGATTTTTCAATCGAAAGATGGATGCTTTTGCAGTCTCCAACATCCACATTTAAAGATATTTCACGCAGCAAATTCTTGTCGAGCAATACTCTGCCAGAAGGCATGCAGATCAATTTCAGATGGACTACTGCAAGGATATAGTAGCCAAGAAAGAATCCTATGAATAGACCTATTGAAGCTATTGTGAGTATATGAAATTTGTTCATAAATCTATTTTGCAATTCTCAGAATAAATTGCTTTAAACCAATAGCTCAGAGACCCCATATATATCTGTATGGTTTTGGTTTCCGCAAAGTTCCGAGTCTATTCTAAAGCTGGTAGTTTCCAATCCTCTAACTTTTTTTCCTGGATGGGGGTCGCCTGAAAAATAAAGATGGTCTACATTCGTCTTTTCTATATCAACTGATATGCCAACAGCAGAAAAATATCCCTTGTTCACAAAACTCTCCAGCCCAATAGTTTCAGTTGTTTGAGATCGATATTTGCTTTGAACCTCCGGCTTACCTTCTAGCCTATCAAGGAAGCTCGCTCCTTTTGTACTGGGATGATAATAAGAGTTCTCTATATCTTTTTTCAGATTTTCTATATCCCAATTGCCACCGCCCAAGTTCTGTGTGAAATTGCCCCAATATGGGCTCCTGACTATGACATTTGTAGCCCTTCCCAAAGTGTTTAAAGGAACTAGAGGATCCTCGAGCCCTTCGATTGAAACTGGCTGGCTCACAGTGGCATTTCTATCCAAACTCGCTACCCTATTCTTATCAGCCAAGCTGATTGACAAATATATTGTAGATAAAATGTTCCAACTATCATAAGGCATTATCTTCAGCTCAAGAATAGTTATGTTCGTGTTAAAACCACTCAAGCTTCCGACGTCCTCCATCTTGTTTTTCCAGTCGACTATTGTCGTATCCTCCATCAGAATTTCGGCAGTATTGTTTAGCGTACCGTTCACAATTAACTCTAACAGAGTTTGGTTGGCTTCGGGTAATCCTCTGCCATTTGTGATGACAAAACTATCTGCAGCCGATGCTGCCCTTTTTGCTATTATACCCAAAGCTTTTCCTGAATCTGTAACTATGCTGTCATACAAACTGTTCATGCTGTTTACCCGTGTCTCTATTGCCAGTTTCTCCCCATAAAAAGAAACCAAACTTTTTTGAACTGCTATCAAGCTCATCAATGCTAATGCTATCAAAACTATGATGAAACTGAACATCACACCTTTCATCTTTCCCACGCTAAGACTTTAAAAAGACTTGGTCCCCACAGCCATCTTATTCCAGTTACCGATCTGTTCTGTATTACCACTTCCTCGGGTGTTATATACTTGCTCAGCAATGCTATCAGTCTCTGCATCGCATCATTCGCAGCTTCTTCAGTTGTGTTAAAAACATTTCCATACCCAACTTGAGCAGGAATCAAAACAGTATAGTCAGCCAATGAGTTGAATGGATTTACAGCATAGCCATAACTGAAGTTCAAATTGTAAGAGTTTATCCCATTCATAATCTCTCCGCTTGTGTTGATGTAAGCAAATCTTGCCAGATCAGGGATTAGAGGACTTGGTGGGTGTGAATACAAAGTTATATTGTTTCCGGTTATGTTTTGAAGGGGGTTTGTATAAGTCCTGTAAAGCCATGCCAACTGGGAATCTAGTGCAAGCGGTAGAGCAGAAGAGTTGAACCTCCACTCAACTTTCCTATAGAAGTTGTTCCAATCCAGATCAGAATAGGAATAGACCGGCACAATGTTTGTTATATCAAGGAATCCGTATGCAGCTACTCTAAAGGTTGCATTGATCTTGATGTAGGAAATGTTGTATATTGCTCTCTCCTCGCCAAGCTCTTCTCTTTTTTGATAAACATCTGTCTCTACAATGAACCAGAAGTATCGTGTGGTCAGATTGGAATAAGTAATGTTGTTCTGGTTCAGAGCAGTTTTTATTTCTGTATCGTTCCAGTACACATTGTTGTCTGTCACGTTTTTTGTTGAAATGTTATAAGTCACTCCCTCGAATTCGAATTTAAGAGTGGCATTTGTAGCTTTAATGCTCATGTTTACATTCAAATTGTTTATCTCGCCTGCAACAAACACAGGTTTTTTGTACTGGATTGTAGTGCGCGATACAACATTTCCAAAATACAAAATTTCCCTTGACGGCAGAGTATTAACCTCGCCAGTTGAATAGTTCAGAATGAAATGCGAAGCACCATCGTCCCCACCCTCGTATCCACCATTTCCAAACCTATAAACTACAGTCAATTTATTCAAACCAGGTCTTATATTGTAGTAATTGAAATCTATATGCTCTATAAGCAAGTTAGTGCTCGTATCACTGCCTGGAACATAAATACCATTTATATACGCTTTGAATTTATTGTCGGTATATGCTGCTTCTATAAACCAGCTTGAGTCTATCAGAAGTGCGTTAGCTGGTATATTCAAATCATAAGTAACGTTCACTTCATTTAGGTTGTTTCCTGCAGCAGGTTTCCTAACGCTGCTCGAAATCACATCACCCTTAACTATTAGCGTATTGTTTTTCCTTGTCCTTGTCGCTATTGCCCTTGAAATATAGCCAGACACAGGCCTGCCGATCTCATATCCTGAAGTTATCTTTGATCTTACAGCAATGCTTTGAGACGATTTATTGCAGGAAGAATAAATTGTCTGCAGGCCTGCAGTGACATTGATACAACTCTTGTTGAATGCTTCCAATACTTCTCTTGAAATATTTTCAGCAATGCTTTGATTGTTGCCAAACCATAGACTGCCAATCAAGTCAAGAACTGTCTTGTTCAAATCTTCGTCTTTTATCAGTCCTCCGTCCATTAATCTTTTAACAGTTGGTTTGTATGTCACACTTCTCAATTTCAGATTGGAAAGCAGGTCTACAGCATCAGCAGCAATATAATTCAACCTCTCGTATCTTTTTTCAGGGAGGGAAGATTCAAATCTCAAGGAAACAAATGTCAAAACTATAATTATTGCCAAACCCAAACCCACCAATACATCTGTCGTGAAAACAAACCCTTTCATCCCCACAGAATTACCTCCACGATTGCAATGCTGTCATTCAATATCCCAACTCTCTCTGCTTTCATCGCATTCTTAGGGTTTGAGGGGAGTGAGCCGAACTCGAATAAGATGCTGTTCGTCTCGTTTGTAACTCTATAGTATAAGTAGTAATCTCCCGCACCTATCAAAGTCAGAGCTTTTCCATATCCAATCTCATTCTTTAACAAATCCATTTTTGTTTGGTTGAAGCTGTGGCCGCTTAGCAATCCGAGCTCGACAACATTCGAAGAATCCCAATATTTTGGAGTGCCTTCCCTGAACCAAACTTGCGAAGCAAGGTTGAGCTTGTCAATCATATCATTTGTAAGCCTTGTCTCCTCAATCTGGAGAGCGACATATCCCCAGTAGATGTAGATGATCGTGAGTGCGATCAGAAAGATAGAGCATGCTACAAGGAAATCGAATGAAAATATCTGACCTTTAACTGACATAGATAATGCCTGCCTTGTTCCCTATCAAATTCCAGCCTTTACTCACGCTTCCAGTGATATTTTTTGTAGTTATCTGAGAGCTTACAGACTTTTGGCTCCAACTGACTGTCACAGCATAGTTTTGAACAGAAATATCAAAGTCAGAAATTCCAGCAAAAGTGTCTTCGATAAAAAATCTTCTTTGGTAGCCGCTGCCAGATTTGACTGCAGTGTTTATCTCAAACGCAATCTTGTCAGAAAGTTTCTTTGCTTCCTGATCGACTTTTATTGCTATGTTTTCTTTTTGAAGCGATAGGCTGTTTTGGGTGTAGAGTATGAAGAGTAATGACAATAAAAAAATTAAAATCATGAACTCAACGCTCACCTGTGCTTTCATTTCACCAGCTGATGTTAACATAATTCTGATAAGCAATTATTGAAATAGTATAGTACCCTGCATTCGACGGAATCGAACCATTCAAAGGAGATATTGTGCTGTAATAGATATCTGAGATGCCTGATAAGATTTTCATTCTTAAAAGAATGGTGTTATTTTCAAGAGATGCTTGGGTAATCCCCTCAGGGAAGTATACTTCTGTGGTCAACTTTGCTGGCTGCCCCTGAGAATAGACCCAATCTGCACTTTCCCCGAGTTTTTTAACCGCGTTTTTTGCAAGAGAAATCTTTGTCTCCTCATTGTAATTTCTGATCATCTCATTTGCATAAATAATCAGGGGCAACAAAACGATAATAGCTACGGAAACAATAATTAGATACTCGATTGCAACCTGCGCTTTCATAATTATAATTATTTTAAAGTATTATTATAAAGCGGGTTCATATTTTAAAATATGAAAGTAAAAGATGCGATGACTAGGGATGTTGTAACAATTTCTCCAAGTGACTCCATAGATAGGGTTATAGACATTTTTTCTGGAAAGGACATTTCTGGTGCGCCAGTTGTCAGAGAAGGAAAGATAATTGGAATATTGAGCGAGAGTGACATACTCAGGAGAATTGGGATAAGGGATTTGGTTTCTTTAAAGATTAGCGGTGAGAAGATAAAAGAGATGCAGAATTTGAAGGTTAGCGATGTGATGAGCAGAATAATCTATTCTATAAAGGAAGAGGATGATGTCGCTGTTGCAATAAAAATGATGAACGAAAAGGATATCAACAGGTTGCCAGTCGTAAATGAAAAAAACAATTTAGTCGGAATACTTACCAGGGGAGATGTAATGAGGGTTTTTGCAAAATCTCTTGGCTCATGGCTCCTGCTTGAGAAAAAAGAGCCGATAATACTTGAGACAGATGTTGACAAGCTGCTGAAAATAATAGAGGAGAAAGGCTCAATAACAACAGATGCTCTTGCAAAAGTTTTGAATGTGAGCGAAGATAAAGTAGAAGAATGGGGAAGAACCCTTGAAGAGCACGGACTGATAAAATTAGAATACCCTCCCTTTGGCAAACCAAAACTCAAGGCGGTTAAATGACAAGGGTTATAGGTGTAGTCTCAGGCAAGGGGGGAGTTGGCAAGACAACATTAGTAGCAAACCTAGCTCTCTCTCTAAAGGAATTTGGAGAAAGGGTAGCAGCAGTCGACTGCAATATCACAACCCCACATCTCAGCTTTTATTTGGGAGCATACAGCTATCCTCTGTCATTGAATGATGTTTTGAGAGGGGATGCAGTCATTACTAGTGCAGCATACTATCACAATGGTATAATCATCGTCCCAGCTTCTCAAAAGACTGATGATTTAATCGATGTTGACATGTCAAACCTGAAAGATGATTTGAATGCTCTGAAAAATTTGACAGATGTAATTCTGCTGGATTCCGCCCCAAGTCTTGGCAAGGAAGCTTTATCTGTTTTGAGGGCAAGTGACGAGATAATTTTTGTAACAAATCCGTTGATGCTTGCTGTAAATGATGTGCTGAAATGTTGCGAAGTGATTAAAAGATTGGATTTGAAAATTATTGGTATAGTACTGAACATGGTCAGAAATGACAAGTATGAGTTGACAGAAGATCAGATTGAAAGAATCACAGGATTACCGGTTATTGCAAGGATACCTTTTGACAAGGATATTTTGGCTGGCTTGAGTAAAAAGACTCCTATTGTCCAGTATAAGCCGAATTCTGCTGCCAGCTTGGTATGTGCAAGACTTGCATCAAATCTTCTAGGAATACCAAGTGAACCTAGTAAAAGTATTTTTTCCAGCTTCTACAACGCTTTCAAAAAATTGACAAGTTTTAGAGAGACCTCTGGAATAGAAATTCAAACTTATTCTAGCGATATAAGAACGGATGCTGACAGAATTTTGGATATTGTAAATGCTGAAAGATCTATCAAGCTCAGCGAGTTAGCAAAAAAATTAAACCTATCAAAGGAAGAAACAAAGACTTTGGGAAAAACTCTGGAAGAGCATGGACTGATTGAGTTTTACTCCCCAATGTTCGGAGAAACTAGATTAAGGGTGAAAGAATGAACGGAAAAGTTTTGGAAAAATATGTTGTGGTTGTAGACAAGGTTAGTGGAGAGGTTGAAATAAAAAGAGTACAGAACGAGCTTGTTCCGATCTACTTTTTAAAGTTACCAAAAATAGAACCTGGGACATTGGCTATTCTGGACAAGATAAGGGAATTGCTTATCACGAGAATACCTATCAAGTCAACAGAGCTCTTGGATATCTCTGCTATTGAAGACTTGAAAAAGAAATTCCATGCATTTGGTTTGGAGATAATCAAAAAGGAATTACCTACCTTGCCGAATAATGCCCAAGAATTGCTGATAGGATTATTAATTCAAGAAATGCTTGGCTTGGGAAAGCTCGAGATGCTTCTAGCCGATGGTGAATTGGAAGAAGTTGTAATCAATACCGCGACAGAACCTGTGTGGGTATATCATAAAAAGCACGGATGGCTCAAGACAAATATTACTGTCAGCACTGAAACAGAGACTTTCAATTACGCTGCCTCGGTTGGAAGAAAGGTCGGGAGGCAGATAACGACACTCAACCCTTTGCTTGACGCTCACATACCAACTGGTGATAGAGTGAATGCAACTTTATTTCCGATATCGACCAAAGGCAACACCATGACAATAAGAAAGTTCAGGAGAAACCCGTGGACGATAACTGACTTGATAGAAAACAGGACAATCTCGACCGAGGTTACAGCTCTGCTCTGGCTGACAATTCAATATGAGCTGAACATGATAGTATCGGGAGGAACCGCTTCTGGCAAGACAAGCTTTCTTAATGTTCTGATGAGCTTCATCCAACCTAATCATAGAATAATTTCCATCGAACAGACAAGGGAGATTCAGTTGCCTAGATTTTTGCACTGGGTGCCTTTGACAACAAGAGAACCGAATCCGGAAGGGAAGGGGGAAGTTTCAATGTTGGATCTTCTAGTGAACAGTTTGAGAATGAGACCTGACAGGATAATAGTTGGTGAGATCAGAAGGGCGGAAGAGGCAGAGGTTCTGTTCGAGGCAATGCACACCGGCCATTCAGTATATGCTACTCTGCACGCAGATACTGCAGAACAGACTTACAAGAGAATGGTCAATCCTCCAATAAACATTCCTGAGTCGATGCTCGAAGCTTTGCATCTGATTGCTGTTTGCTTCAGAGATAGGAGACTTGGTATAAGAAGGATTCTCCAGATAGCCGAGCTTATTCCCGGCGAGGAGAAGGGATTGAAAACGAACATACTTTTCAGATGGAAACCTGTTAAAGATGAGATTGTGAAGCAGGCAGAGAGCTACAGGTTGGTAAATGATCTGAGGCTTCACACTGGAATGAGCGATAAAGAGATTCAGAACGACATAGAAGAGAAGGAGAGAATTTTGGAGTGGATAGTGAAGAACAAGGTGAATACCGTTGATGCAGTCGGAAGAGTTATCTCTGAGTATTATACAAACAGGGAGAATATTTTGAAGATTGTTGAGAATAATGAAAGACCGGAAAAAATAGTTCCTGCTGAAATTTTAAAGGGATGACATGAGAATACCGTTTGTACCCATGCCTATGGAAAAGGCAGTGAGGGTATCAAAACCATTTATCGGTATAGCCGAAAGGCTGGTCAGGGGTTTCCCGGCATTGAGTATAAAACTTTCTCAGGCAGACATCCGCATTAAAGATAGGGAATATCTATCGGTCGCAATCTTCTGCGCAATATTCTGGTTCTCAATTGTTTTCATTATATTCATTTTGTTTGCAGCGTTGAAAATTCTGCCATCGCTCCTTATAGGAATTCTTGCTTCAGCAGCAATTTCCTTTCTCTCATTCTTTTATGTCATGCTGTATCCGACACTCATAATCACAAGAAGGACAAGAGCAATAGAGAGAAATCTTCTGTTTGCTTTAAGGCACATACTTATACAGGTAAGGTCGGGGATTTCTATGTTTGATGCGATGCTCTCTGTTTCTAAAGGCGGCTACGGCTTGGTTTCGGAGGAATTTGAAAAATGCACTAAAAACATTTCAACAGGCACCCCAGAGATTGATGCAATAAATGAAATGGCCTTGAAGAATCCAAGCCTGCACTTCAGAAGAATTCTTTGGCAACTGGCAAATGCTATGAAAGCAGGGGCTGATGTTGCCAGTGCTTTGGATGCTCTTGTTGACAACCTTTCAAACGAGCAGAGGGTTGAAATAAGGAGGTATGGCTCTCAGCTCAATCCTCTAGCTCTTATGTACATGATGACAACTGTTGTGATTCCATCGCTTGGAATAACTTTCATGTTTATAATTTCCTCATTTTCTGGTGTGATGGTATCGGAGAATTTGTTCTATCTAATATTGTTCGCCCTGGTTGTGTTCCAGTTCATGTTTTTAGGATTGATAAAGAGCAGGAGGCCGTCCTTTGAGATTTAGCAAAATATATAGAGCTGTTTACAGAATTGTTCCACAGGCTTACAGGAACTGGGTAATGCAGTACTTGAAATATGCGGATTTTTCGATAGAACCAGAAAGGTATCTTGGCTTTTCTATCCTCTACAGCATGTTTTTGGCATTCGACATCTCGATTATATTTTTTGTCCTGCAATTTCCCATGTTCATAGTCTTTGCATCTTGGGTTGTGGTTTTCTTCCTTTTCCAAGCATTTCTTATCAGCATCCTAATCTTGATAGCAAGTGCCAGAAGCAAGGCTGTGGAAGAGGTTTTGCCTGATGCCTTACAGCTAATGGCAGCTAACATTCGGTCTGGTTTAACTCCTGACAAATCGTTATTGCTTGCTGCAAGGCCGGAGTTCGGGCCTTTGGAAATGGAGATAAAGAGGGTCGCCAAGCGGACGATCTCAGGAGAGCCGTTGGAGGAATCGTTGAAGGGAATGACAGACAGGATAGATTCCAAAATACTTGGCAGGAGCGTGAAGCTGGTGATCGAGGGAATAAGAAAGGGAGGGGAGCTTGCTTCCTTGCTTGAGCAGACTGCTGAGGATATAAGACACACAAAAGTTTTGCTTAAAGAAGTCTCTGCTTATGTTCTGATGTATGTGATATTCATTTTCTTTGCCGCAGCTATGGCAGCTCCTATGCTTTATGCTATATCAACTTATCTTGTAGAGACGATGGGAAAGATTGGAGGGCTTTTGCCGGGTGTGGAAGCTCCAGTTCCAAAGCAACTCGGCACGCTAAGACTGACAAGATTCCAGATGTCCGGGGAATTCTTGATGAATTATTCTTTGCTGGCATTAACTATAACATCTGTGTTCGGAGGCATGATAATAGGTCTGATTAAGGAAGGCTCTGAGAAGGCAGGAATCAAATTCATTCCAATATTCTTTGCCCTGAGCATTGGGATATTCTTTCTGGTTAAGATGCTGGTTGCCAGCTTCCTTGCAATTGGCATCTAAGCTCATCTAGTTCTGTCAACTTAACAGATTTTGGTTTGCCATTAAGTTGACTTCCGAAATCTGATTTTTTAAACCTTCACTTTTCGGCAGTCACTCCCTGAACCGCAGAGAGCCATTCCAATGTTATTGTGAGCTGGCACACCATTAATATCATAGATATGATATCACATACAGCTTTCGGGACACCTCACTTCCGATGATTCCGATGAACTTTTGTAAGAAGGCAAGGCAAACCAACTAATAGACTTTAAATTAGACTTAAAGTTCTATCAAGTTAAATTAGATACGAAACCCTTTTTATAGCAAGACCACTTATCTTTATATTTAAAAATAACCAAATTCTTTTAAGATAGATATGAAAAAAGGACAAGCAGCAATGGAATATCTGATGACTTACGGTTGGGCAATCCTAATCGTAATAGTAGTGGTTGCAGCTTTGTACGCAATGGGTGTTTTCAGAATTGGAGCACCACCAGTGCCATGCAGTCCATGCTTTAGTAGCTTTGCTTACGTAGATTATGCTGGTGGTATTCTTAAGATAAGAAGCGGTTCTAGGTCAATAATAAGTTTAGACGCAACTTACAGCCCTGCCATAACACCTTACGAAAGCTGGGCACTTGCAGATACAATAACACCAGGAACTACATTGACTATAGGCAATGCAACAAATCCAATTACCGCAGGCGCAACTTATACCATAACATTAAGTTATGTAGATGCTGACTCAGGGTTAACGCATACAGACACAGCAACTTTGAAAGCATAAGGATATTCCGTAAAGGCAATTGAAGAATTTGGTTAAATTTTTTTATTTTTGTTCCTATTTTTACTCTAAATCTTTTTAAGAAAATAGCCATTATTCACATGTTTTTACAGCTAGAATCCTTGAATAATTTCTTTAAATTTTATTATAAAGCGAAATCAATTTAATGTATATGGAAGCTGTAGAGAGGACGAAGAGTGGGATAAAGGGCTTGGATGAATTGATATCTGGAGGCTTCCCGAGAGAATCTACAATATTGATAACGGGCGGACCAGGTACTGGCAAAACTACGTTCACTTTGAATTATCTTATAAACGGAGCTTTGGATTACAAGGAAAAGGGAGTTTATGTTTCTTTGGAGGAAGAACCGGCAAGAATAATAAACAATATAAAGTCATCATTTTCTTGGCCTGTTGAAGAACTGATAAAGAAGAAGATGCTAAAATTTGTTAGAGCAGAACTATATGATTTTGACAAGCTGAAAATAATGATCGAGGATGAGGTCGATGCCATGAAAGCCAAAAGGCTTGTCATTGATCCAACAACAATTATAAGCTTGTTCTTTGAAAAGCCGTTTGAAGTTAGGAGAAATATTTTAGAATTGGATAGGATTGTTAAGAAGCTTGGCTGCACCAGCCTGCTAGTGTGCGAGATGCCTGAGGGTACGAAAGGAATATCTGCTTTTGGTGTCGAGGAGTTTGTCGCTGATGGGATTATAATCATGTATTATATTGAGGATGGAAGGTTTACCAGAGCTTTGTCAGTAAGGAAGATGAGGGCTACAAGGCATGATATAGGTCTGCATCCCATAGAGATAACAAAGGACGGGATAGTTGTTTATCCTGCTGAGAGATTTGAAAGGCATAATATTAAACTTTAATTCCTAAGAAAAAGAATTTATTATTGTGAAAGTCGAAAGAATAGAGTCTGGAATTCCTGGTTTGGACGAGCTGACAGAAGGCGGGTTTGCCAAAGGCTCGATCAATTTGATAGCTGGCACCACCGGAACTTGCAAGACGATTTTCTCTTCTCAGTTTATATGGCACGGTCTGCAGAAAGGGGAGAGAGGAGTCTATATAACACTGGAGGAATCCGCTGAAGACATAAAAGATGAGGCAAGGCAGTTCGGAATGGATTTTGACAAGTACGTACAGCAGAAGAAGTGCATTGTAGAATATGTCTACCCGAAGACAATCTCTGAGATAGATTTTGAGATATTCAAAAGAATAAAGGAGGTTAATGCTACACGCTTTGTTCTGGACAGCATAACTCTGCTGGGATTTTACATGGAAGGAGCCGAAAAACAGCTGAGGGATAAAGTTTTCATGTTGCTTCAAAGGTTGAAGAAGTTCGGTGTCACAACACTAATAGTTGGGGAGATTCCTGAGGATTCCAGGGCTTTGAGCAGGTTTGGTTTTGAGGAGTTCGTAGTTGATTCTGTCATAGTTATACACTATTTGGAGTATGCTGCTGGTGGTACACCCAGAAGCTTGGTTATAAGGAAGATGAGGAAGACCAATCATGGGACAGATATTTATCCTTTTGAGATTACAAAAGATGGACTTAAAATTTCATCAGCAAGGAAAGGTTTGGTCCTTTAAATTTTTTCCCTGACTTCAAACTGACAAACTTTATCTCCCTTAGCAATACAAAGAGTTTCCATACAATTAATATCTTTCTGAAAGATTATTGAATAAGCACCTTCCAAAATCCCACTTAAATAAGCATCAATAGGCTCATTAGTAATCTTATAAAGTAACTTGTATTCTATGGCAACCGGATTATTTATAATATTATAAATTACATGGATTGGCTTAGTCTGAGCACGAATAAGCTGAAGTTTACCCATACCTAATAACTCAATATGTTTTAATCCAAATTCAGTTATTTTTTCAATACTAAGTTTATTTATTTGTAGTAATTTTTTATATCGTTTCAAACCTTGTTGAACTTGATATTTTCCAATTTCCTTTAATATTATGTTACATTTCTCAGTTCCAACTTCTTTAATTAAAAATTCTCTTAATTTTAGAAAAACCGATATTGGAAAAATGAGTTGGAATGCATTTAATATTAACAGCCGATTTTCATCAAATTTAACATTACCACTATTAAGAAGTTCCATGAACAAGCTCATAATTCAACCCTAATTACTCTTGTAGATTTTCCAGGAATTATCTTTTCTTTTTCTATTCCTTTATAGGCTTCCCCTGGCTTAACCGCTTCAACTGAGAATTGAATATTGGATTTAAACAAGTCAAGTGCAAGAGGGTTGGATGCTAATAATGCGTACATAAACTCTTCTTTTGTATGTACTTTATCTGGACATATGGTTTCAACTCTTAAGTTAATTCGTTTTTTTTCTTCATCCACAAGTATCACATACTCTCTTGTTGGGTAAATTTGAGGGTTAGGATAAATAAGAGATTCCGCATCCCTACCAAAAAGACCGAATGTAGCTATCCTTATATGATCTCCTTCTCTCTTTGGTTTAGCTATTGAGGGTAAACTATGCCCACATGTGCATTGCTCGGAACCGTTTGTCAATATTTTTATTTTATCACCATGAGAATAATTGATTATGAAAGATCCCGGCGAAGTCCCATTCGAATACAAAAGTGTAACTAGATCGAAACCTTCTTCTTTTGGACCTAAAATCTCCCCTTCTTCATCAACAGCATCAATTAATGTATAAGGTTCCGTTATATGCAAGTTATATCTGATTGAAGGGCATTCAAAAGCCATTATGCCACCCTCTGTAGATGCGTAAAAATCTATAGTTGTAACATCGCCCCATAGTTTACTTATTTCATCTTCTCTTTCTTTTGTTAGACTTTCGCCACCAAAAATAACACTTCTTATAGGTAATGCAGAAGGATCAAAACCATATTGTCTTAAAAACATAGGTATTTTTTCAGCACTCTGAGTTCCTCCTCCAATATGTTTTGGCCCAAATCTCTTAAAAGTATTTATAATAGTTTGTGCCCTAAAAGATATTTCCTTCTCTGACATTTGAGGTGTTATAGGAGGTATACTTAAGTGCAACACAGCGAGAGGATAATGTTCAAGCACTTTTGGAATCATTCTACTAGTAGCGAATGGGTAGGGTGCAGATAAATGTAAAAATCTATCACCTTTACCTAAATTAATCGTTTTGGCTACATAATCAAATTGAGAAGAAATTAAGTCGTAATCATCTAAACTACGCAAAACAATTTTAGGTCTACCTGAACTACCTGCAGTCCAAAGTTCATCTGTGTAAAATAAACTAGCATCATCAGCATAATTTTTAGGTATATTTGTTCCTTCCATCCGGACTCCTTTTTTATAAGCTTTAAGTAGATCCTCTCTTCCTTTAATATCTAGGTGTGGATTCATTCCAGCATTTTTGAATAAATCATGAAGAAATTGGTTGTGATCGTAGGCTGTTCTAGTGGTATATCTAACTCTTTCATCTATCAGTTTATCTAATTCTTTTCTAGACAAATTTACTTCTTTTTGGAGTGCCATTAATTAAAACCTATACCGATAAATTGATATAGTTTACGACATAGACTTATGGAGAAGATTAATTATTTATTTAAATTATTTCTCAATCGCGTTTTTTAATTTTTTAGAAGAAAGAGAAATAGCAATGTAAAGATTTGTCACCCAAACAATAAAAGGTGATAAACTTTTCATTCTTTTAACATTTTTAGCTTTCACCCAAGGTTCTTTTCCAAATTGTGAAAGAGAAACTAAGTGTTGGGTATCCTTTCCAAAAGTGGGGTCTGCTATCAACCATTTTCCATCAACAAAAACTTCTGTTGCTGTATGATGAGACAATTTTTTCAATTCCTTTTTTTTTGCTTTTAATTCACAATCAAGCATTAAATATCTTGCTGGCAAATTTATTGCTCGGCATAGTGCGATGAATAAATTGGCCTTATCAGTGCAAATTCCATACATAGGTTTCCTTTCCAGTACTTTTTTTGCTCCGACTATTTTTTCTATCATCCAAGCGACTCTATCTCTTACCCATTCGAAAATTGCATTTGCAACCTCTTTTGGAGTTTCGTAATCTTTTGATAAGGTGTTAGCTAGTTCTTTTATTTTAGGATCGTTAGATTCACAATTATATGAAGGTTTACAAAATTCTTCATAACCTAATGGAATTTCAGACCTCACAATGATTATTTATCCTTTTCTATTATTTATAGAATTATGTCTAAGCTTATTCGGAAACCGTCCTGGGTATGCTCCAAAAAGGAATATGGGAATTTAATCCAAGAATATTGGGAAATGATAAGAGATTTACATTTTGGAGAAAAAGGAACACCTTACTGGAGAAGGAAGGCTGAAGGAATTAACGTAAAGAAAAACTTAGATACGTTAGAAGATTTTCTAACTCAAAAGATTAGCTTATGTGACGGAGATGAATTAAGAAAAAGACCCTCTGTTTATTTTGTTCCTGAAAAAGCCTGGGAAAGAGAAAAAGAAAAGATTAATCCTTTCAAATCTTCTGGAACTATGGGGGATAAAAAACCATATTTATGGAGTGAAGATGCATTGAATTATTGTGCAGAGTTTTTTAACCATGTCTTAGATTTATATAAAGTTGAAGAGGGGTTACAATGGTTTATTCCTGGAACTTATAATTTATTACCTGCTATCATGAAAAGAGTAATAAGAAAAAGAAAAGGCATATGTGATTTCTTTCCTGTAGAAGTTCAAGATCTCAAAAAGCATCTGATATCCTCTGAGGTATTTGATATAGAAGAGACAAAATCCAATCCATTTTTGATGGCTAGGTTTAGTCCCCTAATTAGGTATTCTTTTTCCGTTTTAGATAGAGGAATTGATGCTTTTGGCACGATTTTGCCTTTTATGTCAGTATTTAAAAGTCATCCCGGATTTAATAAAGTTAAAGTTATACTCATAGGAATGGAAATTCAAAAGGAAAAATTCAATGAGTGCAAAAATGAGTATAAAGACAAAATAATTTTTAACACTTACGGAAATAGTAATTCTGGATTATTTCCCAATGTCCCAAGCAAGGAATTAAGCTATTACCCCCCTGCTCCTTTATCATTAATTTATGTAGTTGATGAGAATGACCCATTAAAGTTAGTTAAGTATGGGGAAAGAGGAAAATTAAGAAATTTGAAAATGGATAGGTTTTTCTTGTGGAATGAAGTACAAGATAGAGATTATGCAGAAAGGATTTCCCCTACAAACGAATTTAAATGGGACGGAATAAAAGAAATAAAAGTTAAGTGGGAATAGGTAGGAAAAATTATTCTAACTATTTTTTTCTTGATTTGTTTACCGGAGATTTGATAATAAACGAAGAAGACAAATTATCATTAGCTCCCAAGGAATTCAACTTCGATAAAAATCAAATTCTTGAATCTTTGAAGAAAATCTCTGAAATTAAACTTGATTATTTGCTTCCTGGGTACGGAGAAGCGGTTAAAGAAAAAGTAAATGAAAAGATTAGAGATTTTGTTCTAACTTAGTTACAACTTGTAATAAATATTGTATTTTTAAGAAACTTCCTTTTTGCCTGAATAAATTCTTATGGAACTTCCCTTAAATGGTTCTTCATCTACAATACCGTATTTATTTATAAAATAATCAATTTCTTCTCTTTCCTTACCTAGCTTTATAGAGCAGCTTTTGCATACAAACATTACTATTTTTGTATTTGGATTTCCGATGGACACAACAATCTTCTTTTTCTTACAGACAGAACAAACACCTTCGTGCTGTAGCGAAATCATTTCATCCATTCGTCTATCCCTTTTTTATTTTTGATGCCACCTTCCAAGCATCTTTTAATTTCATGTCTTCTACCTCTAAAACCAACTTACCTTTTTTCTTCATATCCACCACCTAATTTGTTCAAAGTATCGTGAACTTGCTTTTCCAAACTATTGATCTCAGCAAATGACAAATTTATATGTTTTTTCTTCAATTGAATTATATGGTTTCCAAGCTTAATATCAATTCTATATTTCAGCAATACCGAATCTATTTCACCTTTTGGAATAACTATTCCGGTTTTCTGGTATAAAAATTTGTAAAATCCTGCATATAAATATGCAATAACTATCTCATGCACATCATTGCTATAATTGCAGCTGCTGACAGCAAACAGTCTTTTATTCACAGCTTTCATCCCTGTTTCTTCTTTCAATTCTCTTTCAATAGCTTGTTCTGGCGTTTCATCAAACTCTATGCCTCCAGATGGAAATTCCCATACATGAAGAGGCCCGGATTGATGCAGCAAAAGAAACTTGTCTTTATTTTTAATTATTCCAGTTACTCTGATTTTTTGAATTTTGGGCATAATCTTCTCTTGTGTTAAATATTTAAAGAAACAAGAATTTATTAGATATGTGGTTAAATGGTCGAACCTGAAATATTAAAGAAATTATCCGAAGATATGGGATTCTTGAAAAAGAAGCTTATTCAAGTGGAAATGGCTATAAGCGAGATAGATAAAGACATACACAGAGAAGTTAATCTAAATTATTTAAGGAAACTCAGAATTATAAAGAAGCAGAAAGGCAGAAGATTCAAAAATATGAAAGATTTTGATAGATATTTTTCTATGTGATTTCATGTCTTTCAAGTTTGAAATTAAACCATCGCTACTGGATAAAATAAAAAAATTACAGAAGAAAGACTCTTTTATGTTTAAGAGACTCAGAAAGAAAATCGAAGAGATAATCCAAAACCCAGAACATTATAAACCACTAAGATATGGTATGAGAGGTATAAGAAGAGTACACCTCGGACCATTTGTTCTTATTTTTACTATAAATGAAGAAGAGAAAGTTGTAGAATTTTTAGATTTTGACCATCATGATAAGATTTACTTGTAATTTATATCAACATAATTTTGTTGGTATATTTTGTGGGATTTAATTAATAAAAAAGCATATAACACTATTAGAATCTGTGAAAAAAATGCCGACTATAGAAGTAATAGGAACAGAAGGAGTTACACTAGTTAGACTTGAAAGGGATATGGCTAGATTTAAAGAAGAAGAAATAAAACAGATAATCAAACAGCATTTCCCAGAGATGGACGAAGAGGAAAAGCTTTTGATAAAGTTGTTAGAAAAAAATGCAGTATCAAGGAAAAATGCAGTAAAAAATTAGAGATTTCGTTCTTACTTCAGTTAAATAAGTGTATAGTAGGAAGTATTTCAGGAATGTCTTCAAGGTATTCTTAACATGGAGTAGTAAATGCCCTCACTTAACTGCAGATGAGGATAAGCATTGATTTAGACAAAACTTAACTGATTCTAAATCAAAATTAAGACAAAACTAAAGATTTCGCATAAGCAATTTCTTTATGTTTTCTATAGCATATCATAACTCAGCGCTTAACAAACTAGACCAAAAAAATACTTAAGTAAGGTGTTTTAACTAAAATAGTTATTATACTATTTGAAGTATTTTTGGAAAGTTTTTTATGTGAAAATCTGCGAATGAGCATGATTTTTTTCTAAAACACACAACTTTTAATCCTGCCCTTTTTGCACCTCTTAACTCATAATCTTCGTGACCTACGAATATGGTCTTGCTAGGTTTTGTCCTAAACCGTTTAACTATATATAGATAAGCCTCCTTTTCTGGTTTGGCATGTTTGATTGAATGTGAAGTATAAATTCCATCTAAATATTTATCAATATTTACAAATGAAAGTATCTTCTTTTTCGAGAGACTTTGACGGACATCATTTGAAAGTACCGCTAATTTATATCCCATAGATCTCAATTTTCTAAGTGTTTTTTTGATTTCTGATTTAGATTCTACATATCTTTTCCAAAATTCAAAATCCCCTGTAACAAAATCTTTAGCTAGTTTTTTACTCAACCCTAACTTTTTAATCCAGATCTCATTAGCTTTCCTCTGGGAAATTTTACCTTCGAGCGCTTTATATTCTATGCTCTTCCAGATTTTATTCTGTTTTTCAATTAATTTGCTTGAAACCTCATGTTTTTTCAGAAAACCTTTTATGAAGAGATTATATTTTTCTCTGTTAAAATCATTGCATATTACACCATCAGAATCAAATATTATAAGCTTTATCATAGCATAAATATGAAAACGGAAATTAATAAAAGCTCTTAATAAGAAATAGAGGCTTTTCACCCTATTAACCTTTCAAAATCTGGCAAAAGTTATTATGCGTTATTTAAACAATACCGATAAATAGACTTCAATGGGGCACAAATACAAAGAAATCAGATTCTTTTGCCAGATTAAATCTTCAATCATAGGTAAATGTCCCTCGATGGCTTTCGTAATCAATCTTAAACGATAAATAGATTTCAATGCAATATAGTAAAAACTTAGAAGAAAAGTAGATTTAAGACAACTAAAGTAAATTATCATTATGTTTATAAAATTGTCAAGTCTTCCTCTGCATCACATTGATACTTCAGTTATTCTAGAAGAAGCAACTTCAAAAGAAGGATTTTATTGCAAAAAATATCTTAACATTGTTGGTTATAAATACAGAGGAGTTGTTTCTTTCCCTGTTTTAAGTGAGTTATTTTTCAAAATACTTAATCTAACAACTTTCGATGAACAATGGGATACCTTCGACTTAATCAATTCTATAATTAGAGAGAAGAGGATATCTTTCTACTCTCCAAAGGACATTTCAGAAATTGACAAAAGAATCAAGGAAATGAACATTACTTTAGATTCTCTTGACAGGCAGATCCTTGCTTGTGCTGTTGAAAATAATGCAACATTAGTAACCATAGATTCAAAATTACTTAGAAGTGAGGAAATACAGAAAGAATTTGACATCAAAATAAGGCATCCTAAAGAGCTTATCTAGCTCGGAACCTTTATCTTCTTCAGTTTTTCAAATATACCTTTACGTAACACTTTTTGGTACTTGATTTCCAGTTCAGGCTCTTTAAACTTAGGTATTTCTCTGTTTCTCATAATACCACTTTATTATCTGATATTTATAAGTTTTTACAATCAATACCCAATCAATCCCTTAACAATACCTCATCAACCCATCATCAACCTTCATCTTTAATAGCCTACAAATCTGAATTCAGCATAAGAAACAGCATCGGACTAGCTCATCAAGGAGTAGTTAATGCCCTCATAGTCAAGGAGAAATTCATTTTTCTTGATATCCTATATCTTCACATTTAGATTGCTATCAGCCAAAAAATTATTCAATTTGAATTTTGGAGCTTATTATCGGGTTCGAATACTTTCAAATAAAAACTTTTTATCTTTCTTAATTTTCTTAATTTTTTTGCTTTTTATCAGTTCATGCAAAACTTTTCTTATGGTAGGTTCTGGTTTCTCAAATTTTTTGACTATCTCTTTGGTGCTCATAGGTTTGGATAGGGTAACCAACAATAACTTTCTCAAAACATAAGAGTCTAGTTTTTTTATAATAGGGGTGGAAATCCTATATCTTTCTTTAAGTTCATCTAAAATATCTAGAAGAGTTAGTGAAATTATTTTTTCAATTTTTTCTTGTTGATATATAGTTTCTTTAAGCAGTAAATTCCAGTCTAATCCTTGTTCAGCCAGAATTCTGCAATCTTCCAAATCTATTTCCCTTCCAGAATATGATTTAAAAAGTAGAACATATTCCATACTGAGTAAATAAACTGAAAGTTTCTTTCCAATCCAAAAAGGCTCAGAGTTTTTGATCATGTTTTTTGAAAAAAAGTACCCGCCTAGCACTCTGTCTTTAAACAGATCTATCCTATAATCATTTTTCTCGAATATATTTTTCGAAAAACTGAAATTAAGCAAAAGCAGCGCACCCCTAACTTTTTCATAATCTTCCCCTTTTACGAGAATGTCAACATCTTTTGTCGAAATCTTTAAGTTCCTTATAATCATGTTAGCTCCGCCGAAAAGGTATAATTTAGTCTTTCTCTTTAATTTTTCATCAATTTGTTCAAACAAATCAACCAAATAATCTTTTGATGAAACTTTTTTCTCCAATCCTATCCCATAATTCCTAGCTTTTTCAACCAAATCCATATAGTTTCCAAAATCTTTTACTTCTTTTCCTTTTGTGAAATCAATTAAATCGTATAATTTGGAGGTGACATCAAACCTTTTAGCTAAAGAGAATATATTTTCTTTGTCCATATCTTTATGTTTGAGATAGAATAGCGCCGACAATATTTTTTCTGTGTAAGTTTGAGCAAAAACCAAACTGTGAACAAAGATTTCCTCCAGACTCAATTTCTTTTTTGGGAAATAATAGTAGTTAATATTTGGGAAAACTATCAAATCGAAATCGGAAAAAACAGAAAATGCAGTTAAACTTCCTTCCTCTTTTTCTCTTGAAATTTTTAGATATTCCCCGTCTTTCTTCCAAAACATCTGCTCTTCTTCTATTCCCATAATTTGAGCTAGCTGGTAAACTTCGTATTTTTCTGGATTAATAGAATATTTTTTGTTTTTCTCTATTACAATTCCATAGGATTTCATTTCCTTTAGATACTCTATCAATTGTTTTAAGGATATTCCGGTGCCTATCTGCAATTTTTTAAGTTCGATATCTTTTATTAAATATTTTAGGGCAAGTTCTTTCTTCCCTTCCAAAAGTTTTGGGTATCTGTTAATTATTCGAAGAATTAGGATTGCCTTCGGATTTTTTGAAAGAGAATATATTCTTTTACCATTCTCCTTCCTAACCTCTATTAGTCCTTTCTTTAGCAAGCCTTTGCATATTTTAGAAATAAAAGATTTAGACTTATTCATAACTCCGATTAATTCTTCAAAACTTTTCTGTGAAGATAGCTTTTGTAAGAGTCTTATTTCAGCCCTTTTCATATTGTAATTTTAGGAAACTATATTTAAATAACTTTCCATATTTTACAATATCATACAAGAATGCTGATTTGAACCAATAATTTTCAACTAGCATTTTGATGCATTCAGGATTAATCAAAATCTTTTGCAGATTTCATCCATCATACATCTCACAGTCGATGCCAAATTTGGTATTCTTTTTAATTCAACGCCAAATCAATTTCATGTTTTTTCCCTTTTTTGCCTAAGACCAGTAAGTATTGAGGATACCGGGACTGATGAAGTTAGGATCAATTGACATATTTATTATTAAAATATGAAAAGTTTATAAAAATTTATGATTGACTGTCACACGCATCTAGCACAACCTGATTTCAATTCAGATAGAGATGAGGTTATAGAAAAATGCAGGAAAGAATTGAAAGCTGTAATCACTTCCTGCACTCATCCAAAAGATTTTGATTTAACCTTACAAATAGTTGAAAAATATAAAAATTTTGTTTTTGCTACTGCTGGCATCCATCCCGAATACATAAAAGAAATTTCAGAAAAGGAGAAAGATGATTTTTTAGAGCTAGTAAAAGAAAACAAAAGTAAGCTGGTTGGAATCGGTGAGATAGGCCTAGATTACAACTGGACAAAAGAAAGTGCGTGGCAGAAAAAACAGAAGGAGCTTTTCTTAGAGCTAATCAGTTTTTCAAAAGATTTGAAACTGCCTTTAGTTATTCATGCGAGAGATGCTTTTGAGGATGCGATAAAAATTCTTGAACAGGAAGATGCTAAGCAGGTCTTAATGCACATGTTTGGTGCAAACCAGCTGGTAAAGCGAGTAGCAGAAAATAACTGGTATGTTTCCATGAATGCAATTGTTTTGAGAAGTAAAAAACATAAGAAGGTTGTAAGAGATATGTCAATTGAGAGGATTTTGCTGGAGACAGATGCTCCCTTTATAGGAATGCCTGGAAAAAGAAGTGAACCCACCTTAATAAAAGATGTAGCTCAAAAAATAGCTGAAATTAAGAAAATGTCCTTTGATGAAATCTGGTATAATTGTGGTTTAAATGCTGTAAGGTTTTTTAACTTGCCAATTTAGATTCATACCGATAAAACCAAAGGTTTTTCTTCGATCTCGTAATCAAGACTTAAAGGTCTTCTGTCGAATTTGAACCCATTTAAACCTTTATGATTTTCAAACCATTCTTTTGAACTTTTATAAACTTCCAAACTTCTTTCTGAGATTTGATTAGCATATGGTTTAATCGAGCCAAACTCGTTTTCAAACTTTTCTCCAAATCTTTTGCATCCGATACCTTTTTTATAAGCGTATCCTTTCAAACTTTTCTTCATGTGTTCAAAATTATTTAAGTAAAATACCACTCTCCTACATAAGAAAGGTACAAACTCTATGACCCCAATTTCTCTTAAATCGTCCAATCCCTTAGGTCCTCTACCATATCCGCATACTTCATAGATTTCTCTCACACCTGTTACATTAAAAACTACAGGAAGAAGTTCTCTGGAAGCAAAGGTTAATCTGACTTTATTGTTCGAAAGAAAATCTCTAATAAGATAGCCACAAGTATAACCTAATCTAGCCTCTTCTTTACTTTTAACTAAAAAAGGGTTGTCTATGTCTACAAAACTTTCAAGAGTTACACCTTGACCAGGGAAATTGTACTTTAAATCTTTGTTTATTTCCTCTTCGTTAAGAATTCTCATAATTAACTTAATCAAGTAAAAATTCTTAAATTTATCATTTAGTATTTTTTACATTCATCACAAGTTTTAGCTTATTTTGTACCTCAGAAAAGCTCCGATTCCCCCCAATTCTTTGAACTGAACTCCCTCTCCTGTATCTATAGAAATAAACTCAACGCTTGTTCCGAGACTCTTTGCCTTCTCAACCAGAGCATCAACAAGCTCTTTGCTCTCCACTATTTTCATTTGCTTTCCACAATCATCGCAATATTGAACATCAATTTTGTCTTTAGGCAAATCCTTTTCAGCTTCAAACCCACACTCGCACTTCAGTTTGGCATGAACCCAATCGAATCCCTCAGAAATGAGCAAGGTGTCAACAGCTCCCATGTCCAAAGCCTTATTAACCTCGTTAAATCCGTAGACCACCTTCCCTTCCTTCTGCAATGCAGATAAGAATCTATTCATCAGTTCCCTTTCTTTAACAATAGAAGCCCTTTCCATCAAATCCTCTGATCTCTTTACAAGCTCTTGCAAACCAAACTCTCCTGTGTAGCCCGTGTCTTTTGTTCCTATTATTTTTTTCTGAATCTCGTAGTGTAGATAGCCACCGTCTATAAATCTATTTTTTGTGAAGCCTGGACCACCAATTATCACACCCTTCAAGTCTGGTTGTTGCAACAGTAGCCGGGAAGCAGTTTCACCAACTTTTGTGAAAAATTCGTTCAAAGCATCTTCTCTGATACGGTCATATCTTGCTTGGCTATTATGTACAATTATACCATTGACAACAAAATTGCAATATCTCGGCACTGTTAAGTCAAAGAAAGTGTCGTTTGTATCCATTTTCTCTATTTTATCTACTTTCGTTAAAATAACGTCTCCTGATGCTATATAATAAAGCAGGTCAATGACGTTCACAATTTTGAATTCTAATTCTTTTTGAGCAGCCATAAGCGCTTTTTCTATCTCATAATTCAAAGCTTTATTCTTGTCTTTTCCCTTTTCAAATTCCCATATTGTATTTGCTGTATAACCTGCTCTAGATCCAACTTCCTTCAACGTAAGACCGACATTTTCTCTAAATTTTCTTAAGTCATTGTTTTTAGCATTTCTAATTTCTCTTAGCCTAATTTTGAAGTATTTCAATACTTCTTTCTTGAAAGTCCTAAAACTTTGCCTTTCTTTATCGTAGAAGAAATTTCGAACTTTTGGAAAATATTCCGTGTTCATTTTAAGTTCCCTGGCTAGTTTAATTATAAATTTCCCTGATACAGGAATTTGGTCAGAATAAGTCCTAATCGTTCTTTTTTTAAGAGTTTCATTTAGAGTTATCCTCTTTTGTTTACTTAAGAAATTTATGGTCTTTTTAAATTTTCTCATCGAATCAAAATCTGAAATTTGAATATGGTACTTCATGTATTTTCCTTTGTATAGCTCTTCTCTATACGAACCAATAATTCCAAATCTCAACAACAATAGCTGAAGCATTTGGATGACTTGTTTATCGGACATAGCAATACCTATACTTTTTTTCTCAACAAATCCCTCTGCATCAAACAACCCGCTAATGAATCTAGCTAAATACTTTTTAGGCAGTTTTTGAATTATTTCTGGAATTTTTCTAGGATTTTCAAGTATTCCTCCAAAAATAGAATTTATGATTGTCAAAAGTTCTTTACTATAGATTTTAAGTTCATAACTACCCTTTTTACTTTTCTCTCTTTTCCTGTACCTCTTTCCTGTATTTATATTAAAAAGTGTGTTTACAATATTTCTATAACTATTTAGCAAGGACTCATCTTTGTCATAAAGAATTATTCTATTTACATCTTTACCACCATCACCTAACATATAGCCTAGCAGTTGGCATAATTCAAGAGTTATAATTTTAGGAAATTTCAAGGATACTGTGCTTTTCATGAATTTTTTAAAGAACTTTTTATCGTTTAACCCGTATAGGGAAATTAATTTTCTTAGTTTATCTATAGTGAGATTTCTTTCGCCCAATTCAAATTTTGAGATAGTCGTTTGAGTAACTCCTAATTTTTTGGCAATTTTGTGTTGAGGAATACTCCATTTATTTCTTATTTTGACAAGAAACTTTCTTCCGTCTCGGGTTATTTTATAGTTTGTCTGTACTTGGACATTCAATTTTGGTAGTCTGGTTTTAATGTTTATTCTCTTTACGGCAAGTAAGTTGTCATTTGGTTTAAGGTCTCTTGCATATCGAAGCCCTATACCGTTCTCACCAAAAGTAAAAAATCTGTGGTTCGGACTTACTGATATAAGAATTCCTGGAGCTTTTGTTTTTATTTTTACGGATTCATGAATTTTGGAACGAAATATATGGTTATGGATTGCATCTACCGTCTTGAAAATATTTAAATCGCAACATAAAATTGGATTATCTCGTTCAGTTAATTCGTCAATTCGTAATATTCTTCCATCATACAGTTGCACCAATGTTCCCGGGTCAGTACACATTCCCCCTTTTACTGTTTTTGATGGTACTGTAGAGTCCAAGTGTTTAAGATCCTCTATAGCCTTCCCTTTAAGCAAACCGACGTCAGCCTCCCTGGCATCCAAGACGATCAAACCATAAACTTCCTTTTCTCTAACCAGCTCTTTCAAAGGTTCAAGAATAAAGACCTGATCGCATCTGTAGATTTTAGCAGAAATTTTCTCAGGAGGTTCGAGGCTCCAAAGTTTTATGTCAGATGATCCGGGTTGCGAGGAGACATTTCCGCAGAAAACAATCAAACCGTTTCCTGGTGTTTGTCTGTACAGTTTTAGATATTGAATCACCTTTTCCAACGCAGACATAACATTCTTCCTTACAGCCTTGTCCTTGACGTTTTGTGCCAGGCTATGCTCCTCTCTGAGCATGTTTATTGTTTCGACTAGATTGAACCCAGAAGGAACGTACACGCTAACAAGCTCTGTATGCCTCCCTCTTATTGTTTCTAGCTCTTTTATGAACTTCTTCAGTTTGTATGCCTGCTCCTCTTCCATTTGCATCACTAATTATCTAGTTAAATTTAAAATTATCCTGATTTAAAGGCATGGCTGAAGTTTTATTTATAATAAGCATTCTGTATCTTAACAATAACAAAGTCTGCTCCGCTTTGCAGAGTGTAAAGAATGTCATAAACAGCGTAACTAGTATTCATGTGGACAACAGCCTCTGCCTTTGCCAATCGCTCACCAGATTTAACAAATTCAGAGTATCCAGTCCCGTAAGAGCTTTCAGAATAATCGTCAAGTATTATCGAGCTGTCAGAAGGGGTGACATTTGCATTTGTCTCTTTGAAACTGATTCTTCTTATCAGACTGCTTGTGTTCATAGCCACTTGAGCAGCTCTAGTCCCATTTTTCAATATACCAATTTTAAATATCTCATTCTCTAATACCAAATCTGCTGAGCCGTCATTATCCAGATCGTATTCACTAGCCTTAGCATTTGCACCAGCAGACAAAATAATATCCCCTTCTTTAATAAAACTTCCAGGCTGGACAATACCACTTTTTGTCGTATAGGTGAAGTCAATGCTGTTTGCCTTAGCATTAACTTTGTATTCCCCACCCGTGACCTTTATCTGCAGGCTTCTTAGGCTACCTACGCCTTCAGACGCAACATCTTTTATCATACTTCCAATAGCTTTCATGTTCTGCATTGCTTCATTCAAAACTGCCGCCTCCTTTCCTCTTTCTATTGCTGGCAGACCGACCGACAGAACTATGGCTATAGCTACAATAGTAAGCAGTATCACAAAGATGGTTGATATTAATGGGGTTATTCCTTTTCTCAACATTTGCCCACACCCATTATCGGTTTATTTCCAAGACTTTTGCCGAGCATTTCCACACACACCTTATGGTCACCAGCAGAGAATCTGTCGCTCCCGTTTATCTGTATCCTGTCATTCTTGAACTGAATCAGAATTGGAACAGCAGCTGGTATAGGGTAGCTGAAAGAGGAGAATGCTCTCGAAGGTATTGCGTAGCTCTCCACAAGATACATTCTACCTTCTATTGCTTGACAAGTACCTTTTGTAAAAGCTAATAGCAATTGAGAATTTTCTATTTTTTGTTTTAGTTTGAATTTTGATCCATATTCAGTCTTGATTTCATCTGCAGTCAAAGCTCTGTTCCAGATGCGCACGTCGTCGATAACACCATCGAAAAATGAACTGCTTCCATCATCTTCACTTCCAACTGCGTTACTCGTAGAGGCAGTATTGGAGGTTGTGTTCTGAGAAAAGTTAACTGTTCCTGTTGCCGCCTGTGACTGACCGTTTACATAAATCGTGACCGAGTCATTAGCGTAATTTATAACCGTTGCAATATGATACCAAGTACCAGTCGAGATTGGACTTGTTGTTGTAGTAACAAATTGAGCATCCTCGCCGTCTGCTGATCTTCCACCCGCCTTTACTTCATCAGAATCTGAAAGAAGAACGAACGCACGCGAAATAAGAGTTGGTGTACCGGAGTTGTTTTTTGATATACCAACAATGTATCTCTCCGAAGCACTGAGTGTATCTGCCTTCACCCACGCTGTCAGTGTTGCTTCACTGACATTTTGAAGTATGGAGAGGTCTGAGCCCAAATCTACATAATCACCTATTCCATCAAACTCTAAACCAGAATTGAATTTCCCAGTAGTCCAGCTTGGACAGGCAGTTCCTCCGCAAGAACCTGTCTTATTCTTCAATATTCCATCGTTATTGTAACCACTTGAATCGTATGCAGTCGTTCCAATCCCTTCATCGAACTTCCAATAACCTACTAACCCTTGGGAGCTTGCACTCTCAAATCCTATGTCTTGCAAGTCCTGCGCTTTATAAGAGTGAATCAAACTCAGAACCAATCCATCAGAATACTCAGTATTGTCATAGCCACAAACATATTTGCTGCCTTTCTTATATAAATCATTCGCTTTGGTGCTTCCAAGCGTGAAATTTAAATTGTACTTGACAGTCAAAGGATGTGTAGAAATAAATATAATGGTGCTATTCTCTCCAGCACTGCCTGAGGCGTCTCTCGCCTTTACAGTCAGGTTATAGCTTCCTTCATAAGGAATGGAGAAAGTGAACCAATAATAACCTGAAGCATTTGTTGTATTTGTTCCCAAGCTTCTTGTATCATAGGTAAAGGTCAATTGCTGGCTAGCATAGGCAGAGTTATCATTAGCATAATAAGCATAGCCAGTTATGGGGATGTTGCTATTGGGTCTTGAGATTATATCTCTTTTAGAAGTTTTGTTTGCTTCTAAAGTTACTATTATGTTATAGTTTAAAGAAAATGTTGTTGAATTAGTTGCAGACAAAGAATCATAGTAGCCTGTAACGTTAACAGAATAAGTTCCGCTTGGAGCAGTTGATGACAAGCTGTAAGTATCGTTGTAATAGCCAGAAGCATTTGTGGTAGCATTCCTCTGCTGAGCTGTTGTTCCGTTGGGAAATATGAATTGGACTGATACATTTTTATTAGCTATTCCTGTTCCATTTCCAAAATAAAATGTTCCATAAGCTAGAACTGTCTGGCCTCTTCTGTAAATGCTTTGGTTTGTTGTTATGTTAATATTAATACTTATTGCTTCAACGCTTATTTGATGCTCAGAACTCAAGAAAATGGTAAAGCTTGGTAAATTGCCAAAAGAATCTGTTTGTAGAGTATAAACAGAAGCAGAATCGTTATAAACTACATAGCCTCTATTTGGTAATAATCCAGTTATATTATATCTTGCTGTTACTGCTGAAGAAGAGTCGTTCCATTTCATTAGAGATTGGTTCCAAGAAGTCAGCTTCCTTGTTATTGTCGCAGCAGAAGAAACACTTGTCTTAAGCCAGATATTGCCTGTAGTTTCATTGTTATAACTAAACCAAGAAATTGCATCTTGGAAATAAATCTTTCTGGAATCAGTAAAATTAGTATTTCTGATATAGTTTGTCGAACCAGCACTTCGTAACCAATAATCCCCATAAGTTGGGTCTTGATTGTCTGATATCGAACCTCCTGTTATGTTATTACTAGAACTTGATTCTATCAAAAGACCATTATACGTGTTACTCCTCGATTTAAGGTTTGTTATAGTGTTGTTTGAGGAATAGTAAAGATAGAAACCATAGTATATAGTGTAATCGGTTGTTATATTCTCAAAAGTGTTGTTGTTAGAGTTATCTACTGTGATGGCATAAGGATAATTTCTATTTGCTTCTATGTTGGTTATCTTGCTGTTATTTGTAGCTACAATCTCAAAGACGTCGCCTCTTCCGTCCACACTTCTAGTCAAATTAATATTGTTCACTGTTATGTTTGTACAGTTGATGAGGCGGATAGATTTGGTCTGTAAACCATCATGAACCAAGTCTTTCTTACTGTAGTAATAGTAAATCGGGAACCCAGCAGCATAATTAGTTGTATCTATATAATTATCATAATCAGGTATGGTACTCGCTTCAACAAAAAGACTACCAATAGTATTGTTTGCCATTATGTTATACTTTAAACTGTTATAACGAGAATTTACAAGATGAATTCCATTATAACCTTTTTTTACTGTGTTATTTTCTATTGTATTGTTCTGAGAATTTGTAATATACATTCCATCACCACCTGACTCTACATAAGTTATAGTGTTGTTAGCTATCGTGTTATTTGAAGAATAGTCTAGCCAAATACTATCATAAGAACTTGAATTAAACGTATTGTTTATTACTAGATTTTTACTTGCATAATTTCTGAGATAGACCCCTTCTCCAAAGTTAGTTATATAACAGTTTTTAACAGTATTGTTTTTTGTTTCACTTCCTGTTAGATAAACTCCGTAATCTGTTGTACCATCATCTCCATTCAAATTATAATTCAAACAATCTAAAGTAGTATTTTGTACACCAGAAGCAAATTGAATGGCTGTTGCAGTAAGATACCAACTTTGATTCAAACAATAATAAGTGTTATTTTGACCTATTGTATAAGTTGTATTACTTGGCCAGGTTATGTTGACTTGACAGACCTGAGCTTCCGAGCTAGAAGAAAGAGCAATGAATGAAATTGATGAAATCAGTATAAAGCTGATAAAAATATTTTTTTTGCTCATATCCTTTCTATTAAAATTTGGATTTGATTTCAATTAAGTTTTTATCCTGATTGCATACAAGTTGAATGAAAACAATCAAATCACAGCAAGGTATAAGTTTGAGAAAATTTATCCCTCTGCTCTACTACTGTTTATTAGCCTTTAAATCAAAAGAAATTTTGTCAAGGACTCTGGTAGTTATGAAACTAATTTAAGTACTTTTTTTCTAAACTTAGATGAAAACCATGTTAAATATTCTTTTAATTTTTTCTTGTTTATTCGTCTTTTAATTTCTTTTAAAACATCCTTTCCAGGAATTTCATTAAAATAAACTAAGTCTATCAAAGTTTTCTCTATGTCAGAGACTGGAATAAAAAAGTTTTCATATTTCAAATATTCAAAACCAAAAAAATATTTTTTATCCATCCTATGCAGAATCACATTGCTATCCAAAATTCTTCTTGTACCAGTTCTAACTTTTCTTGTTGTAACAATAACAACATTTGTTTCTTGCTCCCAAAGCTCACGAAGACTTAAAGCTTCTTGCAACCCGATATAAGCTGGTTTAAAACAAAATACAGAAACAATTGGGTCTTCTTGCAAGCTATACCAACCTTTTGTAATTCTTTTTATTTCTCCCTTTTTCACAAGATTGTGAAGAATTAGATGGCTATAATTTTTATTTTTCACAATAATTTCTACGTCTCTTACTCTAAAAACAGGCGTCCTCTTCAAAAATTCTCTAATTTTGTTTAAGTGTATTATCTTACCCATGCTCTAACCACTTCCATCATCCCCTCAACAGTTGGAACACTCCCAGAAATTATTAAAGTTTTCAGTTCTTTTTCATCTGCAGGCTTCTTGAATTTTTTTATGAACTTCATTAGCTCATTTTTTATTTTCTCTTTGTCTTCAACAAATCTCAAAAGGAAGAAGATATCGTAAAAATCTCTAATCTTTCTTCTCTTGAAATAGGCAGAAACTTTTTCTTTGATGATTTCTTCTGGCTTCAAAGTATTCACAAGGATAGAAGTGCCATCACTCATTTCAAAAGGTTTTGTTACAAAACTTTTAATATTCTTAAAAGCAACCTCATATCTAATTATAACACCTAAATAGGAAAACTTTGCAAAAATTGCGTTGTCCGTTCTCTTAAATTTTTCAATAGCAAAACCTTTTCTCTTTAAACCTTCCAGAAAGTTTTCTGCATTTGTACCTTTCATAGCTAGTGGAAGGTAAAAATCAACATCTTCAGAAAACCTGTTACTTCCGTAACATCGCCATATAGCAGTGCCACCATGAATTATAGCAGTGGGAAAATCATCATAAACTTCCATAACTAAAATGTCCTGAACTAGCACCACAGTTTTATGAGTTCTTTTCTTTAATTTTTTATCTATTGGCATTATTACCATGAATATAGAATTAACAATTCTTATATATAAATATAAGTTTGGTAGTTCTAACTACTCTACAAATAAAAACTGCTTAATTTCATACACACTTATAAAAATCATTTGTTCTTAACACTTAAATTTAAGACTGTTGCAATTAAAAGTTTCTCAATAATTTTATCTATCAACATTTTTATCACTCTCTTCTAAGGACAATTGTTCTTTTATAAGAACATATAAGTGTATCGATTTTTCCATCAGCATGTCGATTTTTCCGACATATAGCCACAGGTAACAAAAGACTTAAAATTATCTCCCATAGAACAATTAAACTATGGAACTTTGAATCCAATCTTACTCCAAGAGCTTTTTTCTACTATGAAATATGATATAAAAGCATGAAGTATGATATAAAAGCTTAAAATGCAAAGAAAGTAAATCTCTATTATGGTAGAGGATACCCAGGCAGTTCTGTCTGAAGAACACTTAAGAGAAATAGATGAGCTCATCCAAAAAAACATTTTTAAAAGCAGGGAACAGGTTATAAGAGTAAGTTTAGAAAGTTTGCTCGAGCTCTCTGAAGAGGAAATAAAAAAGATGAAAGAAGCAAGAGATGAAGCAAATGCTTACTTAACAGCAAAGGTTGGAGATATTCTGTCAGCAGGTCAGCCAATTAAAATTATAGTCAACAAAAAAGAGTACTATAGAATTCCTGTTAGGGGGGTTTACGACAATAAGCTTCACACTTATGGTTATGTTTATGTGGATTGTGATTCCATGCAAACCGATGAGATAATTTCAGATTCCCCACAAAAGATACATAAAAATGCTGAATTACTTGTGAAGCCATGATAAAAATCTCATATTACAAACAAGAATTTTTTTACAGTTGCTTTCCAGCTTGTTTGAGGATGATTCTAGAGTTTTATAACATTAGAAAGAGTGAGAAAGAGCTTAGAATTCTATGCAAAACCACACCACTCTTTGGCACTATCTGGGAAATTGTAGAGGATGAGATAAAAAATTTAGGTTTTGAATTTATTTGGAAGAAAAACATGGAGCTTAATGATTTGGAGAATTTGATTAAATCTGGCGTCCCAGTTATAGTTAGTCTTGATATAGAAGTAAAAGAAGTTCATAGAGGACATGTGGCAGTTGTGGTTGATATAATAGAAGACTCGGTTGTAATTAATGACCCAGAAAAGGGTGAATGCTTGAATATTAGTAAAGAACATTTCTTAGAGTTGTGGGAAGCTAGGAAGAATTTAGGTGGTTATTTAAAGAAAAATTTCATCAAACTTTGAATTTCAATAAGACAATAAGTTAAATACTTTAAGATAAAACATAAACCTGAGTGAATTTATCCCTTTGTTCTAATCGAGAGCTAATAAGTCTTAAGTCAAAAAACCCAATGAATTTGCTCTTTCCAATCTCTATAGGTATGGTAATATTCTCGGTCTTGTTCTCATAGCTGGTCAGATAATAGACAGATAGAGTAGAATTAAGGTTCGAGCCGGTATTGAAAGTAAAATCCGTGCTTATACTAGATCCGTCTGCTATCGAAGTAAAAATTCTTGCAGAAGAATCGAAGGTTAAAGTTAGATTTCTCAGTTCAATACCCAAAAGATTCAATGCTGTCACATTCAATTTTATGTCAACACTAGCAGTCGCATTTAGGAAATATGAGCTAACAACCAAACCGTTCAAATCTACAGCATTTGCCTTTAAAGAGTTTCTAGCAAATTTAAGAAAGTCCTCAGCATTTTTTGTCATATTGATGCCTTCATTGTATCCGATGTTTACTGCTCTTAGGGTCTCGCTCCTAACATTGCCGAACTGCTGGCTCTCCAATTCAAGCTCCAGATGTCTCTTCTCCTCAATTATTTTGGTCAAACTCAAGCTAGTCCTCAGCATTACTAGCGTCAATATAGTCACTATCCCTATTATCAAAAATATCTGTCCTTTTGCCATCGAATCACCACATATAAAGAACTATTTCCCTCGGGCTGAAGCTGCTAGTGTTTCCTGCTATTAGGTAGCTGACCGAAACAAGCTTTTCAGCGGTTATGTTTGGATTGACACAAGCTCCACTGCAGATTCTAACATCGAAGTTCACGTTTGAGGGCAGAAGGCTCTGCAGTTTTTCCTTTATCCTTTGAGTGTTGTTTGTTAGAGCATACAGCCTTAACTCGTTGTTGTCATCCAAAGCTTTGAGCGAACTGAATCCTTTTAGTTTCCAGCTCACTGTTTCAAACTCTGGTAAAACTTCTTTCGGTGAAAAAAGTATTACAAAAGCGGCTAGTATCATTAGAATTGCTATCACAGCTTCCAGACTCTGCATCATCCCTTTCATATCAATCAGCGCTTATCTCGACATTGAACCCGTATTCTGTCCCCAAGACTCTAACAATCTCTTCGTATGTCAAGTTCCTTAGTGTCAATAGCTTCGAGACAGATACAGCAGAAAACTTCTCCTCAGGAAATATCTGAACCGAAAAATTGCTCGGATTGGAAAAAACCAAAGAATAATTCGCTGCGGCTATAGTCTTTTCTCCAGAGAAGTAAACGAAGAAAACCTTTTTCTGGTTAGCCAAAAAACTTGAGTTGAACACGACATCAGAACTGCTTAGATATCTGCTAGTGCAAAAGCTCTGATTGTATAATTGGCTGGGCACCTCTTCCTCGCCCTCTAGCACCCTGACAGTAGAGTTCCATGCCTTATTCTCGCAGTTAAAATCAAAACTTATTGTAGCATTAATCGTTGCATTCCCTCTGTCGGTTCCATTGGTCTCGCTTACTATTACAGGGATTCTATAAAGGTCTGTCAGCAGACCAATCACAACTGGTGTGTAATTATATTCATTCCAATTTTTTGGAACTCCTTTACCCCCAAATAATGTGTTAAAAATATTGTACGCTATTGTCCTCAGCTCAGAAGTGCTTACAATTCCTGTATAGCTGCTCATATAACCGGTCAGGTACAATAACAGGATTACCATAAAAGTGATAAACAGCCCAACCGCTATTGCAAAATCAACTTGTAAAGGCATTCTCTCTAATATAAATTATTTACTTGTTAAAAAGAAATCAGCTTGAGGCAGTGATGCGCATCAAAATGTCAGCCTCTCCCAATACGATAGAATCATATATTGTACCGTTTATATTGTAGCGATAATATCTCAGCTTCCCTTCTTTTCCATTTTTACTCATTCCTTGCAGATCGATGTCTATGTTTGGTATGTTTTGTTCTACCGTAATCTTTGGGTCTTGGGTGGTTTGAGCCACAATCTTTGCTCCTGAAGTTTTGATTATAAAACTTATATTTTGATTGCTAACAGTGACATTTGTTATAACAGGCCATAATGAGTTTGCACCGACCAAAATAACCTCATAATTCCTCTTCGAAACCTCTGCCGGCAAGCTCAAATCTATTTCGCTTATCAAAATGCTTGTTTGATTGGATGGTTGAGCTTTTGTTGTCTTTGCAGTATTGCAAATTTTTATTATGTTGTCAGAGGTGTAAAGTGCTATCTGCCTCAGACTTTCCCTTATTTCAGTTTTAAGCGCGTTCATATAGAAGCTGTAGACTAATGCAACTATGCTTGTCATGACGATGATGCCTAGGAGTATCGTGACCGCGTGCTCAATGAGTTTTGCCTGAGCTTTTGCCATCAAAATATTATTGTAGCTACAGGCAATATATTTATCTAATAAAGGATAATTTTAAGATATGAGAAAGGGAGTGTCCCCACTAGTTGCTGCTGTTTTGCTTATAGCCGTAACGATGACCATAGCAGCGATGCTATCCTACTGGGCTTCCGGTTTTGTTAGGTCTAGGACGGAAGAATGGGAAAAGCAACTTCCAGCAGGAGAATGTAGTTTTGCAAATTTCAGATTTTATAGTTGCAGGTATGATACCGCAACTTCTTCGTTCATCGTTATCTTAGAAAATGTGAAAGGTGTGGAGCTCAAAAATATAACAGCATATATAGTATACACTAACGGTACCATCGATCCTAGATTGACAGGATTTGCTAACCTGCCTGCAAGCCAGATAAAAACCTATACAATTGGTGAAGTCGACCCAGGGTATGATAAGCTTACAATAAAAACGCACTGCCCAGATGTCACTGCGACCGATGATTGTAGATGATAACTAATGAAAGGAGTTTCACCGCTCATAGCAACAATTCTTTTAATAGCTTTTACGCTGAGTGTTGCCGGAATAGTGAGTATCTGGCTAACAGGTTTTGCTAGGACTTCAACTGAAACCGTAGGGAAGGAGTCTTCAACACAGCTTATATGCAGTTATGGCGGGATCGCTCTTTCCAACCTGAAATTCTCAAACAATCGATTATCAGGAAGTATAGAGAATACAAGGACGATAATCCTCGGCAACATAACAATCCAAGTGTTGTACACAAACGCAAGTTCTCCTCAAACGGAAAAATTATATGTGAGCTTGACACCCAGGGAAAAATATTCTTTCAACATCTCTATTTCATACAATTACGACAAGATTAGGGTTATAACCAACTGCAGTTCTGTTTATGATGAAGTTGGATCAAGTGAAGTGACTACCTAGCCAGCAATAATAAAAGCAGCAATGCCTACAAACATCATGAAAAAACTGTGTTTTAGACCTGCGATTGCCGCACCCTCTGACATCTTACCGACTATTAAGCCAGCGAAGAAGGCTTGAATAACTATCAAATTCCTGAAAATCGATTTATATTCCTCTACAGAGACTTTTGATGCTTCCGTTGTTTGCATACCAGCAGGAGATATCTCAGCGAGGCTTGGAATCAAAAACCTCCCCAAGCTGATTATAACAACAAGAAATACGAAGAAAATTATATAACCTGTTATCATCTGCGAGTGCAAATAAAGCCTTCTTTCTGCCCTAAGCCTCTCAACCTCCAAGCTTGTATTGCTTAAAGCATCAAAACTTTCAGCAAGATTTCCCCCAAACCTATGACTTTCGATTACAGATGAAATTATCCTGCCAATGAGTCTTGATTTCGACGCTTTCGAGAAGTTGAGGAAAACCTTTTCTACAGGAACCCCCCAATCCATCTGGGCGCTCATCTTTTTGACATAGGGAGTAAGCACTCTGTAGTCATTCATAGAAACAGACTTGAAGGCATTCGGGACAGTCATCCCTCCTCGGATAGACTCTACAAAATCTCTTAGAAAAGCTATGAACATCTCCTCCATTTCTTTAATCTTCTTGTATTCCATATATTTTTTAAAAACTATTGGAAGTGCGAAAACTAGAATTGCAATGATGTTGATGGAAGAGAAGTAAGTTGGGTTTTCCCTTAAAAAGATGAGACTGACAATTGCTATGGGAATTGAAATAATTCCGCTCAGCATAATAATTTTCAAGGTATTTTTATCAAATTTCAATTTCGACCCCTCTCAAAAACATTAGAAATGCAAAGTTCATGGCAGGGATAATTAGATATGTGCTCATCTTCATCAGGTCAATAATGTTGAAGCCTCCCATTGCCGGCGATATCATATTCATCACTGAAAGCAAAGCAATAATGAACAACGGAGCAGCTATCAGCAATCCTGTGTAGAATTCTGCGTAGGTTGAAAGCTGCTCTAGGAACCTTTGCCTTTTCATCCTCCATTCAAACAATGCTTGCTGTCCAGCATTCTTCACATAAGTCTTCACATCCCCTCCAGACTCTGTTGAAGTAACTATGCCAAGCAGAACCTGTTTAAGAGAATTAGAAGGACTTTTTTCTGCGACGTCTCTTATAGCTGTCAGAGGGTCTACACCAAACTGGTCCATATTTCTGACAATCTTCTTCATCTCATACGCTATTTCCCCATATTCTTCGAACTCTCCAATTAGTCTAAAGATAGTGTGAGGAGGAATTCCTGATTCCATTATAGAACCCATATGCATCAGGACAAATGGCAAGCTAGCTTCTATGTTATTTCTTCTAGTCTTCATTTTTTGTTGAGGATAAAAAACTAGAATTGCGAAGCAGGCAAATGAGCTAACTAGAGGGATGAAAATAATATAAACGACACTTGTTCCAATTGGAATTTGTAATATTTGGATTATAGAAAAAGATACGACCAAACTTGCGAAGCAAACTATTACCGATGCCAGAAATACGGTGCTCATATAAGCTCTGAACGAGGTTTTGATATTGGCTCTCGGTAGAGCATCTTTCACGATTCTAAACAGCTCTGAATATTTGTCAACTAATCCTCCAAATATCGAAGTTGCTAAACCTTTATAACTTAACATTATTTTTCCTTGATAACTTTGAATCCGAGCATCTCAAATATTGACAAAAATCTGCTTTTCTTTTCTTTAGGCTTTTCTATCACCTCGACTTTAGTTGGTATTGGCATCTCTATCATTCTGAGCAGCTTCTCTGGTTCCTTGTAGTGCAGGTTTATGTATTTTGTGACTTCCAGATAATCCCTTATTTTGTTTTTCCGTAACCACTCAAGCACTTTTTTCCTGTTTTCAATCTCCTTCATAACCCCTTCCAGAGTTCCACCGATTGCAGTAGCATATTTTTTAAGTTTAATGCTGTCTTCTACTCTTTCAAAGGTATCGCTTGCAGGGTTCCACATGAAAACTTTTTTTGTTCTCATCTCATTGGTTTTTGGGTCTACCGATTCAATTTCAACAATCTCTTTTACCCTTCTTGCAGACTTTCCCTTTTCCCTTGCATGCACCATCAGGATGACGATGTCCAAGCTTTCTATCAGTGTTGGTGACAGTTCTATTGGAGGGGTTATCAACCTTTTTACCAGCGTGTCCAACGAACCTGCATGGAAAGTGCTGAGACAGATATGACCGGATGACATCCCTTGGAACATGACAGATGCTTCAGCACCTCTTGTCTCTCCAACTATTACATAATCAGGATTCTGCCTGAAGGATTCTTTCAGCAGATCGAATAGTGTTATGCCACCGTATTTCTCGCCAGATGGCATTGGTATACCAAAACCTATTCTTGCAAGTCCAGGAGACCAGTGCTCATGAGGAATGCGAATTTCGCGGGTATCTTCAATACTAACTATCTTTGCTTCTGGTGGGATGAACATGCAGATTGAATTGAGCAATGAAGTCTTTCCTGTGGCAGTACCCCCTGCTATTAGCATTGAAGCTCCATGTTCTATCGAATACCAAAGATATGCCAAAATTTCTACAGAGACCGTTCCGAGATCAACCTGCTCAATTGGTGAGATTGGTTTTTCTCCAAACTTGCGAATAGTGAAAACTGGACCACGAGTTGCAACATCCCCTGCAATTGTTGCAGAAACTCTTGAACCATCAGGTAAAGTTCCGGCCAAAATCGGCTCAGCATAACTCACATACCTTCCAGATCTTTCAGCAAGTTTAACTACAAATTCCCTAAGTTTTTCTAAATTCTTATAGGCAATATTTGTTTTAAGGGACCCGAACTTCCTATGCACAATATAGACTGGAATGTTAGTACCATCGCAGCTTATGTCTTCTATGGCTGGGTCTTGAAGCAGTGGCTCGATCTCATTATAACCTATGAAATCCCTGTAGATGTAATACATTATCTTTGCATATTGCTCTCGTGTGAGACTCAATCCAAATTCTGTAACAACTTTGAGAAAGTTCTTCTCCAAATATTCTATGGCTTTAGAGAAATCCCTTATTGCAGTTAGCTCCACCTCAACCAGTTCAATTATCCCCTCAGATATCTTCTCTAGCAGCTCAGCTTCTTTTTCGTCCAGCTCAGGCTCCACCAAATTGTATACAAGCTCCTTAATTTCCGGATCCCATTTGATGTTGGCATAAGCAAAAGGCTCAAGCAGGGGGTAAATGATATTGACACTTCTAATATCCATTTTTTTTGGGAACTCCATAGGAGCAGTTGGTTTTTTTATAGAGAATTCTGGTAGGAATATGGGCTGCTCTTTTTCTGCTAATTTTTTAAAAAGACTACCCTGCAAATCTTTTATTTTCTCAAATATGCTCTCACTTCCACATATGTTTTTTCCTCACACTCTTGCCTGGTTGAGAAATTCCTTGAAATCTTGCACAGCTAGGGCATAGTCTAACCCTTCTGCTCATCAGATGGATCATCCTTCTATCTACCTGTTGCAGTATCAAAGGATCTGAGATTCTAAAACCTTTGGTTTGAGTGAAAGTCTTCCATTTAGGGACTTCTCTCCCGCAGATACCGCAAGTGACAGTGACTTCCTTCCCCCTTGACTTCGTGTGAGCATACCTTCTTCTGTACGGAACAGTGCTAATTGGCAAATAATCACCTAATAATAATTATTTTTTATATCAAATTAAGGTTTGAATTAGTTTAGAAGGAGCAGATTCTCTTAATATAAACTCATTCCCTTTTTTCTCATATCTTTCTATTGTTTTTTCGGTTGTAGCATCTTCTGGCTGAAATTTGTCCAATTCTTTCATCGATAAAGGCAAAGAAACTAAACCACTTTTGCTGTGCACACTATACGGAGCTCTAACCAATCCCATGGGTTTCATGCTTGCAGAATCCAGTAAAATTTTGTCTTCTCTCTCTTCTTTTCCCAGAGTCTCCGATGTCGTTAATTTTGGTATTTCCCTATCGACTTCTTTTTGAATTATTCTTACAAAGTCAGAAAATAAAGAAAAATAGCTCCTCTCCCTTTTACCTTCGCTCCTTAAAATCAAAGGTTGGTAACTTCTAGGCATTTCAAAATCTTTAATCAAAGACCAGACCTGAAATCCTCTTGAACCAGAGAACTTAAGAGCAGGGTTCAATTCTAATCTATCAAAAATTTTGTATGTTATTTCTGCGACTTTTTTTGTTTGCTGAAAATCAACCTTTGGTCCTGGGTCTATATCAACAACAAGCCAGTCCGGTCTTTCAATGCCAATTCTATGAACACAGGGGATAACATCGATGTAATGGATATTTATGAAAAAAAGTAAATCTTTAGGATTTTTAAGAACTATTTTCTTTCCTCTGAAATCTCTTCTAAAAAATCTCTGTTCTGTGAACAATACGTAGAATCCGGTATATCTATTTTTACAAAATTCAAAAACAGTATCAGCTACAATAGGATAGTATTGCTTTGCTTTATAGACAATAACCCAAGGATCATTAACTTTTCTTAGATCTCCTTCTATTTCCATGATTCTCTCAGCAAAATATTTCTTTCCCTTTTCTGTTATTCCGTACAACCCATTGACTTCCTCTAGAAAACCTTGTTTGATTAAACCTTCAAGTATCTTTTTTGTCTCTTCTTCGGAAACCTTTTTCACATCCCTAGAAACCTTTTCCTTTGTGTGTTTAACATCAACCCTTTTGTCGACTCCTTTCATCGAAAACATCAACAACAAGTAATCTTCTGGTTTAACCATAATTTTAAATTGTCTTAAATAATTAATGTATGAGGGGTGATTGGGTGAGCAAGACTGAAGAGAATTTATTGAAAGCATTTGCTGGGGAATCACAAGCAAGGAATAGGTATACCTATTTTGCTAGTGTTGCAAGGAAAGAAGGTTTTGAACAGATTGCAGCTATATTCGAGGAAACAGCTGACAATGAAAAAGAACATGCAAAGGTTTTCTTCAAACATCTTAAAGGTGGAGATTTAACTATAGAAGCAGCTTATCCTGCTGGGAAAATCGGAACGACTGTTGAAAATCTTTTTGCTGCTGCTGAAGGCGAGAAATTGGAATGGGGAACGATATATCCAGATTTTGAAAAAACAGCGAGGGAAGAAGGATTCAATGATATTGCAGATTCGTTTAAAGAAATCGCAGAAGTAGAAGAGAAGCATGAAAAAAGATACAGAAAACTTTTAGAGAACGTGAAAAAGAACACAGTTTTCAAGAAAGATAATGTTGTAAAATGGAAATGCAGAAATTGTGGTTACGTACATGAAGGCAAAGAAGCGCCAAAAGTGTGTCCAGCTTGTAAACACCCACAGGGTTTCTATGAGCTGTTGTGCGAAAATTATTAGAGGTGAGTAAAGTGATAATCAAACAAAGACAAACTTTTTACTGTCCAGCCTGGAGGTAAATTAAATGAGAGTGCGAGTCTTTAGTACTAGTGCATGCCCTTACTGTAAGATGGTAAAAGACTTTTTAAGACAAAATAAGATAGACTTCGAAGACATAAATGTGGAAAAAGACCAGAAAGCTGCGACGGAGATGATAGAGAAGTCAGGGCAGATGGGTGTTCCAGTTATAGAAATAGATGGAAAAATAATAGTAGGGTTTAATTTGAATGCTATTAAAGCTGCGCTGAAAATGAGATGAGTGATAAAAGTGTATGATGTAATTATAATTGGAGGTGCAGGAGCAGGCCTGACAGCTGCAATATATTCTGCAAGAAGGGCAATGAAGACTTTAGTTATAACAAAAGATATTGGCGGGCAAGCAAGTCTGGCTTCTACAATTGAAAATTATCCAGGGCACTTAGAAATTTCTGGTATTGAGCTAATGCAAAGATTCCAAGAACAAGCCAAGAAATCTGGGGCAGAAATAGTTTTTGATGAAGTATCTGAAATAAAAGCTTTGAATGGAAATTATTTGGTAAAAACATCTTCAAAAGAATATGAAACAAAGACCGTGATTCTTGCTTTTGGAAAGACGCCTAGAAGCTTGGGTGTTCCAGGAGAAAAAGAATTTCAGGGCAGAGGTGTTTCCTATTGTGCAGTTTGTCTACCACCAAATAGTTTAATTATAAGTAATCCTTCTGTAGAAGAAATTGAAAAATTGACAGAGGGTAAATATGTATTAACACATGATGGAAGTTACAGAGAAGTCCTTGCCGTTACAAGTAAAGATTATGATGGAAAAGTAGTTAAAATAAAACCAAGATTTTTTAGGGAAGAAGTATCATTAACGCCCGAGCATCCAGTTTTGGTAACCACACTTAAAAAAGGCAAAGGTAAAAATTATTTCAATTTTCAATTTTCAAACCCATTTTGGGTAAAGGCAGGTGATATAAACAAAAATCATATAGTTTTGTATCCAATAAACAAGAAAGTAAAAGATATAGATTATATAAATATAAGTGAAATTTTAGATTTTCCAACCTTCCAAGATTTTGTTAAAAATGAAAAAGAAACTTATACCTCTAAAAAAGTGCCATCTAAAATACCAGTTGATGGTAGGTTTCTTAGATTGGCCGGATACTATTTAGCAGATGGTCATATAGAAAAAAATGGAATTGCATTTAATTTTAGCATAGAAGATGAAGAGTATGTGTATGATGCAATGAAAACTATAAATAAATTATTTAAGTTAAAACCACGTGTGAAAAAAATAAGAAATATCATAAGATTAAATGTTTATTCTTTAATTATACAGAAATTATTTGAAAAATTGTTTGGTAAATACTCGTATAACAAATCAGTACCATTCTTCATGATGTTTCTACCTCCACATAAGGAGGAAGAGATAATAAAAGGTATTTGGGTTGGTGATGGAAGTAGAGGCCCTAAAAGTTTTGATATAGTTACCAATTCAGCAAAATTAGCACACCAAATTAAGAACATATTGTTGAGACTCGGGATAATACCCTCAGTTTCCTTTAGGAATATTGACATGTTGAATAAAAAACCATCTAAAATTGGCAAAAGAGTTGTTTACTTCAAACATGGAAAATATAACATTGGAGTGGGTGGAATATTCCTTAAAAAAATGGGCAAAATTCTTGGTGTAGAACATCCAAAAATAAAAGAAGCAAATAAGAATTGTGAATATGCTTGGATTATTAATAATTATGCATATTTGCCAATCAGACGAGTTACTACGGATCACTATAAAGGTAAAGTGTTTAATTTAGTTATCAAGAATAATAATACGTATACAACTACAGGTTTTATAGTTCACAATTGTGATTTACCATTGTTTAAAGACAAAATTGTGGCTGTTGTTGGTGGTGGCAACTCAGCTTTGGATGCTGCTCTATATGGAAGTGAAATAGCAAAAAAAGTTTATCTTATCCATAGAAGAAAAGAGTTCAGAGGATTCGAATATCTTGTAGACAGAGCTAAGCAAAGAAAAAATGTAGAACTTGTTTTGGATAGTATGGTGAAAGAGGTAAAGGGAGAAAATTTCGTAAAATCGGTAGTAATTCAAAATGTTTTGACAAATGAAATTAGAGAAATAATGGTGGATGGGGTTTTCATTGAAGTGGGTTTTGAAGTGAAGGTAGATTTCATTAGAGATTTGGTTAACTTAGATGAAAGTAACCAAATAATTGTCAATAATTCCTGTGAAACATTTTATCCAAAAAGCAGAAAGAAAAGACCTGGAATTTTTGCTGCCGGTGATGTTACAAATCTCCCTTTTAAACAAATAGTCATTTCTGCTGGTGACGGGGCAAAGGCTGCGTTGCAAGCTTACACATATGTAACTAAGACAAAAGCTCCTCTGATTGCTGACTGGATTCATGGTGAACATGGAACAAAATAAAAGGATAACAATTGTCAGCAAATTCAAAGTAAAAGGTATTGAAAGTATTATTAAAAAATCTGGCTTTGACATTGTGAGAAAAGATCCTGATTTTGTTTTGTGCTATGGTGGAGATGGCACGATTTTGCGAAGTGAAAGATTTTTCCCTGGGATACCAAAAATTGTAATTAAAAAAAGGTCAAGTATTTGCAGAAAATGCGACTACACTCTGGATTATTTGAAAACAATATTGGAAAGAATTGCCAAAGGCAGATATAAAATCATTGAAGAGAGCAAGCTGGTTGCAAAGAGTAAAAACAAAAAGTTGATTGGACTGAATGAAATACAACTTCATAATAAAATGCCAACAAGAGCAATAAGATTTTCCTTGAAGATAAACGGAAGAAAAATTGATAGTTTGCTCGGAGACGGTGTTATAGTTTCTACACCCTTTGGTTCAACTGCTTACTATTCCTCAACAGAGGGGAAGCCTTTCAAGAAAGGAATAGGAATCTCTTTCAACAATCTGCACAAGAAAAAGATAAAAAGTTTTGTTGTGCCTGAGAATTCAAGGATTGAGGTTGGAATTAAGAGAGGGCCTGCTTGGATAATAGCAGATAATTATGAGAAATTCATTGGGGTTGATAGAGGTGATAAAATTTTAATTCAAAAGGCAGAAGAAGAGGCAAGATTTGTTGAGATAAGTTAACCTTTATATATAAAAGAATTAAAGGTTTGCAAGAACTAAATTTAGTTGGATGTGAAGGAAAAGGTAAAAAGGGGCAATAATCTGGAGAATAACTGAAAAAGGTTTAAGAATATTAGAAAGGAGTTGAGAACTTGTTTGAAATTAAAAAAATAAATGAAGTTAAATGGGAGATTCCCAAGTCAGGAAATATGTTAGTACCAGTAGTAGTTTATGTAACAGAAGAAATGTTGAAAAAAGTAAAAGAAGATAGGACTTTACAACAAGCAACAAACTGTGCTAGTCTGAAAGGAGTTGTAAAAAATGTTTATGTTATGCCAGATGCACACGAAGGCTATGGTGCACCAATAGGCGCGGTATTTGGTACTGATTATGAAAATGGTGTAATTTCTCCAGGGGCAGTGGGCTACGATATTTCCTGCGGGGTAAGAATGATAAGAACAAATTTAACTGAACAGGAAGTGAAACCAAAATTGCCTCAGTTGATAGATTGTATATTCAGAGAAGTTCCTTCTGGTGTTGGAGCTCATGGCAAGATCAAGCTTAGTATTCCTGAATTGGATGAAGTGCTGAATACTGGTGCTGAATGGGCCGTTAAAAAAGGCTGTGGTTCGCAAAGAGATTTGGAGTTTATGGAAGACAGGGGCAGGATGAAAGGAGCGGACGCGAGTAAAGTTTCTTCTAAGGCAAAGCAAAGGGGTGCTCCTGAGCTTGGCACTCTCGGATCCGGCAATCATTATTTAGAAGTTCAAAGAGTGGATAAAATATTTTTACCTGATATTGCAAAGGTAATGGGAATAGAAAAAGAAGGTCAGATAACTGCTCTAATTCATTGCGGTTCTAGGGGTTTTGGGCATCAAGTAGCTACAGACTATTTGAGAACAATGGAACAAGTTATGCAAAAATATGGAATTAAAGTTCCTGATAGAGAGTTAGCATGTGCTCCTGCGCAAAGCAAAGAGGCTCAGGACTATTTTGCTGCTGCTTCTGCTGCTGTCAATTATGCTCTAGCAAACAGGCAAATGATTTTGCATTGGGTTCGCGGTTGCTTTGAAAAAACCTTTGGGATGTCACAAGAAAACCTTGGCTTGGATATGGTATACGAGGTTTCTCACAACATCATTAAACTCGAAGAGCATGAAGTTGATGGTAAGAGAGTTAAATTGTGGGTGCATCGAAAAGGGGCTACCAGAGGATTTCCACCACATCATCCTTCACTGCCAGAAAAATACAAGGAACTTGGTCAACCTATAATCATTGGTGGAAGCATGGGAACTTATTCCTATGTTTTAGTTGGAACAGAGCAAGCAGCAAGAGAAACGTTCAGTTCGACGTGCCACGGCGCAGGTAGGGTGATGTCAAGAGCTGCTGCCATGAGAACAAAAAGAGGGCAGGATGTTAAAGCAGAACTAGAAAAAAGAGGAATTGTTGTTAGAAGTGCCGGGTTGGGAACTCTATCAGAAGAGGCAGATTTTGCGTATAAAAATGTGACAGAAGTTGTCCAGACTTGTGAAAGAGCTGGGATTAGTAAAATTGTCTGTCGCCTTAAACCACTGGCAGTATGCAAAGGATAGTCAATTTTTAGTTTTACTTGTAAAGAAAATTTCAACTTCCTTTAACCCTTCTTTATATTTCATTTCAATTTCACCTCTAAGTCCTTTGATATCATCTTCTATATCGGCCTAAGTTGTGAGCTTTTTTCTATAAATTTCGATCTTTAACAAAGGCTGTATAGAAAAATATAACAATAAACTTTATAAATAAAATAAATCAAAATTATTTTTGCAGTTGAGGAGGTAGTTTAGATTCAATAGCTTCGGCTATAAGAGTCTTTAGTCTTCGGACAGAGATTCACAGAATTTAAACCTCAAACTTAACTGCTTTCTTTTTTAAACATCAAGAATGACCCTTACTTTGCAATTCTTCGGTTTGTCTATAACTTGCATCATTTGGTAACTGATTGCCTTTACCTCAACCCTCAGTTCATGTCTTTTTCTGTCAACTTTTTCTCCATAAACCTCAGCATCGAGCTTGTGTCTGCCATTAAGTTTTTTTATTTTTACATTAAACTTGCTGAAAAACATTCTTTTGATGCCTCTCAGAAACAGTAGCTCGGAAAGCCAGTCAAACAGCAAAGCTTGCAAATCCTCTCCTTCAACTTTAACTTTCTTTTTAATCTTTGGTTTAACTTTTTTTGTGTTAGTCTCAACTTCGAACATAGCCAGAGCAGCGTTTGAAAAGGCTTCCTCTAGGCTTTTGCCGTAAGCTTCAAACGCAACATCCGCAATCGCTATGCCCTCAAGGAATTTGAATTGCATCATATATAATTTTTGCTGATATATAGAAAAGCTTAAAAGGATTGGAAATATATAATTTGATAAGTTGATGAGTAACTTCTTTCTTTACGAAACAAAGCTTAATAAGATAGAAATAAAAGGTGAAAATATGGCGTCCGACAAACCAAAAATTGAAGGATGGAGTGCATTAGAACAAGCTTTGGAAGATGAAAGAACATTTCATAAAGATGTTATTGTGCCAACAGGATATCTCTGGGATAAAACATGGTTGGATGCATACTCTCACGATGATAGAGGTTATGAGCTTGCAGATCCTTTGTATCAAACTATTTCTAATAATTTCGAAAGGTTGAGAGAATTAACTTCCTATGCTGTGAAGGAAATTCCAGCAATGGAAAAAGAACTCATGCTCATGGGTAAATTGTATAAAGATTTTATTGAACCGACAAAAGAGATGATATATTCAAAAGTGCCAAGTGCTGCTCAAGAAAGAGAAAACAAACTAATGCTATTGTCTGATGAATGGATAGCTGTGACCGATAACCTATCTCGTGTGAGAGCTTATATGGGTTATAGAAATGGTATTAACTTCATTAGATACTGGTATTTCATCGATAGAATGCCAGTTAGCGATTTGGTTAAAATGTTTGAGAAGCCGCTCATGGCATTTATAGGAAAATGGGATGAAAAATACTATACTGGCAGCATGGAAGAGTTCGGGTTTATAACGTTTTGTGCAATGGATTCCCACGACGACACGGTTTTGCCTAAAGCTCTTAAAGAAAAAGAGCCTGACAAAGTTCTGCTAAACGAAATCCCTGAAAATGGGATAAACAGGGTAATCTTTAGTCCAAATGTTGAGGTACAAAAGAGAATAGAAGAATCCCTTAGAACCAGAACGCATAAAAATACCATGTGCACTGTGAATTCTTTAAGGATTAGGCTAGATCGTGAGAGATTTAAAAAATATACTAAGGAAATACTTAAATCAAGTGGACTCTTGGATTATCTGCAATACTACATCTCCTAAAGCTTAGAGGTATAGGTCAGTCAAAGCATTTAACAAATTCTCAGTAGTAGGATAAGACTCTTTTATAATTTCTTCAAAATCTTTAAAAGATATGCCAAAATCATCTGTCAATTTCTTACAAATTCTAATTTCCAAACCATCACGATATATTTTGGTTTGTTCGGCAACCAAGTTTTTCTTCTCTAGCTCTTCCAAATTCTCTCCTATCTCTTTTGTTGACAGATTTGCGGTCTGGAATACAAATTTAGAAAATGGCATTATCATTCCTTTAAAAACAGTCATTGTACCATATAACCTTTTTAACAATTGTTCTCTAGACAATTCAGAATCTAAAGGAACATCTAGAGTTGTTAATTTTGCCAATCTCACTAAATAAGGGTCACTTATTTTTACCGGTATGTTATTTGCATACACGACTAGACTAGAACCTTTTTTAATCTCAACTTTTGAGACAGCTGAAGTATCGATACCGTATCTTTCTAGTTCTTCGTAAAACGCATTTCTCGTGGACATTTCTTCCCTTTTATAATTTAAGGTTATAGATTTAAAAAGGTTTCTTTTTTATAGTACAAAGCTTAGCTAAGCTACAAATTTTACATTTGTTCTTATTACAGTAATCCTTGCCAAGTCGTAACAGAGCAGTCTCAAAATTAGCAAAAGTTTTTTCTTTAGCTCTACTTTTGCTACATATTTCTTTAAGCTCTTTAAGAGCCTTTTCGGGATTGCTAGACTTTATTAGTTTCAACTTCCTTGCAGCAATTATGGTAAACTTCGAAGGCAAAGGGTCAACCTTCCATACATCTCTAAGCTCTCTGAGAAAAATATTGACAGTAACAGGTCCAACTCTAGGAAATTCTTCCAATTTTTCTTCTAAATCCTTTTGATTTTTAGCCTGCTTGTACAGATTTTCTAAAGAACCATATTCTACCTCTAACTGCTTCATTATTGCTAGTAGCGCTGTAGCTGTGCTAAAATCGTATCTCACATATCCGCCATTGTCCAGCACGCGAACTAGCTCGTTCCAGCCTGCATCTAGAATTCTTTTAGAAGTTATCAGTCCTTCCTTCTCAAATTCTTTATAGGTCTTCTTAGCTATCGTTTCTGAAATTCTATGAGCAAAAAGAATAGAAGCTAGGAACCATTTGAAGATATCCTCTGGCTTTTTTGATTTCAAGTCAATTCCCAATTCTTCTGAATAGGTCTGAGGGAATATCTCTAGGAGCAGTTTAACCTTTTTGTTCATATTTTAAAATAAAGATAATTTAATATAATATGTTTTTCAAAAACAGAAAGGGGCAATTCTTCCCTTATTCTGATAGTGCTCCGAGAAAAAGCCTGCCAATTCTTACGATAGGTTTAATAGTTTTGAATGTTTCAATCTTTCTCTTGAGTTATTTTGGTGATTTTGAGTCTATAATATCCAGATATGGGTTCGTCCCTGCAACTCCTTCTGTTTTAACCTTATTCACCTCGATGTTTTTGCACGGTGGTTTCGACCATATTTTTGGAAACATGTGGTATCTCTGGATATTTGGCGATAATGTCGAAGACAAGTTCGGAAAAATCAAGTTCCTTTTGCTATATTTTGCCTCTGGTTTATTTGCGACTTTCCTACAATACATAACTGACCCAACCTCTACAATACCATCGATAGGAGCTTCAGGGGCAATCTCTGGAGTGCTTGGAGCTTATATACTACTTTTCCCCAGAGAGCAGGTTCTAACTGGCATCGGTTATTCATTAGTGAGAGTACCAGCCTTCATCGTAATAGGTTTTTGGTTTGTTATTCAATTCATTTTTGGCACAGTTAGTCTCCTCGGTGGTGTAGGAAGCAACATAGCCTTTTGGGCTCACATTGGTGGTTTCATTTTTGGTCTTATCTTTACATTAATTATTAAACGCCGGTTTCAAGAAGAATAGAATTCTGATATATTATTTTGTGGTACCCAGTTGCATGTCTAACCAAACCAAAATACGGCCTTATATCGTCTGGAAATACCCATGTTTTTTCTTTTACTGGTACTCCTGTCGGATCAATAACGAATTCTTTTCCGTCATAAGAAAGCATAACCAAGAAAAAATGTCCATCCGTATCATAACTTCGAGTTATAATATTACCAAAATATTTTTTTGCAAGAGATTTTTGTAAAATTTCATTTCCTAATTCGCACAATTTAGGGATATGACGGCATGAGCCAGGTCTCCATAGATAGCCAGTATTTTTATAAAATTCTTCTAAGAATTCTTTGATAGCTTTTACCTCTTCATAGGTCAGACCTTTTGTTTCTAGATATTTCAAATATTCTTTAAAATTTTTGTTCTCAGAATTTTTTATTATATGCTTTAACCAACCTTTTCTATTCTCAGGTTTGTCGCTTTTAATCTCTTCTTCTATCAAGGGTTTAAGCAGGTCTGGCATCAATTAAAATAATAATGTTAAAACTTATAATCTAATTTCTCAAATGTTACTTTCATCTTTAAAGAATCCTTCTCAAGAATAGGAGATTCGGAGATTATTGTTATATCAATTTTTCTCTTGAGAATCTCTTTTGCTAGAGGCTCAAAAGGTGGATGACTGTTTATCGGGATATGAACATCAACAAATTTTTTTGCATTGACATTATACTTGCAATTTGAAAAATGGGAATAAATGTGTTCTAGCTTCAAAACTTTCAACTTTTCAAATATCTCATTATAATCTATCCTGCCATTATTTCTAACAAAAATATGGCACCAATCTATATAGGGAATAACTTTGACTTCTTTGCAGAATCTTATTACCTCGTCTAGAGTACCAAACTGACTCTCCTTTGCCATAGTTTCTATCCCAAGCTTAACATTTTTTATTCCTTCTTGTCTCATCTTATCAAGCACATCTTCAACATTTCTTTTCAGAGTCTCAAGTGCTTCTTCGGGTTTCAGTCCAGAGTAATATGCGATATGAGCGGCAGCACAACCAGCACCAATTATTTCAGATATTTTCAAAGTCTCTAGAATCATCCTCTTAGAGGCTTCTACTACAGCTTTAGAATTAGAACACATGTTTATCGCATATGGTGCATGTGCAGTCAAGCTAATACCTAATCCTTTAGCCTTATTTGCTATCTCTGGAGCAGTTTTTTCTGTAAGATAAACCTTCCTGACAAATTCAATTTCTTGCGAGTTTAACTTCAGCTCAGCTATTCTATCAAAAGAACCCAGAGTCGTTCTATCCTTTGCAGTGATGCAATTTCCACCAGGGCCGAGGTAAATTTTCAACTTATCACCATCAATTCTACATTTCTTTCTTTTAGAAATAAATTTAAATTATTTTAAGCAGCAAACAATTTCAGAATCAGCTCAAGGATTACGATTCCTATGACAATCCAGACAACTTGTTTGGGTTTGACTTTAAGCAGTTCTTTCTCTTCTTCAGAATACCTCATCAGCCCTCCGGTACCCATGGGCATATAGATTTTATCTTGCTTAGCCATGCAATCAACTCAATTTGGATACAAATAACTTTCAGGCTCAAACTCCAAGTAATTCTGTATAAAATTGTCCATTATCTTCGTCAGTCTGATAAAATCTCCTTCTTTCATCTCTTTCTTCCTTTTTTCCATTTATATCACTTTAGAATTCATAGCTTAAAAATAAAAAGGCATGTTAGCCATAGCCCATCTTATGTTTTGGTAGCATTTGTCTGAGCGTTTCAAACTTGCACCTCACAGGAGCATCGATCCGTTTAATCCTTTCAGCTTCAACTCGGCTTTCGCCCCATCGTTAGCGAGGCCAAAAGGTGTCGTTTCTGATATCGATGCTGCTTTCTCAAGCAGTCTCGCGACATCCTCTAAAGGTGGACGGAACTTCCTCAGCTTGCGTTTGAAAGCAAGCCGAAGCTACCCAGCTAACTTGCCTATAATTCTACTGATTTCAAGGATTTATAAAGATTTTCCTCAAAGCTTTATATTTTTAAAGAACAAATAAAAAAGAAGGTGAACAAATGAAAAAGTTACTTCTCTTGGTTTTGGCAGTGATACTATTAATTCCAGTTGTTCTAGCGATACCAGAGAACTCAAGAGCAAAAGAACCCCTAGACAAAATTACTTTCATTCACTACAGAGACGGATCGGTAAGAGCAATTGGTATTCCAGCAAAAACGTCAACATGCTATAAGATGCTTGGTGTCAAATGGAAGAGCTTACCAGTAAGCTATGTAATTAATCCAGACGGCTATACAGAAAGTTTTGTTACCAGTGCAATTTCAGCTTCAACAGAGGAATGGGATTCGCACACATTAGCAAATCTCTTTGACGGCTATACGATAGATTATAGTGCGACATGGGATGATACAGTAGATCAAGTAGATTACAAAAATGAATATGTCTTCGGTTCATATCCAGACACAAATGTGATAGCGGTAACAAGTGTTTGGTATACAAGAATTGGCAGACAAATCGTGGATTACGATGTGTTATTTAACACTTACTTCAGCTGGGCTGATTGTGCAGCAACAAACTGTATACAGCAAATGGACTTGCAGAATATAGCAACACATGAAACAGGACATGGAATAGGATTGGCAGACGTCTACGATAGCACTTGCAATCAAGTTACGATGTACGGCTATAGCACTTACGGGGAAACGATCAAGAGAACTTTAGAACAACCAGACATTACTGGATTGCAGAAACTGTATGGTGCCTAAGCTCTTTTTTTATTTTTTATCTTATTCCATTCTTTCACAGAATCTATTTCATACACCCCTTATTTCAACTTTTCCAAAAAACGGCTTCACAATCTCAGCCATCTCTTTAAGATGCTCAATCGAATAGGGTTTCTCTTTCTGGAATTCTTTATCCAGGGTTTTTTCTGGCCTGAATTGCTGAAGGAAATATCTCTTTGATCCACTAAGCCATTTGCCTATAGCTAATGCATCATTTTTATCGAACAAAGTAGGGACGATTGTTGTCCTAAACTCATATTCTATACCACTGTTCCTAATTAAATCAATACTTTGTTGAATTTTCTTCAGATCAATCTCTCTTTTAACTACTTTTTTATATTTCTCCAAAGGAGCTTTGATATCCATAGCAATGTAATCAACCAATTTCTCTTGGATCAATTCTTTTAGAATTTGCGGGCTAGTCCCGTTTGTGTCAAGTTTAACCAAAAACCCCAAACTTTTGATTTTAATAATAAATTCTTTTAGACCAGAATGCAAGCATGGTTCGCCTCCAGTCAGGCAAATTCCGTCCAACCATTTTTTCCTAGATTTCAAATGATTAAAAACTTCTTCTGCCTCGATTTTCCTTAATTTCTTAGAATTTTTAACCATCTCCACATTAAAACAATAAGGACAACGAAAATTACAGCCGGATAGAAAAACCACAGAGACGATCTTTCCGGGATAGTCAAGAAAGGAAGAAGGCAGATAACCTTTGATGTCAAGCCCTTCCATTTATTGCACCAAGTATTTCTTCCACTGTAGGCACGCTGCCTCTCCAAGAAGCGATTTCATCATCTCCATCAGCGATAACAACAGAAGGAGATGCCAAAATGTTATAGTATAATGCCTCTGACATGCCGTCGATGCTTTGAATATCATGATACTCTACTGCTATTCCCTTTTCATCTAATTCCTTCCCCACCTCCTTTGCTGGAGAGCACTTGGGACATTTACCCTGCCAAAAAATTTTGACTATCATTTAAATCCCTCAGAAATTTTGTAGTTTCCCTTTTGTCTATCCTCGAACTCGACCTTCTTCCCTGGGTTCCAGTTATTTATTGTTGAATAGTATCCAACAACTCTACTTATTCCAACAACATTCTCACTTCCGCAGTGTTTGCACTTAGGAACTTCCATCAGTTTCACCTCCATTTGTTGCAACCGGAGCAGCGATTGCTCTTCCATATCCCCTACTTACCTCATGGCAATCATAACAAAAAGTGAACTCAGGAGAGATAACAATTTGAGCGCTTTGGGTGTTTTCCCACGTTTTCTTAATCAAACTAAAAACACTTTCGGGATCAGGTTTCTGCTCACCAAGAAATACATGTGTTATTGCACCGGATTCTATTATTGGGTTGAACTTCGCCTGTCCTTCGATTCTTTTCAAGATATCTATAAGAGCATCAGGGGCAAAGTGAATGCTATTAGTATAATATACCTCTCCAGTTTTCTTGTTTCCCCTAACATAATCTATGCTTTGAGGGTATCTTTGTATGTCAACCCTTGCCAGCCTCATAGAAGAGCTCTCAGCAGGGCTTTCTTCCAAACAGAATTTCAGATTATGTATCTTCTCCATTTCTTTTGCCTTAAAGTACATCGCAGAAATTATCTTCAACCCAATTTTATAAGCATCTTCATATTCGTGCAACTCTTTTCCAGTTATATATTTCACGCATTCATTCAATCCTATCATGCCAATTATATAGGTTGCCTGTTCTAGATTTATGTAAGGTTTCCCGTCAGGTGATACCATTCCAACTTGCCACATCGGACTTCCAGGAACCATGATACTTTCAATAAATCTTTTTTTCTGCAGATGAGCTTTTACCGCTTTTTCCATCGTTCTTTCAATCTCTTCAATAACCTTTTCCACATTTCCATGGTTTGGTTCTCCAGCTCTGTATGCAGCCTGAGGAAGGTTTATTGTAATATTTTGAAATCCACAAAATCTCATCGACTCAGGATGAGTGAGCATGTAGTTATCAGTTATTTTTGTTCTCAATCTGCAGCATTGGGAAAGGTTGGCTTCGTCCCCTCTGTCAAAACAAAAGTACGGTGCCCCGTTCTCACTAGCTGTTTGGCATGCATATTTAATAAGTTCGAGTTGTACAGGATCTTCAAAGCATTCCTGATTAACATGCAGATCACATTTTGGAAAGGGAAACGGTTTTCCATCTGAATCACCTTCTCTCCAAACATCCATCATCGCTCTTGCAAAAGCTTGTGCTTCTTTTTCAAAATCACCGTAAGTCAATATCCTTCCTTTTTCTGGTTGAATCAATTTTCCTTCCTTATCTCTTGGTATATCATCTAGACTTTCTATTTTTCCATCTTCTAGCTGAAGCATATATTTTCCTTTAGGACCAATAGCAGGGGTTTCCTTGAGATAAGGTGGAACAGAAAGATGAATATTAAAATCTATAAAAAGAGTTTGGCCTCCTCTTGAAAATGCATTTTGGCTGCAAGAAAATATCAAATACTGGGCTTGCTGTTTGATTTCTCTATAACTCATTCCTTTCAAAAGAGGAGCATAAAAAATGTTAATATAACCAATTCCCAGAGCTCCTGCATAGTAAGCTTGCATGGTTGCTAAGAATGTATTTAAGTGCCCGGTTAAAGTCATTGCATATTTTGCTGGAGACGAAGCTGTTGAAAGGTTGAGCAACCTTAGTCCATATTTTTTCAGAAATTCCAAGCTATGGGCAGAGCAATAAACTCTTGTTGGGAAGCCAAGGTTGTGAATGTGTATTGCTCCTGTAAGGTGGGCTTCTGCCACATCTTTGCTAAAGATTTTCTTTAATGCGAATTCCTTCAAACTATTTTCTGCTATAGCCAGATTAACCGCTTCAGGGTTGTTGTAAGCTATGTTGCTGTTCTCAAGGGTTTTGCTAAAAATAACCTGGTTCAGATTGAAAACAGGCATACCAATGATTTGCTGAGATTCTAACTTGCTTTGATACCCTTTAACAAACAGTTCATTGTTAACAAGCTCTCGGATCAAACCAACAGAGATGGTTTTTATTCCGGATGAGAAGACTTTCTTTTCAACCGCAAATGCAATCTCATCAGCTTCTTTTTCAGAAATTCCAGTTTCTCTGATTAGAGCATTGACAATCCTTTCTCTATTCCAAGCTGATACCTCTTTTGGAGTTGACACCATCAAGGAAATTTCAGTTGAGTCTTGTTTGCCTTGTTCAACTACTTTTAGCTTCTTCAGTTCATTCTCAAAAGATTCTATATCTGTGAAATGCTTGTAATATGATGCAAACCTGACATAAGAAACCTCATCTAATGTTCGGAGCTTCTCCATCACCAAATCTCCGATGAGTTTCGTCTTTATTTCATTTTTGCCCATGCTTTTAAGCTTAGCTTCGATCTCGTCTAAGGCCTTGTTAATCGTTCTGTAGCTTATCGGTCTTTTTTCACAAGCTTTTAGAATGCTGCTTTTAAGTTTTTCTCTGTCGAATCTTTCCCTTCTGCCACCCTTTTTTATCACTATAAAGTCAGTAACTTCAATCCTTTCATAAGTAGTAAACCTCTTCCCACATTTCAAACACTCCCTTCTTCTTCTGTTAGACCGTTCTTCTGTCAGTCTTTTGTCTACAACCTTGGTTTTATTGGAAGAGCAGTATGGACATTTAATTCTAATTCACCTCAAATGGACACTTCATTACATCACAGTAAATACAACCTGTTGTGGTTTTAAATTAATTCAAACACAATTTTTTATTCAACAGTTTAAAAGATGGTCAAACTCTTTTTAAATGCTTTTCTATCTTTCAAAATAATAAAAACAAAATAGAGCTTTTAGTGTGCAATCAGTTATCAGTGAAAGAAAAGATTTTATCTTTCATTCTTGTTCTTTGTCTTCTTCGGTGAGTTGGCCGCCAAAATCCTCAATCTTATAGTTAAATTCCTTGTCCGATTTGATTTCTCCCCTTTCTTTCAGAACTTCTCTAGCTAAAAGCCAGAATAAAATTGCTAATGCCTTCTTGCCTTTGTTGTTCGCAGGCAGTATAAGGTCTATGTTCCTTGTTTCATTGAAGGTATCGCATATCGCAACTATTGGCGCCCTTGCTTTCGCTGCTTCCCTCAGGATTTGATAATCGACTAACGGGTCTATGATGAGAACAGCATCTGCTTCGTAGAAATTTTTATACTGAGGATTGGTTAAAGTCCCAGGCATGAACCTGCCGGCAATAACTTTTGCACCAGTCACTTCGCCAAATTTCTTCATGCTGTCAAATGCAATAGATTTTCTGCTAACAACCAAAATGTTTTTCAATCTGGAAAGAAATTTCGCCACGATTCTTATCCTTTCATCAACTTTTCTCAGATTTAAAACTGCCAATCCATCCGGCCTAATCTTGTAGATGAACTCCTTCATGTCAGCAGTTCTCTGCTTCATGCCGATGTGTATACCTGATGTTAAATATTCCTGCCTTGATATCAAAAGCTTGGTTGGCATAGTTCTTTATTTGGGAATTATCCTTTTTAAGTTTGTTTTTAGGACGAGTTCACCTTATACCGCATTCAAATTTAGTTGCTCTATTTAAATTATCTAAAAAAAGGAATACAATGCAGGGGGTGGGATTTGAACTATCCAATATAAGTTAGTTTTTCCTTTTCCTCTGGTTGTTCAGCTCTTCCCTTCAAGAATTGAGACAGAGCCTTCCTCTGCACATCCTCAACTTTCTTGATGAAATCTTCCATCTCTTTCACTTTTTTCTGCAATTTGCTCGTGTCCAATTTAATACCTAGAATTTTTGTCAGGATTTTAAGAATGGCTTCTGCACTTTTCGGATCTGGAATTATAGGAAAGCCGACTGTTTCTCCAAGCAAGCAAACCCCTTTTATCCCTCTTGTTCTGCCTAAACCTAGTAGCAGACCAGAAGCCCCAACTATTGTTCCAACTTTTGAGCCAGCTTCAAAATCAATTCCATATCTCTCGTATTTCTTTACAATTTCCGGGTCGCTCACAGCTCCAATAACCTTTGGTTTTTCTGTTGGCTCGCCAATGCTCAATCCAGCTAAAGTGATCATCTCCTTAACGCCAAGTTTTGCCACATAATCAAGAATCGCTTCAACAATCTCGTAGTGCCCTTCAGGGTCCACACTCTGGCTGTCTCCAATCAAAATTATCAAATCTCTCTGTCCTTTTTCCTTTGCTTTGTAATAGTAAAACTCATTTTTCAAGACATGCACTGCGGAGCTCTGATGCAACAGAACAAACGGTAAGAAATGGGATGAGAATAATTCAGCAAATTTTTTGGTTTTCAATTCTTCGGCAAGATATCCGGCTGCTATCCTTCCTACATTTCCAACTCCGGGCAGGCCTTCAATAAACAAAGGATTTTTCAGTTTGGGTTTTTCCAACTCAACAATCTTGGTTGCCATATTATTAATTTTGATTTCAGTTTATATTAAACTTGTTTTATTGCCTTCTGTATTTGCTGTACTTATCTAGAGAAAAACTTGGAGGCTGGGGGCCAGCAGTTTTTTGATTGCATTTGGGACAGAACTCTTTAAGAGTGTAAATCTTGCAGGAGTTGCATTTCCTTATCCTCATCTTATCAACTTGTAACTCCCTTCACCCTCAAACTGCTTTATCGCCTCTTCCAATCCTTCCTTCAAATTCTTCTCTGTATTTTTTGGATCGGTTGTTTTTATCTCGACTCTATACTTTGGAGCAGAAATATATTTTACACTCACCCCAGTTTTTTTGGATAGGTTGCTCAAGACTTCTTTTATTTTTTCTATTCCATCCTTTGCATAGCTCTTCAGCTCAATCTCAGCTTTTATCACAATCTCTTTTTCTTTAAAACTCTTTTCTATAACTCTTGCTATTGCATCCGACCATTCCTTTGGAACGCCGTTTTTGATGAGAGCATCCTTTGTTTCTCTCGCCTCTTCAAAAGCGACAAACAACTCGCCAAACTTCTGCTGCAGTAGAAATCCAACTTCCTCATAAGCCTGATCTAAGCTCTTTCCAAGTTCTTTTGCTGCCTGCTCGAGCATCTTCTCTGCCCTCTGTTCCCTTCTGAGTGCATTAAGCTTTTCTCTTTCATCTTGTTTAGTAACTCTTTTAAGGCTCAGGTTGATGAAATTCTTCTGGTAATCAATCCTCACGACTTTTGCAACGTATCGCTTGCCTTCTTTGACAAAATCTCTAATATCATGAACCCATTTTCCTGCAACTTCACTGACATGTATCATTCCTTCAATGTCAAGGTATTCTTCTAATTGACACCAAGCAGCATAAGGAGTAATCCTTGTGACTCTGCACAAAACAAATTCTCCCCACTCTGGCATTCCCTTTCTCTTGACCAAAAATCCCACCTGTTTTAAATTAGTACAGAAGAGTTAAAAACATTGTTCCAGAAGTAAAGTGCTCTCATATTGCATTCAAAATTAACTGTTCTATTTAGAGTTTAAAGTGCAGGGGGTGTGTATTTAACTAAAAGTTCAGTTCAGTGAAATTTATAATAAACTGATTTCATATCTGGATACAGATTAACCGACTAAACTGGACAACATTCTGGTTTTCTCAAATATATCTGTTGCATATCGCATTATACTTTTTCACAAATGTTGTTTATGCATTTAGCTTCAAATACCCCGCATAGAGGGCATTGCTCTCTCTCAGGGTCGCATTCTTTTCCTATTTTCTGGTTTTTATTAACTGCAAAATCATAAAAACAATTAGTCATCTTGCAATCATCATTTGACACACATTCTCTATTACATCTCTTGGGATGCTCTGGATAGCAATATTCATCATATTGAATTTTTGGTCCACCCGGACCACCAGTTATGAACCATAAATAAGAAACACCAACTACCAAAAGAATAACTACAATAGTTAAAATCCACCCAATCAAAGCTATCTTCTTCATTAATTATAGTTTGGTAATTTTATCTTAAATCTAAGCTCTATACTCTAAAGCTTAAGTGCAGGGGGTGCGATTTGAACGCACGAAGGCACTAAGCCACAGAGTGACCTACCTTTACTGGCCCTAAGCTTAGCAAGATTTGAACTTCCTGCCCCTTTAACCAGACTTGGGTACCCCTGCCTAACAGATAATCAATCTTATATTAATTTAGGTTCTTATTTCCTATATGCTCTCCATACCTGAGATAACATACGAAGGTTTGAAATCTGGAAAATACGAAAATAATCTTCCTGAATTATACAAATTGAAAAAATGTGTGGAGAATAATGCTTGGCGCAATCATCAGTCAGTTTTTGACCATACTATAGAAACTTTCAAAGAATTAAAAAAACTATTGGAACTGGAGTTTTTAGAAGGACCCAAAAGAGAAAGGCTGAACAAAAAGCTGGATGAAAAAATTGGATCGCACAACAGAAGAGATTTGCTAGTTGTTGCTTCACTCCTCCACGACATTGCAAAAGATGAGAAGTTGAAAATCAAGGAAGATGGAACTACCGAATGTCCTTCGCATGAGGTTTTGGGTTCTAGGTATGTGCCTAACTTCAAGGACAAGTTCGGTTTGGACGATAGTGATATTTCTTTTGTTGGAAAAATTGTCGCACACCATGGCGAAGTGCACGATTTTCTTGGGAAATGCATCAGCGACTCAAAAAACAAGATAGGGTATTTAGAAATACTTAAGGATATAATAAAGGATGTTTACTTGGAAATCCTTTTGCTTTGTTTTGCTGACACACTCGGGAGCGATTTGAAGAAGAACAAACCAGATGAATTTGAAGGAAGGGTAAACCTCTATAAGGAACTAATTCAATCAATTTGAACCCCCAATCTTAAAAGTTCTTTTTCCAATTGTTTTACACCTCTAAACAGTATTGCATTAATTCCCAGTTCTCTTGCCCTTTTTACATTTTCCTTTCTATCGTCAATAAAAACTATTTCTTTTGGCTTGACTTTGACTTTTTTCAGCATTATTTCATAAATTCTTTTGTCCGGTTTTGTGTAGCCAACATACGCCGAGCAGACAAACCCTTCGAAATACTTTTTCAGGTGAAATTTCTTAATTCTCAGATTCATCCACTCCTTTACTCCGTTATTCATTATGTACAAAGGATATTTTCTGCTCAATTTTTTAGCCATGCTGAAGGCGGGTTCTTTTTTGACTAGGCTGCGATAGAATTTCCTTAATTTTTTTACCGAAATATTCTTTTTAGAAGCTTTGATCAAATCCTTGTAAAATTCGTCTTCGCTTCCCTTCCCAAACTTTAGTTTCGAATCATAATGCTTATAAAAAATCTTGGTAGCCTTATTCCAGCTTATACCAAGCAGTTTTGGTATTGCATAAAACTGAGGGTCATCCCAATCATTCGATAGTATAACCCCGCCACAATCGAAAACAATTACTTTAATCATACTAATTATTGGTATTATTGCAAGAAAACTTTTCCAACTGCTTTGTCATATTTTATCATTCAATTCTTTTTTGCCTGTATTTTGTTCTTAAGCTCCCTGTTCCTGTTTTTTTATCTTCTTGCTACATTCGGGACACTTTTCATAAAAATCTTTTCTAAACAAATGCCCATTTTTACATTTAATAATATATTTTTTAGCCATTTTGTTATAACATTTTTCACACAAAAATTTTAAACCCCTTTCTAAATCCCAAATATGTAGTTTTTTATATTTTTTTATCTTATTTTCAAAAAAGTCCTCTTGTTTTTTTCCACAATTATCACATATTAATTTATTTTCCATTTTTTCACCTTAATTAACAAATAAATGGTCATTGTTACTGTGCTCAAATAGTTGAACCCTAAGTTAAATGCCCCTACTGGGATTTGAACCCAGGTTTGTTGTCCCATCTCAACCCCGAGAAGGTTGCATCCTTAACCGGACTAGACTATAGGGGCATACCAATAGTTTTCTATTGTCAATTAATATTTTTAAATGATTAAGTCTGAAACCAAATTGAATAGCTTTCTTTTATTGGGATATTATCTCCTTCAATAATTAAATGGGCTCTGGCTGTTACATTATTCTTCATATAAACTAAAGATTCGTTTAAATAAAATAAAAATCTAAATAAAATTTTCTATTGTGAAACTATCTTGTATACATTGTCCTTCTCTCTCACTCTGTCAATTACCTTTAGTCCTATCGAGTCTCCTGCCTTTGCTCTGTCTATTTTCTTGTGCTCTATCTCCATAGAATCGACAGGTTGTCTCAGATTAGTTACTATTCCTTCTATCGATATTTCATCTCCAACTTCTAGTGTGTCTGTCAAGTCTATTACAGCTACCCCTATCTTTGAAAAGTAATGACTGATCTTACCAACCAGTTTTTTCTCCTCTTCCATAATTCTGATTAGCCTATTCTATTTTAAATAGATTATTTTTTCTTAGTGTAATAGTTTACTTCTTCTGCAGAGACGTACAGCGCTCTGGTTTCCTCAAGTATGTACCCAATAATTTCCATTTCTGTGGATGAAGATATTCTTTCAACGGTGATTGGAATAGTTTTAGTCTTTGGGTATTGACTTAGTATTTTTTCTATTTTCTTTCTCTCTTTGGGTGTCATCTTTTCCAGACACTCACCTCTATAATAATTAAATTAGGAGAATGAAAGAATAAATTTTAATCTATAAGGATTTGAAACAGTGGGCTCGACGGGATTTGAACCCGCAATTTCTTGGTCCGAAGCCAAGCGCGTTATCCTTTAAGGCATAGTGCTTGCTTACGCTACGAGCCCAGTAATACTAATTTATGTTGTAATATTTATGAAGAAAAATTTGATTAAATAAATATAAAATTAAGGATAAACTCTATTGATAAGTCTGGGGAAAGCAATAGCGTCCCTAATATGCTTCAACTTGCAGATCCACATTATAGTTCTTTCTAGCCCCAATCCAAAACCTGCGTGCGGAACTGAGCCAAACTTTCTCAAATCAACATACCACTGATAGTCTTTAGGATCAAGCTTCTCTTCCTCAATTCTTTTCATCAGTTCGTCCAAATCATGAATCCTCTGCCCAGAACCAATTATCTCGCCATATCCTTCTGGCGCAAGCAGATCAACGCTTAAAGTTACTTTAGGTCTCTCAGGGTCTGGTTTGTGGTAGAAAGCCTTTATCCCCAAAGGGAAGTGAGTGACAAAGAAAGGAACATCAAATTTCATTGCAAGCTTCTTCTCAGTAACCCAAGTCAAATCATCTCCATATTTTATTCCTAACCCATCCTTTTGCAACATCTCCACAGCCTTTTCATAGGTTATCCTTGGGAATGGTGTTTTAATTTTGAGCAAATCCTCAGGCTTCCTGCCTAAGAGTTTCAGTTCTTCTAGCATTTCCTTTGCTAGTTTGTGACAGACAAAAGTTATAAACTCTTCAATCGTTTTAATCAGACATTCAAAATCGCAGAAAGGCATCTCTGCTTCCAAGTGCCAATATTCAGTCAAATGCCTTCTTGTCCTGGATTTCTCTGCTCTGAAAGAAGGAGCTAGGGTATAGATTTTGCCCAAACTTGCAATAGCTGCTTCAGCGTACAACTGCCAGCTCTGAGTTAGATAGACCTCTCTATCAAAATATTTCACAGGGAATAGTGTTGAACCGCCCTCACAAGCTGCAGCAGTAAAAATTGGCGAGTGAAATTCTGTGAAGCCGTGCTCTTCAAACCACTGTCTTGCAAATTGCAAAAACTTAGATCTAATCCTAAGAACAGTCTGCATCTTCTCGCTCCTCAACCAGAAATGCCTTTGGTCAAGAAGGAATTCAGGTCCGTGAAATTTTTTAGAAATAGGAAAATCCTCTTCTGCCCTGTGCAAAACTTTTATATCACCAACAGATATTTCATATCCTCCTGACGCTCTCTGCTCTTTTTTTGCGGTTCCTGTCAATTCCAAAACAGATTCTATCGGCAGCTTCTCAATCTCTTCAAATAATTTTTCTCCAATTTTATCTTTTTCCAAAGTGCATTGGACTATGCCGCTCCCATCCCTGATCAGTAAAAATTGTATTCCGCCAGAACTTCTTTTATGGTGAACCCAACCTCTAACAGAGACTTCTCCTTCCCTCCCTTTCAATACCTCTGAAATATCTGTAATCATTCTAATCCACCATTAAAAATTGAATTCTATAGAATAAAATAGTAAAGTCTAAGCAAAATTTACAAGGAAATTGGATTAAAGCAACCGCCTTTCATTTTTTCACCGTTTTAATTCATTAAAACTTCCAACTATTTAAGTTTTTACTAATTTACTTTCAAAATTTCATGAAAAAATAAAAAAATTTCATATGCTTAACAATAATCTTTAACAAAAGCAGTTACAATAACATATAGAAAGCACAACAGCAATGCTTTTAAATGAATTCTGAGAAAAACATAATACAGGGTTTAAATTAATAGGGTTAAAATTAAATTAGTTTGGGTTAAATTAGGGTTAAACGGGTTAAAAATTAGGGTTTCGAATTAGATACGGGTTTTGCTAAATTTCTAATTCTAAGATTAACTATTTGAAAGCCTTTATAAAAGGTTTTCGATGAAACAAAATATATTTTGTCGAAGATAGGAGGAAAAAAATGGAGTCTATAATCAAGAGCGCTCTGCAAAGGACATTTGGCGAAGAAAACCCACAAGCTAGATTCAAACTCGAATCTACATCAGGTGCGACATTCTCAAACGTGGATTATTATAAGCTAGCAGAACAGGAGTTCGGCTTCGCTGTAAAGAGAGCAAAAATCACTGTAGTAGGATGCGGAGGGGCAGGTCAGAACGCGGTCACAAGGCTGACAGAGATGGGAGTAGAGGGTGCGACGACCGTATCTCTAAACTCTGATGCTAAAGCTTTGGCGGTAGGGAAAGCGGACAAAAAAATTCTCATAGGGAAGGAACTGACAAAGGGCTTGGGATGCGGTGGATATCCAGAGGTAGGAAAGAAATGCGCGGAAGAGTCAAGAAACGAGATCAAGGAATCTTTGGAAGGATGTGATCTGCTGTTTGCCATAGCAGGTCTAGGAAAAGGAACAGGGACCGGAACTATACCAGTAGTCTGCGAGCTTGCAAAATCAACTGGGGCAATAGTCATAGCAGTTGTTACGATGCCGTTCAAGCTCGAAGGTTCGAGGATTACAAATGCAGAAGACGGATTGGCAAATCTAAGGCGGGTTTGCGATACTGCGATTGTGATAGAGAACGACAAGCTCCTGAAATATGCAGGTAACATGTCTATACAAAACGCGTTTGCTATTGCAGACGAACTGATTGCAGCGATGGTAAAAGGAATAACCGAGACAATAACTCTGCCAAGCTTAGTCAATCTAGACTATGCTGATGTGAAGGCTGTGATGCATGCTGGCGGTGTAGCAGCTATAGGAGTCGGAGAGAGCAACAGCTCAGACAGAGCAAAGGACGCTATAATGAAAGCTTTGATGAACCCGTTGCTTGAAGTTGACTATACAGGAGCAGCAGGTGCATTAGTTCACATAACAGGTGGGCCAGACCTAAGACTTGACGAAGTAAACATGATCGGGGAGACAGTGGCGCAGCATTTGGATCCTTCAGCCCAGGTTTACTGGGGAGCAAGGATTCTGCCAGAATTCGAAGGAAGAGTGCAAGTTATCTCGATAATAACAGGAGTTAAATCACCATACATACTAGGACCAGTGAGTTATGACAAACCAATACCAAGGGAAATGAGCCATGCTTTGGGGATTGATATAATAAGATGAGATCCCGTCTCTTTGCAGCCGCACTTCAAACAAGAAAAGTCTTTTTGATGAGTCTTAACACTCTGGACAGGAAGAAATGTGGCTTGCAAAAAAAGGAGAGGATAGACAATGGATGAGGATGTTTGGGATCCGTTAACAGAAGACGAAGAGGAAGAAGACGAGGAGTGGTAGTTTCATTTTTTCTTTTTTATTTCATTTTTCTGTATTGTTTTTAATTTCTATGGAGTGTATATGACTTGTTTTCCATTCTCTTTGAAAGGCATTATAACTCTTCTGGGACCTTTTTTTATATATCCCAAATAGAAACACTCTATTCCGTTTTCTCTGCTTATCTGAAATATTGACTTTTCATAATCTCTGGAAGCAATTATGACCGCTCCAACTCCCATATTCCAAGTTCTATAAGCCTCTTTTAAGGTTACAGGACCTTTTTGCATCAAAAATGAAAATTCTTCTTGAGGTAATGGCAAGGATTCTATAACATAAGTAAAGTCTCTTTTTGCTCTTGCTACCTTTCCTTGAAATGCATGACCAGTTATAGCAGAAATGTAAGGAATATCTATACCTTCATCAAACAGATCTTCGTAATACTTGCTGTAAATTTTTGTTGGCTTTAAAATAGCTTCACCAATCATTTGTCCACTATCAGGTAATCTAGTTGCATAGCCTTCTTCTGTTTTTTCTATTATTCGACGAGCAAGAGTAATACCGTTTGAATGTATTCCACCACTCCTCAGTCCGTATATTCCCATTCCTTCTTTTATTTTTCTTCCCCCGGCAGTAAATCTTGATTTTGGTCTAATTATTCCAAAACCAGCAGCTGCTATTACCAACGATTCAGAATTAACTAATTCCTGTAACTCTGGGGTATCACCACAAGCTAAGGATGCTCCTGCCTCATCTGCTCCGATTCTAAATCCTTCGATTATGTCCTCTACTCTTTCCTTGTCTTCAAAATAATCAGATGAACCACAAGCAAGAAAATCCCCCAAACCTACAGCCATTGCGCTCACATTATTAAGATCATAAACGACCATAGCAATCATATCCCGACCTATACCCGGATAAATAGGCTTTCTCAAGAGTTTGAATCTTTTACTTACTTCAACCTTTCCTCTAATTCTGTCGGCATCGAGTATTTTTGTTCCTAGGCTTTCGATAATAAATGCAATCATAAAATCTCTTTTTACAAAATCATATACAGCTGCAGATTCTCCAAGACTCTCAGGTCTGTAGGTTATACCAAACCTATTGAGGTTTCTGCCCCAAGAAGTTGGTAATGCTACTTTTTCTAGTAAAAGTTTTTTAACAGGATCTAGCTTTTCATAATCCACATAGTCAGAATATTTCATCCCCATATTGAAGAAATGTTGAGAAAAAGATTTATACCCATTTTTTTATTAGTCCAGAACTCTCCAATTTTTTTCTGTTCCTCTAGCAATTTAATTTCCATGAGCAATAAATAATTATGGAAGAACAGAAAAGAAATATTGTTCAGGCAATCAACGATATGAGAAGAGAAGCTGGTCTGCAACCTTATGATGCCACTTCTTTGGAAGAGCTCAGCACGGAAGAATTGGAAAGATTATACAGAAGGCAAGCAGCCCTAAGAGAATCTTATAAAAAGGAAGAAAAGCCAAAGTTTAAATTGAAAATTGGATTGCCAATAAGCATTCTAGCTATTAGTGTTTTGGCATTATCCTTGTTTTTGTTAGTGCCAAAGATTTTAGCTCCAGCACAAGAGAAAAAAACTGTACAAGGAACTGTCACTATAGGATTTTATAATTTGTCAAGCCTAAATTCGATCTTTATGCTGTCAAACAAAGGAAGCAATAACATAACATCCTTCAGCTTAAATTTAGATGGAAAAAACAAAAATTATGAAATAGTCAATGGGAGTTTACCTTTGTTGCCGTCAGGAAATCTACTGTTTTTAGTCACCGAAAATTTATGTGACAAAGAACATGTCGTTGAAATAATAATTGATAAAAAAAATATTACTCTTACCATTCAACCATTTCATTGCCAAGTGAGATAATCATCCAAAATAATTATAATCGTACCAAATAACACACGATCCTCCAGGACCATACTCAAAATTGGTTACAACTCCTCTTGGATTCACATTTCCATTTCCATCTGTTCCTGCAACTTGGGTATTCAGATCGATAAACACAACATGCCAGTTCGTATCCGCATAATATGGTATGCCAAATCCTGGATACCAAAATGGTGGTGTACCCTCGTAGACTTGGTGCCAATCGCCATTGGTATACCAGTATAAATTCGCTCTGCAATTAGGATCTTGCTTTTTGTATGCAAACATAAAGTAATTTGCGTTAGAGGCATCTGGCAGTGGAGAACCCCAAGCTTCGCTTCCTCCTTCTACTCTATAGGAATAAGATCCAGAATATTTTACATTGCTGTCTCTGCAACAAGCTTGCCACCCATCCCACCCCCAACCACCACCAAATGTTGTAGGGTCCGCATCATCGTATACAACAAGTTTGTTAAGCTTTTCTACACAAGTAGCGATAGCTTGTGCGGTCTTACCAACTGGGGGGGTTATCCTATAAACACAGCTTCTTGACCCAATTCCAAAACAGAAAACTTGGTAATTAATCGTTCTTCCAGGCTCTATACTACCTTGCCAGCTTAATGCAACTAAATCATCGCTGGGAGAGGTTTGTCTTACATCAAAAGAAGTAATAGTATTAGTACCTATATTTCTTATTATTAAAGTTACAACTCCTCTTTCACATCTAGAATCTACTACCTCTATTCCCTGTACAGTGCCTGTAAAAACTCCGGCTATATACATGTAAGCAGTTCCTGCCAAAGCGATTGTTATTATCAGCATAAGAACAGTAGCTATTACTGTTGATACACCTTTCATAATTATTACTTAGATTTTATGCAATAAAATTTATACCCATTTTATTAGGCCAGAACTCTTCAATTTCTCCAATATACCAGAAATGGCAGCCTTTATTATGTCCCTATTCCCGTCAACAGAAAACACATCGACTATCCGCTCCAGATCGGTCTTTCCATCGCATTGAACCCAAACTAGAAATGCTATAGGGTCTAGGCTGTAAGTCTTATTCGTGTCCTTATCAAGAAGAAGATAAAGTTCGCCAGCTTTGTTCCACTCGAGTTCTTTGGTTTTTGCAGGTTTTTTGTCCACAGGATTCACTCTAAACAGATTCAGCCTTTTCTCCTGCTATCTCTCCCGCTTCTGATATCTCTGGTGCTGCTATGTGCTTGATCAACACTACATCTCCAATCGCTTGAACCATTGGATAAGGAACTATTATTCCTTTCTTTCCTCCTACCATCTTTCCGAGGAAGCTTTCTTTCGCTGCTTCTATGACCATTGATCGAATCTTGAATCTTGCTAAGTCAAACTCAAGGTCCGAGACCTTACCGCAGTAAAGACCTTTGGTTGTGAAAACATCTTTGCCAAACATGTCTGCAATATCCTTTACGGTTATCGGCATTTTGTTCCTCCTTTAACAGAATTTATTAATTAATATAGGAATTTACATATAAATATCCTTTTCAAGATTTTAATTTAAGGGAGTATGACAAATGCCCAGATCGCATAACCCGGTAGTGCACTAAGAAGTAATCGTGTAAGCCTGCTAAGCTAGCGAGCCTTTGAGATGAGTCAAGGAAGCTCTTCGGGGTTCAAAAGAGCTTTGCTCTGAAATTCCCCGTCTGGGCGCTTTATTATTTCTATAAGCTTCTCAAAATCGTTAAGAATTACTTTGTCAAAAGCTTCTTTAAAGATTTCAATAAGTTGACTATCAGAAGATAAGTTAGTCCTAATAAGGGCTATAGTTATAATTTCGAGATTATACTTTTTAATCCGAAGTTTCTAATGGAAGAATTCAGGAAAGGCAAAAAACCAGAAGGTTTAATAAAAGAAAGGATTTGCTCTAAAAATACTGCTTACAAGTATTGGAGAATATTCAAGCTATACAAAGAGCTGAATGAAAAACTTTGGGAGATAATAATAGAGAGTTTGTAAGGGATAGAAAAGCTTAAATATCTCAATATAAAGCTTAAATTAGCTTAACAAGGTTAACTGAGCTAAAATATAAATATTAGATAAAAAGAATATTAACATAGGGAAAAACCACTTTTAGAAGGGAAAAAAACACATATGGAAAAAATAGAAGAAGCCCAGAACTCTCTTTTTAAAATAGAAAATACTTTAAAGAAAATTGTTTTGGCTAAAAAAGAAATAGGTAAAGAGCCTATATTAGAATTTGGTAATCTTATAACTAAATTTGAAGACATAGGTAATATCTTTTTTGAGAAATTTAATGAACGATTTTTAGAACAAATTATAACTTTTGGTGCGATATCAACTACAGCCGATATTTGTAAAGATTTAAGGGATAATTTAGAATCGAGTCATGAAAGGATGGAAAACCCTATTTTTGCCGAAAAAATACTTGATAAAAATTATTTGTTGTTTATGCAAATCACATTAGATTCTTTAAATGAAATTTTTGAAAACAATGAAATATCTAATGAAAATTTTATGATGTTAAATGAATCTATCAAAAACTTAGTTATAATTTCTGAACAAGATGGTATCTACAAAATAAAAGAAATAAAATTTACAGATGAAAAAAATCAACAAATATTTTTAGAGGTACTTAAGCGTTCTACTGAATTAGAAATTTAAACTGATTTCGATGACCGAACTTATAAGAATATTTTTTGAGACAAGTGTTGTTCTTGGAACAGCTCAAGACATGCTGTTAGAAACACCAGAAATTCTTACATATGTCCAAAGAAAATATTTGGAAAAACCAGATAGATTTTTTGAGTCTAGATGTTTATTAGAAAAAATAAACGAGTTACAAAAAAGAAGAACTATAGATATTGAACCATTTGTTTCCCCAAAAGTAAAAGAAGAAGTTCGAAATCTTGTTATGGACCATAGGGCTATGAATGATAGAATTTTAAAACCATTAAAAATTGAAGAAGAAATAAAAAAAATGAATCCTGTTGACCTTAAACTTTTTGAGTTTTTGATATACAGAATATTCATAGTTAAATTACCTATTTTGACATTTCAACTTATTGACCAATACAGCTCAAGAGCAGTTGACGATTCCGAATGTGAATCAATAAGAGATGATGTATTTTTTAAAGTTTATCAGCCTCTCATTCCCAGATTCAAGTATCTTTATCAAAAATTTGTTTTAGCTGGGTTAAGTAAAAAAGAGCAGAGAGAAGATTTTGATTTTGATGAATGGGAAGCATTATGTTTAATTTTAAGAAGTTTTAAACATCCAGATACATTAAATTTTAAAAATTATAAAAAAATAGTCGACTTGCATATTCTTGCTGAAGCAATATATTCGTATAGAAAAATGAAAAAAGAATTAGGTTATGCTCCAGATTTTTATTTTGTTTCAAATGATACCATATTTATTCCGTTAATAACACCAACGCATAGAGTTCGGGATGAAACAGTACCGAGACCAATAGAACACTTTTTTGAAATTAAAGTTGTAAGACCGAGAGATCTTTTAGAAATTTTAAATAATTTATGATTTTCTTAAATATTTTGTGAAAGCCTATTTTTGGCACTAAATCAGAGGTTCAAATTACCAAAGAATTTGAGGCTTCTCAGCAAATAATCCAGATTATTTGAAAGAGGAAATATCAATCTTAAATAAATTGGGAAAAGAAGGAATTGGAAAAGATACCTACACCTTACTTTAAACAAATCAAGAAATTTTTGGAAAATAAAGAAATTTAAAATTCAACTTTTATTAAATTCCTCTTATTCTTGGCAATCCAAATGGGCCAGATGTTCTTCTAGTTGGTCTTTTAAGAGTTTGTTTATGTGAATAATAGTCGTGGCAACTTCCACACACTAAAGCCAAATTTTTTATTGTATGATTTCTTGGATTTCCATCTTTATGATGTATTCGTGGCAAAAGGCCTCTGACATAAAATGGCTTATGACATTTCCAGCATTTACCCTTTTGTTTAATCAACAATTCTTGTGTTTTAGAACCTTTTTTTGTAATAGATGTTCTTCTACTTCCACTTGGAACTCCAATAACATTTTTAAGACCATATTGCATAATTAAACCTTATTTTAATTTAATTAAAAAGCTTTAGCAAAACTGCCAAAATGAGCAAACTAACCTTTCAAATTTTTTATCTACTTAGTAAAAATCAGCTTTCAATCTAGCTCATTTGGTAGAGACTATCTGGAAGGAATAGGATTTTAATTTATTTGAGAAAAACCAAATTATAATTATGTCAGAATATCAAGACAAGATAAAACATAGAGTTGGTTATTTAATTCAAATGGTGGGGTATCTGTTTTTATTTCTTGCAATATCTCTCTTCTTTATGCCTAGATATTTTCCTCATTATCTTGAATTTCTTGGCATTAACAATCAGACAACCCCTCTTATAACCCCATTTACTACCTATTTTCTTATTGGTATAGTAGCAATGGTTATAGGTATCCAGCTTCGACCTATAGAATTTCCATTTTCTATCCCATTAAAAGTTAGTTCAGAAAGAAAAGAATCTCAAAAAGTCATTAAAGTAATAATATGTAGTAATTGTACTGCTGAAAATGAAGCAACAGCTGTTTTTTGTAATAAATGCGGTTCAAGATTAAAAAAGACATAACTTTCTTGATAAAAGCTATACAAAGAGCATTATTTTTTGGGCTTTCTATAATATCTGAATCTGAAAATGGTCAAAATTATTGCTACTACGACTAATGTCAATATTACAAGGTAAGCAGGATTTTGAGCTATTGCTACAAACATACCAGTTATGCCAGTTGGAACTGCTGGTACTACTTCTTTAGGCATTATCTCAACGCAAACATCATCTACACATTCCTGATCAACAGGACAACTACAATCCTCTGGACAGCTAGAACAAGTTTCCCCTGACTCACAATAGCCATTACCACACACAGCTTCAGCAGGAACTTCTTTTTCTATGTAAATTGGTTTTTCCTTTTCTATAGTTACATTCTGAGTGACATTTTGATAAACAACTCCTCCTGGGGTATAAACTGTAGGACCACTAACATAAACAACTTCTTCCTTTATACTTGAAGAGCCGAATATTCCAAATAAGCTTAGATGATCAGTTTTAGCCCAAACATAGTTTTCATCTATTTTAACACCAGAGTCTAATAATTTCCATTCCCAATCATCTGGATTAGTGCTAGAAGTATCATAGTAATAGAGTTTTAAGGAATTTTCATCGACCCAAGTTGGTATCTCCTCTGACTTGTAATAAACTATCAAATCTACAGAAGTTATGTTACTAGTATCATTTACTTCTATTCCTACGAGCTTTATTGGAGTTAGACCTTGAGGGATGAATGTTTCCTCTAGGAAGTATTGAAAGAGTGTGACATCGACAGACAAATTCTTATCCTCGCTAGTATTTATCCACAATAGAGTATCACTTAGTGATGCGTTGAATAGAGTTGGCTCTCCAGCTATAGTTGAATTTGGGACAGGATCTTCTATCAATGGAATTAAAATATCATTGTAAATAGTTACGTTGAAAGTATAGCTTGAAGGGATCAGAGCTGGATTGAAAGTAACATAGAAAGTTAATTTATTTTTTGAGCCTGGCAAGACTATGAAACTTCCTTCTGGTTTTGGAATCGGAAAACAAATCATGAATTTCTTTCCTGCTGGCTTACAGTTCATTCCAGTCAAGTTGAAACAATAGAAAGTCCCGTTTCCTGCTTCTATACAGTCTGTAGGATAAGAATAAGAAATGTTTGGCTCATACAGGCTTGTTGAGTTTAAAGTAGCTTCAACCTTAAAATCACCTAACCAAACAGGATGATTGCCAGTATCTTCCTTGACATTTAAAACTGCTATTAGAGTTCCTATGGAAGGAGTAGGATTTTTGAATGAAACTATTATCGTATCTGTTGATCCTGCTGTTACACTTGGAGTTATGTTCTTCTCTACTGTATAATCTTTGTACCAAGATACCCCCCAACTTTTAGCATTCGCTAGACTTGGAACTAAAAATAATCCAACCAATAAAATTAACAACAATTTTTTCATGCTTTATCTACCTCTATTTTCGTGTTTCCTTTTAGGTATATTGTGTAAGTTATGTTTGCTAAGCCGACACCACCTTTAATTTCCCATAAAAATCCGTAAGATGGGCTGAGAGATAAGGATGAACTTCCAGAACAGGTTGTAGTGTAATTAGCAAGAGAAGATACGTCTAGTATAGCTTGGCAGACGAATTCTTTCGTTGCCGTTGTTGAAGTATCCCAAGTATAGACTGTGAGGATTAAAGGTTTCGGCTCATCTGTATCTACTTTAGCTTCGACGTAGAAGTTGAATTTTGGTTGGTAGAAGCTCTCGACGTTTAAACCATCTGAACCAAAACTCTGTGATTGGCCGTCGATTAGAGAAACATCTCCTTCTGCGGTAGGAGGTTGATTGATTAAAAGTTTTTTATAATAAAGAGTGTGAGGGATTTCTTCGTTAGAAGCATAAAAAGTTGGTCCTTCCACATCAGCAGTTCCAATAATTTTGCCATAGTAGGTTAGCACGGATGCTGAGGCTATATTTAACATTAACAAAAACACTATTCCGAATGCTACCAAGCTTCTTTTCATTCTTCGACCTTTTTCTTATTTTTCCAATCTTTGGTTCTATATAAAACAAAAAAGTTGGGAAGATTGAACTTCCCTCAAAGTCTTGCTTGGTTTACTATTTTTAAGCTGGTCCTGGTACTATGTTTGTTGTTATCATGTATGTGTATGGAAATATGTTTATTGCAAAACTGTTTTCTATCTCGAAATTCACTCCACCACCGTTTGCTGGAAGGGTTAATTTTCCCTCATCGTTTGCTGAATATGCGATTAAGTCCGTTTCAAATAGGAAATCACTCGCTTTACTCCAGTCTAATTTATCCCCTGAGAGTATGGCAGTTTTTGGTACTAACCACAGTTTAGCTCCGTGGCAGTGTACGTAGTCGTCTCCTGTTTTATTCCCTACTACGGTTTTTCCGCAGTAATCGTATTCGTCTATGTTTGCATCTCCTGTGTAAGGCAAGCTTCCAGTAATTTCACTGACTTTAATGGCTTCTGCTGGGGTCTCAAATCTTTTTGGGTTGTCCTTGTAGTAGATTAGAGTGTATTGTGCTGTGTCAAAGCCACTGGAACTTATGTAACCCCATTTGAATGTGGTTCCTGTTAAAGTGTACCAAATTGTTGCGTTCTTTTCCCCTTTTATTGCCCAAGGAGTAGTTCCAAACGCTACAACTTTATCTGTCAATTCCAAGATTCCACGATATGTTGTTGTAATTTCTTCGTCAGTAAGAGCTGGGTCATAAGTTGTTTCTAATTTTACTGTTGCTGGTACTTCTGCACCGTTAGTTAATTTAAATGGTCCATTAGTGTAAGTACTTCCTGCAAGTGTTGGCGATGCTCCAACTGTATATGAAATTGTACATCCCCCACCTACTATGTTTGTACATGTCATATCGTTAAGTTTCACTGACTGTTCCACTGTTGCTGTTCCTGTTATCATTCCATAATAGCTTAGCAATCCTGCACTCGCCAGTCCTGCCATTGCTAGTAATGCTATTGCAATCACTGATATCTGCTTTCCAAAGATTGTTACTTTTTTATTCAATTTCATTTTATCACATCTTTATTTTCACTCATCTCGGCATTCATCCGTGCCCGTTTTGCGGGTATTTTGGATATCATCGCTCCAGTTGCTCATTTCAAATTCCCCAATTTTGGAGTCGTGCCAGTGAACGTCCAGAGTTTGAACTTCAACGGATAACAAAGCCTTAGCCTTGCTGTCCTCTGGCACAACGTCTCCATCCTATTATCTCCTCACAATTTCTATCTTAGGGGCTCGTCTAGTCCGTAGCTTCTTGTGTTTTCTAAGATCGTCTAGAATTAGCTTAGTCACACGGTCTTGCATGTTAGTTCCGAGCAAAGAGCAAAGAGCCTTGAACTTGTGGCGAATCAAATCGCTAGGAAACTTGCAGTTCAGCCTTGCCACTTCACTTGGCTTAACGGACATGACGATCTCAACACTCCAGACTAATTTTATTAAGGATACTAAAAGATTTAAATCCCACGTAGAAATCTACTTAAGCACGTATCTGATATTTCAAATGGACTTTTCTTATGTTTTTAAGGGGTATAATGAATGGAGATGTCTTCAGCTACAAGGTCAAGAGCATAGTGAAGTGGGGATCTTCTGGTACTGTGGTATTTGTGACGAAAGAAGCTAGGATGTGTGATATGAACATAGGGGATCCTGTTACCGTTTCCGTCATCGATGATAAAGGAGAAAAAGTTATTCTGATTAGGAAGTTGGGTGTTAAGATCAAGAAAGACCTTAAGGGTAGGTATCGTAAATAAGAATAGGTAACTTACAACTTTTCTATCTTTACAGCTTCGCCAAATATTTTCTTACCTTGTCAATCTTTATATGTTTTAAGTCATTAGAGGTTTTTATGACGAGTGAAGAAGAAATAATACAGAAATTATCAAAATACGGTAAACACGTGAGGTATTCTCAATTTAGAAAAGAGTTTCCAGATGATGTGACTTTTCTTGATAGATTATGTTTACCGATAACAACCGGCGAAGTCGTAGCTTGTGGTTATAGTAAAGAGGAGACAGAATTTTCAGAAGAGGTAGAGACTATTAAAAAAATTCAAGCGCAACTTGCTAAAACCAAGGGTAGAAGAGTGTATTGCCTAGAAGGGTTTAATCATGGTAAGGACATTTATATAATTTGCACAGGCAATATGAGGAAAGTATATCGTGTAGGAGAATCCGATTTAAGTAATAGATTTTAGAAAATATAGTATGGGCTCGTAGTCTATCGGTAGGACGTCAAACCTTATGCGGAACCCTGACAAATCTTTGGAACGGTGAAAAGAGGAGTTCAACTCTCCTCGAGCCCATTCGTTGAATTGAAATGAAAAATTATAAAAATCCAACTCCTACGGTAGACGCTATAATTGAAAAAAATGATAGAATAGTTTTGGTTAAAAGAAAGAACAAACCATTTGAGGGAAGGCTTGCACTGCCAGGAGGTTTTGTTGAGCTTGGGGAAACTGTTGAGCATGCAACAATTAGGGAAGCTCAAGAGGAGACAGGATTAAAAATCAAGCTAAAAGAAATTCTTGGTGTATACTCTAATCATAAAAGAAATCCGATGCTTCACACACTAGCTGTTGTTTTTGTTGCATATCCAATTGGAGGGAAACTAAGAGCAGGCAGCGATGCAAAAGAATCTAAATGGTTTAACTTAAACGAAATCGATTTTAAAAATTTGGCTTTCGATCATGCAAAAATCTTGAAAGATTACATAAAATGGAAAAAGAAAAAGGGAACTTATTGGTCGAACAAATGAAAGATGTTCAGATATCAGACCATGCAGTCAAATAATTTTACTTTTTTTATTCGTCATACTATATGAAAGATAGGAAAAACTTATACCGTTGACTTTTGAAATAAAGAATTGTGATTAGAGCCAAAGATTTGAGAAATTTCTATGAGCTTGAAGATTTAATGGGTAAGCTCGAAATAGTCAAGCGTTTTAACGGTAGCTTTGAAAAACTGAGCAACCGTCAATTATATACCAGATGGCTATCTGCTAGAGAAAAATTGAAATCAAACGGCTTTGGAAACCCTTCCCTATGTAACAATGGTAAAGCAGCTATACCCTATCTTAAGTCTGCTCTAGAAGTTTCATGCCTGCGTTTGCAACTCAACAAACAAAGGGACGAAGTTGTAGAAAAAAAAGTTAAAGAAGAACTTGAAAAGCTTGATGACAAAACAATTTACAGTTGTGCAAAAATCTGTGAACCAGAAGAAGCGGAGAAATTCAGAAGGATTAGAAGTTTGTATAGAAAACTCAAAAAATTTAAACAGAAGTTTGCTTTCAGAGGAGCGAGAGAATATAGGTGGGATTACGAATCTGAAAAAATAAAATATAACAACTCAAGGAGATATCTTATCTCCCGTATCTGCAATTATGTACTGCATCCTAAAAAAAGTTTTGGAGAATACGCTTCTTGCCAGAATGATGATGAGATAAAAATAATCAGAAAAAACAATAGGAGCAGAATACTAAGAGTTAAGGATGGGATGCTCAGAATTATTAGAAGGGAACCATCGCTATACAAGAGCGTAGTTGAGTGTGAAGAGAATCTAACCCTTCAGGATATTCAGCAGCAGAATGAGAATGAAGATTTTAACTTAGTAAAAAATGTTCTTGTTGATGCATTTGGAGAAAAAGATCTGTCAAAAATGGAAAATGTAGCAGATGTAGCAGCCGCTCTTGATTTGTATCTTAAGCATCGCAGCTGATTACTTTAACCTGGAGAAAACAATTCTTTCAATTTCTTTAGCAACTTCTTCTATGCTTTTCTCCCCGTCCACAACAGCCCATTCTTTTGCAAATATTTTCTCTCTTATTAGCTTTTCATACATGCCATTGACTTTTCTCTGCAGCTCTAAATCTCTCTCATAAATATCAACGCTGCCTTTTTCCTTTAACTTCCTTTTGACTGCTATCTCAGGTGAAACTCTAAGGAAAATAACCAAATCAGGCTTGGGCATTGAGAAAAGCTCTGCAAATTGAATAGCCTTTTCCAGATCAAACCCAAGAGCACACTGATACGCGAGGTTGGTTGTAAAGTATCTGTCAGCCAAAACAATTCTCCCTCTCTCCATTGTATTTTCAATTTTTTCCTTATCCTTCAATTGATTGAGCGCATATAAGCAGAACAGAACCTCTCTTGATAGCTTTACTCTTTCGTGAAGGAAGTCATGGATAAGCATGCCGGTCGGATCGTTGTAGTCAGGATATCTTAAGAAAAGTACTTTATCCTTTGTCATCAGTTTCTCTCTGAGCATCTCTGCCTGAGTCCCTACACCAGCCCCATCGCATCCTTCTATCACTAAAAATAAACCCATAATCTATTATTGGTTTTAAAAACTAATGCATTATCGAGTCTTTTTCTCTATTTCTTTTAGCCACAAAGTAGCAAAAGCAACTACTGCTGTTATTATTGCTACAAGATAGAAGCCTGAACCTACTGCCATGCCGATTGCTGCTGTTACCCAGAGGGAAGCTGCAGTCGTTAGACCAATAACCCTTTCTTTCATCTGAAGTACTGTGCCAGCACCTATAAAACCTATCCCAACTAGAATATTAGATGCCACTCTAGCTGGATCAGAACCCGGGAATGCATTTAATGACAAGATTGTGAAGAGAGCTGAACCCAAGCTAACAAGCATGTGAGTTCTTAGGCCTGCTGGCCTACGCTTCATCTCCCTTTCATACCCTATCATCGCTCCCAGCAAAACTGCAAGAAGCAATTTAATAGTCATCTCCAATTCGATGAACATAATTAGAATTTGTGAAAAGGATTATTTAATATTAAACCTTCCAGTAACGCTTTGTACGGATATAAGTTCTCTCTGCTTCGAGTATGCTTTTCATCAGATCATCTTCAGTCTTGTGGAACCGGGCAAGAATTCTTGTTGCGGTATCTGGACCAACACCCTTTGCAGCTAGGCACAGCACAGCTTTTTTAGAGTAAGTCAAAAATAAATCAGCAGACCATCTCGCCCTTTCAAATCTCTTGTTTTCTTCTGATGTAATCGCTAGATTTCTGAGTTTTTTCTTTATAATCTTTACAATTTCTTGATTGTTCGGTCTGACCACTGCCAACAGCCTAGCTTGGCATTTCCTGCATTTTATGTCTTTGGGCAAATCTTTAACTGTGAACGTCTGAGTCCACTGCCCACAGTTCACGCAGACCAATCTGACTTTTGTGTTAAGCAATCTTTGCTTGAATAACTCGAATATCTCCGTCTCAGGTCTTTCCGGTCCTACGACCTCTGCATACTTGTGCTGGACTCCAAGCTTACCTAAAGGTGACAGGCCTGAACTGAAAACAACTTTTATCTCCTTGCTCTGAATTTTTCTCAGAATCTCTGTAGCTTTTTCTATGTCAAGCTTCTCTCTCTCCAGTTCTTTCAAAGTCTCCTTGTAGATTGGGGAGCCAACATAATCTTCAATAATCCTTTTCATCCTTACCCTTCCGAAATCTGCTTCTCTGGTTATGGCTCCGAATCTTTTCGCCACATGAACAAACTTCCATTCGAACAAATCGCTTTTTGTCAAACTTATCTCGATATAGCTTCTTAGTAGCTCAGGGGTTGTGTTAAACAAAATTTCTTTTATCAGCTCGATATTCTTTGTTTGGAACTGGAGCATAATCCTGTAAGGATCTGTTTTCAAACCAACCGAGCCAATCCTTGATGTGAGCAAAGCGGTGATGAACCTGCCTAGAGTTTCATTTGTCATAGAACCAAAACATGTGTGCAGAACAACCATGTTTTCATAATCTTCTATCAAAACCGTCTTGTCATCAGGAACTGTTCCGTGCTTTGCCTGTTTTTTAACTATTTCTATCATTTTTCTTGCTGAGTTGGCATCCACAGGGTAGGCGCTCTGCAGCCTTTCAATTATTTCTTCGTTAGACACGTGTCTTAAATATTCTGAGATGGTTTTCCTTAATTTTCCTACCTCCTGAGCAACCTCAAAAGGCACAGGAATGAGTTCACCCTCCCATGCGGGAATTGCAGCTTCAATGTCTACGGTTGGTTCTACAAGAATTTTGTCCTCTGTCACATCAACTATCCGCCAAGCATCTCCTTTTACAATGAAATTGCTTCCAACCTCGCCGTGCAGAGCGATAAACTCCTCGTCCAAAACTCCGACAAAACTGTTGTCCAAGGTATTGAATATCCTATATTTTTTTACATCAGGTATTGTTGAGAGCTGGCTGAAGTAATATTCAAAACCCCTCCTCTTCTTTTTTATATAGCCGTTCAAAAACACCAAACCTAGCTGCTGCAGTTGTTTGCAGACTTCTAGAAATTCTGCATAGGTCAGATTTCTGTACGGATAAGCTCTTTTAACTATTTCATATGCCTTCTCCAGTTCTATCTTCCAAATATCATGTGTCAATCCAACTATCTGATGAGCTAAAACATCTAAAGAATTTTCATGGAATCTTATAGGTTCAAGCTCTTCGTTCAAAGCCTTTCTTGCTATGACAGCAGATTCAAAAATATCGTCCTCATCTGTTGAGATTATAATACCTTTGCTTGTCCTTTCTGTCTCGTGCCCTGAACGGCCAATTCTTTGTATGGCCTGGGTAACTTGACGTGGTGATTGATATTGAAGAACTAAATCTATGCTTCCTATATCTATTCCAAGTTGTAAAGATGAAGTGCATATAATTGACTTGATTTTCTCTTGTTTGAATTCCTTCTCGGTTTTTATTCTAATTTCCTTGCTTAGGCTTGAATGATGAATGCCTATAGGGAACTTTTTATCCAAAGTTCTAATCCTTGAAGATAGGATCTCAGCGAACTCCCTTGTGTTTGTAAAAGTCAAAACCGACCTCGAGCTCTTGATATAATCCATTATTGTTCTCAATCTAGCAGCAGTATCTGCAGAGGCGAATATCTTTTCTCCAATTGTTTTATCCTTTGGCTCAGGCTTAGGATTAACAACATCTATATCCATTGCTTTTGGCGAGGTCGCTTTCAGTATTTCTATCGGCTTGTTCGGGCAGATGAATTTCGCTACTTGTTCAGGAGAACCAACTGTTGCGCTAAGACCGATGACCTGAAAATCTCCACACAGTTCTCTCAATCTTTCTAATGCAAGAGTTAATTGAATTCCACGCTTCGAGTCAACTATTTCATGACAATTGTGAACAACGATATCGTTAGCTAAAAAATTGTGTGTATGTTCAACACCGATATCATACACGAATTCTACCTTTGTTTTATCTTCTTTTATAACCGCTATCTCATCTAGCAAACATTCCCCAAAATGCAAATTTAACCAAGTATTAAAATCAGGAAAGTTTTTTAATGATTTTCCAGTACTTCTAAGCAAGGATCTCACAAGATTGCTCTGTTTTCCCTTATACGGATAACCTTTTTTATTTTGTTGTATATCGAAACCTAGTAATCTACCAATATCAGCATCTTTTAATCCTTTCCATTTTAGTTTCTTTACCTTCTCTATAATTTTTAATTTATTTTCTCGCGCAAATTTTTTAGCTAGTAAATATTTTAAAATCAAGTAAGAAATTTCAGAAAATGCTTCATTATAGTTTATTCCAACGTTAGTAAATAAAGCCAGTAAATTTTCTTCTTTATTCGAGATTGTAATTACAATCTTTTTAGTTTTTGTCCCATCTTTTCTCAAATTGCCTTCTTTTACCGATATATCTGAAATCTTTACGCCTAACTCTGTAAAAATATTTTTTATTTCATCTGCTAATTTTATGCCACCATCAACTAAATCAAGCCTTTTATTTATGGAAATCCTTGGCGCATCGAAGTCTAGATACTTTCTTCCTTTTGGTAGACTAAGTTCTGAACCCAGAAAAGCTGAAAGAAATTCCTGTTTCAAATTTAAGTTACCATTTTTTATCCAGTCTGGCAGAGAGTAAATTTGGTTAGTTTTCTCTCCTGACGGAATACCTAAGGATATAAGAAGTGCTGCCAATATTTTAGTGCCACTACTTATTTGATTACTTGTGCCAACAACACTTCGTGGACCATGTTTTATGGAATTGATTTGGGATTTAGTCTCTCTGATGGATGTTTTACCCAATCTGAAGCCCAACTGCCTTACATCTATTTTTATTTTTTCTAAATTCATCTGTCCTGCCGAAAAACCTGTTGACACAGTATTTGGTGTTATAGTGAGCCAGCCATCACCAAAAATATGTCCTGATATTCTAGCCAAAATTCTTGCATAAACACTGTCAGAATAAAGTGGCAATATTCCGTTCTTTTTTAATTTTTTTATATTTTTGTCTAATTTCTTAACTTGACCTCCATTATTTTTCTTATTAGTGCCGAATAATTTTATGTAAACATTTTTTAGTTTTTCTTCATTCAATATTTCTATTTTTTCTTTGGTAACCTTATAATTTGTTTGATCAGCTATCAATGAATTTTGCAGTATCAATTTATCTTTTGGTTTAAGTTCATTAGCCATGATCCAGGATTTTCTTTTATTTCTGAAAACTAACAATGGATGATTTTCGGTAACTACAATTTCTTTATTATAAAACTTTGTCCTGATATAGAGCATTCGTTTTGTCAAGGGTATTTTATAGAATTTAGTAATTTTTGCGTCTAATTTCTCACCAGTTTTTATATCTACTGATTTAACATAAATTTCTGTTTTTGGTTTGAAGGAGTGAATATTTTGTAGATTCTCTTCTACCAGCTTCCCAATTGGTACTACACCGCCATCTGACAATGTTACAGATGTATCGAAAGACAAACATTCATCAACTATAAGATACTTTACATTTCTCAGATGCTCTTTTATTCTTTTTCCAGGTAGAATTGCTTGCAGAGTTTCAGGCGTGGTTATTAGCAGAGACGGAGGGAATTCTACCTGCATTTTTCTTTCGTATTGACTTGTGTCACCATGTCTAACAGAAGCTTCAATTCCAATCTCATTGCACCACCAGATCAGCCTATCGAGCATATCCCTGTTCAAAGCTCTCAGCGGTGTTATGTACAATATGCTAATTGGCTTTGGTTTTTGTTCCATTACAAAATGGAATAATGGTAACATTGCCGATTCGGTTTTGCCAGTGCCAACTTTAGCCAACAGCAAAACATTTTTTCCTTCCAGAATTGGTGGAATTGCCAATTTTTGAGGCAGTGTAGGCTCCTTGAATCTCTTTTCCACTATTTTTCTCAGTTCTGGATTTAGCAGTTCAAAGACCATTGATACCACACTTTTTCAAATTGTCTTTAAGTTGATTTGCGTTCTCAAACAGAATTGTTTTCATCCCAGCTTTTTTTGCTCCTTCCACATTTTCCAATTCATTATCGATAAACACACATTCTTCAGGTTCGACATTTAACTTTTTCAAAACAAATTCATATATTTCTCTGTCTGGTTTTCTCATACCAATTTCACAAGAAATTATAACAAAATCAAAAATAGCATAATCGTTGTTTTTAATATGTATGTCTGAAAATGCTTTGATCGTGTTTGTACAAACCGCTACTTTGTAGCCCAACTTTTTTAATTTTTTAATGATGCTCTCAACATTTTTATTAATTTCTATATTTTTTTCAAATGTCTGGTTCCAAACAACTTCTATAAGAATTGGGTCCGAGTTTAATTTTTGAGCATATGCTTTCCAAAATTCGTCCATCATTATTTTTCCTCTTTGAATTAATGGCATGAGTTTATGATATTCTGATATTACAACATCGAAGTTCGCACCAGTTCTTTTAGAAGTTTCATAATAAATAGAGCGCATAATATTTTTTGCAAATACATCGCCGAAATCGAATATAATTGCTTTAATCAATAGTCTCACCTCTAAACAGGACAGGAGTATATACTATATGTTGCAGTCTCATAAGTGAAAACAAAAGATATAAATTAAGATGAAAGGAGAATAAATAAAGGTTTTGGTTCTGCCTTTATCCGTAACATGCATTTATTTTTACTCTTATCCCAAGATGTTTCAATATACTTATACCAGCTCCATAAATTTTTGGATCAATACCACGAAAGTCTAGGCTATAAACATTAATAACTTTTCCATTCTTTTCATCAAAATTTCCTGTATCTTCTACTTTTTCAATTTTTTGAGGAACAAGCAGAGTATAGCCTAAATACATTGCTAAAGAATCCCTGGAGTTTGAAGATTCGAAGCATCTTTCAAGAAAATATCTTGTATCATTATCATCTTTCAATCCAATCCTTTCAAAAATTGTTTTTCTTAATAGCTTTGAGTTGACACTTTGCTTTAATAGAGTGAAATCTCCACCTACAGTTCTCACAAGATAATCTGCCAAATAGGAAATATCAACAAGCTTAGTTTCCTCATTTCTTTCCACAACCGGATATTCGACAGAAAATCTGCTGTGTCCTTGTCTAATCTCAGTCTTTACAACTTTTATTTCTTCACCTTCTCTTGGTATAACACAAGAATCCAAAAATTCCATACCTTTTTGAATTCTTTCACTAAGAGGCTTCCTCTCTCCTTTCTTTTCCTCAAAAACTTCTTTTTCTGGCAAAAGTCTCTCCTCTAATTTTTCCATTTCTTCAAACCTTTCTTCGTCTCCGAATTCCTCTTCAACCATATCCCTAATCTTTCTATTGCTACGCACTTTTATTTTATCTTCCATATCCCACTTATTTTTATGATGATTTTAAAAATTGTATAGAGTTGCGAGTATGAATAGGATAGAAAAAATCATAAAAATTTTAAATAAAATGTACAAAATAAAAGTTTGGAAAGGAAAACCATTTGACGTTTTAATTGGAACTGTTCTCTCCCACAGGACAAAAGACGAAGTAAGCTGGCCAGCTTCTGAAAAGCTGCTTAAAGTTGCTAACAACCCTGAGAAGATGAGCAAACTAAGCGAAAAACAAATTTCTAAAATAATTAAATCTGTTGGTTTTTACAATCAAAAGGCAAAAAGAATTAGGCAAATAAGCAAAATTCTTTTGGAAAAATATAAAGGGAAGGTCCCAAGGACAAGAGAAGAATTGATGAAATTACCTGGAGTCGGTGGGAAAACTGCTGATATTGTTTTATCATATTCTTATGGCCAGCCTGTTATAGGTGTTGATGTGCATGTTGCAGTCATTAGCAAAAGACTATGTTTAACAAAGAGCAATGAGCCTGAAAGAATTAGAGAAGACTTGCACAAACTAGTATCAGAGAGATTAAGGCTGATTGTTAATTCTTTATTTGTTGAATTTGGTAAAGAAATTTGCCAGACAAGAGTTCCGAAATGCTATATGTGCCCTGTTGTGAAGCTCTGCCCTTATGAACCAAAGAATCTGAATTTACCACCGAAGTAAGTTCCAAATCTATATAACCATTTTGCTTCGAGTTCTTCTAAAGTGAGCAAATGAAAAAATACATTGCAATAGGAATCTTCTTAATAGCACTAATCTCTTTGACAATTGGAAGCAATGCAATAAACGGATTGTTCTCAAAAGCTTTCAGCAAGTCTCTATCACCAGGAGAAACATATGAGAGAAATATCACAATAAGAAAATATTATGACCTAACAGTAAGGTTCCAGAAGGAGAATTCAACTTCATATTTAGGGTTCGACAACAACGAAACTGCAGTAGTTCTCAAAGATGTAGTCGGGAATGAAATAGCTAGAGCTAATGGGGCAATCAATGGAAGAGTTTATTTCTTTACAGAAAAGCTACAGCTTGACAGGATAAAAACAGTTTCGGCATATAATCTAGGAGTTTATCTAGATATTGAGAATCAGGAAGTTAATATCACTTACTCAGGGACAAAAGCATATATAACAGTGAGAGTTTCTTACAAGCCAGCAACAATCACAGGATACATTCTTGATGATTTGACCGGCCAAACAGTTGAAGGAATTGAAGTTTTAGCTTTTCCTGACAACTCGGATCCCAACCTAACAGAACCAATTCTCCAAAGTACTAGCACGAGTGAAGGAAGATACTTGCTGACTTTTCAGTTGAACTCAAGCAAAGCTTTAGACATCTATGTCAGAGACTACATTGTCAGTTGATTTTTTTATTTTTGTCTTTTTCTCAATTTATTTAAATTATTGTTTCCTCTGCCAAATAATCCAGGTTTTGCTAAAAAGTCTCAAATTCTTTGGTAATTTGAACCTCTGATTTACTCTCAAAATAACCTTTCCCAAAACATTTAAGAATTATTATTTTTTTCAAGATATGCTTTATTTTTTGATGGGTCAAAGTATAAAATTAGTCCATTGTTTTTTAATAGATCAACTCCAATTATTGAAGGAAAAGATAATGATATTCGTCTTTCTTCTTCAGTTTTTTTAGATGTTAATTGGGAAATTAATATTTTTTGAAAGCTAATAGGAAAGATTTGATTTTCTTCTGTTTTAAAGTTTATTTTAACATTGTTGAAAGCGTAGGTATCATATGAAGCACCGCCCCAACCCGTCAGAGGTCTGTCTTTCGTTAGCCTGTTAATAGGTATTTTTAACATTAAAGCACACCCTTCGCTTATAACAGTATCAGGACTACCTGTATCGACAATAAAAGTTATTCGACCAAATATATGTGGACCTTGAATGGTAGTTTCAATGTATGGTCGAAAATCCTCTGTTAATTGAAGAGGAATTTTTATCATAGAAACACATTAAAGAACAAATTTGAAACCTTTTTCATAAACATATCGAATGAAGGTTAAAGCAGGATTTTTTCCTTTTTTTTCCAGTTTTTTTATGACATTTTCAAGTTCTTTATCTTTTTCTATTATTTCTCCATTCTCAATAGCTACAAATTGATTTAGAGCAACCTCTCTAATTTTTTCAATATTTTTCTCAAAAGATTTACTTTCATTCTCCATTTTTGTGATTACTTCTAAACTTTGATCCATAATTTCACTTAATATTTAGATAGAGCATAAAAGATTTATACTTATTAAAAACCTCTAGGAAAACATCAAAAAATACCACATTTTTCATAAATAAATTATTACAAGTACTCCATATTAAAGCTTAGTTACAAACTCTCTATTATTATTTCCCAAAACTTTTCATTCAGCTCTTTGTATAGCTTGAACCTTTTCCAATATTTGTAAGCTGTGTTCTTGATTATTTTTTCCTTTATTAATCACAATTCAGGTATAGAATTAGAAGGCTCAGCCTGTTTCTTCTTTTCTTTCATCTCTTCTGGTTCTTTCTTTTTCTTGTACCCCTTGTATATCCCCCAAACATTCCAGATGATTATAATCAGCAATATTATTCCAACACCAAAGACTATGGGGCCAAGGCTTCTGAAGAATTCTACAACAGCTGCAAACCCTGTTGGTCCAGGCAATTCTACCGGAGGCAATTCAACTGGCATCGGAGTCAGGAATGGACCGAGCTGTGTTATATTAACTATTGTTTCTTTGTACGGGTATTCGGCTAGGATATTTATGTTACCGCTGGTGTTTGTCGGTGTTATAACAATTTCCACAGGCTGAGATGCGCCTACATCAAGAACTATCGTCTTTGTCCTCTCGCTCACATCCCAGTCTTCTGGTGTATCAATCGTTATATTCAGGCTGCCAGTTCCCACACCTTCATTCTTTGCGGTAAACGTCAAATTAAACGGTTGGTATTGGGTAATGGTCTCTGGAATTACTATATCAGTTATCGTAAAGTTTGGCAGGGAAATTACTTTCAATATAAATTGGGTTGAATTCGAGAACTTATACCATGATCTGAATTCTTGACCTGTTATGTTAACCAAATGCACGCCAAAACCATTCTCAGGTATTTTTATAAGCAATGTGAAGTTCTGCGGTATTCTATAAACACCTTGCTGTGGGTTCCACTCCCTGAGAATTCTCAAATTCTCGAAGTAGCTTGGTGTTATGCTATAATTGTAACCTTCGGGCAGACCAGAAACTGTTAGATGGAAATCCCCGAGCCAGTACCAGCCGATATTTATTGCTCCTCCTTCAATAGTGATGTTTTCACCGGGGTATGATTCAATCTCTTGAGGGATGTTTGAAAATGTAAAGCCACGCCAAGGCTTCGGTACTTGGGATATTGAATAGTGAATGAAAAGTGCAGTGAACGTCAAAGCAATTAGTGCTGCTATTAAAAACAGTCTAAATTTCATATCATACACCTCAAGGATACCACCGTATTTATACGGTGGAGGAATTGAGGAATAATTTTAAATATATCAGCCACCATATTCTTTTTGTTGTTTGGAGCGACTTCGGTCAGATTTCCAAACTTGGAGTCTCGGTCAACGGACTTGTCTGCCTGTTGAGAATGTCGGCTAAGAAACTGTGTTTCGTTCCCAACATTCGAGGGAATCAAATTGGTGTGCGGTTGGTATACCATAACATCAAACCATTGAATTTATTCGATGGTAGTTGACATCTACCTACTTGTATAGAAAGCATTTTAAACTTTTATTCTTATTGTGTAAAAGCTTTTTATTTTTTGCAATCATGCTTTTAAAGATATTGTTTTTTGACAAGATTTTACGGCTTAATGGTTGTTATCTACTTGTTCTAGCGAATATGTAAGCAATGATGAAGAAAAGGAAAATCATGAAAAGAGAACCTATTACTATAAATGAAATATCTGTACTCCCAGCTGCGATACTTTTCACATAGTTGTCCATGAAAAAAAGCATTAGCATTACATTGACAGCTATGATTATGAGCAAAACTATTATGTATGCTTCCATTCAAACCAATTAAAAGTTATTTTTCGCTTTATTTATTGCTTGATAGTATATCTTTTGCACTTTCAACCAGATTCCGAAGTTTTTTTATCTGGATTCCTGTAACCTTTCTCAGTTCGTTCGCATCAAACCGAATAAGCTGCTTCAGCAAAACTATTCCAGAATTTCCAAGTTTCTCCTCAGTTTCCCTGTCCAGACCTTTCAGAAAAGTTATAGGATAAAGCCTCTTCTCTTCTATTATCTGTTCTAATCCGTGGTCAAAAGGCATCCTCCACCCGATCAGCTCTATGTCTTTGCAGTCAGCATACTGCTTCGCCTGGTCAGAGAATTTTGTGTTGCAGACTATCATGATTTTGTCGAATTTTATTTTATTGCTGTCAGAGTGGAAGCCGTCAACAAGGTCTTCTGTCCTTGCTTGAGCAACAAGGCAGACATCTATTCCTGTGTATGCGTGGTGGTTCAGGTGATGTTTTACCTCAACTAAAATGGTCTTGTCATTTTTCTTTGCTATTCCATCTATCTCGTGCTCAACGCACCTTCCTCTCAAAATCTGGTTTGGGATTACATCATATCCAATTTCCCTCAATAAAATCTGGACGAATGATTCAAAGTCTGGCTTAGGTCTTAGCAGACTAATTGCTTCTCTCAAATCTATCTGATGCTTGACCTCTGGTCTATACTCTTTGAGATAGCTGAAAATCAGTCTGAGGATTTCTTTTGTTGTTATGCCGTCGTATGCCTTTCTTTCGATTTTGTTCGCTATTTCTATAGCTTGCCGGTGGTTGGCATGCATCCTCAGGCATGTCCTAACAATCTTCTCTTTTTGGAAATCCTGTCTTCTTCCATCGAATTTGATTACAGATATCATCTAAATAATTTATCTCTTGTAACAAAAATAAGTCTTATATGAAGATTCTGCATAAAACCATAATTCTGTTTATTGTCATTTCAACATTTTTGATTTCCATCCCTCAGGGCTTTGCAATAAACATCTCAAAATCTGTGAACTACCTTAGAGCTGATCTGGTTCAATATGGAGAAATAAAGGCTGTAAAGAAGGCTAACTCTAGGCTGGACAAAGTCGAAATTATTCTATATCTTCCGCAAAAAGACTCGAGACAGAGGGTTGATATCATTGATGTCTACCCGCAAGACTATCAGATTTTGAAGGACGAGTATGGCAATGAAAAAATAAAACTGATTTGGACAAATCCCGGGGATGATATGAAGTACAGAGTTAAGACAAGAGTGGAAGTCGCATCTAATCCTGTCCTTGGTGAATACAACCCTGTTTTTGTGAAAGAGACTGAGATGACAAGGTCGAATAGGGAGATGGTAGAAAAATCTCTGGAATTTAGAGGTGAGCATTTCAATAGATTGGCCGAGCTTGCTATTTGGATAAATGAAAATGTTGTTTATGACAAAACTCTTGAGAATGGGACGAAGTCTGCAGAATGGGTTTTTGAAAACAGAAGAGGGGTTTGCGACGAATTTTCTAATCTTTTTGTGTCCTTGGCAAGAGCCCAATCCTTCTCGACAAGATATGTTGCTGGTCTTGTATATTCTCAAGATTTTATACCGCATGCTTGGGCCGAAGTTTTTTTGGACGGAAGGTGGGTAGGATTTGACCCAACATGGGCCGAGGCCGGCTATATAGACTCTACTCACATAAAGCTTGCAAATCTTCCTGATGGAAACTTTTCAGAGAGCATATATGTTGAAGGGTACAACGCGGATGTGAATTGGAGCACTACAAAATACAATGTTACTGTTTTGGAAGAGAGGGAAGAGAGTCCTATTGAAGTTCAAACTCAATTGATAAACAAGGAGATTGGCCTGGGCTACAACATTTTCAAGGCGAATCTTACAACAATGCAATGCTTAGTAGCTGGCATAAACTTGGGGAGCTGCAAATACAATGACTATGCTGCCTTTGAAATTTTTGATCAGAGAAAAGATTTGGTTGTGTGCAACTCATCTGAAGCTTTTTGGCTTGCCAGATACATAGGTGTCGGGCTTAAAAAAGATTTGACATATACCTGTCCTTTAGCGTTGAGTTCAGACTTTGGCGATTCTTCAAGGGAAGAGGTTTCAATCGACCCTTCTAAGCAGATGGAAGAGTTTGAAGTTTTGCAGGATAAAATCTTTGCAGTCCCGAAGCAGAAATTCAATGTTTCTGTGAATGCGAGAGAAAGCATCAGCTTATTCTCTCTATATCTTGATAAGCTAAACGGTGTTTCATTCAAAGGAAGAAGAGATTTTGTGTTCATTGCACCAGATAGCCCTGGGAAATATAAAGTTTGGTTCGTTGGTTCTGACGGCTACGGCAAGTCAATTGATTTGGAGGTTGTGAAACAGAAGCTGATAAGTGTATATAATATAAAAGCTCCTAGCAATGTGACGCAGGGGAATTCATTTCTTGTAGATGTTACTTTCAAGAGCCTGTCTGACAAGCATTTGGATGGAAATCTAACATTTGTGGCAGAGGAGACTATAATAAAACCAATCTCACTCAACCCTTACGAGGCTGACATGGGAAGGTTCAACACTAGCCTGCAAAGCATTGGCAAGCAACAGTTGAAACTGATCTTTGACTTGAAAGACGATTATGATGTGAGTGTTTTAGAAGTGGATGTCCTGCAAAAAGAGACTTCTTTCTTCGAGGCTATATGGAATTACATAGCAAAAGCAATAAATTCAATCCTTTCTATCTTTAAAAGATGAAGGTAAGGAAATGCCCTGTCTGCAAGAGCAAAGATTTGGACTACATGCCTTGGCTGGGGCAGAAGTATAGATGCAGGAAGTGCAAGTATTTTGGTCCTTTAACTATAGAAGAAGAGGTTTAAAATTCAAAAAAAGAAACAATAAGAATCTACTTCTTAACTTCTACAAAAAATCCTTTCTTGTTTAACGGCCTTATCCTAACTTCCTGACCCTTTTCCACTTTTAGATGGGACGCGATATCTTCTGGTATGTTTATTGTCAGACTTTTCCCGGAATAGCCGACCTTTCTAACAAAGACAAACATTTGTTCTTTCAATTTTTCAGTCTTTTCCTCCATTCTATCTGCCTGTTTTTCTGTAAACATTAATTCTCCACATCTTGGACATTTCAAACATTCAACATTATGCAGAGGAAATCCTTCTTCATATTCATAACTATCTAAAATATGTTTTTTTACTTCAACATTGCATTTCACACAATACCATTTTCCTTCTTTCATACCGATCTCCTTTTTCTTATTGGATAACATGTTATCACTCTTTCTTCACCATTTCTTATAGTATAAACAACAGACAATTTTTTGTATTTTAGTTCATTTCTCTTTATGTATCTAATTTCGCCTTTAATTATTTTTTTGAAATATAAGTTTACCATCGATCAGACATTTTCTAATTTCTTCTTCGGTTATCCTCCTTTTTTTCATTCTTTTCTTAGCGTATTCCGATATAATCATATTCTTTCACTTATTAAATATATATCTTTACTTGTCGAGATTGTACTCTTCCAATAATTTAAAAACAACTTGCAGGCTTGATATAGATTTAGAACTCCAAGCAGTGGTATTATAGTTGTAGAATTCTGGTCCTCCAAACTTCAAATAAAATATCTTCTAGTACCTTCTTGCTTATGTCATGCACATCAATTATCCTATCCAAAGTCTTTTCACTCAGTTTCTTCATAAAATGATCTCTTTTTTGGAAATTTCTAATGGTTATTTTTACCCCACCATAAATCACATAATCTAAATTACTTATATGGGGTTCCATCTTGCCTTTCAATATGCCATAGACTTCATTAAAGAATATTTCTATGTTCGCTTTTCTCGCTCTTGCAAACCTCGCTTGACTTGATCCCCCTTTCTTGTGTTTTCCTCTTAAAAACCTTTTGCCACATTTCGATGCAATCAGCTTCTTGCTTTCAAATATACCAATAGCATATTCTCCCAAACTTAAAAGAATTATTCCTAGTTTGTATTCTCTTTCAAAAATTTCCCTTAGTTGGTCTGTTTTAAATTTCCTATCAAAAAATGTCTCATCTACAATTGGAAATGGTGGGAAGATTACAGTGCTTATGTTTTTTTGCTGCCAGTGGAAGAGTACAATTCCTAAAGGATGTCTTGGAAGAATTTTTTCAATAAAATCTCTAATTGAATCTGGAAGTTTCAAAAGCAGTGAAGGATTCTGAGGAGTGATATAGGCAGTAAGCATATCTTCTTCATCACTCTCATAGTTCTCCAATTCAGAGAGCATTCTAAGCAATGCATTTTTTCCAAGAATTCTTTCTTCCATATGAATCAATTATTTCTTAGCTGACTCAAGATAGCTTTTTATCTCCTCGCTGCTTTTGCCAAAATATCTTTCAAAATCTGACGTTGTTGTTATCAGCTTCGTCCTCCCAGCCTTTTCTGTCTTTATCAAACCCTTCTCTTCCAAAGTCTTTACATAGCCATAGGTTTTGTTGCCTTGATACTTAACTATTATTGATTGTTTAATTGGTTGCTTCACGACAACTATTGCCAAAGTCCTCATCATCCCGTCGCTAAGATCAGAAAGAGGTGCGAGCTTGGCAACCTTTTCTCTGTATTCCTGCTTCACCCTGAGCTCAAACCCTTCAGGGGTCTCTACCAGCTCTATTCCCCTTTCTTCCTTCGCCAGCTCTTGCTGTATCTTTGACATAAGTTCTTTTACTTCCTGCTCAGTACCGATCCCGACTATCTTCGAAAGCCTTTCTATGCTCAAAGCTTTGTCAGAGACGAATAGTGCAGCTTCTAGCAGAGCTTTCTTGTTCATAGCATCTATAGAATATTTTGGATTGCCAGTTGAAAAGTATTTTTATAAAAGTTTTTCTGAAATGGTTTTATGATATTTTTTGTGGATATTTCCTTGAAAAACTCCTACAGAAGTATAGAATAATTTGTATTTGAAATTCTAAATTTTATATGAGAAGTGAATTTGGATTAAACTACAGTTTCTTTCTTCTTAGATAAAGATAAGCCATAATCTATAGTTCTATCAAGTTCAAGAATCAATTCTTCCAAGTCTTTATTACAGAAATCTAAACTAGGATTATATTTCCTTAAAAGTTTGATTTCATCTGGGCAACTTATTTGGCATTGTCTTGCAGTTTCCTCTATTGTATCTATCGCTTTGTTGACGGGTATCCTTCCTTCTTTAGCTCCCAAAACTAGACCCTTGAATTCATAGGCAATTGATATCCCTTCCTTAATTTGATAATTCTTAACTTCGTAAACATCGCAGAGAATGTGCCCCATTTCATGCCATTTAGTTCCATAAATAGCAACATCGAAATACTTATAAAATGAAGCCAGCCTTTTAACATCCTCAATTTGGTCGGTATTTTCGAATTTGACCATAGCTCTGTACATAAGCAAAATCTCTCTACGCACCCCTTCTTTTGTGGGTAGAATGATCGTATACTTTTTTGTGTCTAGTTGTTTCGTTTCAGACTCTGATAGACCAGTTTCAAGTATAATTCCTTCTTTAATCCTATCGTATTCTTCTTTATCCTCCAAAGGGTGTACCACATGCCCCTTATACACATTATCGGAATAAACGACATCAATCTCTGGCAACTTTCTTTGATGATATGTTTCTATGCGGCTTTTTATTTTTTCAATTTCGCTATCACCCTTATGCGGAAGCACGGACAAAAACAGGATTGGTAAACCAGACAAGAAGACCACCAACCCGAAACCAAACCTGTCATTCCTCGGACCGATAAAACTACCAGTTACGCTAGGATAACCAATTTCTAGAAATATTCCAGAAAAAATCATTATCAATCCTATAAGGAAATATTTTACATTCATATGTAATTATTTTTTATCGGAACGAATATAAATCTGGCATAGCGTGATTGAGCATAAACACAATTGCTTAAACCTTTTGTTCTGCTTTGGAAATTATTATTTCCTTGAAAAATTTACACTAGCAGGAAAAAAGTATGAATCTGAATTCGTGCAGAAGGTGGGTTTTCAATTGTATTCAAATTCCCAATAGGAGTTGAACAAATCTAAATCATTATGCTAATTTTCCTATTGATCAAAAGAGACAGAGATTTTTCTAATGCATTTTTCTTCTCGCTGATGGAGTTTTTCAATTTCTCTATCTGTTTTTTGAATTCATCAATTTCCATTTTTGTAGTCTCAACCTGTCTTTCTAAATCCTTGATTCGGTTTTCCATATCGGTTTTCATGCTTGGTGCTTTCTGTTCAGATATGTTCTTATCTAGTTTTTCTAAATCACTTACCAATGATATGTAGTCGTCCAAAAAATTTTCAAAGATGTTATTCTCTATTACCCACCTTATTTCATCCAGAGATTTTTCTTTGTCTTTCAGCTCTATCTTACCATCAGAAATTTTATCTTGAACCATTTCCAAGATCGATTTTATTGCTTCGGGATTTTTCTCTTCAATCAGTGCATCTAATGTAGAGTTGACATACTTCCCAAGGACTTTTGCATTATCAATTTTTACGATCTTATTATCCACCAAGTTTTTGAACTTTTTTAACGGCCTTTCGATTCTGGAGATGTCTCGGAGTATCTGCGACTTCAGGCTGGATATATCCTCTTCGATGCTTTTCTTTTTGTTCAAAAGTTCGTTGAAATGCGTCCACTCTTCGCCACTCTTGAATTTCTCCAAGTCCTCTTTCACATTTTCATAGTTGGAACTGACGTTAGAAAGCCTAGCGTCAAGGTTTTTCAGATGCTCTTCTGCTTGATTAAGAATGTTCCTCTCCTCTTTTATCGATTGTAATCCATTCTGGAAATTTCTAATCGAAAGTATGACTTCTTTGTTGTTGTTTATTAGATTTTCAAAGTCTCTCAACAGCTTGCTAAGTCTCTTGAAGTCTTCGATTGAACTCTTAGCTTCCTTCTCGAACAATTCCTTCAGGAAGATGTAGTCTTTCACTGTTCTACTGTCAGTTTCTGATATTGACGAGGAGATTGATCTGTTGAACTCTAGAATAGAATCAAAATTAGACTGCATCGGTCTCTTTATCTGTTCTATCATGATTTTCATTTTGTGGATGAAGCTTTTCCTGTGGGCTATAACATTCTGGAGTAATTCGGAATCTACTGGACCGCTGAAGGTAGCATCTGCAAGTATTTTGAGGCTTTCACGCATGTTAGCTGCTACAGACTGCATCTCTTGGTATATTTTATCTACATCTTCTTTTAGAGATTGAAATTTCTCATCAAAAATTTTTGACAGGAAACTTTCTGCATCTTCGATGCTGAAGACTTGTTCTTTAGCCTCTTCTTTTTTTCTGAATATTCTTTCCAAGAAACTCAAATTATCACGAATTAATTTGTCTTTGTTCTTTTAATAAGTTTTAGACATAAAACGCATCATCCACAAATGTAAGCTATTGTCGAACACAAGTTAACCTTAACTAGTGCTATCCTTTTCACCTTCAGTTTTGGATTCAAATTTATGATCTTGTTTGCTAATAAAAATTTCCTTGAAAATGTTATACAGTTAGATGAGATATTGAAGAGAATCTTCCAATTTCTCAATAGAAACTCTTAAATCTTTAATAACAATATTAAATTTTGGTTAAATTTTGGTTATTATGACTATGAGAAGTAGCACAACTGTTGATTTAAGCATTGGTAAAGATGCAAAGAGTGCACTGTTATTCTATGCACTCGTAGATGCAAATCATAATGGAATACTACCTCACCTCGAAAAGTTAACTGACCATGCTAATCGGCTATATCAAAAAGATGGAATATCATTTACGTCTGACGATATTGTTCAGTCGTTAACTTATTTAATATCAAAAAATCTAATTGAACAAGAAATAAATCCAAAATCAGATTTTCCTAGAACATCACCAGTTTACAAAGCCAAGATTTGAAGACTTGCAATGTTTCTAATAGGAATTCTAACCTAAATTTTCTTTCTTACTGATAAATATTTCCTTGAAAAACTCCTCCTGCTCGCATTTGATTCTGTTGTCTTGCTCTAAATGCAGCAAAGGAACGAAATGTCCGACTATTTCATCGCGATTCCATTTATCGACTATCTGGCTGAATTTAAGCTTCGTCTCGTTTAGTTTTTTCATCAGCTGGTCGATCTCGTTCATTATTCCCTCAATCCTCTTGGTTATGTCCTCTTCTCCGATCTCTGCCTGCAGCTGAGCCCTCCAAATCCTTCTCCTCTCAACCTTCTTCTCTCTAACTACAAGAGCCTTCTTCAAAGCGACTATCAGCTCATTCAATGTTATCTGTCTCTTCGGCATCCTCTTCATCGGCAAACCAAGCTTAATCAAGTTAGGGTCGATACCCAAGTCGACAAACGGCTTCTCCTTTGCAATCTCTTCAAAAGTCTCCTCTTCCTCAAATATAGAGAGATAATCCGCCTTTAGCCTAAGCAGAACAACAGCTACAAAAACTATCTTTGCAGGAATCCTGAAATCTAGCTCTTCAATCTTGTTCATATAGCTCAAAAAACTGTTTGTCAGCCTTACCAAATCAATATTCCAAGGGTCTAGATTCTCTATGCTGACAATATGGTATATTACCTCTTCCCAGCTTTCCTTCTGAATTATCAACTGCAAAATGTTTTCTTCTTCAACCATCAGCCTGGCAACTCCAATCCTAAAATCTTCGACTCGCCCTCACTTATCGTCACGCCGTAAACAACATCCCCGTACTTTATCGTCTGGTCATTGTGTGTTATGACAATGAACTGTGCTTCCTTCGATAGAGCTTTTATCAGCTCGGCAACCTTCTTTGTATTTTCTTTATCCAGAGCCGCGTCAATCTCATCCAATATATAGAATGGTGCAGGCCTATACTTTTGAATTGCGAATAGAAATGCTAGAGCAGTCAAAGTTTTCTCACCACCTGATAGCGAGTCGATGTTCAATAGCATCTTCCCAGCCGGGTTTGCCTGAATTGTCAATCCTGACTCCAGATCTAAAGGGTTCTCCAGCTCTAGGCTCGCATTCCCTTTTGTCATCTTGTTGAAAACATCATTAAAGTGCATACTAACATTCTGCAGGCATTTGTTGAAAATCTCCCTTCTCTTTTCCTCTATTTTCTCAATCATGTCCAAAACAGCCTTCTTCTCCTCCAAAATCTTTTCATACCTCCTCTTGTATTCGTCAAACTCGGTCTTGAATTTCTCATACTGCTCTATTGCTTTGAAGTTTACTGCACCAAGTGAAATTAGCTCTTGCTGAGCTTGCCTTATGCCCTGCTCAAGGGTTCTAACCCCCTTTTCTATAAACTGCACTTCACCATATTGCAGAGCTTCTATTTTAACATTCTCCAATTCAGCGTCTATCTTAGCCTTTTGGACTGTTAGCTTGCTCAGCTCTTGCTGCAGTATCAATTTCCTTTCGTATGTCATCTTTCTTTGTAGTCTCAGCTTGTCTAATTCCTTCTCTGTGTCTATCTTCAATTTCTCAAAATCTAAAAATTCTTTAATTTCTTCTGACTTAGGGTATTGTTTGAGTTTTTCCTCAAACTGACTTGTTTGTTCAACTAAATTTGCAATCTCCTCTTCAAGCTTCTTCTTCGCTTTTCTATATTCTTCTATCTCATCCCTTGTTATTGCCTGAACTAGCTTGGGGTGTGTCTTAAAGAAATAGCCACCTATCATAGCCCCACTCCTCTCAATCAGATCTCCGTCTAACGTCACCATCCTAGCTTTTCCTATTCCTATACCTCTTGCTATGTCTAGATTTTCGACAACCAAGGTGTTGCCAAAAACAAATTCCATCGCACTAGCAAACTGGGGATCGAACTTGACAAGCTTTGATGCTACGGCTATCACACCCTTTCTTCTTAAAAGTTCTTGTTCCTTCAAAATGTTTGATCTGATCTTGTTCAATGGCAGGAAGGTGGCTCTCCCTATTTTCTCTCTTTTCAAAAATTCTATGCAGAACTTGGCAGTCTCATCATTATCAACCACAATGTTATTTAGATGAGAAGCAGCTGACACCTCAATCGCAACGCTGTACTTCTCAGGTATTTTGATTAAATCAGCTACCGTTCCAAAAACTCCTTTTAAATTCTGGCTCAGGATTGATTTCACTGCTCTTGGCATCCCTTCAATCTCTTTCTTGCTTTCTATCGCCTCAAGCCTTTCTATCAAGCTGCTTAATCTTTCGATCTCCCTTTTGTCGGAATCCATTTTATCTTTGTTTATCAAAATTTTTGTTCTGAGATTTGATGTTTCTTTTTCAATTTCAAAACTTTTAGAGAATTTCAACAGTTTGCTAGCAAGCTCCTGAATTCCTTTTTCCCTTCTTTCCAGCTCAGCTTCTATGTCTTCAATCTCTTTTTGCAGGTTTCGATTCTCTTCTTCCTTCTTAGCTAACTGCTCTTCAATTGTCTTGCTTGTCTGCTCAAAATCAACAAGCTTTCTGTGCGCAAGGGAAGCTTTCAAAACAACTAGCTCTTTCTGCAGGTTCTGATATTTAATAGCAGCGTTCCTCTCGTCTTCCAATTTTTTAAAAATATCATACCGCTCGGTTATTATTATCTCTGCCTCCTTCAGCTTCTGGTCCACAGCATCCAAATCCTTTTGTGATTTCTCTTTCTTGTCATTGTACTCTGCAATGCCAGAGATCTCATCGATTATAGACCTTCTCTCTATCGGGTTCATCTCTATTATGTTCGTCACATCGCCCTGCAGTATTATATTGTGGCCGTTAGGATGGATTCTGACAGAGGAAAGAAGCTCTAAAACCTTTTCTCTGGTGGTTGTCTTACCCTGAATTTTATAGATGCTTACCCCTTTTCTGTTCACCTTCCTTGTAATAAAAATTTCAGGCTCATCGAAGGGAAACATCTTGCTTGAATTGTCAAGATATAACAAAACAGAAGCATACTGAGCCGGGGCTTTGCCGTCGCCACCGTGGAATATCAGTTCGTGCAACCTCTCAGCTCTCAGAGATTTAGCAGAAGTTCTACCTAAAACGAAACATATCCCATCGCAGACATTACTCTTTCCAACGCCGTGTAGCCCCTATTGGTTTGGCCCGCAAATTACATTGAATCCTTTTACGAATGGGATAGATATTTTCTTGTTGAAACTCTTGAACCCCTGCAGTACAATCTTTGTAATCAAAGTGTTCATCTTACCGCCTAAGCTATTTATTATTTGTATTTCTTAACCAATAAATTTCAACTTAAAGATAGATAAAAGTATTTATAAATATTTAATATTAGTGGTAAGTTGAAAAGAAAGCTCAAAAAGAAAACAAATGTATCAGTAATTTTCATTTTAATAATTCTGGCAATAGTCATAATAATAATCTTCATCTCGCCTGTAAAAATGATAATACCAAATGCTACCACACCTGAAACAGGTCCATCTGTTAAGCGGTGGAACTGCGGTGACATACAGATAGATGTAAACTCCGTGAAGGAAGCGATTTCATATACAAGGTTTGGGGTACTCAGACCTGCGCCGCCAGATTCAAAGTTTGAAGTTTTTAGCCTAACTGTTACGAATAAAGGGACAGGAACAAAAGATCTCTCAGGGTATAGATTAGGGTTGCTTGCAGATGGAACTTCCTATTCACCAGTTTTATTCAGTAGTATAGAGAAGATAACTTTGCTGGACGGCTCTAGTATAATTTATGATTCCCCATGCAGAGAATCCAAATTGGCATCTATATCCAGATTGGTTCTTGGAGCGGGAGAGAGTGAAACAGGCTGCAAGATATTCCAAATATTGAGAGATTTGAAACCAAAATCGCTCAATTTTTATGACTTGTCTGGGTTGAAGTGTTCAGTTGGATTGTAAAATAACTAATTCACCGATATTTTATCTCTCTAAATCTTTTCAAATGATGCTGATGATTAATTTCTAATTCTTCAAAGAATCTTTCTATATCTTTTTGAGACGTTATCCTTGTAACCCAATAAACTTTATTTTCTAGACCGATTTTTGTTAATTTCAGTCCTAATTTCTCTAACGAATATTTAATAAATTTTATTACATTTCTATTTCTCATTTTAAATTGAATGACGGCATAGTTCTTGTAATATTTGGGATGACTTGAATATTGTTTGCTATATCTTCTGTAAACAGAGCCGTCTGTATTAAAAATACCTCGAATACATGATTTTGCAAGATTTAAGTTGTTCTTAAAATCTTTTGGTATTGTGATATTTTTCTTTACCCCAATTGGTAAACCCAAGGAATTGAGTAACGATACAACTCTTTTACTTTGTATAAAGAATCGAACTGTATTGTCATCCTTTCTATGATAAATATAGCCCCTCACTCCAAATTCTTTTAACACAATTGGTTGTATGATTTTTTTATAATATTGATGATCTTCATTCCATTGCCCTGTAAATGCAACAACATATCTCCATCGATTATCGTATTTAGACCAATATTTAGATAAACACCCATCTCCAATTAATGCTCCGATAAATTCTGATAAGCTTTCATTAAACATTTTTATTACATATATTTTGAATTTATTAATACACATATTTTTCGGGGGTAAACTTCCGATGGTTCCGATGAAATCAGAGAAAAAGGAAAAATAATTCATATTTAAAATAGTATAAAGAAATGGGCCCACGGGGAATTTCAGAGCCTTTTTTACTCTTTTGAACCCCGGACTAACTGGTTAAGAGCATCAGCTTATTATCAGCTGCTCTACCATGCTGAGCTTTACCCATTAACTTATGGGCCCTGGGCCCTTCTAATTATCCTATAGATACTTAAACTTTTACTAATTTTTTACATTTTGTATAATTTACTATTTTCTCGAAGAGTTTAGCTAGTATACTTTCACCCATTCTATTTGGTACAATATTTGCGTACCTTATTATGCACTCTTCACCACTGACTTCGCTCAAAACAAACGCGACTATTTCTTCGTCGTCCTCAGCAACCAAACAAGCATCGGGCTTCTCCATCATTTTGCTTATTTCCTCTTTTGTTAGTGGTTTTCTATTCTTTGCTGGAAATTCGTTTTCTAAGTTTAATACCTTCTCTATGTCTTCGTTTTCCAGTCTCCTGATTTTAATCATCCTATCCTAAGAATAAAATATCAGCTTGGGCTCTTAAGCCTTGAAAGGAAATAGGTGAATATCACTGCTAACATGGTCATTCCAAGTGCAATTAAAAATTTGTATGGAATTGTGTTTTCTATTGTCAAAGAGTTTATCCATTCAATCCAGAAGTTGTTCCAACTCAACGCAACAACAAGACCTAGGGCAGATATTATCAATGTGACAAAAGTGTCCTTGAATGCTTTTGTGAATTTAATCACTTCATGGTTTATTATCAAACTCCTACTGTGAGCTCTCCAATCTTTTCTCTTCAAGTGTCTAATCAATCTTTTTATTGGCATTCTTCCACTTTTTTTGTGAATTATTATTATTTTCTCAGAGTGAGTATTAAAGATTGTTAAATGGGCCTGGCGAGATTTGAACTCGCGACCAACTGGTTTCCTTCATATCGGAATCAGAGCTTTTTCCCACATATGGTAAAAGCTTCAGCTTAACATCAGCTGCTCTACCATGCTGAGCCTCCTGGATTACCTTACAGGCCCAGTTTGAGCTTCAGGCCCGATTATAACTATTTATAACTTTTTCTGCTATAAATTTAAGTTGTGAGAGATTATTTTTTAAGGAATTAAAAATTGTGAAAAGCCAATTATCTTATTCTCATTCTTCTGACATTATGCGTCTGCCAAGCATATTTCCTTATTTCAGAGCTTTTGCCATAGCCGCAAGCAGCACAAACTTTAGTCTTTAGATTATAGCTGTGCCTTCCACATCTCCTGCATCTTGTGTGGATAATCTTTCTGTGCTTTCCCATCGAGGGTGTTCCTTTTGTCACTTTTCCACCTGATTATATTTAAGATATTTTATAATTATTTAAATAAAAATCTCAGTTTAAGCCAGTATGTAGAAATTGAAGATTTAAGCATTTTCAATCCTTGCTTTGTCTAGATAATTAGGATGTCTTTTATAATTGCAATGTGGGTTTGAACACTCTCTCCTAGGGCTTATTTGGCAGTATGGACCGTTATCAAATCCTCGGATAAGCATTTCCATAGGTGATCCGCATTTAGGACAGATATCATAACAATAACATTTCAAGCTATGCAATGCATTTTCCAATCTGTCAATTATTTTCAAACTTTTCATATCTAAAAATTAAAATGAAAGAAATTTAAAGCTTCATAAAAGGTCAGTAAGTTTGGAATTTTAACGTTCTAATCATACTTGAACAGGACTAGCATAGACTATTGTGTCGCCTCTGACTAGAATAGTGCTCAGCTTAATCTTGTTTTCATTCTTTTGAATCTCAGCCTCGTCAAGCCATAGATTCAAGTGCAGGTCCAAAGCTTTTAGAATTCCTGTGACCTCTTCTCCGTTTTTCAATTTTACAAAAATCTTCTTTCCTTTTGCTCTGTCTAAAGCATCAATCGGTCTGTCTGTCATTTTTTTCTCTTCTTTTTAATTGATTAGATTAAATATAAAGATTTATGTTTTTATATCTAGTCAATCTCACTAATTTTCAATAAGCTGATTGGTTTGGTTAGCAATGAAACACGATCGCCATAAACCATTACTTCAATTTCATAAGTTGGCGTATTTTTCATTCTATTATTGTTAATAGAAATGATTTCATTTTTAATCGCTCCAAGTATTCTTCTGTTTTTTCTGTACCACTTTGGATAAATTTTTTCTATATATTCATCGGTCAAAATAAGGGCTTTTGTATGAATTTCACTTTCATTTGATGATTTGTTCATTCCATATAGAAATCTGTCAGCAATGTGCAACGCCTCACCGGTCAAGCTCCAAAGATAAAAATATACAGACCAAGGAGAGTTCGAATAAAGTCTAGGTTCTCTCATCCTTATTTCATGCCTTTTAATCTCCCCTGTATTTGTATTGAATACAGTTATTGCCATTGGACCAGAAAAAATAAACCAACTGGGATTATACTTAATATTGAATTCCCCTTCGTATCCTGTTCTTTCTCTTACCAAGTTTAAAATATCGGGTATGATATTTCCTTTTCCTTCCATACCTTCCGTGTATAATTCTTTTCCCCAGTCTTTCATTTTTCTCCTGAACTGCAGTCTTCTGGCTTTCGCAGGAGTTTCATCATACAACATTGGTATTGGTTCTGCGATTTTTATTTGTGAGACCATGATTTTAACATAGACAGTAAAGGTTTTAAATCTGATTGTCACCTTTTAAAATTTTATGTAAAATGAAAAATGAAAAACTTTTAAAACGTGTAATCTAAAGTTATTAGAAAGGTGATTTTTTGGCTGTTTGGCACGGAGAGAGGGGAAGGAAGCTTACAGGCGGGAAGATTAAACTAGCTAGGAAGAAGAGGAAGTACGAGCTAGGAAGTTTGCCTGTGCATACGAGAATAGGAAAAGAGAAGAAAAAGATTGTTAAAACTAAGGGTGGGGGAAGGAAGGTTAAGGCTTTCTCTGTCGAGTTCGCTAATGTTTTAGATCCTAAAACAAATACTGCTAAAAAAGTGAAGATTTTGGATATAATTTCTAATCCTGCTAATCCTCATTTTGTTCGTCGTGGCATAATAACAAAAGGTTGTGTAATCAAAACTGAGATTGGTAACGCGAGAGTGACTTCTAGGCCTTCTCAACACGGAATAGTTAATGCCCTCATAGTCGAAGAAAAGAAGTGAATTTAAAAATAGACTAAAAGCAGTCTGGTGCTGTTTCTGAAAGATAGTGAAGCTTAGCCAAAGCTAAGCCGAATCTAAACCGAAACTAAGCGGAAATTAAAGAATTCCTATTACTTCGTTAATTGATTTTTGTTGCGATTTTTCATACGAACTCACAATTGTATCAAAATTTTTTAATGATGATGAGCATAAAAGCTGCCACAAATGAGATTGTTGCACCGTAGACGAAAGCTAAGTTTGGTGATACAAAAACCCATATTGTTCCGACAACAAAACTCGAAATGAAGTCTCCAATCCCATCAACGGTGTTCAGAACACCATAACCAGTTCCTCTTATATGAGGTGGGAGAAGGTCGGCTGCATATGCTTTTTCAAGTGCTGTGTAGCCTGCTGCACTTATTCCAGATAAAATGAAAAGGATCATGAAATAATAAAAATTTGTCGTAGTGTAAATGAACCCAAGCGATACCACACCAAACAAGAAGAATCCGACAAAAGCTAATAGAATTTTCTTACCAATCTTATCGCTTATTGATCCGACTGTATAATCTGCAATTGCCTGAGCGACATTTCTTATGGCATAGAGGAAGACAGCAATGCTTCCAGCTATCAGTAGTCCGTTTGCTGGTGTCAATACTTCTTGTACTCTCAACAACAGTAAAGTTCTGTTAAAATTACCTATACCAAAAATAAACATTACGAAAACAAATAGCTTGAAATTGGATGGAAGTGTTTTTAAGTGAAAGAAAAGTCCTTGTACTTTCTTTTTTATTCGAGATTTTTGTTCCTTCACGCCAAATGCGATTGCGATAACTGCCAATGCACCTGGGATAAAGGAAAGATAGAAAATGTTTCTTATGTCTATAAGAGTTAGAAGGAAAAATGCAAGGAGAGGACCAATTATTGCTCCCAGTGTGTCCATGGCTCGATGAAATCCGAACGCATGTCCATAAAACCTTTTATCAACAGAATCTGCAAGCATCGCATCTCTTGGAGGTTCTCTCGTCCCCCTTCCAATCCATGCAAGAACCCTATAGAAAAGCACTTCTATCCAATTTGTTGCAAATCCTATAAGTCCGACAAAAAAACCAGTAAGAGCATACCCCAACACTGTGAGGGGTTTTCTTTTTCCGATTTTGTCGCTAAACCATCCAGAGAATGTTTTCATAAAACTTGCTAATCCATCGGACAAACCGCTTATTATTCCAAGAAGTTGCGGGGCAAGAGTAGGTCCAACTAGAACTGTTAAAAAGGTTGGCAATGCAGAAGTCGCCATCTCATGACTAGCATCGCTGAACAAACTTGTAACTCCCATCGCCGCAACATTCCTATTCAACCATTTTTTATTCGTCATTTCACTCATCCTATTTTATGTTTAGAGAGAGAATCTAATATAAACAATCCAATGTCGATCCCCTATAGATACCTCATCATCCCATCATCGATCAACATCCTTATTAGCGTAGAAATTCTAGATTTGATAACTTCGGCCAGCAAGATAAATTGTTCAAGTCATACTGATGAAAACCAAAGAAACGTTAGCTTTATATATTATATAAGTATATATGTATATAGATATATATGCAACAACTAAAACAAGAAAAAAATGTAAAAATACATCTAAATGTGACTAGAATCATCCATTCTCCTACCCTTAGCACTGTTCTTATGGTTGAAGATACTCTAAGAAAACAAGATGGACCGATATCAATAGAAGGCTTAAAAAGAGCTCTGCCTAAAAAAGTCATGGATCAATCCTTGAGAATAATACTCGCTTACTTGGAAAACAAGGGCTCAATATTGATAGGGTCAAAAGGGATAAGCTGGATAGCCAACGACAATCCAAAATTCCTTAGGATGATTAAAAAATCAAAGGTAATTGAAACATGAAACCAGTAAAAGTTAGCTTTATAGGAAATGCTACTAGTGAGTGGAAAAGACTGAACAAAGTTGTTGCAGAAGAGAGATTTAAGGGAATAGAAAATTCTGAAAACCAGCAGTTATTGAAGTCTATAAAACAGAAGATAGAACTGATAAAGATGAATCCTCAATATGGCAGTTCTGTTCCAAAGAGACTAATACCAAAAAAATTTCCTATTGATAATTTATGGGTTGTTGGTTTGACTGGTTTTTGGAGAATGCTCTACACACTGAAAGGGTCTCAGATAGAAATTCTTTGCTTCATTCTTGAAATATTTGACCATAAAAAATATGACAAACTGTTTGGCTATAGAAAGAAATAGTCAGCACTTTAATCAATCCCCCATCAATAACCTATCAATGCAAACAGATGCTCATCAGTCTCTATACAACAGGCTTAGATGATAGGCAAATACCTAGAGATGAACCTCATAATCGATATTAAAGCATAAATAGATTTCAATGCATTAAATTAAACAACAAATGCTATAGGATGCTCAGAAAGTTTTGCTTCGAATGAGCCAGCTAATGCCCTCATAGTTGAAGAAAAGAAGTGAATTTTAAAAGTGACATTTGAATTTGTTACGAAATACTTCTACTTTAAAATTTAATATTATGATATGGTAGAATACACTCCTGATGAGGTAAAAATGCTAATTCAAGTACTCAAAAATATAAAAACTCGGAAAAAAGGAGAAAAGGAAAAAATTGAAAAGACGATAAGATATCTTGATCAAAGACACAAGTTCTTAAATCCAACGAGAGATATGTTGATTTATATGATTGATTATGGTGAGAAATTCAGCTTGAATCCAGCACTTCTTAGCAAGATGAAGGAAGATTTGATTGCTAAAGGATAAATTTTAACTTCTTCTTTTCTTGTAGAGTTTTACTATATCCTAGTATTCCATCTGTTTTACATTATTGATATTATCTATTGGTATCGCAAGGATAGGTAGTGTATTAAATAAGACATTATCAATTGATCTGATTATATTCTTGGAAGACTAATTATTACTATGAGAGGAAGACTTCCTAGTCATGATTTTGTAGAACCGATGATTCTGAATATATTAAAAGAATCTGGAGTTCCCATGCCGGCTCTTGCAATTAATTATAAGGTAAATGAAGCTGCTGGAAGAGCAATTAATCTAAATGTCATTAAAAATCATTTAATCTTTCTTGTAAAGAATAAGAAAATTTTTGAAAGTCTTGATAAAGAAAATGATGTAACATATTACAAATTGATTCTGTAAATTTTTTATCGTTAAGTTTTACCTTTAAACAAATAGTTCATGGGAATGAGCAGGTCTTAAAAAGAATCATGTTTTAATTTTCTTAGAAAATCATGCGGGAGGTGGGATTTGAGTCCATGGGAATCACAGTTTATTATAATTCCCTTTATCTTCTACTGCTAATCCTTCTTCTTCCTCTTCTTCCAAACCTATCATCTTTTACCCTTACTTCAGTTATACTTCTTTGAACAAAAGGTCTTGCATTTTTCACACTTGTTATATATCCAGCAACCAAGTTCCTCATCTTTCTCGATGTAAAAGAAATAAGTGGTGCTAACGCTTTCTTATTGTCTTCAAAACTTCCACTGAAAGACTCTGGATGTTTTTCCATAAGCTCTTTACCTATGTTTTTCACAAATCTGGTTTTTATTCTTCCCATTTAATCAGCATCCCTCTTACTTTACTGCTTCTTCTATGTTTATTTAATCACTTCTGTGTAATAATTAACATAGGAGAATAAAAAATGGGTAAAAAATATCATACACATAAAGTTGGGAAGAAAACATACTGCCATCCTAAAAGCACAAAACATAAAAAGAAATAGGTATATTGCCTATTGCACTGAATTTTACTTGCAGATATTAATAGTCAATAGCGGAGTTAAAAACAGTTATCTATCAAAGTCCTAATTTAATTGATGCTCAAGATCGAAATTCACAACATGGTGATCACAGTTCAATTTTCAGATAGGATAGACCTTGATAAATTAGCCAGTAAATTACCGAGCGGTGCCGAGTATTTTCCTGACAATTTCCCAGGTGTGGTTTATCGTATGAAGAAGCCGAGAGCAAGCTTTCTGATATTCTCTTCAGGAAAGGCCACATGTACTGGCACTGCGTCTGAAAAAGATGCAAAGGAAGCGATAGATAGCATGCTAAAGCTGTTGAAAGATATGGGGGTTGATGTAAAAATTCCTAAAATTGTAATTCAAAACATTGTTGCATCAACAAAATTAGATACAAGAGTTGATATCGATAAGATGGCTTTTGAACTAGAAAATTCTGAGTACGCACCAGAAACATTCCCAGGTTTGGTGTATAAAATGAAAGGAAGTGTTACTTTTCTTATATTCGGCACAGGAAAAATAGTTTGTGTTGGAGCAAGGTCCATCAAGGATATTAAAGAATCGTTTGACCGTCTTGTTAAAAAATTGAGAGAGATTAAAGCACTGAAATGATTTTTATAAGTGATGATATGAAAGGTTGTTGTATGCGTTACAAGTGCACTCAGTGCTGTTCAGAGACTGAAATGTGTCTATCAAATGGAGACGTCGAACAAATAAAAGGATTGGGGTTCGACTATGATTCTTTTGTTGTCAATATAAATGGTTGGCTGCAACTAAAGAACTACGATGGAAGATGTGTTTTCAATGATGGCAAACAATGCTTGATTCATGAAAATAGACCAGAAGGATGTAAATCATATCCCATAATTTATGATGAAGATAAAAATTGTGCCGTATTGGACGAAGACTGTCCGCATAGAAATAGTTTTAAGATTTCTGAAGTCGAACTAGAACTGGTATCATTTCTTGTCACAAAACTTAAAAACGAGAGAATACAACGAATGCAGTAAAGTTTGAGGTCCAAATCTTTTGAAAGCACTTAGAAAAATTCCCGAAGGAACTCCTCCAGTAACTTCCTATAGACCTGAATTTTCTCATCTACTGCTAAACAAATTTAGTTTTTTGCAAATAAATATAGGTGTGTAGTATCTGCCTTAATTTTAGAAAAAGAAAAAAACATAAGGTAAAATTTAGGGCAGAATTTAGGGTAAAGTTTAGGGAATAAATTTCATTCTATCTTTTTAGTCATGCCATACCGTAAACTATTTATATAAGTTATGAATATATATTCAATATAATTATGGATTCAAAATATAGGAGGTGAAAAAATATGCCATGGGGAGACGGAACTGGTCCTTGGTGGGCTCAGGGAAGAGGCTGGAGATGCTTAGGGTCAAGAAGAGGATTTTACTGGAGAAGATTTTTAGATGAACCAGTATTCGAGCCAATAACACTAACAAAAGAAGAGCAAAAGAAGATTTTAGAACAAGAAAAATCAGATTTAGAATTAGAGCTAAAAAGGATAGAAGAAAAGATGAAAGAGCTGAAATAATGCCAAGACCGCGTCGCTGTAGAAGAATTTGGTTTGAGCCAAATGTGACTTATTTCAAACCGGCTGGAGTGAGGATGATTGATTTAGAGGAATCTATACTTGCCGTAGACGAATTTGAGGCTGTGAGATTGAAAGATTTGGAAGGTTTGGATGAAACAGCTGCGGCTAAAAAAATGAATATATCACAACCAACTTTTAACAGACTTGTTTCTTCTGCTAGAAAAAAGATTGCAGATGCTATCGTCAATGGTAAGGCGATAAAAATAGAGGGAGGTGTATATAAGATGGTTGGGTTTGGCAGAGGTCGTGGTGGAAGAGGTAGGATGGGAGGTCCATTTGCAGCAGGTCCTGGAGGAACTTGTATATGTCCTAAATGTAAACATAAAGTTCCTCATCAAGTTGGGGTCCCATGCTATCAGATGAAATGTCCGAAATGTGGTACTATGATGGTAAGAGGCGATTAAGATGAAAATAGCGATAAGCTCAACAGGAAACGACATAAATAGCAATGTTGATAACGTATTTGGAAGATGTCCTTTCTTTATTATCGCCGAAGTTAAAGATAGAAAAATTGCTAAAATTAGAGTGATAAAAAACACAAGTGCTGAAAAATTGGGTGGTGCCGGTATTTCTGCTGCACAGGCAGTTGTGGAGAAAGGTGTAAATACTGTTATAACAGGAAATGTCGGGCCGAGAGCTTTGGATGTTCTGAAACAATTCGATATCAAAGTGTATAACGGGAGTGGTTCGGTAAAGGAAGCTCTGCAAAACTTTATAAATGGTAAACTCAAAAAAATCGACAAATAAGTGAAACTATATGAAAATTGTAGTTCCTACAGATGATAAAAAAGGTTTGAAAAGTACTGTGGCAGAACATTTTGGTAGATGTGAAACATATACCTTTCTTGATGAGAATGGTGTAGTCGTTGAAATAATAGAAAACACAAGCGAGCATATGGGTGGAATAGAACTTCCGCCAGAAATTATGAAAAGACACGGAGCAAATATTCTCTTATGTAAAGGGTTGGGGCCAAGAGCACTTCAGTTATGTAAACAGTTAGGAATTGATGTATATGTGTGTCAGGCAGAGACTGTAAAAAATATTTTTCGATTATGGAAGAATAAAAAAATTAAAAAAGCAGATTTTGGCGATATTTGCGAGGAACATAGAATATGAAAGGGATTTATATTTTACTAATTAAAATTAACAAAAACATCCAAGAAAAAATAGGTTCTCTAGGCAAGATAAAATTTGGTAAAGGAGTTTATGCTTATGTTGGGTCTGCACAAAATAGTATAGAAAAAAGAATTACAAGACATAAATCAGAGGACAAAAAGATATTCTGGCATATTGATTATTTGCTTAGCAATAAATTTGCAAAAATCATGAAAGTATTTTACAAAGAGTCTGGAAAATTAGAGGAATGTAAAATTGCCAGCAAGCTAAACAAAACCGAATTTTTAATTCCGAATTTTGGCTGTTCTGATTGTGACTGTGAATCTCATTTATTCAAAATAAAAAATTTGGGTAATATTTTAAACTTTAGAGTGAAAGAACTATGAAAATTGCAATTACGGGGGGAAAGGGTGGTGTGGGAAAATCAATGGTGGCGACCTCTCTTGCTGTAGAATTTGCCAGAGATAATAAAACTATACTTGTAGATGCTGATGCAGAATGCCCTAATGACCATTTGTTGCTTTCCATTAAAAGAAAAAAATATGCTACAGTTTATCAACCAATTCCTAAATGGAATTTTAAGAAATGTAATAAATGTGGAAGATGCGCTTTAGTCTGCAAACAAGATGCTATTGTCTTTGTCCAAGGAAAATTCCCAGCTTTTGTAAAAAATGTTTGTATCGGTTGTAAAGCATGCATTGTAGCATGCCCGAATGGAACTATTACTGAAACCAAAAAAGAAATTGGAAGAATTTATACTGGAAGAAATTACAACGTGAATTTGGTTGCATGTGAACTTAAATTAGGAGAACTCGCTTCTGGCGAAGTAGTAGCTGAAGTTAGAAAATATTCAGATAAAATAAACAAAAAAATAAAAGCTGAAAATATTATAATAGATTCTTCTCCTGGCATAGGTTGTCCTGTGATTGCCTCTTTGGTCGGTACTGATTATATAGTTGCTGTGACTGAGCCAACGCCTCTAGCACTTCATGATTTAAAAAGAGTTTTATATCTTGCAAATCATTTTGGGATAAATCATGGAATTGTCATAAATAAATTTGATCTCGAAAAAAGTTTTTGTTCAAAAATAGAAAAATTTGCAAAAGAGAGCAAAATACATATTATTGGAAAAATTCCTTACAGGAGAGATTTCGTTCGTTCTACGATAAGAATGAAACCTGTCGTTGAGATAGATCCAAAATACAAGAAATTGTTTGTAAAAATTATAGATAAAATAAATAAATCGAGTTAGTCCCACACAAAAGAAGTTTAAGATGATGTTATAGAATTACTGCCAAGGATGCTATAGCAAAAATGCCTATAAAATTCGCACAGTATGAAAATATCAGGAATTTTTTAGGTTCATATTTTGTTGCGCCAAAAATAGCTACACCAAGTTCGTCTGGCAGTGGCGAAGCGATGATAAATCCAGCCATTACAGGTATTAGATATTTCCATATTCTAGATTTGGAAATTTTTTTCCATGCTAAAACTCTCATTCTTTCGGGGAAAACTAAATCAGAAATTGGTTTACTTAAATTATTTACCTCTTCAACAAATAATTTTATTTCGTCCATTAGTCTATCCTTGACAAATCTAAATATCAAATAGTCACTTAGCACAGAGCCTAAAGCGCCAATTAAAGCTATTAAAAATGGATTAATAGTCCCTCCTAGGTTGTATAGAGCTGCGGTAGCAGGTACAGCAGTTAAAGCATACGTAAAGAGCATTCCAAGTATAAAAGCAGCTAAGTAGCCAAGATGGGCAAACCCTTGTACAAAAGAAGAAATAGGTTTATAACTCAGAATAAAATACGCCACGACAAAACTTATTAAAAGAAGGATTAGATTTCTGTATTTCCAATGGAATTTTTGAATTTTATTAACCGTTTTTGTTATCTTTCTATTTATTTTGCTTCTGTTGTATGAATATTTCTTCATTATAATTTTTTTGTTTTTAAAAAGAAAAAGTTTTCGTGATAAAAGAGTTTTAATAAATTTAAAGAGTAAAACTAATTATACAATATGGATGCGCTAAACTTTACAAATTTTTTGCGCGCAAACACTTATTTTGATACCATATTCTCCTTGATAGGCGAAGAATATTTCACATTAATAGTCTATACATTCGGAATAGCGATGTACGCTGTAGTCATATGGCATTTTTATAGGAGTTTAGCTAAAAGAGACATATTCAAGCTAGATCTCAGCAAGTATGAACAGCACGATTTGGGTAGAAAGAAAGTAAAAAAAGCTTTGGGAGTTTTTCTTTACATATTGAAGTATGGTATATTCTTTCCAATTTATGTTTTTGTCTGGTTCTCTATCTTTTCTCTATTTTTATTCTTATTATCTAAGACAACAACCACAGAGCATATAGTTTTTATTTCGATAGCAGTGATTTCAGCCGTAAGAGCCACTTCCTATTATAAAGAGGAACTGTCTGCAGATCTTGCAAAGTTGTTACCATTCGTATTGCTAGGTGTGTTTATAGTAGAACCGACTTTCTTTTCCATAGATTTGCTATATAACAGAATCTCTGAACTTACTGTATTAGGATTGGCTATAGTTAGATTTTTAACATTTACAATTTTTCTGGAATGGATGCTCAGAATTCTTTATTCGATTAAACTGGTTGCTACTCGTAAAAAAGTTTAAATGATAAATTAACTTCAATGACCTATAAATGATAAGAAATTGGCTCCTTTCACTTTAACAATCCATCGATGACGAACAAATGCCTACAAATGACCTCGTAAACGATATTAAACAATAAATAGATTCCAATGGATCATAAATGAAAATCGTTTTTCTTTAAAAACATAACACAACTTGAATATCTAGACATGTTATCAGAATGCTTGTAACCTATATTTTATATTCATTTTTGCCTGTTGAAAGCTACTCCGCCAATCAAAATAGCTGCTAAAGAAAAGAGTGAAATTATCATGAAACTGATTGAAAATGGAATGGACGAAACTCCTATAATGATACTTCTTAATGACTCAACTCCGTAGGTCAATGGATCAGCATAGGATACAATTTTTAACCATTCAGGAGCCTCTGCCAAGGGAAAGAATGCACCGCTCAAGAATATAAGTGGGAAAACTAGGAAATTCATTATCACCCCAAAATTCTCAAAAGTTTCGATGAAGGAGGCAATGATCAAACCTATACTTACTATGCCCAAAGAAATTATCAGCATAAGCGGTATTGACATCAGGAATGAGTCCACAGGGATTGACATACCAATAATGAATGACAAACTTAATACTATTATACCTTGGATCAAAGCTGTAGTGCAACCTCCTAAAGCTTTGCCGATGAAAATTGATGTCCTTGATATTGGGGCAACAAGGATTTCTTTCAAGAAACCAAATTCTCTATCCCAGATAACAGATATTCCGCTTGATATCGATATAGTAACTAAGGACATGACCACTATACCTGGGAACAAGAAGCTTTGGTAATTCAAATTTCCAAGTTTGATAAAACCAAAACCTCCTCCGAAAATTATCAGAAATAATAGAGGCTGAACCAATGAACTGGCAATTCTACCTTTATCTCTCCAATATCTTATCAATTCCCTCAACCAAATTCTGTATACCGCTTCTACTTCACTCATAATCCTCTGAACCTCGCAAATCTTTTCATACCATCCTTCCAGCTTTCAGACTCTTCTCTTATCTCCCTTCCAGTGTAGTGAAGAAAAACATCACCCAAACTCGGTTTTCTTATACTTATAGAATTAACTTTGACACCATCTTTTTTTACGAAATTTAAAATTTTCGGCGCAAATTTTTCCCCATTTTTTACTGTTATATGAATGCTGTTGCCAGTTACATGAACTTTTTTAACAGTATCAAAGTTTTTTATTTTGTTTTCAATATTTTTAGTATTGCCTACCTCTATAGTCACTACGTCTCCTTCCAAACTGTTTTTTAAATTGTTAGGTTTGTCTAAAATTTTTATCTGTCCATAATCCATTATTGCTACTCTATCACATAGCATATCTGCTTCGTCCATATAATGAGTAGTGACTATGATGGTTATTTTTTCCCGTTCGGCTAATTTTTTTATATATTCCCATATGTGTTCACGAGTTTGTGGATCTAATCCCAATGTTGGTTCATCCAAAAACAAAATTTTCGGATAATGTATCAGTCCTCTTGCTATTTCAAGCCTTCTTTTCATTCCACCTGAATAGTTTTTCACAAGCTCTTTAGCCCTGTCCGAAAGACCAATAATATCAAGGACTTCATTTATCCTTCTTTTCCTTTCTGATTTGGGCACACCATACAACCCAGCGTGCATTTCCAAATTCTCCATTCCAGTCAATCTATTGTCTAAGCTTGGATCTTGAAAAACGATTCCGATAGACTTTCTAACTTCACTTTTCTGTTTAATTATGTCAAAACCATTAACTGTTGCAGTGCCTGAAGTTGGCTTGAGTATAGTGCATAGCATTGAAATAAAGGTGGTTTTTCCAGCACCATTTGGTCCCAAAAGTCCAAAAATTTCTCCCCCTTTGACTTTCATATTCAAACTATCGACTGCAACTAATCCGTTAAATTCTTTCGTGAGGTTGTTCGTGACTATGGCTTGCATAATTATTCTTCTTTATATTCTGTGTTTAAAAAGATGCGTAGATGAGCAACTTATAAAAGTTAAATTTTCAATAATTACTTAAGGCGATAAAATGTTTTGGGGGAAAATCTTTCCAACCAAATACGATCTAGTTATTGCTATATGCGACGAAGATCTGATTGACAGAGAAATAGAGATGAAAAGTCAAAAGATAAAGATAAGCAAGAGCTTCTACGGGGGCAGGCTGATTGATGAGGCCTTAGCAGTAAAAGCAATGAAAAAGGCAACCATCGGCAACCTGATGGGAAAGAATATAGTTGCTCTAGCAGAAAAGAACGGTTTTATAACCAAAGAAAATATTATTTCTATTAGCGGCACACCTCACGCCCAATTCGTCAAAATTCAAGAAATTAGGTGAAATTAGGAAGAGTTAGTTCTACTAAGTTATATTAAAAAAAGAATAAAATATTAATTAATGGCAAAGCACAGTTTGTTAAGCTCTAGGAAAGCCCAGTTTTTTATCATTTCAGCTTTCACGATAGTTACAATACTATTTTTCATAAGCAGATGGATGGAGCCCTATACCATTATCGACACATCATCAATTGCTGGGATGGAAGAACCTTTTATATTCAACAACATCAAGGAAAAAGCTGAATACGCGATTAACGGAAGCAAGAGCTGCGAGGAATTAAAGTACAATCTGGAGGAATATAAATTTTTTTCTGAAAACTATGTTTTGGGGAAAGGATATAACTTTGATTTGAACTATACGATTGCCAACTGTCCTGAAGAGGTAGTTCCTGCACCTCCTGCGTCTCCCACCGTTGTTGCTTTTAAATTGACTTTAGCATCGCCTACTGCATTTCTGCTCTCAGAATTCTCTTGCGGGTGGCCAACAGGATGTCCAGTTTAAATGCTTAGTGTGCAATCGCTGTCAACATATACCCAGTAACCTTTCTTTTGTTCAAGTTTAGTAGCAGATAACCATCTTTGATTGTATGCCTCCCAATACAATTTTATGGGCATGGAACATCCTTTTAATTGACTTATTAATGGTTCATCGTAAGGAGCACCTATTGCATTGTAACCTTTGAGTAGCTGTGGGATGTCTTGAACTGTTGTTTCTTCTCCAACATTTGCTGTGACATTTATAAAACATTCTGTAGCTTTGGTAAACCATGTAGGGTTCACCCAGTATCCATAACCGCCTTTTATATTCTTTATGCCCAAGGTTTTTTTCCAGACATTGCCTTCCCAGTAGTAGAAATAAAGCTTGTCTTGTCCACAGGTATCTCCTGTTACCTCTGCTACCTTTTTATATGGCAGGGAGATGAGATTCCAGTTTCTATACAGCTTGAAATATACTCCTGCGCAGTCTACAGGACAATTCAACTCACTTTCTCCGCAGTTGCAGAAACCATCACCACAAGAACTTACTTGAGCTCCATTATCACACTTTAACAAGGTTCCCATACAATATCCATTTGCAAAACATTGTCCTAGATATTTGCAGTTGGGTGGAGAACAAGCCATGCTTATTATGTAATTGCCAGTAGTCGAGTTTGAATATATTCCAGAGGAAGCAATTACATTAAAAGTATAAGTTCCTATAGCAGCTGCTAAAGATGAAGTAACATTTAAATTTATAGTTCTTGTTTGTTGTGGGTTTAAAGTGTTTCCTATTTTAACAATTGGTTCCGGATAAGCTCTTTTTAAAAATAAAATGGATTCCTTGTAAGTCCATCTTGATGTAAGGTCTATATAGTTCGTGCTATCTCCTTTTGAAATATATTCGTTCGGAGTCGCAGAAGACCAAACTCTATAGACATTGAATTGAATATTTCCATTTCTATAAAGTAAAATTTCAAAATCAGCAGGGGTTGATGTAGACCCAAAATAGGTAGTTGCCCATCTATAAGCCGCATAATCTCCTAAAGCATCGCTTCCTGTAATTTGATAAATTCCTGCATCGCCTCTGTAAGAAGTAGAAATATACAAATCATCCCAATGTGCTGTAAGAATTTTTTTTGTGATGTCTAGAGTATTGCTATACCTTGTATCTGCAACATTGTCCCATCTCAATAGACCATTTGTGCTCAAATAAACTGCGGAAATGGATGAACCGTAAACTATAACTGGAAAAGGCAAGGTCCTTGAAGCACCGCTATCATCCCCGTTAATACCTAAATTTGTTCCGCCACTTACCCATTCTCTGTTAGTTAAATTCAGCGCAACATAATAATTATCTCTATTAAAAACTAGATTGACGCCTTTCCCGAATGTGCTTGTTGAGTTGCTTTGAGTTGTTGCAGAAGGATTTCCATAGTATACATAAATAATCTTTGTTAAACTTGCAGGAATAGAAGGAACTTTCACCCACAGTTTTGTGTTAGCAGAATTACAACCACTTTCAAGCCAATAGTTAATTAGACTTCCACCCGCATCGGTAAACCTCGCATCACTGCAGTCTGTATTCATCTTTCCAGCAGAAATCAAAGAAGCAGTATCTAATGTTACCAAAACTTGATACTCCGTTAGGGTGTTTGGATTCTGAGTGTTGTCGATTGTTACTGCTTGCCTGTATTGCCAATCAGAAAGCCAATCAGCTTTATCGAATTCCCAGCCATTCGCATTAAAAAGTGGAGCAAGAGTTAATGAAAAATTAGAGGGTGAACAGAAAATATTGTCATTGTTTGTTAAGTAAATGGAATAAGATAATTCTTCACCCGAACTACCATCTTTTGAGATTGGTGATATACTTAACAAAGGATTTGATCTTGTACACAGACCTAAGACTTCTATTGTATAGTTCATGCTTCTTGTCAGCCCATCACCAGTTCCAGTTATTGTTATTGTATAAGTTCCGTTTGGAGTTGATGGAGAGGTTGAAATGCTCAGGATTGAAGTATATGTTGGATTTCCATTTGTTGGTGTGAAAGTACAGTCAGAAAGAGGAGGACAGCCTGTTTGGATTAGAGTAACTGGCTGGGTAGCTCCGGAAAGCAGAGTCACCGGCACTAGAGCTGAGATGCTTCCACCTCGAGCTACTTTGGACAATTGATATTCTCTGAGTATTTCGGTATCACTCAAACTCCTGTTAAAGATTTTTACTTCGTCTAGTACTCCACCAAACTTATATCCTGAATCTGTGCCCCAGCCTGAGATAATAGCAGTTGATGTAACACTTCTGCTGGCAGTTGTACTACCTGTACATGAATAGATATTTTGCTTAACTCCATCAATATATAGTGAAACAGTCGCACCGGATGGTACTCCATTGTAAAAAATTGCAACAATATGATGCCAGCTATTAGCTAAACCGGAAGAAGAAACTCCTAAAACATTGCTTTGACCCGTGTTAAAACCGAAACAACCACCATACAACAATAAGTCATAAGCTGTATTCCAGCCAAAAGGCATTTGATTGTTGATGCCAGTCCAATACATCCAAAATGCTACAGTATTATAAGCTGCAGAAGAACTATTGACTCGAACATTATCAACTCTTGCATAATCATCACTTCCATCAAATCTTAGAGCATAACCAAATTTTCCTAAAGTCCAACTTGGCACATATTCCCAATTTGTAACTCCTAAGCTTGCATTGTTATTATTTCCACTCTTATCAGCTGTAGAAATTCCCCAACCTTCATCAAAAGGCCAAAATCCTACTAAACCTGAATAGCTTACTGCTCCTGGAGTAACAGAAACTGAGAAATTGAAAACATTTGGATTATCTACAACAGTTGTCTGGCAGATGACTTGGGAATTGGCAGAAACATTTGCTCTAGTTGTATAATAAGTTGTTGCAGCTACAGAAGGATAAGAGCATGTTGTTGTAGCTTGATTTCCAGAAATAGGTACATTCACACGTGTTCCTTGGCCGCAGTCTAATGTAGCAGTTGGAAAACAGGTTGTGTTTAGATTATAAAAGGTTGCTGTTAGTGTCGAGGAAAAAGGACCGAATGAAAAGAAAGGAGTTGAGCGTATGTAACAAGAAGGAGTGAGAACTGTATAAGTTCCTGAAGCTGTTTTATTTATGTTTGTAGAATTGTCGTTTACATTAATCCTTACCGTATAACCACCCGGAGCAGCTGAGCAAGGGGATGTGACATTGAACCTCATTAAGGTTGAAGAAGAGCCTGGGTTAAGTACTACACTTGAAGGGCCTAACATATAAGACCAGCCTGCTGGAACTGAATTAGGCAAGTCTACCAAGGAAAAATTAGACGCTGGACATGTGGTCCATTTATAGTTGTATACATATACGCGATAAGATCTTGTTGATCCTGAAACTCCTGAATACGGAGAATCATACAGTGAGACTGAAAAATGATAATAAACATAATAGTAAGAATAGCTAGATAGGGCGAAGTAGCCTGGGGCATTTGTATTGGTCACATTAACTCTAATTGGATGGTAGTAGTACTCTGTTGAAGTGCAGTTTGAAGTAACGTAAAAATATGAAGTATTGCTATTTGGAAAGCCAACTGGTTTTATTATCAAGGCTGGTTGACTAAAGCTATATGAAAAACCTGAAGGAACTATTCCTGCCAAAGAAAAAGTTGATTCACCACAAGCAGTACTGTCTTTGTTAGTTACAGTTATAGTATAAGTTAAAGTTTGTCCTGCTCGCCCATATCCGTAAGTTGGCGAAATGCTTACAACAGGGTTTGATCTTGTACATACAGTAGAAGAATTAATAGTTAAAGTATAAGTAGCACTTCTTGTTAGTCCTCCGCCAGTCCCTGTTATTGTTATTGTATAAGTTCCGTTTGGAGTTGATAGTGAGGTTGAAATGTTTAGTCTTGAAGTATAGGTTGGATTTCCACCTGTCGGACTACGCGTGCATATCGCATCTGGCGGACAACCTGACAGGCTTAGAGAAACCCATTGAGTGCTGCCGCTAACTAAAGTAACATAAATAGTTGCATTGGTCCAATTTCCTTGAACAACCGAACCTGAGGAAGGGGAAACTGAAACATTGAAGTCAAAAGCAACTGCTACTATGTTAACAGTTAAATCTGCAGTACGAGTTAAAGAGCCGGAAGTGGCACTTGTCCTTAGAGTGAAAGTTCCTAGAGAAGCTGTTGAGGAAGCTGTAACTGTCAAGTCAGAGTATGCTGAAGAGTTTTTTGGCGGAGTGACAGAAGAAGGATTGTAGGAAAAGCTAACCCCGGTTGGCGCTGCTCCAACCCAAGCTCCAGAAAGAGACACAGAAGAATTGAAGTTGTTTATCGAGGTTATGTTTACAATTGAAGTGCTGGAGTTTGTTCCTGAAAGAGGTCTTACAATAGTTAGAGAAGTTGGTTTTAAAGAAGCAGAAAAATCAGGGCATGTTGCTCTGCATACATCATCAAAACACTGCTGCAAGCCAGAGGCACAAGGATATCCGCATGCAACAGCATTGTAGTTCTCTTTGGTATAGTGAAAGCAGCTTCCTGCCGAGCAAGTGTCAATAGAGCACTCCTTGGCATCATCACAATTTGCATCAACACAACAATTTTGGCTAACTGTAGCTATTGTGATGTTATAAGGTGCACAGGAATCAGAGGAAATAGCAAAAGAATTAACATCAGCTCTCCACTTCCCTCCTATAGAACATTTAGAGATTGAATGGCTAGACCCAGGGCCAGTTTCTGACCATGTTGTACCACTTGGGTCTGAAAGACGGAGGTCAAGATCATCAATTAATCCAGGTTGTGTTTCGCCAGCTATGGATACTGTCACGTTTGCATAAGATGCTAGAACTGTTGTATTCCAATAATGGCGAGTAGTAGTGCTTGCACCAGAAAAAGATCCGTTATATGTCCCTGGTAGAACATTACCGCATTCACGCTGAACATCTTTCGGGGTGTTGTCGCAATAATATGTGCCAATGCATTGCGCATATACAGAGTTCTGATAAAAATAGAAAGAGATTATTAAAATTAATGCAATCAAACAAACAGTCTTTAAACTTTTAGATAGATTAACCACAATTATTATTTGATTCTATTTCTAAAATAAGCTTATCTTCTCTTGCTGAAAAACCTGAGGAATGGCAAAAACTCTTTTCTTACTTTTCTTGTAGAGCAGTGCAATTGCTTTGAGAGCTCCATCATCCTTTCCTTCTCTTCCTTTCTTTCGATTTTTGTACTTCCCAAAACTGCCAGTTTGCTTGGATATTGATACTTCGTGAATTTCCTGTACATTTCTTTTTTTGCTAGAGCAACTCCGGCTGTCATCAAATCTATCATATAAGCTTTTAATCTCCAGTTCTGCCCAGAAGATATCCTATGACTGAAGATGTCCGCCTTGCTCAGAGCATCATAAGCCTTAGCTATTTCCTCCGGTCTTTCATATTCTTTTGCTATATTGTTCTCAATCCACCAGAAGATTTCATCCGGGTCTTTATCAACATTGTTAATTGCTAGTTTAGCTGATAAAGCAGTTTGGGTCTTGAAAATCATCTTTAGAGCATCAAATATGCTTGTCTCCCTCTCCCTATAGCTCAGAGCCTCTAAATCCTTTGCAGTTATTTCCTTTTTTCCTTGGGAAATAGCTTCCAAATCGTTTATTGCAGACCTCAAGTCCCCCTCCGATCTTTTTGCCAGCTGCCTCAAAACTTCCTTATCGGGTTTAATCTTCTCTTTTTCACAAATTTGATTCAATCTCTTTTCTATATCCCACACAGAAATCTTTTTGAACTGGACTAAAATACAATAACTCCTCAGAGCTCTCAATTTTGGGTCGTATGGGTTGTTAGACGTGAGAATAATTCTATGCTGGGACTCTTTGATTATGCTTATAATTTCTTTTACCCCGCCAAAATCTTCCTTACCGTAAAGACCTTCTATCTCATCCAAGAAGAAGATTTTTCCTTTTCTAAAAAGTGATTGTTGAACCATTGATCTGCCTATTACCTCTTTTATTTCCGAAGCAGATCTGACATCGGATGCGTTCATTTGTATGAAATCGTAATTTTTTTCATTGGCTAAAACCTCTATTGAGCAAGTTTTACCCGTTCCTGGAGGACCATATAGTAGTAAGGGCTTGCTTCCAGGTTTCCACTTGTTAAACCATTTTATGATAATATCGAGTGCTTCTTTTTGATTTACAACTTCGGATAACTTTTGAGGTTTATACTTGTCTACCCACAATTTTTTCCACTTTTCTTTTTAATTTCAAATATCTTTTATAAACTCGCAATTCCTTGCATCTCTTCTCTAAATGCCCTATATCCAATTCTTTAAACTGCCTAACAAAAACACTTTCTGCATCTTTTATGTCTTGCTCACTTCCAAAAAGTAATTTATTTGGTATCAAATCTTCAGGTGAGTTAACATAAATTTCAAATCTATCCAACTTTATCTTTTTCCTATTTTTTAAAGTCACATTATCATTTTTAGTATAGACACCTTTTCCGTCTACAAAAAAACTCGAAAGTTTATCAAAAATCGTAAAATGTGATTTTTCAATCAAAGCATCTTTTATATCATCTTCTCTTACTATAAAATTTTTTGATTTCAATCCTTTAACAAAACTTTTTATTTTTGGCTTTTCGAGAGAAAAAATTATATCAACATCACGAGTTGCCCTAATATTTCCCCAAGTAGAAACAGAGACTGCACCAACTATGACATAGCTAATTTTTAATTTCTTACAAATAGAGGTAATATCTTTTATCAATTTTTCTATATCTCTCATTTTCTATTCCCTGATCTATTCAGCTTTTGGGCAAAATTTGTTAAATCAAAAAATATCTCTAAACTATCTTTTGGAGATTTGTCAGTTAAAGCCAAGGTTTGTTTTATCCAATCTCTTTCTCTCCGTTCCTTCACATACTTTCTAATTTCTTTTTTTGGTGGCATCTAACCTACTTCTTATAATTTTTAGAAAAAAGTAGAAACTGAGCTAAGAGCGCTTCAATTTGGATGAGCTCAGATGAACCTTGATTTAAACGGTATTCAAACTCTCCAGTCTTTTCTATTAGCTGAATTTTCGCATCTTCAGGTATTTGCAAAGAATAAATTTCTCTATGAATTTCTGAAATAATGTCATTACCACTTAGCCCTTGTCTTAAAAGCATATCTTGTAATTTTTTCCTTGCATCTTCAAATTTTCCATCCAAAGCTAATTCAAGCATTTCCTTCACATCAGTAGGTTTTGCTTTAGAAGCGACATCATAAACAATTTCTTCTGTTATTTTTTCTCCTAGAGAAGCAGAAGCTTGAAGCAGATTTGCAACTTTTCTCAAGTCCCCCTCAGAAAGATAAATTATAGCTTTTACAGCATCTTCTGTTATTTTTAATTTTTCTCCTGCAACAATTCTGTCAATGTATTTTTTTATATCTACCTCGCTTAATGTTTTAAAACGAAAAACTGCACAACGACTCCTTATGGGTTCAATGATTTTACTGCTATAGTTCGCGATAAGGATAAAACGCGAGACCGAAGTGTAAATTTCCATTGTTCTACGTAAAGCTTGCAACGCGTCGCTAGTGAGGTTGTCAGCCTCGTCCAAGATTATTATTCGATAGCCAACATCACTAATTGTTTTTGTCCTTGCAAAATTTTTTACCTGACCCCGAATCACATCTATCCCTCTGGTATCTGACGCATTTAATTCCAAGACATTTTGCCTCCATTCTTTTCCATATAATTCATGTGCCAGAGCCAAACTTACGGTGGTTTTACCTGTGCCCGGAGGACCGGCAAAAATCATGTGCGGGATGTTTTTCTCTTTTACAAAAGCTTTTACTCTTTCAACAACATGCTTCTGGTTTATAACTTCGCTAAGCCTTTGAGGCCTGTATTGCTCTGACCATACCTGCAGTTCCATATCTTCACCTAAGGTTTAATAAAATTTTTGCATTTAAAACCTTTCTATTTCTCTATTAATTAATGTTTGCTTTTTTACCACTCAAGGTGGTGGTAAAGGTATATATGCAGATAGACTGAACAATTATTTGTGTGAAAAGAATGAAAATTTTAAAAATTAATCCAATAACTATAAGCTTGATAATTATAATTATTTTAGGAATTATCTTAATGGTTCTAGCATTTTTTGGTGTGACGAAGTGATAGAAAATGAAAAATATTGATACTATAGTTGCAATAATTGCCTTATTGATAATTCTTTATATGTTATGGTACATATTCGCGCACTCCCCTGAGTTTGTTACATATTCAGATTTATTCACAATATGGGGAGGGACGCTCACGGTTTTTGGCATGTTTTTAACAAAATTTTTTTCTAGAATTGATAATTCGGAGAACAAACTTTTTTACAAAATGGATAGTTTAGAAAATAAAATTTCTTCCAAAATTAACAATCTTGAAGATAAGATGAATTTGCTAACAAAGGAATTTAGCTATTTTAAGGGTTTGATCAATGCTAAGAAATAAACTTAAACAATTATTTTGCAACTTGGTTTAAAAACATATAGCTTCTCCTGTCACCGCTTGTTATGATGAATTTGAAAGTGTAGATCTCTCCTGAAATCAGGCAGGGCGAGTAGTAGATGTCCCAGATACCATTGCTAAACCACGTCGTGTTTGTTCCGCTGATGCCATCTATACCAGCGGTTATGTTACCTTGAGCGATATAGCTGCTAGAAGAGGAGTCGATTGCTTGTCCTTGGAAGTGCCATCTTTTTGTAGAGCACTTTTGTGTTTGTGTGGCAAAACCTCCAGAACCGATTATCAGTTGATTGTAGCTAATTTTTTCATCGCTACTGTTTATTATTATCCCCATCGTGAATTTGTTTGTGGAGTGGTTTATAGGTGAATAGCAACCCAAATTAAAATATCCATTTGAAAAATCACTGTATCTTCTATCACCAGTCTCTTTGACGATCGAAGTTATGGTAGCGTCTTTTGTCAAAGTGCCATTGTTGTAATAAAGTGAATATCCTGTGATGTTGCAGTTTGTTATGACAGCGACCGAATACTCATCACTCAATGGCAAATAATCTCTGTTAGGACCAGTTGCATGCAACTCATAATAGTTATCACAGAATCCATCTTTATCTGAGTCAGTACAAGTATCAGAATAACCGTTTCCAGTAGAATTAGTCCAGTAGTTTCCTCCTATCTCTGTTCCTGCAGAATAAATTCTGTCTCCTGTTTGTCTTGTGGTATTCCAATAGTTTAGATAGATTGTTCCAGTAAATTCAGTATTAATCGTGTTGTTTAAGAGATTGTTATAGATCTTGTTTGGTCCACTTCCTCCCGCAGAATAAACCCTAATTCCCTTAGTATTGTTTTGTATAATAGAATTTGCTATTATGTTTGAATTCGACTCATCAAGGTAGATTCCATAGTTGGTGTTTGAGTCGATTGTACAATTGTCTATTGTGTTTGAATCTCCTATCATAGAAAGGCCATGTCCATTGAAACTGGATGTGCAATTGGTGATTTTACTTGAATTTGAATAGAGTAGAGAGAATCCACCACCATTGTTTGATTTAGCTGTAGAATTTGTTATTGTGTTATTCGAGCTTTTATATAGATAAATGCCATAATCATTAAAATTAGCTGTATTATTCTTGAGAATATTATTGTTGCAAAAAGAGTAGAGAATAATACCAGAGTTGTCTACTCCTCCGCCAGTATTGTTTTTGGCGGTATTGCCAATGATGGTATTGTAGTTGGAGTTTGTATGGAGAAGGATGCCCCAACCATTATTGTTAGCAGTATTGCTCTGAATGGTATTATTGTTAGAACTTGAGTAGACAACGATTCCATAATTGATGCTGGAACTGACCGTGTTGTTATATACAGTGTTATTAGAACTTGATTCTAGGAAGATTCCATAATCGAAATCAGTTATATTACAATTCTTTACCGTATTGTTCTTAGTATTACTTCCAGTCAAATAAACTCCATAAGTACTAGAATAATCATTTCCATCTAGGTTGTAATTCAAACAATCTAGAGTACTATTCTGAATGCCAGAGGCAAAGCTGATAGCAGTCTGTCCTGCTATATACTCATTAGAAGCCAAGCAGTAGTAACTATTGTTCTTATTAATTGTGTAAGGTAGCCCCCATTCCTGTATGCTGTAATCACAGTATGTAGGCAGAGTAGTAAAGCTGAATATCGCCGAAGCATTCCAATTGTTTGAAGTATCGTTAGCATATGCTCTCCATTTAATCGTACAACCTGCAGTAGAATTAATTGTTACGGTAAAATTGCTCCAGGCTGAAGTTCCAGATAAGCTCATTCCAGTTATATTTTGTAAGCTTCCTGTACAGTTATCAAACGAGAAAATGGCGTAGCTCAATCCAACATTATCAGTCCATTTTAGCCTGTGCTCTATTGCTGTTCCTGCTATGGTTGAATTTGTTGAGTTTAAAGAATAGGTTGGTGGTGTTGGATATTCATCACTAAGAGGCAAGTAATCTCTGTTAGGTCCAGCAGCAGTTAACTCATAATAATTGTCACAGAACCCATCTTTATCAGCGTCTGTGCAAGTATCTGAATAGCCATTTCCTGTTGAATTAGTCCAATAGTTTCCTCCTATCTCTGTTCCTGGGGAATAAATTCTTGTTCCTGCTTGTCTTGTAGTATTCCAATAATTTGCATAAATTGTTCCATCAAAATAGAAGTTGGCTGTGTTGTTGAATAAGTTGTTGTAGATTGAATTTGCTGGGTTTCCTGCCATATATAAATAAATTCCATAGTTTACATTATCCTGGAACCTTGAGTTTTTAATCGTGTTAGAATCTGAATAAGAATCAAGATATAGACCATAAGTATTAGAATTAGCAGTTATATTCGTTAAACTATTAGAATCTGAATACTGTCGTAAATGAATTCCATATTCTAAATCTATTAAATTTAAATCTGTCAAGCTTGAATTGTCCACATCAACTAATAAAATCCCATTGTTCTCTGTTCCTGTTCTATCCATTGTTATATTCTTCAAAGTTGAATTATCTGCATTTCCGAGTATTATCTCGCTAACATTGTTATACCAATTCTCTATTGTTACTGATGAGTTATAATAAACTATAGGCTTATCATCTGTTCCTTTTATGTTTATGAATTCTTGCTTCCAATCGGCAGATGTATCAAACCAAACATCCCAATAAGCATTGTCCTTGAAAGTTGAATCCTGAATTTTTGTTAAATCTGAATAATAAAGATATAGACCATAATAAGTATTGGAATTAGCAGTTATATTCGTTAAACTATTAGAACCTGAACGATAAAGAATTAGACCATAATAAGTATTGGAATTAGCAGTTATATTCGTTAAACTATTAGAACCTGAATAATAAAGATATAGACCATAAGAATTGGAATTAGCAGTTATATTCGTTAAACTATTAGAACCTGAATAATAAAGATATAGACCAGAATCTGGAGAAGAAGTTGATGATATATTCTCTAAAACATTCCCGTTTGCATATTTAAGATAAATGTTTGCTGTGTCCCAATCAGTCAAAATGCAGTTCTTTATTGTTATATTAGTTGTTGTTGCTGCTGAACGATAAACATAGATTCCATAATCTGCGACATCATTTCCATCTATAATGTGGTTTTGACAGTCTAAAATTATATTATTGGCAGAGATGTTCATACAGTAAGAAGTAGCAGAGTTTATTATATTGGCAGTTAAGGTATAAGTTGCTCCTGCCGTATCCAAAACAGAACATGTAGAAATATCTATTGCTCTCGCATTTTCAAGAAGATAGAGAGAAAAAATAGTAAGACTAATCAAAATGAAAATCTTTCCTTTCATATCCTTCTATTTTAATTTGAATTTGATTTCAATTAAGTTTTATTCTTACATTTAGGAATAATTAAAGAATATTAGACAGAAAATTTTAAGCAATAACCTCTTGGTTGCATTTTCAATTACAATAATAGAGTTGCTTGTGTAAAAATCTATTCCTTTAGAAATAAGCTCAATTCTTAATACAAGTTTGATGAAACTATAAGCTAAATTTCTAGTTCTTCCTTAGAAGTTTTAACTTCAATTACTTTAATTGCTCTTTCTTTTTGTTCTTTATCTAAGGTAATTAACTTCAGCTCAAAAAGTTTACAAATAGAAACATAAATAGAATCACTACCTCTTAGTCTATACTTTGCTGCAATGTCAGAAGAGAGCAATGCCAATTCTCTATCGACAGGAATAAAAATAAAATTAGGAAATTCTACCAGCTTATTGACAAAATCCAAAGCCTTCTTTTCATCGTCAGTACCTCTTGCTATAGCAGAAGCAATTTCAGGCAATATGATTTCAGGGACTATAACTAAAATTTTTTCCTCTTCAATCTTGTCCAGGAGCTTTTTACTAAATTCGTGATGCTCTTCCTTTTCTATAACAGAATTAGTTATTACACTAGCGTCTAAACAATACAATTCTATCTCCTTGATTCAGAAATAATCTGCCAACTTGGTTTGTCTAATTTCCAAGATTTACTTATTTCTTTTCCTAGCTTCTGCAATTTTTCCCACGCTTTTGGATCCTTCCTTTCCATTTTAACACCAACCATTCTCTTCATTATAATAATCTCTGTCTCTAAACTTCTAACCTTACCCTCAAGCGATTCTATTTCTTTTATTTTTTGCATACTAACCACTAATCTATACTTAATAAGTATATTTAAATATAATCCTTATCTTTTATCTGCAAACTGCAAAATAATTGTCGGTTCTACAATCAAGAAAATAAAATATTATATGTTAAAGATGCTTATGCAAAAATCTATTCCTTTAGAAACAAGCTCAAACCCATCTTAGAATTTTCTTTATATTTTTGATAACATTAGTAAAATTTAAATATTGTTAAAAATACTAATATTAATATGAAAAGGGAAGAGCTATACCCTAGAAGTATTTTGCCAAACTTATTGAAATGGCTGGATAGAAGAGAAGCGTATGCAATTAAAGGACCAAGGCAATCTGGTAAAACAACCCTTCTGAAGATTTTAGAAAAGGAATTAGAAAAGAAAAAGAAGAATGTAGTGTTCCTGAACTTCGAAGATCCAGACATACTAGAAGCATTCGAAAAAAACCCTAAAGAATATATTAACACTTTCTTGACAAAGTCCGGAAGATATTACTTTTTGATGGACGAATATCATTATGTAAAAGAACCTGGGAAAAAACTCAAGCTATTGTATGACACTTTCGAAAATGCAAAGTTTATAGTTACTGGTAGCTCGTCCTTAGAGTTGAGTGGAGCTATGGCAAAGTTTTTAGTTGGAAGGGTCTTTTTCTTTGAGTTATTTCCATTCAGCTTTTATGAGTTCTTAGTCGCAAAAAATCCAAGATTGACTAGAATCTACGAGGAAAGGAATAGGAAAATCAAGGAATTCCTACTGAAAGGCAAAATTGAAATCAAAGAAGACATTTTTTTGAAGGAGTTTATCCCGTTTTTGAACGAATATATAATTTTTGGAGGCTATCCTGCCGTAATAAAATCGGGAGACTTTGAAACAAAAAGAACTATATTGAAAAATATTTACGACACTTACATCTCAAAGGATGTTGTAGAATTTCTCAAAATCAGCGATGCGTTCAAATACAGGGCTATAGTTAGAACATTAGCAGCTTTAGTAGGGAATCTGTTAAATTACAACGAAATCTGCTCAACTTGTCAGAGCTATTACAAAGAAGTCAAGAGAATAATTTCTATACTGTTCGAAACTTATATAATAAATCTGATCCAGCCATTCTATAGAAACCCGATAACAGAGCTCAAAAAAGTTCCAAAAGTGTTTTTCCTCGATTTAGGCCTGAGGAATTATGTGATAGACAATTTTAATTCGATTGAAAGAAGAATAGATGTTGGAGCAATTGTTGAGAATTTCGTTTTCTTGAGCTTGAGAAACATGTTTCCGGAAAAAATGATAAACTACTGGCGAACCATAGCAAAGGCTGAGGTTGATTTTGTGCTTAGATTGAATGACAAAATCATACCAGTAGAAGTTAAATACCAAACATTTAAAAAACCAAAAATTTCAAGAGGTTTCAGAAGTTTTATTGAGAGCTATAAGCCAGACAGAGCATTGGTGATTACAAAGGATTTTTGGGGTAAAACAAAAGTTGGCAAGACTGCTATTTTATTTGTTCCTGTATGTTATCTATAATTCTGTTGGCTTATTAAAATTATTCCTTCAGAAATAAGCTCAAAGTTATATGATTTTATATCTGAGTTCAATGAAAATATAAGTTAAATTTCATTTGGTTTTACTTTCTTCGCCAATTTTCTCATTTTATTGATAAATTCCTCAGCAATTTCCACACTTCTTTCTGCATCTTCCTCTGAATATTCACTTCTATAATCAGCATCTTCTCTAGATTCCATACAACTTTTTAATTCCTCAACCACAGAGGATTCGATCAAACCTTTTTCAGAAAGCTTTTCTAAGGCTTCAGCAACACAACCATGACTTCTTTCCCTTAAACCAATTAAATATAAAACTGCCTTAACTGCGTGAAACATGGAATAATAAGCTTGAACTATAGTCCATTTAAAATCTCTATCTATTTCTATTGTGTGTTTTGCTCTTTCTAGATCTTTTCCAGCTGAACTAAACTCTTTTTCGGACAAATCAATCTGTGGTTCTATTCTAATCAGCAATCTTTTCTTTAGACATTCCCCAAAGCTCATCAAATCAACTTTATTTTATCCTTCTCAACCCTTTCATAAAAGGCAGGATCTTTCTTTTTCATCTCTACCCATTCTTTTCTAGTAAATCCAGCAACCCTTACATTCTTGCCATATTTTCTTCCTATATTTCTAAGTGCTGTGATTATTTTTGTCCGTTCCTCCTTTCCTGAAATTAACAAAATATCAAGATCACTTTCTTCAACATCCTCACCACGAGCAAAGCTTCCGTACAAAAATACTTCGGCTTTTCCATCAATTTTCTCCGCAATTTCCCTCATCAAAGAACTATCCAAAGTAAAAAGGATTTTTAATTGCTTAACTAAAGGATTCTCTCTGTTTAGCTTGTAAAAATTCATCTTTCCCCTTTTTTCTTTAAGCAGAAACTCTATTTCAGAAAGTTTCTTCATATATTTGTTGCAGGCACCAACGCTCACTTTCGTACTTTCTGCTATTCTTTTTTCGTAAAATTCCTGAGTAGGATTATTAAACATAAAGCTTAAAATCTTAAAGATAGGTTTAATAAAGAATTTTTCAATTTTCATAAGTATGAAATTGTTTTCACAAATATATAAATGTTTTCACGATTAAAAATAAAGTGACTTACCTTAAAATCTACTCCTTTAGAAATAAGCTCAAACTAAAATGTTTTTATTTTAATCTCATCATATATTTTGCATGAAAGACGCTTTGCTCTCAGAAAAGGATGTTAAAGAAATAGACAAGTTAGTGGAGAAAGGAATTTTCTTAAATAGATACGAAGCCATAAGAGCTGCGATAAGGGTCTTGGTCCAACTAAAATCCGAGACAGAAAATATTATAAAAGGTTTGTCTGTCGTAAATAGCTTTTTAATGGACAATCTTGGAGATTTACCCTCTGCAGATGAGCCGAACATAGAAGAATACAAAGGATTAAGAGTTTTTAAATTTCCAGTAAAAACTATTTATGAGAATAAAACTCATTTGCTTGGTTATATTTTTGTTGATGCCAATTCTTTTAAGATAATTGAGGAGATATCAGATTCTAAGGAGAGATTAATAGATGCTGCGAAGAGAATAGTTGAACCTAATGATTCCTGAATTACGTACGAGTCCTTAAATCAAACTTTTCCCAGTATTGCTGAGAAATAATTCTAATAAGTGACTATAGTTAGGATTCAATATTGTGCATAGCCATCAAATCTTTTTTAAACATCTTAAGCTCTTTTGGTATTTCTATTTCTATACTCTCTTTCAAAGACAATCCTTCTTTCTTTTTCCTCTCCCAAATCTCAGAATTGAACTCTATCAGCTTTGAAGTGAGCTTTTTCAAATCACTCTTCCATTCAGCTTTCGGGAATTGCTCTGAGTGAATGGTTTTCTTGATGTAAAGTTTTCTCCAGATGAAATCTGTAATGAAAGGTGTTATCGGTGCAAGAAGCAAAAGAATTGTTTTCAAACAAGCATGCAAAGTGAACCAAGCAGCCTTCTGCTCTTGCTTAGAAAATCCCTGGCCATATGCCCTCGCCTTTACCATCTCTAAGTAATGGGAAGCAAATGTGTTCCATGTAAACTCTCTGATTTTGTTCGAGGGGATGAAAAAATTAAAGTCTTTATACCCTTTCAAACATTCCTTTGTCAGATTGCTCAGCTCAGCTAAGATCCATCTGTCAGTCTTTGTCAGCTTTGCCTCCTTTGGTTCTGGGAACATGGAAATGAATCTGGTTATGTTCCAAAGTTTTGTCAAGAATTTTGACGTACCTTCAATTCTTTCAAAAGAATAACGAATATCGTTACGGCTGATATCGCCTTCCAAACAAGTCCAAATTCTAAATGCTTCAGTACCGTATTTTTTTATAACTTCCTGCGGATCAATTACATTGCCTAAACTTTTGCTCATTTTCTCCCCTTTTTCATCTACAACATACATGTGTATCCAACAGTTTTCAAAAGCTTTTCTTCTAAACTGTAAATAAGCCTTAAGCAAAGTGAAATAAAGCCATGTTCTAATTATTTCTCTACCCTGCGGCCTAAGCGTGCAGGGGAAATGTTTTTTGAAAAATTTTTTATCCCAAAGATAGCCAAGAATGTATACTTCTGAGCTGGAAGAATCAAACCACGTATCAAAAACCCTCTCTTCGCCTTTAAATTCATTACCACCACACTTAGAACATTTCTTTATTGGTGGGGGTTCTTTCCAAGGTTGGTAATACTTTCCAGGTTTTGGTGCGACCGGCTCACCACAATTCTTACAATACCATAGTGGTACTTCAGTTCCATAATATCTTCGCCTAGAAATAACCCAGTCTATGCTAATAGAATTTATCCAGTCGATTAGAATCTGCCTGCCTTCAGGAGCGAAAAAATTAATTTGGTTTGCAATTTTCAACAAATATTTCTTGAATTTTACCTGTTTAAGATATAACTCTTTCATCGGTATGAATTCTACTGGGTTTTTTGACCTCCAGCATAAAGGTTGCCTACTATCCGCAAATTCTTGTTTTTCTATCAAACCCATTGATTTAAGATCTTGAATTATTTTTTCCCTTGTTTCCTTGACGGTCAAGCCTTTGTATTGCTTAGCATTATCGTTCATCTTTCCAAACTCATCAATTGCATAAATCGGTTCAATATTCAGCTCTCTGAAAATTCTAACATCGGTGTAATCTCCAAAACTACACATCATCACCAACCCAGAGCCAAAATCAGGTTTCGCGTATGGATGAGCAATTATCTTAACTTCCTGCCCAAAAATAGGAACAATAGCATGCAAATTCTCCAGTTTTCTATATCTTGTATCATCCGGATTAAACAAAATTACTTTGCACGTACATAGCAGTTCTGGTCTAGTTGTCGCTATGATGATTTTTTCATCAGTCTCTTTTACTTTAAATTGTATATAGTTTAACAAAACTTTCTCTTCTTCATACTCAACTTCAGCGTCTGAAATGGTAGTTCTACATACTGGGCAGTAATTTGTCGGCTTTATATCTTCGTATATCAAGCCTTTGTTCCAAAAATGAATGAAAGTTTCTTGAGTCAGTCTCCTATACTCAGGGTCATCTGTATCATATCTCCCACCGATTTCATAGGCAGCCTTCCAACTGTTGAAACTCAATCCAAGTTTTTTAAAGGTATCTAAAGAAACGTCTCCACTTTCTTCAATCAACTGCTTGCATTTTCTGATAAATTCTTCCCTCGGTGTTTTGTGTATTGATATGCCAAAAGTTTTCTCTGCCTGAACTTCGATTGGCAAGCCATTTTTGTCAAGTCCTATGGGAAATAGAACATTGAATCCCTGCATTCTTTTGAACCTAGCTATAGCATCCATTAGGGTGTAGGTATAAGCATGCCCTATGTGTATGGGGGTGTTAACATATGGGGGAGGCGTGTCTATGCTGAACAGAGGCTTTTTACTTTTTTTGTTAAATTTAAATAATCCTTCTTTTTGCCAATTATCAAAAATCTTTGATTCCAATTCCGGATTCCAACGTTTCTCTTTTATTTTAGGTATAAATTTCATGTTATTCCCAATAACGTAGGTCAGAACTCTTTAAAAGTTCTTTTCCTTTGTTCGTTACCTTAAATATTTTAGTTCTAGAAGTGCTAATAATTCTAATAAATTCTTTTTGTAATAGATCTCTTAAGTACATTCTTGAGCCATTACCTTTCCTACCTGTATATTTAGCTAATTGGCACCAACTAGCCATTCCAAGCTCTGAAAGTGATTTTAAATAGAATAATTCACTTTTCCCCTTAGGACACTGATCTATTCTATAACCATTCAAGAGTATGTTAACTAACCTTTCTTTTCTTGAGTGAGAAATACCTATTTGACCAATTTTTTTAAAGTTTAGTCTACCGCATATCCGCAAATTATTTTTTGAGATGCTAGACGATATACCTAATTTTGATAGTACTTCTTGAAAATCAAAAAGATATTTTTTGCTTAATAACGAGACTCTTATCCACTTATTTTTTACAGAGACACAAGACTCGCAGGAGAGGACCGCATCTATTATAGCATTCATAATTTCTTTGTCGGTAGATTTCAACTCTTCTGAGATTTCTATTATTTTACTTTTTTTACCAAAAGGTATTTTAAAAATATTATTTAAAATCCAAGCTAAAGTTCTGTTACGTATTCTTAATTCTATAGCAGAATAGCCTACTCCATAATTACTTTTAGTTGTTATCTTAGAATTACAAGGAACTTCAACTTCTACGGAGATGATGTTGCCATTATTCAAGATTTCGTATTTATTTATACCGTAAACAAAATCTTTATCTTGGAATATCAGCTCTTTTCTTTTTCTATTTTTAAGCTCAACATCCCTGAAGCGGAAACTAATCCCTTTTTTCCCGATTTGGGTTACTTTAAATAGTTGAGTATTGATTTTATTCGATTCGAAAGGCACTTCAACCTTCACGTGTAATTTCTCTTCAAAGTTCTGCTTCGATACCCCTATTTTTACCATTTTTTCTTTGAAGGTTTTAAGAAGCAAAGTATCTGAATTTGTGAAGTGTGCAAATTTCCTATTAACCATTCCCTCAACTCTTACACACTCTGAAATAAAAGCCCAATTTTTATCAAATTTTAACGGGAATTCGCATACATTAATTTCGCTTCTGCATCCAAGTAGACGTATAGAACGAATGCTTGAATAAACTTCTGATAGAGGGATGTTTACTAGCTCAGATATGACTAATAATAAATATAATGGTATTCTCTCTTCTCTTTTTGCCCAGTTTTCTAAGTTTCGGTAGAGAGTTCTAAATTTATAACCATCCAGAGACTCTTGAAGTCTTCTAACGAACTCTGTTTTGCTTTCAAATTTTTTAATTCCTTTCGCTATTATTTCATTTATATAATTATAGGACACAGTGAATTTCTCAGGCTGTAAATACATTTCCTTCATTTTTGCCACTTCTATATTTTCCAAATATTTTTTATAAATACTTTACATACCACTTTGGGTGGTGGTATTCTAGCGATTTCGGTGAAATTTAATTTTAGAAATAGGAGTAAATAAAATTCAGGACTTGACCCGAGGTTCACCGTGCATTCTTACACCTATAAAAGTTATTACCGTTTAAATATTTAAGTAATAATTCTTAATCATGCGGACACCAAACTATGAGGAAAATTTAGCAGCTCTTGAGGGATTAGCTTTTACAATAAAAACTATTCTTGACTACGGAAGGAATATTTTTAAAGCAAGAGGTCTTGTAACAATATCAAAGAAAAGAGATGGACACTGTTTTATCACCCATCTTATTCATTTAGTTGAAGCAGGTTATCTGTCAACAGAAAAAACCTCAAGCTCACACTATGCATATTCTGTCAATGATTGGAACAGTCTTAGAGGGTACCACAATTTAATTTCGCTGCTGTTATCACCTCCTGACGATATTGAAGAAAAGTTTAGTACAGTCAACTTATAAATTTATCAGTCTATTTTTAGATTTATGAGCTTGCTGGATTACTACACAGAAAAACCAGACACAGAAACAAAAATCAAGCTGAGACAATTAGTTAAAGTGACCTATTCAGTTATAGAAATGGGGCAAGGTGGGTCACATTTCAAATATAAAACTTTGAGGATGCGTTTGGATTGTCTGGAAAAAGATGATGCTACAACAAACAGTCCTATTCCTATAGTAAATATCGGAATGCAGAAAAGAATTAGAAAAACTATTAACAAAAATTATGTTACGGCTGTATTGAAATGGTTAATCGATAAAGGTTACTTGGAAAGAGTAAAATGTAATTATAAAATAATAGATCTAGAAAGACTGGAAAATGACTATTGGAAGTTGCTTGGTATGTTGATTAAACAAATTTAGCAATTCCAGGCTTCAAATCTTTCTCCGTGTCTATTATCACAATCTCCCTGTTCAAAGGCAGGGCAACATTGAATATTGGAACAGTATCAATCCAAGCACGCTTAGTTCCTCTGTGCGAGTGGCCGTGAATAACTAAGTCAGGCTTCCTCTCCCACAAAACCTTTTCATAAGCTTGAGAACCCATCGAAGAATAAAAAACAGGATTCTCCCCCTCCAAAGTCTTGTATGTAGGCGAATAGTGTATCAAGACCAGTTTAAAGCTTGTTAAAAGCTTTTGCAGACCAGTATCAACAAAATTTACCCTATTCTGGTATATCTTTTCTATGTTTGGAACATTTTTCTTCTGCCATGGTGTAGGAGTGTCCAAGCTGCCTGTGGTGCCAACAATGCCAACAAAATTCTTGCCAACTTGTAGAACAGCAGTCTCATCGTCTAGAAATTTGATCTCAGGGTATTTCTGCTTTATTCTAGCCCTCATCTCTTGGAACTCGTTGTTCCCAAAACAGGCAACTATCGGGCAGTATATCTTGCCGAAAAGCACATTATAGACCTTATCAAACTCCTCTATATCTCCTCTGTTTATCATGTCACCAGCTATAAGGAAAATGTCTGGTTTAGCCTTTATAGCATCTATAGCTAGAACAAACCCCTCATAATGTTGAGGCGAATGAACATCGGCTGTCGCAGCAATTATCATAAAAACAAATAGTGAGTTAGAAGACTTATTTCTATCAGAATCTTGTCAGAAGCATGGATTTATGGTTTCACTACCGTCAAGTATTTAAATTTAATCACCGATACCAAAAAGTAGTGATTTGATGTTTAAAGATAAGCAGGAAGACTGGAAAGACTTTTTGAGCGAGGATGCCAAGCAAACTCTGGCAGATATTTTTGAAGCGACTAGAAAGCACAGAGGAGCTTACATGCAGGCTGAGGACGTGAAAAATGCCCAGCTCTGGTGCGCTATGTTAGAATTGAAGAAGGAAATCGCAGGCATGTCAGAGCTTCTAAAGAGAATCGAAGAGCCTTTCAAAGCTATAGTTGCTATTGGGGAGGCTGAGAAGAAAAAGGCTATAGAAGCTTTTGTCACAGAGATAATCAAGCCAGAGGAAGAAGAAGAGAAGGCAGCTACTCAGAAGCTAGTGGAAAGCTTGATGAAGTTTTAAATTTTTACTTAAGAGGATTGGTAGCCAACTTCAACCTCAACTTCTTTTATTCCTTTTACTGCTTTAGCAGCTTGCTTTATTTGCTCTACCAAATAGCCAATCATTGGACAGAAAGGAGTGGTGGGAGTAAACTTTATTTTCACGTTCTTTCCTTTGGCTTCTACCGACTTTATCATGCCCATTTTAACTACATCTATTCCTGTCTCCGGATCAATCACTTTTTCCAGAGCTTTGGTTATCTTGTCTTTCATTCAAAATCAACTATATTTGGTTTTTATATTTTTTTTTAAAATAAATAACTCCTATCGCTTATCTGACTTAGAATGCGTTGCTTCTATAAATTTTTCTTTTCTTTCCCTTGGATGGGAGAGATATTTTTCACTATCTCTAAACAATGGCCTATACGCCCAGCCGTAATATATAAGACCATCCTTCCCTTCCTGATCCAATCTCCTAATAACCGGTTCTAATTTCATGCCAGAATATAAATCCTCTTTTTTGCAATCCACTAAAATTACTTTACCTTGAAGCATAATATTTGAAGCTGTTTCTCTAAATGACTTTCTCAAAGAGTGAGCAGAAAAACTCTTTAAAACTGATTTTTTAGGCAAATCCAAGTACACTAATTCATCCTGTGCGTGATTAGAGTCTAAACACCATCTTCCTGGTGTGTACATCGCTCCACATTTTTTACAGATAGAAGCATTATAAAAGCCATCATTATCTTCTGCCGGTTCAACAGCTCCAACAATCTTTCTGAATGTCAGATGTTCAGCTGCCCATCTTTTCATCCTTTCTTTAAATAATTTTTTATAGGTATTGAGTTTTATTTCAACCATCCTATCTATGTAATCATCTACGGTCGGCACAATTCCCCTCTTTTTCTCGATTCCAGGCAAAACTAAAAACGGTGTTGCAATACTTCCCCCACCAGATCCGTACGATGCAACCAGAATTTTTTGGTAAGGTTTGGCTTTATCTAAAATATAAGAAAGGACTATACCAGTCTGAGCAGCGTATGTATTCCCAATTTCTAAAACCGGTTTCAAATTAGGCACTAATTTCTTCTCTATGTCTTCTCTAGTTAGTCTAGACCTTTCTTTCAATCCTTTGATCTCCAGTGTTTCATCGATTCTCAATAGGGCATTATCAGTTAAACTCCTTTCTTTTTCAGGCTTATTTTTTATTTTTTCAATTTCTTCGGGTACAAACGCACTAAAAGCCTTTTTTGGCATCCAACCGTTAGGTTCATGAGGGGCTATATCGTCAAAATCAGCTAGACACATATCTGGAGTTTTTTCCAAGAGTTTTATTATGGCACCATCCACATGTTCAATGTATGCATCAGCAGTGGTAGGTCCAAAATGTTTAGGGTATTCAACTCCATCTCTTCTAAAGAAATCAGGATAATCTGATGTGTAAGGAACCGCAGAATATAGTTCTCCAATAAGTTCATCTTCCGTGCCCCTTCCAACTACCCCTGCAACTCCACCAGCGCCAACAGCATATTCTAAATCATCTTTTTCAGCAGCACTCGACACGTCTGTACCAATACCCATTCCACATTTTATACTTTTCGAAGAAACATACGCTTTCGTTACACTAATGGCCTGGATACCACCAAGACATGCACATTCAAGATCGAATGCATATTTGTAGTTGCTAGCTCCTATCCAAGATCCGACCTGCGTGGCTATCGGTTTCACAGCATACGGTTTAGACTCTGTTCCAACAATAACAGCTTCTATATCTACAGGATCGATTCCAGACATCCTAATTGCATTCGAGGCTGCTTCATAAGCAAGGGTCGCCGAATCTTCAAATATGCTGGCGATAGCCTTATTCTTAACAAGTAATCCTTTTGTAAGCCGAGATACAAGATCATCTAATTTTGGATTTTTCTTTTCTCTTTCTTTTAGTATGCTTTGACTTTCAATTCTTTCCCTTGGTATGTAGACTCCGTATCCCAGTATACCTACTTTCATAATTTAACTCCTACAGTCAAAGTAAGTTTATCATTGAAACATTTAAACATTCTCATTTTTATAAAAATGGACTGGTCGGGACTCGAACCCGAAACCTCTGCCTTTTCCGATATTTGCGAAGGCAGCGATTTTGGTTATCGTGAACAGGTGTTCACGCTAGTTATCTACCATTGATCTACCAGCCCAATAGTTAATTTATAACTCTTTTAAATTTAATAAAGTTTTATTTGATTTTTTAACTGGCTGTTTCCAAAGCTTTTATATCTCTCGCTTTAAGCTCCCAATCTATTGCGCCTAGGTTTTTCTTGATGTGTGCAATGTTGCTTGCCTTTGGTATTGCGACGACAGGCTTTTTACTTATTAGCCAGTTCAGGGCGATTTGTGAGATTGTTTTGTCATATTTTTTTGATATTTCTGTAAGAGTATTGGAAAGTTCATGAGGTAGCTTTCCAAATAATTTTCCTTGACCTAAAGGTCTATAAGCTATAAGAGTTATTTTCTCTTTTTCACAAAAAGGCAATACATCTTTTTCTACGTCCCTACAGAGCAAACTATACTCAACCTGATTCGAAACTATTTCATACTTTGACAAAGCCTCTTGTGCTTTTCTGGTTTCTTCGACCGAAAAGTTACTAACACCTATATATCTAACTTTTTCCTCATCAACAAGTTTTTCCATAGCTCTCATCGTTTCCTCTATAGGAATGCTAGGGTTTGGCCAATGAAGCTGGTAGAGGTCGATTTGTCTTACTCCGAGCCTCTTTAAGCTTGCTTCACAGGATTTGATGACATCATCATAATGAAAATTTTCAGGCGATACCTTACTAGCGATGAAAACTTTTCCTTCCCCCTCTATAGCCTTTCCGGTCAACTCTTCTGCGTGTCCTCTTCCGTAACCCTCTGCAGTGTCTATAAATTTCATTCCAAGTTTTAATCCAAACCTAAGTGCTTTTATTTCTTCTTTATCTTTAGAATAATCTCTAAAGTACCAACCTCCTCCCATCCTCCAAGTTCCCATTCCAAGAACAGGAATTTTTTCCCCCGTTCTACCCAAAATTTTGAATTTCATGCAATAAATTAGGGGTTAAAGTTTAATTTAAAACTATTTTTGGATGATGTTTCTCAATCTTTTAAATGCTTCAAGCTTCTCTTTTTTCTTGAGTTCGGCTTGCTTAATATCATAATTTTATAAAATCTTTTAGCCTTCTGATGGCATGTATTTTTTCTCTGTTACCAGTTTTTGCTTGATTTATTGCACTTTTTAATATTTCACTAACTTCTATCATTGCCTTTTTATTTACAGGATATGGGATATTTGCCTTAGTTCCAAAAGAATATGTGTATTTAATCGGATCTTTGAAAGAGTTAGAAATTCCATAGATTAAATTTGATACATAAGCAAGTCCTCTTATAGTTGCCGGTCCTAAGCCTTTTATTCCCAGTAAACTTTCAAAATTACTCTCTGTTAATTCATGAGCGTTTTTAAGAGCTTCTAAACTTATTTTTTTAGGAATTTGTAGATAGAAAGGCATCCTGACTATTTTTAAACCTAAAAAATCGACTATTTTTGTTTGCCCTATTTCTCTGCTAAGACTCAAAATTGTTTTTTGAAGATTTTTTGGTTCAGTATCTTGAACTATGTCAGCAATCGTGTTTCTGCATTCCCTTGAGTCCCTCGATGTCAGATCAAGCACAATTTTCTGTTGATCACCAACAGCACCAGCATACGGCTCCTCAGCAAACTGTTTCGGATTACTTATCCAATGAAATCTTCTTACGGTTCCTTTTAATACGTTCATTTTCTGATTTATTGTCACATAGTTCCCCTTTTCATCTATCAATATACTGTGAAAATATAATTGATGGTTATCTTGAAGTTCGCAAGTGTCTACCTTGCAGGTCATTTTGCTCGCATAACAAGTTTGTTCAATATCTTTTGTAGTTAGATTTAACTCTTCTCCAATTTTTGGTATTTCGTTTATTGCCTTTGATTTTTTGCCTTTACCACCAACTACTTTAATTCCTAAATTTTCCCTTTCTAAAGCTTCTTTTAACGCTAATAATGGAACAGTGGTCATTCCCGAATATTGCCACTCAAATCCTACCGTACAAGCGTAGCAGTTCATCCAAAGTGGATCCGAAAATCTCTTTATTACTTCTTTTGTTCCAAACTCATTAACTAAAGTAGCTATTAAAGGTCCAGATAATTTTACAATTTCTTTATAATGTGGAACTGGTCCAGCAGCTAGTCTAAGCTCCACCATACCTGTTCTTTTCATTCTCACCAATTAGATATAAGGAGTATATAAATACTATTTTTTTGAGAGTAGACTTCCGACGGTTCCGATGAAAGTTTAAATTTAATCTTGTTTGACTAATATTTTGTTAATGGGCGGGTAGCTTTCGTGATTAAAATAATCACGGCTGAAAGCCTGGTAGAGCAAATAAAATTAAGCTCAATCGGCTGATAACCGATAGGTCGAGGGTTCGAATCCCTCCTCGCCCATCAAAGCTTTAAAAGTGTGAAGTGTATGAAAGAAAAAACAGTTAAGTGGAAATGCAACTCTTGTGGGGCGGTATACGAAGCCAGTGAATTGGGTTGTCCTGTCTGTGATTCAAAGAAAGCACAAAAAATTACTGGAGAAGTGATAGAAATAGAAGACCTCTCAATATCAAAGTCCAAACAAAAATATATATCTAGATATAAGAAAGGAAGGCCTGCTCTGAAGAGGGAAAAACAAAGACTTAAAAAAAGAAAAATGTAATAATTATTGAATTTTGAAATTTTAGTGAGGGATGAGAAATGGCATTAACAGAAGGGAAAATAGAACACGATGAATTTGGTCCTGAAATACTAATGGAGGTATACGATCCAAAAATAAAGTTGCATGGTTTCTTGTGCGTGGATTCAACTGCTAGAGGGCCGGGCAAAGGTGGTATTCGGATGACTCCCTCTGTTTCTATGGAGGAAGTGTTTAGACTCGCAAGAACAATGACCTGGAAGTGTGCTTTAGCCGACCTACCTTTCGGTGGAGCTAAGTCTGGGATAATAGCAGACCCAAAAAAAATTACAATTGAAGACAAGAAAAGGCTGATTCAGGCGTTTGCAAAAGCTCTGAAACCTGTTTGCCCCAAAATATACATTGCTGCTCCTGACGTTAACACCGGAGAGGAGGAGATGAGATGGTTTGCAGAGGCTAACGGCTCTTGGAGGAGCTGCACCGGAAAGCCTGAAAACATGTGCTACAAACCAGGGGAGAGGTGCGGCATTCCTCATGAGTTCGGTTCAACAGGGTTTGGAGTTGCGATTGCTACTCGCGTGGCTGCTAAGCATGCCAGAATGAATTTGAAAAAATCTACGGTTGCGATAGAGGGATTTGGTAATGTCGGAACTTTTGCTTTCAAACATTTGCAAGAGTTTGGAGCTAAGATAGTTGCTGTCAGTGATAGCAAAGGCTGCATATACAATCCTGATGGTTTGGAATATGAAAAAATGATGAAGGTCAAGAAGGAGATGGGATCTGTGACAAACTACCAGCCCGGGGAGAAGCTGAGCAATGAGCAGTTGTTCGAACTGCCGATAGATATATTGATTCCTGCTGCCCTATCGGATGTTATAACCAGAGAGAATGTGGATAAAATAAAAGCAAGGATAATAGTCGAAGCTGCAAACATTCCAACAACTCCTGAGATCGAAGAGATATTGCATCAAAAAGGAATTTTGGTTGTGCCGGATTTTGTTGTCAATGCTGGAGGAGTTATCTCCTCTTATGCAGAGTACAGAGGGTATCATCCAGAGAAGATGTTCAAGCTGGTTGAGAGGAAGATAAAGAAGAACACTAAGATTGTTTTGGAGAGAGCGAGAGAGAAAAATATAAAGCCAAGAGATGCTGCGATGGAAATTGCGAAAGAGAGAGTAAGAAAAGCGATGGAATCCAAATGAAATCAAAAGAACTGATTTTTGTTATACATAAACATGCAGCCACTCACTTGCACTACGATCTTCGTCTTGAGATGAATGGTGTTCTTAAAAGTTGGGCTGTACCAAAGGAACCATCCACAGAACCAAATGTGAAAAGATTGGCTGTAGCTGTCGAGGATCATGCGATTGAATATGCAAACTTTGAAGGCAGAATACCGGAAGGGCAATACGGTGCCGGGGTTGTTGAGATATGGGACAAAGGAACTTACACACCAGAAAAAATAAAAGATGATGAGATCTCATTTGAACTTGAAGGCAGGAAGCTGAAAGGAAAGTATGCTTTGATAAGACTGAAAAAAAGTAAAAACTGGTTGTTTTTTAAAAGGCAATGCTAGCAATGGCGAAGGTGTCAAACTAAAGTAAAGCTTAAAAAGCAGGGGTTACAATCTTGTTTTGATATGGCAGGCAAAATGATAGTTTTTGAGGGGATAACCGGATCTGGAAAGAAAACCCATATAAGACTAATTAGAGACAGGCTTATAGACCTCGGAAAAGAGGTTGCTGTGATGAGCTTTCCGGACTACGATGCTGAGATAGCCAGGCTGACAAAAAGAATTGATTTCGACCCTTTTACTCTCTCTCTTCTGTTTGCTGCCGATAGGGCAAGAAGCCAAGAAAGGATTAAAGCCCTTTTGGAAAAAGGCAGCATAGTAATAGTTGACAGGTACTGCTACAGCAATTTCGCCTACCAATCGGCAAGAGGAGTGCCTTTGCAGTGGCTAATAGAAATAGAGAAGAATGTGATAAAACCGGATATTGTCATTCTGATCGATGTGCCAGTTGATTCTAGCATGGCAAGAGTTCAGCAGTCGAATATCGAGGATTTCACAAAGAGGGAGATATTGTCTAGACTGCAGAGGGAGAGGGAGATGCTTGAAAAAATAAGAAACACTTATCTGGATCTTGCAAAAACTGACAAGGAAACTAAGTGGGTTGTTGTAGACGGCTCAAAGGAAATAGGAGAGAATCACGAGCAGATTTGGAGCATAATAACAAAGGAATTGAAGCTGGAAGAATTCTAATCTATTTCTTGATAAATACCAAAATTTAAAAAGGCAGAAAGGATATTATTCAAGATGCCCCTATAGTCTAGCCCGGTCAAGGATACAAGCAATGGCTATCCAAAGCCCTTTCGAGCTTTGACTCAGAAAGGTTTGATGCAAGATGAAAGCGAGGCGAGGCTGAGACATAAAGCAGCAAACCCGGGTTCAAATCCCGGTAGGGGCACCAAAAGCTTTAAAGTATAGAGTTTAGATTTAAGATACAAAACTTAATAATAATTATGATGCGAGAAAATTGGATGCTGGGATTTCTTGGTTTAATGGGTCTTCAAGGAATAAGAGGACTAATTAGTGGAGACTATTTACAAGCTATTTGGATTGTCTGGTTTGTATGGTTCGTTTATTTCATACCCAAGAAAAAATAATCATAAATCACCTGTTTTTGAATGCAGTATAAGGACACGGTAGGGGCAATTTTAAACTGAAAATAAAAAGTTTTAAATTCTTCAAAAATGAACAAATACAAATGACAGATTTGTATGTCTTTGATTTTCACGGCACATTATCCAAAGGAAATGAAAATGCTGTAGTTGAATCGACAAACCTTTCTTTGGAGAAACACAGAAGACGAGAAAGACTTACAGTAGAAGATGCTAAAAGATTGCAGGGGAGACCGTGGGCTGATTATTTTAGAGAATTATGCCCTGATGCAAGCGACGAACAAATAGCAAGTATGGTCGAATATGCAAGAACTTTTGATAGTTATGTCATTCCAAAATATGTCAAACCGATGGATAATGTATCAGAAGTTTTAACGGAAATAAAAGGAAGAGGACATGCTGCTATAGTTATTTCTAATACAACCCCTGAAGTTTTGGACATATACTTGAAGTGTGTTGGCATAGAATCTCTTGTCGACGATAAACTAGGCATAGCAAGACAAGATGAAAAATCTGGTAAATTAGATGTTACATATTATAAAGCCAAAAAATTACGCGAATATCTCAAGAACAAAAAATTTGGTAGAATAGTTTTGGTTGGGGACACGGAGGATGATATCAATGCTGGGAAGTTGATAGGGGCAATAACTCTTTATTTTAATCCTAATGGCAAAAAATATGACACAGCAGACCAATCGATTTCGGATTTAAGGCAGTTATTGACAATTTTCTAAAAAGCCCTCAAAATATGAACCTTTGCATCTATTCTCAGTAGAGGCATGCCTTTTCTGAGTATTAGAGTCTCTGCAAAAGGAGGCAAAAACATGAATCAGTCTCAACAAATATCAGACTAGAACTCTTAAAGATATAGCAGGAAGATATGATAATGTTAGGAAAAATTGTCAAGGAATAAAATGTCTATACCTATCATTTTCAATTATTCTTTTCTTCCCGTCTATAAAAACAGTGCATTGTTTAATTAAACAATCTACATGAGTTTTTGACTCCCAATCCGCACCAGTTTCGTCAGAGTAAGGGTTCCCAAACGCAATATGAACTCTAGCTTTCTCATCTTGTAGCAAATTCCCAATAAGCGGTTTTTTCATAAGTTCTAAATTTGTTGGCAAAGAAACCTCACCAACCTTGTTACTGTTTTCATCTGTCATTAGATATTCAATCAATTCTTTTTCCAATTCTTTGTTGCTGCATTTGAGAGTTCTTAAGTCAACCCTAGACCCGCGTATGCTCATGAATACAGGAGTATTTGCCTTATTTTCAGGCGGAGTCAAAGCTCCATATTTTTCGCTAAACCAATCTCCTAATTCGTCAACAACAAGAGTCCCATCGACATTCAAAGCTGCTGTATAGAGTTCTCCTTCAGGCAGATTTCCCCACTCTCCTTTTTTGTGGTATATCCCTGTGCAGGGTTTCCACCTCCACTCAGGGTTTAAACTTATCTTTAAGTCAGTTCCCGCAGGGTTTGTTATTTCTATTGTTCTGGCATTTTTGACAAACTTATGAAGGTTATTGGTGAACCTATAAATTCTCTCATAATCAGAGCACATGCCTTGTTCCATCAGTTTTTTGGTAACTCCTGGCATATGCCCATGTCTTGCATATTTTTTGGCAAGCTGGATGAAAGGTCTTCTCATTTCTAACTCTCCTTTCTTGCTCTCCGCTGCCCAAAAAGTGACATCCATCTTTGGAACCAATTCTTCGATTTGTTTGGGAAGAACAGTCATTGGTCTTTCACCAAAAGCCTCTAGAGTAAGCATACTAACATAAGGGGTTACTTCAAATGCAGCTTTCCTCAATGTCCTCCCAACTTCATACTGAGATTTATCGGTCACAATTAAGACATGTTCGTCCGACTTTACTTCCATACAAACTTCAACAGCGTTTTTTGCTCCTTTATACAGAGTCCCCATTAGCACACCATTATAAAAACAATTAGAGGGTTAACTTTTTATTTTTATGTCAAAAAGTGTCAAGGAATAAAGATTTTAAATCGTTAACTATAAAGGAATTATGTGACAAGGATGGCTACTGATGAAAGAATTCAAAAAAGGAAAGACACCTTAACAGATAATAAAAGAAAGAATAACAAGCAAGAACACAGCTTACAAGTATTGGAAGAGGTATAAGCTATACAAAGATTTAAATGAGAAAATATGGGAGATAATTATTGAGAGTGTTTAATTATGAAGTTAGTTATTTCAAAGAAAGTTTTGAAAATAACAATTTTATCTATTCTAAGCTTATCCATTATAGGAGGTATAACAATTTTTAAAATTGATTTCCAATATAAACCAAACATTATCCAAAATCAAACCAATATCCAAAATCAAACTACTTTAATATATCAGGGTTGCCCTAATTGTCCACCTGAATTTAAACCTCTTTTTCTATATATGACTTTCGGTGACAAAATAGACCAAGATGTAGAAGTTATCATTCCTGATGGGCAACATGCAGTAATTCATTCAAGTTCAACAAAACAACCTCAAACAATAGGATATTGTGAATGTAATGGAACTAAAATAAGCAAATGTAATTTATTCTTACAGTATATAACGAAATCTAACATAGAATCAAATTATACGATAGTCGACTATTCGAATAAAACAGAATGTATACAAGAGTCAATACCAGGATATTAAAATTTCTTAAATGCTTTGAGACTGCCTATTTTTGACAGCAAATCATAGGTTCAAATTACCAAAGAATTTGAGACTTCTAATCAAATGATCTGGATTATTCGGCAGAGAGAATGATAGTCTTAAATAAATTGGGAATGTGATATTTTCATCATGAGTCAATCTCGTCATCGACGATAAGCTTAAATATTTATCTATTCAATAGATATAATATAAAAATCTTAAAAAAAGATAGGAGATTAAAATCTTGAAAATAAAGGCAACCCAATTCCAGCAAAATGGTATAACAACGTATACAAGTGTAATGAAGGCAAAAGATGTTATCAATAAAGGAGAAATAGATCGATGGAAACCAGACCATAAAGAAGGTTATCAAAGAGATATTTCAAAAAGTAGGGCTAAGGAATTTTCTAGATTTATAAGAAGAAAAGGAGCTATATCTCCACTATCCATCCTTATCAATGTTCGAGAGAATGTGTTGAAATATAATGATGGCTATTTGGATATTCCGGATAAGGCGACTTTATGGATTGTTGATGGGCAACACAGAATAGAAGGGTTAAAAGATGCGATAGAAGAAAACATTGATTATGAGGAATTTGATGTACCTGTAATTATAACAAATTTGGAATCGTTCGAAGAGGCAACAAATTTTGTAATAATAAATAAGACACAAAAAGGTGTAAGATCAGATCTTGCAGAAAGATTTGTGCATAAGTTCGTTAAAAAATTAGGGGTGCAAAAAGTTCAAGAATTGCTGAGTGAAGGTATCATGAAAAAAGTTCTTAAAGGAGCGGAATGGAGACCACAAGCTATAGATATAGTTGATAACCTGAATAAGATCGATGGTGTTTGGAAATTTAAAATTAGGTCTCCCAATGAGGTTAAAGCTGATACGATAGTGAGACAAAAATCTTTCACAGATTCATTAGAACCAATACTTAAAGATGACTTTTTCAAGAGATTGGATATCGAGACATTGACAAAGATTTTGACAAATTATTGGGATGCACTAAAGGGAGTAATACCTGAAGCATTTGAAGATCCAAATGAATATGTGATACAGAAAACTACTGGAGTTTTTGTATTTAATGGTATGTTGCCATTCATATCAGAATATACGACTGACAAGAAAGGTAACAGAATATTGACAAAAGATAAATTTGTTGAGATTTTCGAGCATATGGGACTGGCTAAAGAACCTGATTACTGGCATGTGAAAGGGGGAGATTCGGGCGTTCAAGGAGCAGGAACTATGGGAACTAGCCAGAAAACATTCAGCCAAATTAGAGAGTTCATTAAAGGTGAATTGTCAGAAAATCTAGAAGATTTGACTGGTAGAGTTGTTGTTTAGTTTTTTTCTTTTCTTACTTTACTAAGGTAATTTTATGGATAAAGTAATTGACTTGGTAGTTAAAATGGTAGTTGGCACATTTATTGTAATAAGTATTATACCGTTAATGGTAGGTTTAGAAAATTCTTTTTGCAGTGACGATCCAAGTAGTTATTCTTGTCAAAACATGAAGAAAAGCAATCAAGGTATCTATACAACTTTGAGTATTCTGCAATCTTTTGATGATATGCCATTGATAATTTTTGGAGTAGTTATCGCCATTATAGTTGCTGCTTTCTTGTACATTAGAAATAGGGAATCTCCAGAGTGATTTACCCTTATAAAGTACTTCAACCACTTTTTTCAAGCATTTATTTAAATTTAAGTTATGCAATTATAGAATAGAAATAAACATGCCAATTAGTTAGGGCACTCTAGTTGTTCGTAGTGTTCGGTAGGGTCACCAAAAATTACAATTCTCAAATTAAATTTTCTCTTGCGTATTCTACACCATTTCTTGAAATTTGCACTCCCATTCCTTCTCTAGGTAGTATGCCTTCTATTTTTAATCTTGTCCAACTAGGGTGATTGAACGGAGACCAAAATGCTTCTCTGTGAGGCATCTTACCAAAAACTCTTCCTGTTGGATCGCAAATACCAGCGATAGCTTCGTCAGAACCATTTGGATTGTAAGGATATTCCATTGTAGGTTTCTTATCTTTAGGGTTTATATAATACAAGACAATTTGATTGTCTTTTTTCAATCTCTCCAAAACTGACAGATCTCTTATTCTAACTTTTCCTTCGCCGTGCCTGACTGGAAGGTATAATTCTTTTATGCCCATTGTCCATACACATTTCGAACCTGTGTTTACTCCAAGATGAACCCACCTGTCTTCGAATCTTCCAGAATCATTATACGTTAGAGTCATTCTTTGAGTCCTATAATCTCCGTCAAAACCGGGCAAAAGCCCAGATTTTATTAGAGCTTGAAAACCATTGCAAACCCCAATTATTAGTCTTCCGCCTTGAATGAATTCATAGAGTTCTTCTTCCAATTTATACCTTAATCTGTTTGTATGAATCTTGCCAGCGGCAATGTGATCTCCATCTGAAAATCCACCGATAAAATCTATTATGTGATAATCAGCTATCATTTTAGGATTTGCTAGTATATCATTGATATGAACTTTATCTACATCTGCCCCCAGCAGTTTGTATATAAAAGCAGTCTCTTCTTCGCAGTTCAACCCATAGCCGACTGGAACTAAAACTCTCGGTTCCATCATAATCCTCTCAATGTACTTTTCCACACCTCTTTCAAATGAGCTAAATCTGAATCAACAACATAACTCCCGCTTGATCCTTTAATTCTCAGATTGTTATTGTAGGTGACAACACCTATTTGTGAATATACACTCCCTTCCATAATTTTCTCAAACTCATCTTTTCTTTCTGGCGGAACTGTAACAATGAATCTGCTGTTAGATTGCGAGAATAGTTTGTAATCATCTCTTTCTTCACCAGAATAGGGAACATTTCTTAGATCCACTTCAATTCCATAACCACCTGCAAAAGCAGACTGTGCTAGCGCAACTCCCAAACCACCAATTGTTGGAGTGCGAATAGAATGCACAATTTCTTTTTCGGTTGCCTTGCTGATGCTATCGTACAACTTCTTTGCACTTTCCGCATCAACTTTTGGAACATTATTTCCTATGTACCTTTCTCTACGAATTTTTTCTCCCATATACGAGAAATATTCAGAACCACCTAGTTCGTCACGAGTTTCTCCAGCAACGTAGATCAAATCCCCTGATCTTTTTACATCCATGGTCACACATTTACTAACATCATCTATCTTTGCTCTTGCAGAAAACATCAAAGTAGGTGGTATAGAAATTATTTTTTCTACTTCTTTACCATCAACAACTTCTTTTGTTCTCCAAACATTTTTCATGCTATCCTTTCCCGATATACATGGGATACAAAAAGCCTGACAATAATCAGCTAGAGCTTTATTTGCCCTTACTAGTTGTGCAAGTTTATAACGTCCATCTTCAGAGTCCAAAGTAGAAATGTTCCAGCAGAAATTATCCAAACCATAGAAAACTGTTTCTTTGCTAGGCAATTTTCCGCCGATTGCTATTATTTTTCTTACAGCCTCATCTATAACCGAAGCTGCCATATGATAAGTATCTATGTCGGAATAGTGCGGATTTACACCAACAGCAACTACTAAGCCTTCCATATTGCCATATTCTAAGAATGATACGGTTGCGTCGCTGGGTACATCTTGATCCTTTCCTACAAGTGGTTTTACGACACTCAATCCTTTGACCTCATGATCATATTGCCTGAGTTTAGTTTCCTTAGAGCAGATGTTCGGTCTAGCGAGCATGTCTTCCAAAACTTTATTCATATTTTCAGGTTGTCCAAAATCTGGTTCTTTGTGTGTTGGTTTTTTCCATTTTGCCGTAAGTTCCATTCTTGGTACGCCCTCATGGAAGAATTCCATATCAAGATAGGCAACTGTTTTATCCCCATAAGTAACATGGAATCGCTCAGAATTTTCAAATTGTCCAAGTGGTGTGGCTTCCACATCTCTTCTTTTAGCTAGCTCTAAAAATTGACTTACTTTGCTTGGCTCAACTGCGAGTGTCATTCTTTCTTGAGCTTCTGATAATAATATTTCCCAAGGGTCTAACCCTTGATATTTCAAAGGCGCGTTCTTTAAATCAAACTTACATCCTCCACTACCTCTTGCCATTTCTCCAACAGAGGAAGACAAACCACCAGCACCATTATCAGTGATACATTTGTACAATCCTAGATCTCTGGCCTTTAATAGGAAATCACTCATTTTTTTCTGAGTTATAGGATCGCCAATCTGAACAGCTTGAACGGGTGACTCTTTATCTAGTTCTGCTGAAGAAAATGTAGCACCATGAATACCATCTTTGCCAATCCTACCTCCTACCATTATAATAACATCGCCAGGATCTGCTTTTTTCGATTCAGAAGGTTCACCGTTTATTTCTGCAGGCATTATTCCTATGGTCCCGCAATATACTAACGGTCTGAATGTATACCTTTCATCAAAAAACTCCCAACCACTCACAAGAGGTATACCGCTTTGATTTCCACCATCTATTACGCCTTTATGAACACCATCTCTGATTCTCCTAGGATGCAAAACACCTTTTGGTAATTCTTTGTCATAAAATGGACTGCCGAAACAGTAACCAAAAATATTGAACATTAATCTAGCTCCCTTGCCGGTTCCCATAGGATCCCTATTAACTCCAACAATTCCTGTTATTGCACCACCATAAGGATCTAAAGCAGAAGGAGCATTATGCGTCTCAATCTTATCTACAACAAGTATTTTGTTATTAAATCTAACTACACCAGCGTTGTCATGAAATGAAGATGCGACCCATCCTAACCTCTCCGCAATTGCATTGCTAGGATTCTTTATATACGTATTAAATAAACTATCAATCGTTTCTTCTTCTCCAGTTTCTTCGTCATGATAATGAATAACTGCGTTAAATATTTTGTGTTTGCAATGTTCAGACCAAGTTTGTGCTATTGCTTCCATTTCTGCATCAGTTGGTTTGTTCCAAAATCTTTCATCCATACCTATTTTCTTTCTCTCAGCAATGACATCTTCCCGTTGAAAATAATCTCTTATCTTTTTCATTTCCTCCAAACTTAAAGCAAGGACACCTTTTCTACTTATTTCCATGAGATGCTCATCGATTACTCCTAAGTCATATTCTCTTATATTGACCTCTCGTTCCCCTCTGATAATAGGAATATCAAAAGAAATTCCTTTTTCTTTTATTTCGTCGCGGCTTACTATCTTTATGCTTTCTATTATTGGGTTGGCAAGGAGTTTTGTTCCAATCTCTTCAATGTCTTTTTTCGTTAAGTCTTTGCCACTAATTAAATATTGAGTGGACGTATAGACTCCTTCATGCTCTCCCAACTTTCTTTTTATAACATCGGGAACAGCTATATTCCTTGAGGTTCTGCCAACATTATCTGTAACCCCTGGTTTGTATCCAACTTCAATAAGCCAATCAAAGCTATCGGTCTCTTTGGATAAGCATTCTGTTATTGGATCAATAAAGAGATCTCCTTCCAGTAAAGCCAATTCTTCTTTGGACAATTCAGCATCAATCGTGTAAACTCTTCTTGTTTTAACCGAATCAACTTTAATTTTCAAGAAATTTTCAATATCTTTCTTTCGACTTTCACCAGTAGCATCAACTTCTCCTTCCTTAAAGGCGACCGTCATTCTATTCACGGGCATAGTAAATTATTAGAAGATTAATTTTTTATGCTTGAAAACCATACACTTATAAGTATTTTGTGCAGTCTCAATGGGGGCAATTTTTATTCCCTTTTTCTACCAACAATTTCAAATATAAATCCTTTTTCGAATATTTTTTAAATACTGATTTAATGCCGATACAAGCAGAGGAAATGCAAGAGATTGTTAAACATTATGAGAATCCTACTATTTGGAGTATAGGAACACATTCTACACTTGATAAATTGAACGGTCTAAGAAATTACAATCTTCGTAGAGTCGTATACGTTCCACATGGTCGTGCAAATATTTACCTTCAAGTCCCAATGGTTGCTGACAGAGAGGTTGCAAATAGTGAAAAATTTATGGACCTGCCAGCGATAGTAAGAAGAGATCAACTTTTTGTTTCCGATCCTCATGATTTGGTCAGAAAAAAACATAAACGATGGAAGCAGGCTGTATTACTTGTTGAAAATTATACAGATCTCTACAAAAAGGAATACATGGATGCGGTTTCGGAGATGGAGGGTATGCATACTGTTGACAGAGGTTTCTCGACATACATGGCAAAAGGTGATCCTCTGTGTAGACCTATAGAAAATGATTTTCCAATTCCGATTTTAGGTAAACGTATTTTACTGAAAATCGAGAACAGGGGAGGTATACCTAGAGATTATTACTGGTTTGCAGAGCAAGCTCGTATTCCCACTCCTAAATCATTTGCTGGTATGTATAAAATTACAAAAAGGGGAATACGCTTCAAAGAATTTATTGACGAACCCATGCTTCTTAAAGCTGAGAATGCTCAAAGAGAATTGGAAAGACATTTCGTTTGGGCTTCAGATTCTAAAGATATGGAGGAACAGATAGAACTAGATGTGAAAAGAGGATTTTTATCGAAAGAAGTCCTTGAATATTCACGCCTTGAGCAAATAGTGATTGGCCCTCATGCAAATTTCAATTTCTTTTATTCTCCGATATGGGCAAAAGAAAATTGGGGAAGTACGGAAAAAGCTTTTGCAAGTTTGTACAAAACATCTATCGACGTGGCAAGGAAGTGTTTGGCAAATCAGTTCATTTCAATTGACGAGAGAAGAGAAACTATATGGGATGGTATAAGGAGATTGCCTGTTGACATACAGCAGAAACTCAGAAATAAAGAGAAGGAAGGAAGTCGTGCTCCACCTACTTTTGAAGTTACTCTTCATAGTTTGATTAGCGTACGTGAATCTCTTATAAAAGACATGTTGTGGTGTGCTAATAATCTCTTGCTTGAATTTTTGAAAGAAGAACCAAACGGTTGTTTACCATGGTGTTTGCAAACACTTGTGACTTGGGACAAGGTATCAAAATTCGGTTATAAACCCGGACTTAAAGCAGAATATACCATTGGTGATGAGCCGAAAACTGGAGAAGATTATGGTATTTATGATGCTGGAAAGGCAAAAGATCTTGAAATGCATCTGTTCGTTACACAGGATGTCGCAGTCAGACATGGGGGAGGAGCTAATGTTCACATGGGTATCGGAGGACAGTATTCAAATGCAGTATTAGGTAGAACAACTTCTCTTGGGGACAGATATGCAATGGAAATAAAAAATGCTTTAAGAAAGAAAAAACTTCCAGAAATTGTTACATAAATTGTGCGGTGCAAAAATGCCAATAAAAGTTATTATGGGGTCTGCTTCTGATTTCGATTTTGCAAAAAGAATACGTGATGAAGTTATAAGGAAAAGGGCGCCGTATGAAGTTGAGTTTTGGGTAAAATCAGCTCATAGAAATGGAAGTGAAATTATTTCTTTTATTGATGAAACCGAGACTGGGAACCCTACAGTCTATGTTACAAGTGCTGGTTTGTCCGATGCGCTTACCGGTTCTGTAGCAGCAAATACATTCTATCCGGTGATAGCTTGTCCCAAAGACGCGGTCCATGAGGGGGAATCGAAAAAATATTCTTCCACCAAACTTCCCGGAGGACTTCATGTTTCTTATCATCATTCACCAGAAGATGCTGCAACAGAAGCAATTAATAAATTAAACGAAATGAAAACACTTGATGAGGCAGAGTACCAGAATCAAAAAGAAAGAATAATTTCTTCCAGAATGAAACCAAAATTAGATCAGCAAAAGGTTCTGGATTCTGTCATTACTTTTGATATACAAATGATAAACAAGTATTTAGACGAAGGTACATCTTTTCCTTTTCCAAGATATCAAGGTAAAGTGAGAAATGTTTACAGCTTGGGCAATAATCTACTAATTGAAGCTTCTGACAGAATTTCTATTTATGATGTTGTTCTTCCCACACCTGTTCCTTTCAAAGGATTAATTTTGACGAAAACTTCGAATTGGTGGAGTAATCAGTTGAAGGACATAGTTCCACAAGATTTGATAGCTGAAGTAGATCCGAACAAGAATTTGGTTAGAAAAGCCAGAAGGGTTGACATTGAAGCAGTGGTAAGAGGATATCTGTATGGCAGTGCTTTGGATGCGTACAAGCTAGGAAAACCCGTATGCGGGTACAGACTAAAAAGTGGACTGAGAAAAGGAGAAAAATTAGAAAATCCAATTTTCACTCCAGCAACCAAAGTTGTTTCAAAACCTGGTGAGGCAGCACATGATGAAAACATTACAAAAGCTCAAGCAGTTGACCATGTGATAAAACAACTACGTATAAGTTACGGGCAAGCAGTAGAACTCGTTGACGAGATTGAAGAAACAAGTCTAAGATGCTATGAAAGAGCAGTTTCTATTGCTGAACCAAGAGGAATAATTTACGCAGATACTAAGTTTGAGTTTGGGCTACTAGAAGGTGCGATATTGGCAATAGACGAAAAGTTAACTCCAGACTCGTCAAGAATATGGGATGTAAAATCTTATAAGGAGAAATTTGAAAAAGGTGAAGATCAGGTTAGTTTTGATAAGCAACCAGTAAGAGATTTTGGTATATCGATAGGGTGGGATAAGAAACCGCCTGGACCCGAACTTCCACCTGAAATTGTGAAGGCAACTACTGAGAGATACATGAACGGTTACCAAATGATTACTGGTGATAGATTAGAACTGGAGAAAATAAAAGTTAGGCCAATAATTGTATAAGCCATTAATTCTTAGGGAACCATTTTTGATTTATTCTATTAATCTCTCTCCATGTTTTTTCATGAGCTACTCCAATATAGGTTTTGAAATCAGTTAGAGCTAGTTTTTCTTCATCAGTAAATTTATTCCAATATTCTTTAATTTCCTTATCTTCAAGTGCAACATCAACCAGTGATCTGTCTTCTCGTCTTGCCTTAAGCGAAAGTTTTCTCACAGATTCGTGTGGATCTGGATGGAGATGACTTTTCAGTATTGCATGCAATGCTTCTGCAGTTCCAAATTTGGATGCCTCTTTAATATTTTTATCCATGCCAGTGGGGTACACAGCCAATTTACTCATAACCCTATTCATTCTTTTAATACTTTCATAGACTTCGCAAGTTGCGTGTACAGGCTCAAACCTCTGCATAACGGAATTTCTCAAATCCCTTTGACTTTCAGAAATTGCAGTATGGTCCATAATACTCTGGCTGACAAGTACTACTTCAAACATCCCGCTAGTGTTTTCAAAGTTTATAGGATTGCTTTTTCCTGGATCGGCGCTCGAACCTCCTCTTTTTTCCTCTCCCATTCTTTCTCCCACTTCATGAATTTCCGATCTTTGCAACTGTCGCATGGTATTTGCCATATCAGCTATCGGCATGTCAAGGGTAACAAGATAATGGGTCAAATCGCTCCATTTCTCCCTCCAAACTATCTGCGAAGCCACAGGACAAACTTTTATATGGCATTCATCTTCCAAAGCATATCTCTCAAATTCCAAGGCATTTTCCAAACCGATTATAGCACCTATGCTCGCATGAGTTCCTACGATACCAGAAACTTTTCCCTGCAATTCCTCGGTGCATTTTTCCAGTTTTTCAATCCTATCCTCTAACCTTAGGGCATAATTCATAATTCCGTAGCTAAAAAGTATGGGCGAAGTATGTTGACCATGGGTTCTACCAACTTGCACTCTTCCTGAACTTTTATCTTCAGGTGTACCTGCGTATTGCTCTGCCAAATCAACTAATGTTTTCAAAAGTCTTTTGGATTCAGGTATAACAACTTTTGTCATTGCGTCTTTATACATCATCGATCTTGCTGTGTCAAGAATATCATAAGAGGTAGTTCCTGGATGAATTCTTCTTGCAGTATCTTCAGAAACCAGTCCTGCAAAATATCCGTGCAGTTCTTCGCTAATTTCTTTTTGAGCCTCTTCCAACTGCTCGGTTCTTACACCCCTTAATGACATTATTACTGCTTGTTGGTCGTGGTGAGTTATCTTATCCTCCAGTTCATAAATTAAAGCAGGGCTTGCTTTATCAACTGCTTCTTCCATTTCTTTAACATTTTGCTCGGTCGCCTTTCCATATTTTTTAAGTCCTTTCATAAGTGCGGCATGAACCTTCACACAATAACGAGCCTCAGCAGCAAAACTCAAAAACGGTATAAGTTCTTCGTGTCTGTATTTCACATCTATTGGACAGAAGTTTTCATACCTTCCCTCTACAAGTCGCAATTTTAATTGATTAATTTTTTTCAAGGCTTCTTCAAGTGTTTGAGGCTCAGAATTCATCAAATCAATATTCATTTAATAAATTAAAAGATTTATAATCAAAGTTCGATACAAAGTTCTCAAAAACTTAACTCAATTTAATAAGCTCGGTAGGGCATTTGTATTACACTTTTAGATACAAAATGTATGAAAATTTAAGATACATTTTAAACTATAGGTCAATTACCTGTATATCACTCCAAATTTTTTCTTTTCTTGATAAAGCATCCATATAAAAGACAGTAAAACTGGGACAATTATAATTAAAATTGTCATTAAAATGACTACCCATCTCTCTGTTAAAAATTTGAAACTTTCAAAAGAAGGATTGGTAATAATTAAATAAGTAAAATATAAATAAGCTATAATCAGGACTGCGACAGTTATCATAACTGCTGGAAATGTTTTTCTTTGTGTTTCAATTAGAAATTTTGAGTATTTTTCTGTTCTCTTTCTTTTAGACAGAATTTTATGGTAAATGTTTGTCGCATAAAAAGCCCATATAACAGCTAATAAGGTCATAACATCTCTTACGGTATAAAATCTTAAGATTTGAGATACAGTTAAAATTATGATTATAGGAATGCCTGTAAGTAACACTTTTAACCCAGCTTTTTTAAATTCTCTTTTTTGCTCTTCAGTAAGTTTTAATTCTTTGATTTTCATTTTATCTATAATACTAAACTAAATTCTAAACCTTAAACTTTAAAAAATCCCCAATTTTTTTGAGTGCGGTATAAGAGCACGGTAGGAATATTGGCTTTATATATCTGAATGGCATCATGAAATTATGAAAAATGTAAAATCTACGGTAGGGGAATTTGCTGGAAAACTCGGAAAACTCTTGCGGGTGTACGTTCCAGGGCAATGCTATTACACGGGATATCTAATAAAACAAAACGATATAAAACTAGGAAAAATTGATGGAGGATATGGGGTCAAGGGTGTATGCATAAGAACAGCAGTTCCTTCAAAAACACCAGAAGACGTTTCAGGCTATATAAGACTTCTGGAAAGTAATAAGACTAAAATTTACCCAAATCTTTACATACCACTATCTGAACTTGATTGTCGTTGGAAATTTCTAACATAGATTCAGACAAAAACTTCTAATACTAGAAAATCTTTAGAAGAGATTATGACTAAAAAATTCGCTTGCGATATTTTCACTCCTGAAAGTGCAAATGTGATAATTTTTGGAGTGCCTTTAGGCAGCGATTCCGCTCAGGGTATAGAATCAGTGAGGGATGCTAGTTGGTTTGTTGAGAGCTTTGACATAGACAAAAAGATAAATCTTCTTGAAAATGTAAAACTTGCTGACATAGGAAATCTAGATTTTAAGAATTTAGAAGATATTACAAGACAAGTAAAAGAAATTATGGAAAAAAATAAAATACCTATAATTCTTGGTGGTGGGCATCTACTTTCTCTATATTCAACTCAAGCTCTAGAGAAAAATGCAAAGCTGATTGTTTTTGATGCTCACTCTGACTTGGCTGATAAGTATGAGGATGAGAAACTTGTCAAATTATACCAATCATGGTTTGATTCTAGATATAATGGTGCTACTTGGCTGAGAAGATATTGTGAAACAAAAAATCCTGAGAACGTTTGCATCATAGGTTTGAGGTCTTGCGATGAAGACATAATGAAATTCATAGAAGAAAACAATATCTTGTACTTTACGCCAGGGCAGATAAGAGAAAATATAGAAAAAGTTAAGCAGAAATTAAAAGAATTCACAAAAAATTCCAATCTGTACATCTCTGTTGATATTGACGTTTTTGATCCATCTATCGCTCCTGTGACAGATTACCCTGAGCCGGATGGTATCTTCTTTAATGACTTCAGGCAACTGGTAAATTCAATAGAAGGAAGAATATCGGCTCTTGATGTAATTGGACTTCAGGAAGTCAAAAACAACGAAGCATTTGAATTCCTAGTAGTAAAAGTTATATTTGAACTGCTCGGTTTATTATCTAAGTAGGCGGGGGTCCCATAGCCTGGTCAATTGGGCTAGCCTGAGGCGCTAGTGGTTTAGTACCTTCGTGGGTTCAAATCCCACCTCCCGCATAATATATCAAACAGTAAGAAAATCTTTATATATTCCTTACATATAATAATTTAGTAAGGTGATTATGTGAAACCTGAAGAAGCTAAATTGACGTCAAAAGGTCAAATTACCATACCAAAAAATATAAGGACTGCTTTAGGACTGAAAGCAGGAGGAAGAATTGTGTTTATTCCTGAAGGCAGAGAAGTTATTATGTTGCCCAAAGTTAAAGAACCATTGAAAGAACTAGAAAAGATTAGGAAGGAGGTGTCTTTGTTTACTGAGAAAGAAATAAAAGAGATGATAAAAGAAAGCAAGAAAGAATGGAGCAAAGTGGAATGATCGGACTAGATAGTTGGATATTTCTAGAATTTTTTTCTATGACAGATAAATGGCTAAAGTGTAAAAAAATCTTAGAGAGTAAAGAAAAAAAAGTTATAAGTCCAATTGTTTTAATGGAGATTAAGTTCAAAGGTACAAAAAAATTTGGGGAGAAAAAAACAAGTGAAATATTAAGAAAAATCAAGGAAAGTAAAAGCATTGTTATATTTAATTTAAATAAAACAATAGCAGAATTAGCAGCAGATTTAAGATTAAAATATTATGATAAAAAAGCAAAGCCTGTATCTTATGCAGATATGATTAATTTAGCAACATCGATAATGACTAAATGCAAAATATTCTATTCTGGTGACCCCGATTTTGAGGGAATAAAAGAAATTAAAACTGTGATTATATAATTGATTCAAATCCAACCTCCCGCACAAAGTTAAATAAGTAATTAAAAGAATAACTCCTAATTATGAGAGAAATCAAATGTGTCTTGCTGGGTTGCAATAACAAAGCCATAGGTTTTTGCAACAATTGTAGAATACCCATATGCAACATACACGGAAAGAAAATTAACAATCGATTTTACTTGTGCATAAACTGTTTCAACTATACAAAAAAACTTGGATTGAGAAGTTGATTTTTATGGCTTCGGAAATCTACAGTTTAGAAATTTTAACATTGCAGTATTTGAAAGCAGGGATTTTTGATATAGGATCTAGGAAGGGGCCGATGAGTTTGTTGACTATAGCTTCTGTGTAATGGTTGGGAACTGCTACAACTCCTTTCTTAACCCTCTCGCTGATCTTAGCTTTTATCTCGACTTCACCAAAAGGAGATTCCAGTTTAACTTTTTCCCCATCTTTTATTTTCAATTTTTCTGCGTCCTCCCTGCTAATTTCGACCAAAGGCTCTGGTTTTATTTTGTTCAGAAGTTCTACCTTTCTTGTCATCACACCAGTGTTGTAATGCTCCAGAATTCTGTGAGAGATAAGAACGAATGGGTAGACATGATCCAACTGCTGAGGACCGACAAATGAAATCGGATAGAATATAGCTCTTTTTCCTGAATAGCCAAAATCTTTTTCATACAGAATTTTTGTCCCTTTCGGATTTTTCTTGTCGCAAGGCCACTGGATACCTTTTCTTCCCATCTTCTTGTAAGTAATCTTCGAGTATTGAGGTACAGCTTTTCTAATCTCTTTGAATATTTCCTCTGAAGATTTGAAATCGAAATGCTCTTTGAAGCCCATTCTTTCTGCTAAAGCTTTGACTATTCGCCAATCTTCCTTCGCTTCCCCAGACGCATTAACTGCCTTGTTTATCAGCTGAACTCTTCTCTCAGTGTTTGTAAAGGTTCCAGTTTTTTCAGCAAAATCAGCTGCAGGCAAAAGAATATTAGCAAGCTGTGCAGTCTCTGTCATGAAAATGTCTTGAACAACCAAAAATTCCAGATTCTCCAGGTTCTTCCTAACTCTATTAGCATTTGGCAAAGAGATGATCGGATTCTCACCGATTATATACATGCCAAGAATCCTTTCTGGTATGCCTTCCACAATCTCGGTCTCTGTCAAACCTTTTGATACTGGCAACTGCCTGACCTTCCATAACTTGCTGAATTTTTTTATTGTTTCCTCTGTCAAGGAGGAATAGCCAGGATAGACATTCGGCAAAGCGCCAACATCGCAAGAACCTTGAACATTGTTGCAGCCCCTGAAAGGATTTATCCCTGAGCCAGGTTTTCCAAAATTCCCAGTCACCAATGCCAGATCGGTCAAAGTGAGAATGTTCTCCACGCCATTGTTCTGCTGTGTTATTCCCATTCCCAAAAGAATGGCAGCTTTTTTTGCCCTTCCGTATAGCAGAGCAACTTTCCTTATAATCTCTTCTTTCACGCCTGTGATTTCAGAGACCATCTTCAAATCAAATTTTTCCAAACTTTTTAACAGCTCTTCAAAACCCTTTGCCCTCTCTTTTATGAAATCCTTTTTTTCAAGTTTGTTTTCAAGAATGACTTTGAGCATGCCTGCAACAAGAACTGCGTCGGTATTAGGATTGATTTGAATAAACATGTCAGCTTTTTCTGCGGTCTCTGTCTTTCTGACATCAACAACTATCAGTTTGCCTCCATGCTTTTTAAGTTCTAATATTGTGTCAAAACCTATTGGCTGGGTAGCAACTGGGTTAACACCAAAAGCAATAATGCAGTCCGATTCTGCCAGGTCCTCGTAGCTGTTGGTCATAGCAGATTTTCCAAGAATCTCATACAGCCCAGCTATGGTAGAGGCATGGCATAATCTGGTGCAGTTATCAACATTATTAGTACCTATAACGATTCTGGCAAACTTTTGTATCAGGTAGTTCTCCTCATTTGTGCATTTTGTAGATGCAAAGATTCCTATAGAATTTTTCCCATAGATGTCTCTAATCTTGGAAAACTCTTTCGCTATTATATCCAAGGCTTCGTCCCAGGAGATTCTCTCGAACTTGCCGCCTTTTCTGATCATTGGGTATCTCAACCTATCAGGATGGTTGACAACCTTTTCTAGAGTAGCTCCTTTTATGCAAAGCCTGCCCTTGCTTACAGGATGGTCTTTCTGCGGCAGAATTTTAACAATTTTTCCGTTCTCGACTTCAATTTCTACTCCGCATCCAACACCACAATAAGGACAAACACTCGAAAATTTCATATAAAATACTATTTATTTTGATTTTTATAAAACCATTTTATGAAAGTCAGCTGCATAATTCTTGCAGGAGGCAGGTGTTCAAGGCTCAGAGACAAACCCTTCCTGCTAATAAATAAAAAACCGATGATATCATATGTTTTGAAAGTTGCAAAAAAGCTCTTTTCTGACATTGTGATTGTTGTTAAAAATGATAGGCAGAAGCGAAGACTGAAAAAAATCGTAAATAAAAAAATAAAAATTGTTAAAGACAGCTCTAGAACCTATTCACCGATAGCAGGGATCAAAGAAGGAGTTAGACGTGTGAAATATGATTATGTCTTTGTTTTAGCAAGTGACATGCCTTTAGTCAGGGAGCACACCATAAGAGAGCTTCTGCCAAGAACAGAGGAAGGGCTCGACTGCATAGCATACATATGGAAGCTGGGAAGATACGAGCCTTTATGCGCAATTTACAGAAAAAATGTTTTTTATAATTGCAGGTTGAAGACAGGGTTGCACGAACTGATTGATAGGATAGATAACAAGGCATTTGTTCCGATAGCAATGGAAACCAATGAATTCTTTAACGTCAACACAAAGAAGGATTTGAAAACTGCAGGGATATTGATTAATAAGAAATTGTGATATTTAACCGGTCATTTTTGGCAAAATCCCGACCCTTTCAAGCAAAAACCAGACCGCTAAAGCAAAGATTACAATTGATACAATCAGAATATTTATGTTCAAAGAAGAATTGCCATAGATATAGCTTCTGATCACCTCATATCCAAGATAGATGCCAAGCAAATCCCTTATCAGGCCTCTTACTCCCATGTCAACACTAATTTTTAAATATGCTCAGTTGAATATTTATTATGCCTCAGTTTGATGAAAAGAAATCTGTCTCTGAGCACTCTGTTGAACACGAGTTTTATGGCTCTTTTCCTAAAGGATACAAAAAAGGCAGAACAAAATACATAGTGGTAACCGGCAGCGTTATGTCAGGCGTTGGTAAGGGGACTTTTTCGAGTTGCTTAGCCACCCTATTGACTTGCCACGGATTGAATGTATCTCCAATAAAATTTGATGGTTATTTGAATTACGACGCTGGGACGTTAAACCCTTTTAGACATGGCGAAGTTTTTGTTTTGGAAGACGGAACAGAATGTGATTTGGACCTTGGGACTTACGAAAGATACCTCAACAGGAACTTGTCTAAAGACAACTATCTTACAGCCGGTAAGATATTCAAAACAATAATAGACAGGGAGAGGGCAGGAGAATATCTTGGAAGAGATGTACAGTTCATACCGCATGTTACAGGAGAGATTAAGAATTACCTGAGAGAACTGGCTGTCAAGTCTGGTGCAGATATTGTCTTGGTAGAAGTTGGAGGAACTGTTGGCGATATTGAGAATTCATACTTCATAGAAGCTGCGAGAGAGCTAAGATACGAGGATGGAAAGGAAAATCTGTGCTTTGTCAATGTGACCTACATAGTTGAACCGGGCTCTCTAAATGAGTTCAAGAGCAAACCCGCCCAGCTGGGAATAAGAAAGCTCATGGAACTAGGTATTCAACCAGATGTAATCGTCTGCAGGTCAGAAGACCCTATACCAGAAAAAATTAAAGAGAAACTCAGCATTTATTCCAATGTGCCAGTGAATAGAATTTTCAACTTATGGGACCTGAGCAATATCTACGAAATACCTTTGCTTCTAAAAAACATGGGTATAGACAGAACTGTGTTTGAAGTTCTAGGGATAAAGCCAAGGAAGAATGTCAGCTCAGACTTAAATTTCTCAAGTTGGAGCAATTTTATTGACAAAATAAGAAAAGCGAACCGTGAGATTACAATTGGCATAGTAGGAAAGTATACAGATGTGCACGACTCCTACCTGAGCATACTCAAAGCGCTGGAGCACACCGGCCCTTACTTTGGCACAAGAGTTAATGTAAATTGGATTGAGTCCACCAATCTGGAAGACAGGAAAATAAGTGTTGAAGAGGCATTGAGAGGTGTAGATGGAATAATAGTGCCAGGTGGGTTTGGAAAAAGAGGTGCGGAAGGGAAGATTTTAGCTATAAGGTATGCAAGAGAGAAAAACATACCTTTCCTTGGTTTATGCTTTGGCTTGCAATTGGCAGTTATAGAATTTGTTAGAAATGTTTGTAATTTGAAAGGGGCGCACTCAACAGAAATTGACCCGAAGACAAAACATCCTGTTGTTGATCTTTTGCCCTGGCAGAAGAAAATATTGAAAGATTCTAAGTATGGAGCAACCATGCGATTGGGTGGACAGATTGTTTTGATTAAGAAGGGGACATTTGCTCATAAACTATACGGAAAAGAAAGAGTAATAGAAAGGTTTCGCCACCGCTATGAAATATCGCCAAGTTATGTCAAGGTTTTGGAAAGAAATGGTTTTGTATTTTCTGGATCTACACCTGATGGAAAAATCAAACAAATAGGTGAAGTTCCAGGACTGAGATTTTTTTTGGGTACGCAATTCCACCCGGAATACACGTCTAAACCATTACAACCAAACCCGATTTTTGTTGGATTCATTAAAGCATGCGTCAAGAAGTGAGAAGATGAAGATAGTCATTTCATTGGGAGGGCACTTGTTCACAAAGAAGATTAGGTCAACTAGTGAGATTACCGTTGAAACTTACAAACTATATGCAGATGTCCTCAGGAAGCTTAAGTATGATGGACATAAAATTGTTGCTGTTTGTGGTGCTGGGAAGTTTCTCAGAGATTATCTGAGAGTTGCAAAAGAGATGGGAGCAGACAAAGAATTAAGGGATTGGATCGGAATAAATTTCACCCACATCAATGCTTTGATGCTGATAGCTGAACTAGGCAAGGATGCTCATCCTTTGTCTCTCAGGACTGTGGAAGATGTGAAAAAACATTTTGACGATAAGATTTTGGTCTTTGGCGGAAATGTCCCTGGAAGTTCTACAGATTATGATGCTGCCCTTTTTGCCGAGGCGATAAAGGCTGATCTGCTGATTAACGCAACGACAATTGACGGAGTTTATTCGGCAGACCCTAAGAAAGATCCCAAAGCAAAAAAATATGACAAGCTGAACTATGATGATTTTGAAAAGATTATTCTGAAAAATCCACAAGAGCCAGGGGAATACAGGCTTTTCGACTTGCCTGGTGCAAGAGTAATCAAGAGGGCTAAGATTAAAACAATTGTAATTAACGGGATTGATCCTGAAGAGATAATCAGAGCTGTTGAAGGCAAGCACAAAGGAACTGTTATTTCTTAATCTTGTACAAAAATAATTTGTTGTTTGGTTGTCGGTAAGAAACGCCGACAATGATTTTAATATAAAATATAATTGAATTAGTATGATTAAACTTGATTTAGCAAAAGTTGAATTTAGCAAAAAAGACAAATGGTTCAATATCAAATTACCAACGCTCTTGACACTCAAACTAGCTTATGAAACAGGGGTGCATATTGGAGATGGTTCTCTACCACTCTTCAAGTCCAGACCTAATATTTATAGAATTTATTATTCTGGGAATTCTTTAAATGAAATGCCTTTCTTTAGGAGTGTTCTTAAACCACTTATAAAAGAATTGTACAATAAAAATGTAAAAGTTATAAAAAGAAGAAAAAACGAGTGTAGCATAGAGTTCGGATCAAAAGCCATTTTTACATTCAAAAATAAAGTATTGGGTTTACCGATTGGTCATAAGGATAGGATATCAATCCCTTCAATCATACTACAAGATAAGAAACTAATGTTAAATTGCTTAAGAGGTATTGCTGATACCGATTTTAGTCTTGCTTTTCTTAAAAAATATAAAGATGTTCACTATTACCCTAAAATAAAGGGAGACTCTAAATCTAAACTGCTGATAAAGCAAATTGAGGAAATAACTAAAAAGGTTTTGCATGTTAATCCTGTCGTTAGCTGTGATGTTGAGAGATATGATAAAAGAACAGGTAAAACCTCAATAATCAATACGATAGAACTAAATGGCAGAAAATGCTTAAAGGTATGGATGAAAAAAGTAGGATTCAGCAACATGGAGCATATAACAAAATTTTTAGTTTGGAAAAGACTTGGGTATGTGCCAAAATTAAGTATTAACGAAAAAATAGAATTGATAGAAACTACTTAGGCCCTAGTAGCTTCAGTCTGGTGAAAGCGTCTGCATGGTAAGCAGAAGATCGCGAGTTCAAATCTCGCCTAGGGCTTATTTTAATAATTCAAAGTCCCTATCTGGGCGCCACTTTTCTGAATTCCTTAATTTTTGCAGTCAAATTAGATAATAGCCTGATTTTTTGAAAGTTAGAAACCAAAAAGTAATTGTTTGAATTCACAAATTGTCGGCTCTGTACAACTTGTTCAACGTCCTGTCTGGGCGCCTGATTTTGAATTTAATAGGGTTTATATATATGAAATATATATTGCATATATAAGGTGTGAAAAATGCCTAAAGCTATGGTACAGATATCCGAGAAAGCAAATAGAGTTTTGAATATTATCAAGGCCAAATATGCTCTGAGAGACAAATCTCAGGCGATAAATAAAATGGCTGAAGAGTTTAATGATGTATTGCTGGAACCTCAGTTGAGGCCTGAGTATTTGAAGAAACTTAAGAAGATAGAGGTAGAAGGTACTGTTTCTGAAGAAGAATTTGAGAAAATGCTTAAAGTGAAAATTTGATGTTTACTACCGAATTCTCTAAAGAGATAACCAGAAAAATGGCTAAGATACGTAAGAAGAATAAAATGATGTTCGAGTCGGTAATTAGTAAGATAAGAGAAATCAAGGAGAACCCTGAACATTACAAACCATTGAGACACGATTTGAAAGGATATAGAAGAGTCCATGTAATGAAATCGTTTGTCTTGGTTTTCAAGATAGATTACGCTAATGATAAAATAATTTTTGAGGATTTCGACCATCACGATAAAATTTATAAAAATTTTTGACACTTGTTTTAGCCCATAAAAATTGAACTTTAAATTAATCTCCCTGTCTGCGTGTTGAATCATTTGCTTTTTATGTGCCTTTTCTTTTCCCAGCAGTTTTTGCATATTTCAGTTCCGTTGATGAAGACTCTTTTGTCTGGGGTGTTGCTTTTATCCACGGCTAGAACACTCTCGCATATTGCACATCTCGAAGCTACTCCGTTTACTTGTTCGTCCATTCTTGTCAACTCCTTACATTTTCTATGAAGTGATAAGTTTAAATATCACTATTAAGTAGTGAATAATATGACATATGAGCAGCTTTTAACAATGGTAAGCTTTCGAGACAGAAAAGGCAGACCTTTCTACCTGAGCAATCTTAAGAAAGAGAAAGCTATGAATGACCCTAATAAGCAGGTATGGGGATACGAAGGAAGAGCTATAGAAGAGCTGTTGCCATTAAAAATTCTGATTGGTGGTGAAGAACAGCATACAATATTAGAAGTAAATGATGAAACTGTGGAGAAATTGAAGACTTTAGAGCAAACCGTTAAAGGATATTTAAAAAATAATTTGGTTGGTAATGTTGCAGAAGATATGAAGATGCTAAAAGATGATTTAGAGATTACTGCTTTTGTTTTGTTTGATACCGAAGAGGAAGAAGAGGATATTGATGGATATTATTCCTAAACTTTTCTTTTAGCTAATGTAGCATTCAAACTCTTTATTTTCCAATTTTTTGTAAAATTCTCAAATCAGTTTCTTTTTTAGACTCTCCGCAAGTAAAGTTCTTTTACCCGGTTGATACAATTATTTATAGGATTGAGAAATTAAAAAGAGTTGGAAATAGTTGATAGGAAAAAAATCAATAGCAAAAATTTCATTAACTTTGAAAAATTTAATTAAAGCTGGTGAATCAGAAAATTCAGAGTTTAAATTAAAAGTTGATGAAGATTTAGGAAAAACTATCTGTGCTTTTGCTAATACAAATGGTGGAAGTATTTTGATTGGAATTAATAATAAAGGGAATGTAATAGGTTGCTATAAAAAAGATGAAGAAAAAATTGCAAATATTGCTAGTTCTTGTATACCAGCAGTAAGGGTGAATATTGAAAAAATTAAAGTTAGCAGCAAGACGATTTTGAAAGTTGATGTTCAAAAAAGCAAGGAAATTCACTCTTATAAAAATATCGTTTACAAAAGAGTTGGCTCTACAAACAGAGCATTAACTCCTCAAGAAGTTGTTGAATTAGCTCAAAGGCTTGGAAAATTTTATTGGGATAGCTTAATTTGTGAGGAAGCTACTCTGGAAGACATCGACGAAGAAAAAGTAAGGTGGCTCTTGAAAAAGGCTAAGATAGAAAGAAATTTTGATGTTGATCTAGAAACTCCATTAAAAGAGGCCTTAGAAAGACTAGGTTTAATAAAAGATAGAAAACTAACCAATGCCGCAATTTTATTATTTGGGAAAAAACCACAAAAATTCTTTTTGCAAGCTAGAATAAGATGCGCAAGGTACAAAGGTGTAACCCCTTTGGATTTCATCGATCTGAAAATAATCGATGGAAATATAATTGATCAAGTTGACAACGCCGAAAAATTTGTACTTTCTCATATCAAGAAAGCCGCAAGGATTGTGATGTTTAAACGAGAGGAGGTATGGGAATATCCGCCTCGAGCTATTAGAGAGGCAATAGTTAATGCCGTTTGTCATCGAGATTATAATTTTAGTAGTGATATTACTATTGGAATATTTGACAATAGACTTGAAATCACCAATCCAGGAAAGCTACCAGAGCCACTGACTCCAGCAGATTTAAAGAAACAACACAAATCAATACCAAGAAACCCGTTGATAGCGAATGCTTTCTTTTTGATAAAAAATATTGAGCAATGGGGCAAGGGAACGAATAAAATCGTAGACTGGTGCAAGGAGCATGGATTAAAAGAACCTGATTTTGAAGAGATTGCCGGTGGGTTTTTGGTTAAGTTTTATGTACCGGAAGACGTTCTTTCTCTCGTTCCAGAACCAACAAAAGTCGACTTACGAGAGCTCGGTTTGAATGAACGGCAGATTGAAGTTTTGAGATTGATGATCAACGAAGGGAAAGCATTCACCAATAAAACTTATAGGGAATTGTTCAAAGTGAGCAATCAAACATGTGTTAGAGATATGAGACTGTTGAAGAAATTGGGTTTTGTTATGATTGAAGGGAGGGGAAAAAGTGTTAGGTATAAGGCAAAATGAAAAATGTCATGGAAAAATGAAAAATGTCATGGAAAATGTCACGAATCTTAAAGAAGTTGCTGGAGATTTAGTTGTTACTTTTAGAAAACCTCCAGCCTTAGAAGAATTGGAGAAGCTCGGACTGAATGAGAGACAGATAAAAGCTATAAATTATGTCGTTAAGCGAGGTTCTATAACTAACAAAGAGTATCAAGAACTGAACAAAACTTCAAAGTGGACTGCTATGAGAGACCAGAATGATTTGATTGAAAAGGGCATCTTTTCACGTAGGGGTGAAGGTAAGAAAAAATTTAAGTATGTTTTGGTGCATACTGCACCAAAATTGCACCGAAAATTGCACCAAGGGGTAAACGATTAGAAACGATTAGCGTGATGAGAAAATGAATGGAAAGGAATTAAAGACTACCGTCCGATAGTGATTAGATGATGAAAGAAGAGAGAATAGATTTGGAAAAACAGCAAATAGAAGCTTTGAGGTTGATGGTGAATAAAGGAAAGACATTTACAAATCGAGAATATAGAAAAAACTTTAATGTTTCTTCAAGGACGGCGTTAAGGGAACTATCGGGTTTGGTTAATAAAGGACAAATAAGTGAAAAAGGACGGTTTAAAGACAAGGTCTATTTCTATGGCGCGTATAAAGAAAAAATGGCGGGTAAAAAATTCTTGAAAATAATTGATAAGAAACTGGTTAAAATGAGTGGAAGAGGGAGGTATACTTATTATGAGTTATCGTAACCTAACGTGCAATCAACGTGCAAAAATTGCACATAAGAGAAGCCTTGGTTAATGCAATTTGCCATCGTGATTATACCTCTGCAGCTAATGTTCAAATCAAGATTTTTAACATAGAATAGAATTTTGAAATCTTTATCATATGTCAGTTGGTTAGAATATTGAAACATCAAAACAAAAACATGAATTTTGATTTATTCCAAAAACGGAACAAATATGTTCCAAAAATGAAATATTTAAATATTTAATAAAAAGAGCGGAGAGATTTATAAACTGGGTAAAGTCATTTGTAAAGTAGATCGGATTTGAAATGTTAAATCAGTATAAAGATTTTAACATACAATCGAGATTTTGTTTTAGTCAATTGTAACATTCAAATTTTTTGTGGAATTATTAAAACTGTTTCTTCGTTCAAACTACTCGCCAGTAAAGTTCTTTTACCCAGTTGATACAATTATTTATAGGATTGAAGAAAAAGGGTTGGAAATAGTTGATTGGGAAAAAATCAATAGCAAAAATTTCATTGGTTTTACTCAGCTTGTCACTTCTTTTAATATTTCTTTTTAAATTCATCATTCTAGTTCCAGCTCAAACAGAATTGGCAGTTAGTTTTGACAGAAGGTTAGATTGTGAGAGATGCGGACAACACAAGGCCCCCCCATTGACTGATGTCAACATGACAATTACTGTTACCGCTTCTAGTCCGGTAAGCGGAATGTTGATAGATTATTATCCTGTTGATTGGTTGGTAACAGATGCTAATGGGGGTGGTGCTAGTAGTTTTAATTCTTCTTATAACAAAATAGAATGGAATATTGGAGATGTTAATAGCATTGATAAATGGTATTTGATTAGAAGTCCTGATTTAACTACACCGCCAACAAAATATTATTTCTTTTCTGAGCTAGCAAATAGACAAAGTGATTTATGGCAAGTTATTGTTTCTGACCCCCCAGATACATGGTCATCTAAACTATTAGCTACACTTGATGATGATAATTTTGCAACTACTGACTGGGGTTTCTATGAAATCTTAGATGCAAGCAATAACCGACCAAACTTTGCTGGAACATTAACAAAATATGCTGTTAAAATGGTCGTGACAGCGTGGAAAGGGGTTGATGCTGCAGATGGGATACAATTTAGGCATTCCAATGACGGAAGTACAGATGCGGTGACGATAGGTACAATACTTGGAGATGTTTTAACTGGCACAGGCACATATTGGGTTAACTCAACTGAGTCCACATTATTGTCACAAGTTGAGCATGATGGCGTAGCTCAAGAATGGATTCATGTTGTTGAACAAGGAGCAATTGGTGCTGGTGAGGATTTAACTTTTGAGCTTTATGTTTATTTTGAGTATACTCCAGATACAACTCCACCAACTTGGAAAAATACTCGGCAAAATGTTTCAAAGGTATACAGAGGAGAATATGTTAATCTGTCAACAGAGTGGAGAGATGCTACTAATAACTTAGATTTTTCCTGGCTATGGACAAATGAAACTGATTCTACTGGAAAAAATTATACTGATGGAACTTATGGTTCGCCAGTGGATATTAGCGGATCAGGACCAGTAACAGTTAATTTTACTTGGATGAACCAGACCGGAAGCCCAAAACCGATAGGTTGGATAATATATGCAAACGACACAACTAACAATAAAAACGGCACAGACAACCCTGGAAATGTGATAAGAAACTTTACGATGTGGGGATGGAGCAATGTTACTTGGAATTCCCCTTCTTCTGGAAGCTCCTATTCGCTTGGCTCAACCATCCCTCTGACATGCTTTGTCAACGATACAAATTCTAGTGGCTCAGGCGCTACCAATCCTTTAGAAGGATATAATGTAGCATTTTATAGCGCTACTACCATAGCAGAAAGCTATCTGGGATCGAATGCAACAAATGCAACAGGCTATGCAACTTTCTATTGGACAGGTGCAGCTCAAGGAACATACTTTCCAAAATGCAACATAACCGATAATGCTACGCTATTTTATACTGCAACGAATGAATACAAATCAGCAAACACAACTGTTATAGTTCAATTAGTAACAATTTCTGTTTCATTATCTACTGCATTATCGCAAGGAATTCTTTTTGATAAGGTAGACATTAGTTCAAGTGGAAACCCTGCAAGAAATAACACAGCAGGAACAGGCGGTGCTACGCAATATAGTTTTACTCTTGATTCTAGTTCGACCTCTTCAGCATCTTTCTACAATAAATTAACAAGCGCATTAGTCTGCACTGGTGGAACTTGCACCACGAAAGTAAGTGGCTCTTCAACAGGTAGTAATTCAGGGTTTGGTTCAAATACAACATTTGACACAAGTTATGTAGGAATAAGTAATTGTAATAGTATAACCGCAGGAAATAACTGCTGGACCAGATATTATCTTAACGTTTCAGCAGGTGTGTCTCCAGGAAACTATGGAGATAACACCAAATATACTTGGTGTGCTAACGCTACATCGGGTTCAACCGCATGTTAATGATTCTAAACTTTTAAATTTTTTAATACAAGTTTATATATAATTAAATTTAAAATAATTATATGGAGATAAAAATTCCGAAAATAAAATCTTTGGTGACGCTTTTTATTCTATCAGCAATTTTGACCATTTACTTAACTAGCTCGGTTTTTTCAGCAGAAACAGCAACAGGAACAGTTCCTCTTAACTTTACAGTTGCACAGTTGTTATCAGTTACAAAATCGACAGAAATGACAACCGGTATCCTATTCGGCTCTATCAGTCCAGATAATACATTTCATGCTGCAAGGAACAACACAGCGGGAGCAGGTGGAGGTACACAATACAACTGGACTATTGATACCAGTTCAACGTCTAATGCTGCTTTCTACAACAAACTTAGCGCTGCAATAACTTGTACGGGTGGAACCTGCACATTCCAAGTCAGTGGTTCCTCAACAAGTGGAACTGCAGGCTTTAGTACAAATTCAACATTCAGTGAAACAGCTTATACAGCAATAGGAAATTGTAATAACATAGACAAAAATGGAGGAAATTGTTGGACTAGATACTTCTTGAATGTTTCAATAGGAGTAGCGTCGGGGGATTACGGAACTGCAACTAGTTATGCGTACTGTGCCAATGCAACAAGTGGAAGTACAGCTTGTAGCTAACATTAAAAATGATAGATGGAAAAAATTGAGATTTACTACTTCTTTTTTTCTTAAATTAAATAATATCGTTATCCATCCTAACATTGTCAGAATTTAATTTCATTTCTTTTTCTTATAATATAAACTTGTTTTTCTTTTCCTTATGACAAAAAATGCAATAATTATTATTGCTATAAAAATTCCTATTAACATTCTACCATCAAACGGAGTATAAGAAACGATGAATTGAAGAACTTCCTTTCCTGTCGATTGTTTTATTTTTACAACATCGTACACTTGACCTACTATCATTTCTTCTTTAGGTCCTGTAATGTCAAAAGATATTTTCCACAACCCCAAGCCTTTAAATTTTGTACAAGTCATAATACATGCATTCGTGTTGTTTTCAGAGCATATCTTTTTCACAAAATCTTGTCTTGGTCCAGAATCTTTCGGCGCATTCAAATAATCGATTGAAATTAATTGAACATCATTAGGAGTAATTGATTCAACAAAAGGCAAAATATTATTAGAATAACCTAAAGTATAAGTTCCGTTCTGCGGATCAGTAGCATACAAACCTATGCCACAAAAAGTTTCACGAGAAAAAGGTGTTAATCTGACGTCTCCTTTGAATTGTATGATTCCTGCTTCAGTGTTATTAATATTCAGTAGCAGAAATAACATAACTGAAAATAATAAAATCTCCTTTTTCATTTTTTTCACTTTTTGCGGACAAAGCACACCTATAAATTGACTATTTTTCTCTACACTTAAATGTATTTTTTAAAAATTAATAGGTAAAAATGACATTTTAATATTATGAAGTTTGCATTCTCATTAGTAATTGTTATTTTCTTTCTAGCACTGGCGTGCTTCTCAAGCATAGGAAGCGCTCAAATAACTGGTGTCATCCCATTAAATTTTAGTGTTTACCAAATTATTTCTGATAATTCTGTTTTGATAACCACAAGTGTCGCTGCAAACAATACGGTATCCATAAATCTAATAAACATTGTACACACAGCTCTTGATTTTGTATCAAATACTAGCATCGGTAACGTGACCATCATAATAACTCGAAGTTCTACCTCCCCTGTTGATACAAACTTATCCGACTTGAATGTGATAAGCCTAAAATATGTTAATTTCAGTGTAAATAACACATTGAACAGTAGTGTCTTAACTTGGAAGCTTACCAAAATTTATTATACTAGCGCTGAACTAGATGTGGTTGGAATAGCCGAAGATTCATTAGCTGTGTACTGGTATAATTCAACTTCAGCTCAATGGGTTAAATTAACTACTTCTATAAATGGTGTCTTTGATACTGGTATAAATAAAATAGAAAAATACGTTTGGGTTAATTCAACCTTCTTTAGTTTGTATGCTATTGGCGGATTGAAAACAAATGGTCAGTCATGTTCGGTTAATGCTGAATGTTATTCCAATATCTGCTGCTCTGGGGCATGTCAAAGTTCTTGCCTAGGTGCAGCGGTTACCCCATCCCCTGGAGCGGGGCCAGGTGCTGTTTCACTCATAACTCCTCCACCGACAGCAATTGTTGAATTCGTTCAATGGCCTGTTCTAAGAGAAATTATCCCAGGACAATCCATCTTTCTGGGAGTATTGGTTAAAAATACTGTCAATTCAACTCTTTCCGATTTGATGATAGAAAGTTCTGGGGTGCCGGTAGAATGGGTAAGTATAAGCCCAAGCAGTTTAACTCTTGGTCCTTATGAGAAAAAAGGATTTAACATAGCAATAACCGTACCTTCTGGTACTTTGCCAGGTGATTATAAGGTTACAATAAAGGTAGCTAACGAAGAGGTTCACGCAGAAAACTTTTTCATCTTAAGGGTAAGGCTGTTTACCTCCGGACAAGAACAGTCAATCATAATAAGAACTGTAGACATAGATAGAGGATTGGGGAAAACAAAGGTTGAACTGATTGTAAACAATCCTGAAAAAAACTATACAACTGTAGAAGTAATAGAAAAAATACCAAAAGAGCTTGCAAATACATCTGATGAGATAGAATTTACTACCTCACCAACTGAAATTTTAAGCAAAGATCCACTTGTCCAATGGAATCTTTTAAATTTATTGGCAGGAGAAAAAAGAACAATTTCCTATTCTGTCTCAAAGATTCTTGAAGAATTCACCAAATACATTTACTGGCCATTGGAGCAGGTTAACTTGATTACGACAAAGCTGTCTAGAGGACTTATGGTAGTTGATGTTAAGATTCCTGCGGTTTATGTTGGAAGGACTTCCCAAGTTGCAATTACAATAGAAAATCTTGAACCAACTTCTTACAAATTCAATACAACAATTGAACTGCCGATTGGTTGGAAAATCAAGCCAAGTTATATAGAAGATACAATTGGATCTGGACAAAGAAAGATTTTAAAATTCAATGTTTTTGTACCATCAGATGCTGAGCCAGGTACTTATATCTTGAGACTTTATCTAGGATGGGATGGCTCAGAGATGATAAAAGAATACCCTATTATGGTTAATGCTTTCCCAATCAGAATATTATATTACGCAGTTGTAGGTTTGGGAATTACAGTTTTTCTATACCTAGCTGTAAGATACCATTTAAAGAAAAGATATAAGATGTTCATTGCAAGACTATCATTGGCTGAGAAGATGAGACGGATAAGAAGGCAGATTTTGAAGAGAAGGAAGTAAAAATTAATAGAAACACTACTAATTTAAATTATGAAGCTGAGTTATATTCTATTTATCTTAATATTTTCGTTCCTCTTTTCTATACCATCAGCATTGTCTCTAGAAGTTCTTGGAAAAATTTCCAGCTTATCCCACTCTCCCACAGAACCTCTTGCCTTTAACAACATGACGATAAGCGTTGGAGTCCAAAACATTTGGAACTCTACCACTGACTTGAAACTAAAACTTTTTGTCACAAAAGAAGGACAAATTAAATATGAGACATTTTTTATTTTTTATTCACGACAAGGAGAAACCATCTTTTTTTCTACTACTTTTGTGCCAGATAATATCGGAGAATTTGAGATTTTGGCTAAGCTATATGATATGTATGAAATACAGTTGTACGACACAAGGATGATAAAGTTTGATGTTATTAGCAAAATCGGACCATTTGATCTATCTTTGGACGTCCTCGCAAGGACCGTAAGACCTGAAGAAGAATTGCCTGTTGTTTTAAGAATGAGAAATGAGGGTATAGAGGGGACGGATATTAAAATAAAAGTTGAGGTTTTTTGTGTCGATCAATCTCTAACCAACGAATTCGTTGTTTTCTTTAAACCCAAGTCAACCTTAGAGAAATTGATTTCAATGCCCACTTGCAAAGAAGAGGGAATTCACATAATTTCTTCTTCTATAATCCTATTTGACAAGCCTTTGATCTCCTCATTCAGTCAATTTTTTATAAATAAAACTTTCCTGAGATTGGATTTAGAATTTCCAGAAATTATTGAGATAGTGCAAGGGACGTCAAAGATTTTTGACGTTATTGTTAAAAATTCAGCCAACACTGCTACAAATAATTTAAAAGTTGTGGTTGAAAAAATCCCTCCAGAGTGGGTTGGCATCAAACCAGGTTCTATAAGAAAAATTGAACCAAACGAGACAGTTGTTTTCATTGTCAACCTTTCTATACCACAAGACATTGGTGCTAAGGAATATGCTATAGCACTAGGTGCTGCTGCTGATGAGGTATACACAAATGAGAAATCTACTCTTAAAGTTTTGAAAGCGTCTGCGCTTCCAGTTGAGGAGATAAGAAAACCCTCACTATTAGATCAGTTGGCAAAATCTTATACGCTGATTCTCCCTCTTGTATTCAGTTTTCCAGCTGGGTTAGCCCTATTAAAGCTGAAGGGGAAGGTTGAAGAAAGGAGAACAATAAAGAAGCGAGAATACATACTAAGAAAGTTGAGAAGTGTGATAAAAAGAAGCTGACTCTAAGTTTTATTTCGGATAAAACTAAATTACTTATAGTTATGTCAAGAGTAATTGGTGTCTTGTCTGGGAAAGGTGGCGTAGGAAAGACTACAATAGTAGCGAATTTAGGAACATCGCTAACATACGACTTCCGTAGAAGCATTGCAATTCTTGATGGAAACATAACTGCCTCCCACCTCGGCTTGCATCTCGGCTTATATGGTGATATGCCAGTTACTTTGAAGAATGTGATCGAAAACAATGCACCAATTGCTTCTTCTATGTTCATTCATCCTGAAACTGGGGTAAGATGCTTGCCAGCTCCGCTGGATGGAAAAATAAGGAAAATTTCAAAATTCAGCAGGGCTGTGAACAAACTCAAAAAAACTTATGATATTGTTATAATGGATTGCGCTCCAGGGCTGGGAAGAGATGTTGTCATGGGCGCAAAAATGATCGACCAGGCAATAATAGTTACAACCCCTGAAATACCGTCGGCAACCGATTCGCTGAAAACTGTAACCCTTTTACACAGACTCAAAAAAGAGGTTTTAGGCATTGTCTTGAATAGGGTTAAAAACAAAAAATACGAGTTAACAGTGGGTGAAATAGAATCTACCTGTGGTTGCAAAGTAATTTCTGTCATACCCGAAGACGATAAAGTTCCTGAATCGATTTCAAAGGGCATGCCAGTAACATTTTCATATCCAAATTCACTCGCAGCTGTTGAGCTCAAAAAACTAGCTGCACGTCTGGTAGGAGAAAGCTATACACCACCTGGATTTTTGTACAAACTCAAAAGGATATTTGGTCATTGAATTTAACTTTTTCTTTTAGTTTTAGTCAATTCTTTTTCTATACTACCAACAATTTCTTTCACTTTCTGTATAGCATCAATATTTACAGAAATACTGCTAATCCTGTTTCTAACCAAAAACTTAACTATCTCAGGTCTATTACTTGGAGCTTCTCCACAGATAGAGGATTCAACATTGTATTTGTTGCAAGTTTTAACAACTAGCTCCATCAGCTTCAGCATGGCAGGATGTTCTTCATCAAACAGTTGAGATATCTTAGCATTGTTCCTATCTATACCCAAAGTGGTCTGGCACAAATCATTGCTACCTATAGATGCAAAACCAATACCTTCTTTGCAAAAATCTTCAATTGTTAAAGCGCAGGAAGGGACCTCTACCATGATGCCTAATTTACAATTTTTTGGCAGTCCAGCATCCTTAGCGACTTCTTTCGCCTTCCTGAATTCTTCTACAGAAATGACAAACGGCAGCATCACATGTAAGTTGTTTAACCCCTCTTCATACAACCTTCTAATAGCTTCAAACTCCGCTTTTAATAACTCTGGCTCATCCAAACTTCTTCTAATTCCATGCCATCCGAGCATAGGATTGTCCTCTTTTATTTCCTCCTCTCCACCTTTCAAATTTCTGAACTCATCGCTTCTCGCGTCCAATGTTCTAACCCAAACTGGTTTGGGGTAAAATGCTTTTGCTATCGGTCTTATACCATCCATCAAAATCTGAATGTAATCTTCTTTTCTTCCCTCTCTGATTAGCTTCGCAGGGTGAAAGCCAGAACTTATGATCATGTGTTCTATTCTAAGCAGACCAACACCGTCAGAAATTTTTGGTATGTTCTCAGGAATTTGGGGGAATGCAACGTTAACTTTAACTGCAGTTTTTGTTTTAAAAATTTTTCTAGGTGCAGCTTCTGTTGGTCTGCCAACTTCAACTTTTCCAGAATAGATCAATCCATGGTAGGCATCAACAGTAATCAGCTGACCATCCTCAAGTGATTTAGTCGCAGTTTGTGTTCCGACTATTGCAGGTATACCCATTTCACGAGATACAATTGCACAATGCGAAGTTTGGCCTCCTGTGTCTGTAATTATTGCAGCAGATTTACTCATTGTTGGGACGAGGTCGGGGCCTGTTTGAACTGTAACTAAAATATCTCCTCTTTGAACTTTTGCTATATCCTCTAAACCATGAACAATTCTTACAATACCAGTTACAACTCCAGGGCTAACACCCAAACCTTTTAGAATAGATTTCTTAGTTATTTTTATTTCTTCAAATTTTGCCTTGGTTGTGACAGCTCTTGTTTGAACTATATAAATTTTTTCTCTTTCAATCGCAAACTCAATATCTTGAGGATTTCCGTAATGTTTTTCTATTAACATAGCATGCTCAGCTAATCCCAAAATCTCTTCGTCTGTCAGAACTTGCTGCTCTCTCTTCTCTTTTGTCACACTTAGTTCAATTGTCTTATCGCTCGCCGGATCTCTTACCCTCATTATTTCCTTTCTTCCGATTTTTTTCTCGAGTATTTTTCCATCTTTAGAAACAACATAAGAGTCTGGTTGAACTTCGCCTAAAACTAGACTTTCACCCAAACCCCAACAGGCTTCTATGATTATAACATTCTCGTTAGTTGAAGGGTTGACTGTGAAAATTACGCCACTTTTATCACTCGAAACCATTCGCTGGACAATAACTGCAATGCTCGCATGTTTGAATCCTTGTTTTGCTCTGTAGAAGATTGCTCTAGGCTCGTATAGACTTGCCCAACATTTTTTAACAGAATCCAAAAGATCTGTCACGCCTTTGACATTCAGAAAGCTGGCCATCTGTCCTGCAAACGAAGCCCCTGGCAAATCTTCGGAAGTGGCAGAGCTTCGGACAGCAACAATCGCATAATCCCTTCCTGGTGAGATTATATCCAAAAGTTTTGGTATTTTTATGTCTCTTGAAATAGAAATCTCGTTGTAAGCTTGTGTTATCTCGCTCTTTATCGAAGGAGGGTATTCACCACTCACAATCAGCTCTTTAATTCTTTTCGAAGTTTCCAATAATTTTTGGGTGTCTTCAACATCGCATGAGTTGGACATCTGCTGTATTTTCTCTTTGATTCTGTTCAATTCCAAAAATGATTCAAATGCTTTTGTGTTGACAACAAAACCTTCTGGCACAGGCATTCCAATGCTTACGAGCTCGGTTAAATGTTGACCTTTGCCTCCTAACAGTAGACCTGCTTCTGGAATCATTTCGTCTAGCCATACTATGTATTCCATAATTACTATTTTGTCGGTTTCAATTTATATTAGTGGTAAGTTATTTCTTAAAAGTGTCATATAAAACAATTTTGTTGTTTGGTTCGGTAAGAAACGCCGAAAATCAAAATATTTAATCTGCAAAATTCATGTAGAAATTAATGATATCTGAAAAAGAACTGCAGGAATTGTTAAGTAGAGTGCACCCGGTAGAAAGGCCGAGAATAAGGGCATTGATCTACCAGCTAAATCAAAAAGTGTATCAGCTAGAACAAAGAGATTCAGAATGTCGGGGAAATTTATACGGTAGAGAATACAAGAGCAAAGTTCTAGAGGACTTGGCTAAACAACTAGGCTCTTATGATAGAGAACTGATATCGAATCCGATATTCCGAGAAGAAGTAGAGAAGAAACGTAAACAAATAATTACAGAAATGAATGCGTATGAAAGTAACATTAAGAAACTTACGCCAGAAATAAAAGAACTAACTGAAGAGGTAAAAAAGTTAAACGAAGAACTTAAGCCCTATCTCGAAAAGGCAAGGGCGGATTTAAAAAAACTTACTAAACCATTGATTTTAATCATCGTTAGCCTGTCTGTTGCATATCTTATATTTTCTGGCTTTCAGTCAGTAACAGGATATTCTGTATTGCCAGAGTTTAACTTGACTAAAGCTATGCTCGGCCTGATTTTCCTTTTGGTTATGATTACTTTCAGTTTAAGATATTTTAAATAGAAGTGGTAGCTTGGTCTGCACAGTCTACTTCACTGCCTCTAATGAGAAGGAAGCTTTGAGAATAGGAGAGCTGCTTGTAAAAGAAAGATTGGCTGCTTGCATAAACGTTTTTCCAATAAAATCAATTTTTTGGTGGAAGGGAAAGGTTGAGAGAAGCGAGGAAATCGGAGTTTTTGTCAAGACTCAGGAAAAGCTTTTTAAAAAAATTGTGAAAAGAATTAGAGAATTGCACTCGTATGATTTGCCAGTGATAGAGAAAATAAATGTCAAGTCTTACAAAGCAGTAGAAAAATGGGTTAAAACTGCTACTCGCTGATCGAAAGTTTTACAGGTGTAGGAATCTTATAGCTGAACCTTTTTAGAGCTGCCTTCCCGATTTCCATATTCTCTTTGTTTATTCTTAATTCCACAAGTTCCTGTCCTGCCTCTACTCGAACAGCTACTCCTGTAGGCTTGCCGAAGGGTTTCCCCCCCATTCCCTTGGAATACCTGTCAGCTCCTGCTCCTGTTGCTATCGGTTTCTCTCTCAGCACTTGATGAGGAAAAAGAAGTATTTTGAAGAAAAAATTAGTTCCCAATCTCTTTTCCAGAAGAGCTGTTGCTGCAATCCTTGCTGATTCCATTGCATTGCTTCTTATCTGAACCGATCTTTGCGCGAACAGGCTCAAAGTTACATTATATTCGCCTTTAGCCCCTACTTCAAACTGGTGAATTTTTGATACAGGTACACCTTTGACATAGCTTTTTTTCGGAACTCTCTTCGATACCCGAGTCCAAGGCCTCTTAATAGTTCTTGTTGTTCTTCCTGGTCTAAGCGTCATAGCATCACTCAAAAAGACTTATTCCCCAGAATTTAAATATCTTTTTAATACAAAATATAATAAAGTGATGGTTTGAAAAAAACAAAAGAATCTGAAGAACTGAAATTTGTCGATGTTGAAAAGACCGTACAAGACTATATTGACAAAGCTACATGGGAAATAAGGGAAAATGCAAATTTGGGTTATTCCTTCTCTTCTATATTTCTCAAACTAGCTGGCGAAGCCGTTTCGAAATTTACTCTGTTGAAAGTTTATCCAAAAGAAATAGCTCAAGCTCATGTGGATGGTGATATACATCTTCACAATCTTAACATGGGAATTATCGGATATTGTGCTGGCTGGTCGATAAGAGACATTCTGCTCCAAGGTTTTGGTGGCGTGCCAGGAAGGATAGAGTCTTCACCTCCGAAACATTTTGACACAGTTTTATCACAGCTGTCAAATTTTGTAGGAACTTTATCGAATGAGTGGGCAGGTGCACAGGCTTTCAACTCGTTAGATAGTTTGCTTGCTCCATTTGTCAGAAAAGATAAGTTAGATTACAAAAAGGTTAAGCAAGATTTGCAGCAGTTCATCTACAACTTGAACATAACTTCAAGATGGGGCGGTCAAACAGTATTTTCCAATATAACATTTGATCTGAAAGTCCCAGAAGACCTAAAAAAAGAAAATATAATTTTAGATGGTAAAATACAGGATGAAACCTACGCTGATTACCAAAAGGAAATAGACGTAATAAACAAGGCTTTCATGGAAGTTATGGCTGCTGGTGATATGCATCAAAGAATATTCACCTTTCCAATCCCTACATACAACATAACAAAGGATTTTGAATGGGATTCTGATGTTGCAGACTCTTTATTCAAGATGACCGCAAGGTACGGTATCCCATACTTCCAAAATTTTATCAAAAGTGATTTGAATCCGAGGGATATTAGGGCTATGTGTTGCAGGCTTCAGTTAGACTTAAGAGATCTTTACAGAAGAATGGGTGGGTTCTTCGGCTATGCAGATCGAACTGGGTCGGTGGGCGTAGTAACGATAAACATGCCAAGAATTGGGTACACAGCAAAGAATGAAAAACAGTTCTTTGAGAAGCTTGAGCGTTTGATGGAATTGGCAAAGAATAGCCTGGAGATAAAAAGAAAGGTTGTTGGAAAGAATATGGATAAAGGGCTGCTTCCTTTCAGTAAAAGATATTTAGGCACGCTCAAATGGCACTTTGCAACCATAGGCTTGATCGGGATGAATGAAGCATGTTTGAATTTTTTGGGGAAAAACATAGCAACAAAAGAAGGGCAGGAATTCTCAATAAAAGTCCTGAAATTCATGAGAGACAAGATAAAGGAATTCCAGAGAGAGACCGGAAATATATATAACTTGGAAGCGACACCGGCCGAAGGAACTTCATACATATTTGCACTATCTGACAAGAAAAAATATCCGAAGATAATTACAGCTGGGAAGAAAGTTCCTTATTACACAAATTCTACAAACCTGCCTGTGAACTTCACCAGTGATATTTTTGAAGCACTAAAACATCAGGAGCCTTTGCAGATCTTGTATAATGGGGGGACGATATTTCACACATTTCTTGGAGAGAGAGTGGCCGATGCAGAATCGTGCAAGCTTTTGGTTAAGAGAATTGCTGAGAATTTTAGAATTCCATACTTCACGATTACCCCAACTTTTAGTGTTTGTATAGATCATGGATATATTGTTGGGGAGCATTTCAGATGCCCTAAGTGCAAGAAGCCGACAGAAGTTTATTCAAGAATAGTAGGATACTACAGGCCTGTTCAGAACTGGCATGTTGGTAAACAGGAAGAGTTCAGGCAAAGGCTTGAATACAAGGTCAAATAATCATTTCAGGCTTATTGCTTGCACCGGACAAGAATCTGCTGCTTCCTTGCAGTTTGGTTTTTTGCAGGCTTTTGGGTTTTTTACATGCGATTTCCCGTCTTTACCTATTTCAAAAACTTCGGGGCAGATTGACGCACACAAACCGCAGCCAATGCACTTGTCCTGATCAACTGTTGGTATAGTCATTTTTAAACTCCTTGTTTAATTCCCAACTCAAAAACTTTTTCATTCATTTCCAAATGCTTTCCCGGAATGACTTTTTTAATTCCCTCTAAAAGATATTTTTTCTTCAGAGGTATTAATTTTTTTGAAAAGGCATAGCCAAGCATATAGATATTGGCAGGAGTCACAGTTCCGAATTCTTTTTTCACCACATCAGAAGCGTTTAGAGCTATAACCTTCTTGCCGAAAGATTTCAGAATTTTTTGAATCTCTTTTACTGAAGGATATCTTTCCTTTAGGATTGGAACTGTGATTGGAACAATTTTTCGGGTATCAAAAAGAAAGATTGTTTTATGCTCTTTAGAGCCGTAGTAGCAAGCCCTCAAAGTTTCCAGAGGCTCCAAACCGATGACAAGATGGGCTTCACCCTCTAGAACAAGAGGAGAGAATATCTTGTTCCCGAATCTAACATGGCATGGTATAGTCCCACCTCTCTGGGCCAAACCGTGAAGCTCGGAAGTCTTTACATCGTAGCCTTGCTTTAAAGCTGCTTCGGCTATTGCAATTGTTAGAGTTAGGACTCCTTGACCTCCTATTCCCGTTATTACAATGTTGAATTCTTTCATTTCCTCTTCACCTATCGTAAATCCAGACTATGAGACAGGAAAGGAAATAATTGATAATCCCAAATCCGATCAAATAAGCTATTGAAGTAGAAATATCAGGAAGATAATATTTACATTTATAATTTTCGCATGTTCCAATTAATGGACAAGCAGGGCATTCTATCTTTCCAAAAGCATTATCCGAAATCTTTTTTAATATAGCATTTCTATCATAGAATCCTAGAAAGTATATTGTTAATAAAATTGAACTAAGTAAAATTACAAATATCACAATCTTTCTCCAGTCTGGTTTCAGGAATTGTTTGAATGTGTTCATGAAAATTAACTCCATGATTTATGCTTTAATTTCAAACTGAGTCTCCACATACTTTTGTGTATCATTGCAATAGTTGGAATTATAATAATTAACTCTAATTTTGTATGTGCCAGCATCAACTTGTTTTAACTCTTCACTTGTGTATGCTGTGTTAACACAAGTTCTTGTAATATATTCCCATACTTTCTGGTTCCAAACCCAAGTTATTTTATTGGTAATTTTATTACATTCTGGTTGTGGTGGAGCAGGACATGGTAGAGAGATTAATCCGTATTCACCACAACTCATTACATTGCCACAATATGTATCGAGCCTTAACTTAATCCACTCATTATTTTGTAATCTATAAACCTCAAATTCTGTTGATAATAATATGCTTCCATTAAAAACATTTTTTTGAATATAAACATCCTCATTCCCGGGATTGAAAATCATGCTTATGTTTTCATCTTTGTTATAGATATTCTTATCAGTTATAAGTGAAGTCAAGTTGACAGACTCACAACAACAAGTTTTCCAACTTCCTCCAACTTCTTCATTTGATTGGCAATCACTTGTTGGTCCAATAGATATAAAATTTGTACCACAATCTACAACCACACCAGGCCCTGACTTGCAGATTCCAGATACATAACCTATATTTTTACATTTTTGATTACATGTTCCATTTAATAATTCAGTTGGTATACATTTTGAACTGCACTGACAGTTTGGATATGCCCCAGTTCCGTTGATAATAGTTGTACCATTAATGCAAGGTGGTACTGGTGGTGGTCTGATGTAATTGCAATAATAATTGCAATCTATGTTAGCAGGTCCTATATTGACAGGCGTTGTTGAAACATATAAAACACCAGATAAAACGACTAAAATAATAATAACAATTCCAATAATCCAAACCCACTTTCTCGAAACCTTTCTCATCTTTTTTTACCTTTCGTCTTTTTAACCTTTAATTCTTTAATTAAAAATAATAAATAAATTATTACAAGTAAATTTGCGAAAAGTATTACTAAACTTCCTACACTTAAAGTACTTACAATCCCAACTAAACTATAAAAAGCAAAATAAAATATCGAAACAAATAAACACCACTTTTTAAGTTTGATTACTCCATACAAACCTATTAAAGCTAAAATTTGGAAGAAAATAAATATATGAAAAAGTGTTGGATTGATAATACCAATATATGCTTGTATAATTGCAAAAAAGATTAAATAAAGTGCTACCGAAATTCTTAACGAAAATAATATATGTTTTTTCAATTTCTTCTTCATACACAACTCTCTTTCCCAATTGATAAAAGGATGGTTAAAATGATAACAATCCAATATTTCCATCTCATATAATTACAATTAGGATTCTGAATTTAAAATTGTAGTGCAGGAGGTGGGATTTGAACCCATTAAGATTAGACAAACTTAACAAATTCGTCTCTTTTTATTTTAGCATCCTTTAGAATCGCATTCAAAGTTCCTTTATCTAATTCTGGATGTAAAGGAATAGTAATAAAGGAAATATCATTTGTTAATGTAACATGACTCCCTTTCTGTCTAAGAATTTTAAATCCAAAATACTTCGTTAATATTTTGATTAATTCATGCCCAGAAATAACAGGGAGTTTAGGCATTTCTATCGCTTAACAGGAATTAGTTGTCCTTTTTGGATTATTATTTTTCCATGTTTTATAGCATATTCAGCCATAGCTTCTAAATGAACTTGAATAGCTTCTCTAAGATTTAATCTAGCTTCTTCTTTAGTTTTACCCTGAGTAGTTACACCTAACTCAGGAACTCTTGCAATATAGAATTTTTCTCCTTTGTAGATTCTGACAGTGAATTTCATAATATCACTAATAATATCTTTCATTACCGTTATTTAAAGATTTTCAATATCTTTTATCTTTCAGATACCTTAAGGTTTCATGCGGGAGGTGGGATTTGAACCCACGAAGAATTTATTCATTAATTTTTATTATTAACTTAAGTTAAATAAACTTATGGAAAGAATGAAAATCTATTTGGATACTAACACGGTAATGGATTTCTTCATAAATGCTGCTAAATCTCTTAAAGAAAAGAAAGAGATAAAATTGCCTAAGAAATATCAATTTTTTGCTTCTCAGAAAGAATATGTAAAATTTATAACTTCTGTTCTAACAAAAGCAGAAATTGTTAGAGAATTAGTTGCTGCTTATAACATGAAGAAAGAAGATATAGAGCCTGTATGGAAAGAATTTGTTAATGCCTTGAACTGCTACTTAATCGAAGAATTCAAGATTGATATGAAATTAATTGATGTCGTTTATTTGTTACCAATGAGACTAAGGACTATGGTTAATTTTCAGCATCTCTTTATAGCCATGAAGGAAGATGCTTATTTACTATCCGGAGATAAAGATTTGGTAAGAATAGTCAGATTGCTGAGAATATACGACAAAGTACTAACTTATCCAGAATTAAGGAAATTATTATCTAAAGTTTCTTAGCTATCTTCTCAAAAAAATTCCTGTTTCTTCTAAGAAATTCCTCTATTCTTTGCTTTCTTTCCTCAGATACAGGTATCTTGTTGCTTTTTCTCATAATTAGTAGTAGATAGTAGTATTTATAAAGTTTAGAGTAGCCTTTTCCAAATTTTTCATATTCTAAAATAGGACAGGATGCGGGAGGTGGGATTTGAACCTATAAAAAAATTTAGATTTCATTTAGTCATTTCTCAGAAATTCGTTCACTCGCCGCTGATATAGCTTTTACAGGACAAACCTGAGCGCAGACAGCACATCCCCAGCACAAATCCTTATCGATCTTGAATTCATTTCCTTCAAGATGAATTGCAGGGCATGCCAACTCATACAAGCAAACACCACACTTGTTGCATATGCTCTGGTCAATACTAAATATCGGGATTTTTATTCCTTCCTTTCTCATCTTCCTTACAGCCAGCAATCTACACTCTCTTCTTGAAACTATGACAGAAACGCTGTCCTTGCCGAGAAATTCTTTTATAGCTTCTGTCGTCTGCTTGAAATTGAATGGATCAACTACTTTTATATTTTCAACTCCGCAGGCTTTTGCTATTTCTTCTATTGCTATAGCTTTCGTCTGCTCACCCATTCCTGTGTAGCCGACGCCTGGATGTGGCTGATGCCCTGTCATCGCAGTTATCCTGTTGTCCAAAACTATTATCAATGGATTTGATTTGTTGAAGACTGTGTTCACGAGGCCTGGCATACCAGCGTGGAAAAATGTAGAATCGCCGATGAATGCTATCACCTTTTGTTTTGTAGCTTTTTTAATTCCATGGGCAACTCCTTCGCTGGCACCCATTGAAAAAATAAAGTCTTGAGTTTCCAAAGGCGGGTGGATGCCGAGAATGTAGCAACCAACATCTCCAGCGTATACCGTATCTTTCCCTCCTACTGTTTTTGCTGCGAAGAACGTGGCTCTGTGCGGACAGCCAGGGCACATCAGAGCAAACCTTCTAGCCATCTTTATTTTCTTGTATTTTTCTGCATATTTTTCCAAGCTGTAGTAAAACTTCTTCCCTGTCATCTTACTTATAGCTGATATGACTAGCTCTTCTGTGTATTCCCCTGCCTCAGGCAGAATATTTTTTCCAAATATTTTCAGCTTTGGATTCGCATCTTTTGCTAAAGCTCTGACTCTCTCTTCTATGAAAGGTTCAAGCTCTTCAATGACTAGAACTGATTTGAATTTTTTGATAAAGCTTTCAATTTTTTTCTCAGGCAGAGGATAAGTTGTGCCAAGCTTTAAAACAGGGATTTTGGTTTTCAAATCCTCCATAGCATCATAAACATAATTGAAAGAAACTCCAGAAGCTATAATTCCAAGTTTGCCTCTGGCATTCTTGTCAAAAACGAAATTCAAATTGCTTTTTTCAAACAACTGCTTTATCTTTTCCATTTTTTGGTGAAGCTCTTGATGTGTGGCTATTATTTGTGGCGGAAAATTTCTGTAAGCTATTCCTTTTTCAAACTTCCCAGTCTTCTTCCCTTTTTTAATTCCATCAAGCTTTACAACACCGCGCATGTGGCTAACTCTTGTTGTCAAGCGCAGGAACACAGGGATTCCAAATTTTTCTGAAATTTCAAAAGCAAGTTTTGTAAATTCCTTGCACTCCTGCTGGTCATAAGGCTCCAGCATCGGTAAGTGGGCGATAACTGCGAAATATCTGCTGTCCTGTTCGCTCTGGCCAGAACTCCAGCAGCTCGGATCATCAGCTACAACTATGACTAAACCAGCTTTCACACCCAAATAGGCTGAGGGGAAAACAGAATCCGAAGCAACGTTCAAACCAAAATGTTTGAAAGAGACTATTGATCTCACACCTGACATGGCTGCTCCGACTGCTGCCTCGAAAGCAACCTTCTCGTTTGTACTGTATTCAAAGTAAATGCCAGCTTCCTTTGCTATTTGTGCAAATGTATCGCCGACCTCTGTTGCCGGCGTTCCGGGATAGGTTGAAGCAAAACCAACACCAGCCTCAAGAGCACCTCTGACAACTGCTTCATTGCCTAGCAGAATTAGCTTCTTTCCCCTTTCGTTAGAAAGTATCTCAGCCATTATAAATGTTATGGGATTTTTTAGTATTAAATTTCTTGTATACGCCAAAACTATTTACAACTACAATTTTTTTACTATTATTCTTTTATAGTTTGGAATTTTTCAGGCATATTCCGCACTAGAAAGATTTAAATAATCTAAACGTATATATGGTAAAAACAACTATTAACCTTGAAGATGAACTTTACAAAAAACTTGTTAAAGAAGCTGTGGAAAAATATGGAAAGGCTAGAAGTTTTTCTAAACTCATCAATGAAAAATTGAGAGAAACCAAAGCTTCAGCACCTTCAAAAATTAGGTCAAAAAAGGAGAAAATGAATATAATAGAAAGAAGTTTTGGAATCTGGAAAATGAAAGAATCTGGCAAAGAATATGTCAGAAAAATAAGAGATGAATCAGAAAAGAGACTCAAGAGGCTTGGGTTATAATGCAAATTTTATTTGATTCTAGCATCTTGATAGATCATATAAGAGGCATTCCAGCTGCTAAAGAACTTATTCGAAAAGTAAAAAATGGGGAGATAAAAGGCATAATTTCCACAATTGCTGAGGCTGAAACCCTATCAGGAAAAGAGTGTAAGGATGTTATAAAAAAAGATACAATCTTAGAATTGATTGGTATATTTCAAAAACATTTTAGAAGGATCAGAGAAATTGAAAGTGAAGAGCCATATTAGTTATAGATGATAATGCTAGAATCTACAAAAATGATTAACTTGACCACATTTCTTCTTCTATTCTTTCTAAGTCAATTTTCTTTAATTTCTTAAATGAAATGTGAATGGCTCTTCCAAATACAGGCGTTTCTACTTCATTTCCCATATTTTTTTCACCTCTAAAGGTTTGATTTTTGATTTCTTGATGCATCCTCTCAATTCTGAAGAAAACTTTTTTAGATCCATGGCAGGTTTAAGGACAATTTCTCTATTTTTTCTTTCTTTTTCCATTAGTTTTTAACCCACACTTTTTGGTTTTATCTTCTCAGCAAACTTTTGACTACCTGCTTTGCCTAGTTCTTCTGCAGTTGGAACATATATGATATCGCCTTCTGTGCTGATAATCATTTCCCCTAGTTGGAAAGTCGCCATGTTAGACATGTGAAATATGGGAATAATCCACATGTTTATTTTACTATCAAAAGTCGGCTCCCAATGACCGACTAAGTTACCTATATACTCTATCAAATACCTATCAGCAATCTCATATGCTTTTTCTTTATCAATCATCTACCTTCACTAAGAGATTAAACTAGAAATTAAACACGAACTATTTTGCCAGCCAAGCTATTCTCTATGAGTTTTTCCAACCTTGCTGGTGTGGGAACATAAACCATTTCTCCGTTTTCGTCAAAACAAATTTCTCCTACAACAGTTTCACCTTGTTCAGAGTAGTGAACTATTGAAACTGTCCAAACTCTGTCTTTGGCATTAAAGAAAACCATGCCCGGACCTAGTCTGTTGCCCAAATATGCAATGATATAATCTTTTGCTTTTTCATACGCTTCTTCTTTTTTAATCATTTTTATCACCTTTGATAATTAAAGCCCATTCATTGGAATTCATCCAAGATTCCAAAAATAAATCAAGGCCGATCACCTTGTTTTCACCACCAAATTCTATATCAGGGTCATTAAATATTACACTTTCTTCTGTTATATCTTTTATTATTATAAAATGCCCATGTTTTATTTCTGCCATTTTATAAAAGGTCTTAACATCTACAATTACTATTGGATAGGAATTTTTTGAAATGAAACTCTTTAGATCTTCTAATTTTAGAAGCTTGCCAAACTCAAAATCTACATTTATAATTTCACATACTTTAGCAAGTTTTGGGATTGACATACCCTCATCTGGATGGAATTTTATTATTTTTGCCAGTTCCTCTTCTGTGAACTTTCTTCCAAAGGACTCTAAGACCATCCTCAGACAAGCTAGAGAGCAAGTGAACGGAGTCTGTTGCTTGTAGTAAGGCAATGCCTTCATTTTTTATTTCTTCAGAATAAGACCTATAAGTAGATTTGGAACTCACTTCGGTGGTGAAAATGAATCAAGAAGGGTTCACTGGTTTTGCTTGAAGAATTAGATGCGCTATTTCTTTCTCGACTTGCATTTTCCCTTATTGAATTTTGATTTTCTTGGAAGAGCTGATCCTTTTCTCTTGATTATTGGAACCCATTTTACTCTGAAGATTGCCACCAAGAGAGCAACTACTGCTAAAACTATAATTCCTTGGTATGTTATATTACTCGTTATTTCCCCTACAACAAAACCAGCATAGCCAGTTATCTGCTCTCCTATCGGAACAATTTTTGGTGTTATAAAGACTTCTTTTTCTTCTGATAATTGTTTTGTTTCATTCAGAATAGCAAAAGAAACTAAACTCGTTATCAATTAATAGGTCAAAAGGTATGGAGGCTTTCCTTTCTTAGCCACACTGAGACTGGATTCTTCCTTGGTACTTATAATCTTGTATACTCAGTTATTTTATTGATAAAAATTACCATTTGATCAGGGTCATTTAATAGAGACTATCTGAAAGGAATAAGATTTTAAGTTTCTTAGTAAAAAGCTTTGGGAGATAATAATTGAAAGTTGTAAAAGGCGCCATCTAAGATAAATACCACCGAAAAGCTTTTTATATCTATTCCCTAATAATAATTATAAAGTCCCCAGCGTGAACTATGGCTTATTGCTATGGTCATGCTGGGTTTATATTTATCAGATTTTATAATTCACATTATATGTTAAAAAAGGCTATTGCTTTAATTGACGGAAACAATTTATACCATAACTTGAAAGAACTGGATATAAAACCTTCAGATTTAGATTTTTTTAAATTTTCTGATTTTATATGCTCAAATTTAGGTGTCGGAAGAGATCATATAATTTATTATAATTCTATCCCAAAAATGTCGGATCCCGCTTACTTTGATCATAAAAAATTTTTGGATAATCTCGGAAAACAAGGTATTGAAGTAAAGACAAGAAAATTGCAATACAAATCAACTAAAGAAATTCGGAACAATGTTTTAGAATTAATAGACAAGATGAACTTATGCAAAAATTGTAATCCCATTGTTTTAACTAATTTATTCAATTGGATAGGGAATGTTATAAAAAAAGAAAAAGGAATCGATGTTATGATGGCAGTTGACATAATTAGAAGTATAATTGAAAAAAAGCACGATTATATTGTTGTTGTTTCGGGTGATGTGGATTTAATTAGTGCAATGAAATTTGCTGAAAGTAAAGGTGGCAAAATACTAAGTGCATTTATTAGTTCTGGATATTCTGATGAGATCAAATCAAATTTTAAACATTTCACAGCAAGTAGAACAGACTTAATTAAAAATTGTTTAAAAGAAGAGTTAATATAGTAATAACATCTTTCTTTAAATATTTTAATACAACTTGCAAAAATAGTTAAATAAGATAATTTCATATCTTGACTATTTGGAAGGAATAGCTTTTTAACTTTTTTGATAAAAGCTATACAAAGAGCATTATTTTTTGGGCTTTCTGTAATATCTGAATCTGAAAATGGTCAAAATTATTGCTACTACGACTAATGTCAATATTACAAGGTAAGCAGGATTTTGAGTTACCACTGCAAACATACCTGTTATTGCTGCTAATGGCGAAGGAGGAGCTATCAATTCGATTGTATCATAAGATATTGTTGACTCACCTGCTTTCTCAGGATAAGACCTATAAGTAGATTTAGAATTACTTTAGTGGTAAAAACAGTATAAATTAATTGGTAGGATTTAAAGAGAGAAAGAAACTAATCGAATTTACTTCTTCCTCTTTCTCTTCTTTCTCCCAAACAAACAAAACAAGGCCATACCCTTTTTCTTTAATGGCTTAACCCATTTTACCCTGAATATTGCCAATATTGCAGCTATTATAGCTAAGGATATAAGGAGAAGGTACTGAGGAGTTTTTACTATTAAACCGACATAACCAGTTATTTGTTTTTCTATCGGAACAATTTTTGGTGTTATAAAGATTTCTTTTTCTTCTGATAATTGTTTTGTTCCATTCAGAATAGCAAAAGAAACTAAACTCGTTAACTTGTTGGCTCATTTGATAAAGATATTTAGAAAAGAATAGGCTTTTAAGAAAGTTAAAAATTAGGAAGATTTATAAGAATTGGAAAGAGTTAAACGAAATAATAAATAACAAGTTGTGGGAAATTATTTGGGAGAGTAGTTAATTTTAATAAACTTAAATATTCTTATAATACAACTACATAGAGTGAGGATATGACATTAACAGTTTGTATACAAGGTTTAGATGGAATGGTTTTGGCTTCTGATAGTAGAGCAACATATGGAGACCCAAGAGGTATAACAGCACAAAATGATACTGTAAAGAAAGTTTACATCTTGAGTAAACATGTTGGTATGACTATAGCAGGAGCAAATGAAATTGGCGAAAAATTAAAAGATGAAATATCAAAAGAAGTAACGGAAAAAAATATTGATGGAGCTACAAATGTTTTAGAGGTTGTTAGAAGGATTGTCAAAGAAAGGTATGATGACTGGTTTAAAGGGTTTCTTATTCAGCCACTTCAGATAGGTATTTCAGAAAAACCACAACGCCCAAATTTAATAATATTAATTGGCGGATATGATATTAATGAAAAAGGAGAAATTGGAGTCCAACGAATTTATAGTTTAAATAGTCCCACTAATTTTGCACCACATCTCCACAATACTAAATTTGCATTGTCGGGTGTTCCACAATACGCAACATATTTACTTAATAGACTTTATTCTCCAAATATGAAAATTAATAATCTAGTTAAGTTGGCTGCATATGTTATTAGTGAAACTGCAACACAGGATGGAAAAGTTGGTGGTCCCATTCAGATTGTTACAATTACACCTGAAGGATGCAAAGAATTAAGTACAGAAGAAGTAAATAAAATTATAGAGAAGAATACCGAATATGCAAGATATCTTAAAAATTTATTTCTTAAAGAAGGTGAGTAAATGAGTAAAAAACAGATAAAAGTTAAAGTTATAAATCCTCCTATACCTATGAGAGACAAAGAAATAGAACTATATGTCAATTATTATAATTATTTTGAAGCATCTAATTCTTACAACAATATGATTATCTAATCTCAAAAAATTTGAGACTAACTTCTTTCGGATATAAAGAGAAGCAAATTATTGGTTTAAATTTCCTAAGAAAAATATGAATTTCTATTATTTGATCAAGATAATAACTAATACTAATTTATAAAGAACGGATTCATAAATTTACTATGAAAGTTATGCCAAGTAAATTGTACCAACTTACATTATTATCTTCTATGGTCTTTTTATTGATAATTATATCAAATGTATCAGCGCATGGTATTGACTCCATCAAAAGATGTATGAGCATTAATGAGATATCTTGCAAAAAATGTGTCTTTGTTGAAGTCGATATAATAACTGGAAATGAAATTATTACTGGTAAACGGTCACCTGATAAATTTGTTGGAGATTACTTCACATATAACATAACTCTTATTAATATGAATGAGACTATAAATTCTACAACTTTCACTGTTAACATATCTAACCCAATAAGAGAGTCTATCAAATACAGGTCTTTTAGCCCAATAACTTTAGAAATTAACGATTCTCATATTCTTTACCCAATTTATAGGAATAATCCAAAGGAGTATGATGTAATTTTCTTTGATATAGAAGGATCCTATAAGATTGAACTCTCAGCTGATACTTATATCGAATATTTTCGATTTTACAAAGATACGTGCGTGTATACGATAAGCCCAGGTTCTTTTAAATTTTATTTTGATGTAATGCCAAAATGGGAAAGAGACTGGAAAGAAGAAATGAGAAGTCAGCAAATAGCTAATCAAAAAATAATGAATGAAACGTATAATGTAATTAAAGAGATGCGTAATATTTCTCAAGAGATGGAAAGGTCAAGTAATAAAATGGAAAGCTTAACTCATGTAATAATTTTCCTTACAGCAATAAATTTTGGCTTTGTATATTATTCGTCTATTGAAAAAAAGAAATTAAAATCTTTACTTATAATTATTGTAGTTCTCATTTTTGCATATTTATTATATTGGTCAATTATTTAGTTAATCTTTTTCTTTTGATAATGGTTTTCCTTTAAGGAAACGTTTTTCTATTTCAACACAAATTACCAAAATACCAAAATTCATTAAGTGGTTTTTGGGGTGGGTTTGGGAGCTCTGATAACTTATTTAGTTTTAAAATACATAGCACCTTTATTTTAAAATTCATCAAGGCATCATTCAGAAAAGTGCTCAATAAAGTCTTTCAATAAATTCATCGATTTCTTTTTCCATAGTCTCTTTTGTTATTATTTTGTATATAGCACTATCAATCTCATTTACTAATTTAACTTCTGCTCTTACTCTAAGGGCGTGATTCACGGTACCGCTTGCTAATAGAATCACCAAGAACAAACCAGTAACAACCAAACTGATAACTATATCTGAAATTCTTATGCTTACGGCTACTGTCAAAATCATTACAAGTATTGCTAGAATCAGTGCTATGGTGTTATTGATACTAATCTCAATCGAGGACTTTTTATTTTTTAGCAGTTCAAGCTGGGATTTGGAATTCATACTTTTATTAAGAAAGATTAAACTTAAGAGCGTTCAATTTTTCCGTTCTATATACCCCCGCACTGTATTTTCTTAAATATCTTGTGAAAACCTATTTTAAGCAGTAAATTCAAGGTTCAAAATACCAGAGAATTTGAGACTTCTTGTTGTGTGATCCTGATGTTTCGGTAGAGCAGATGGCAATCTTTAATAAATTGAGAAAAGAAGGAATTGAAGAAAACAATGGTTATATTTAAAATTTCCTCATCGATATCTTCATGTCTTTACCTTCTTGTTTTTGCCTTGAAGTATCTGATCCTGAAGATCGTCACTATAACCGCTATCACAAACAATGCTAGCAAACCAAGGTACACAGGATTTTGAGCTATAGCCACAAACATACCAGTTATGCCAGTTGGAACTGCTGGTACTACTTCCTCAGGCATTATCTCGACACAAACATCATCTACACATTCCTGACCAACAGGACAACCACAATCCTCTGGACAGCTAGAACAAGTTTCCCCTGACTCACAATAACCATTGTCACACACTGCTTTAGCAGGGATTTCTATCGTTCTGTTTATGATCTTTTCTTTCTCTATTGTTACATTTTGAGTTACGTTTTGATAGACAACACCACCAGGCAAATAAGTTGTTGCACCAGGAACGTAAACGACTTCCCCTGATGGAGAGCCGAATATTCCGAACAAACTGAGATGATTGGTTACACCTTCCACATAGTTTTCTTCTTTGTTAACAAAAGAATCTACCAGTTCCCAGTCCCAGTTATCAGGATTTTCGTCTGTATCGTTGTAATAATAAATCCTTAAAGAATCCTCGTTGACATAGCTTGGCAATTCACTTTCATTGTAGTAAACTCTAAAGCTTGCTTCTTTCAGGCTTTGTGTGTCGTTTAATTCTATGCTGAATGTTTTAACTGGAATTAATCCAGCTGGTGGCGATTCCTCTTCTATCGCAAACTCGTAGAATATTACGTCAACTTCTAAGCTTTTGTCGTCATTAGTTGTTATCCAGATTAAAGTGTTGACTTCAGAAGCGTCGAATAAAGTTGGAATTCCTGCTGTTGTAGTAGCAATAACTGGGTCTTTAACCTTAGGAATCCTCTGTTCTTTGAACAAGTCTACTTTGAAGCTGTAGCTTGAAGGAATCAAAGCAGGGTGAGATGTTACATATAAAGTTAAGTTGTTGGTTGATTTTGGCAAGACTATGTAGCTTGTCTTTCCTTCTATCCAGCAAAGTCCTTTTTTATCAAATTTATCAAAGATAACGCATTTTTTAATTTTTATGTCTGTTAGGTTAAAACAGTAGAAAATTCCATCAGTTTTCTCTTTGCAAATCATTCCAGAAATGCTTGAAGCATAGCCTGGGTATAAGCTTGTTGAGTTTAGAATTGCTCTGGCGTTGAAATCACCGAACCAAACAGGGTACTTGCCTGTGTCTTCTGTTATGTTGAGTCTAACCAGTAAAGAACCCATGAATTGCATAGGATTTTTGAAAGTAACGATTATAGTATCAGTCGAACCAGCTACTAAGCTTTCAGATACATTCTTTTCAACTTTAATATTTTCATACCAAAGCGTAGCACTAGCTAAGTTTGGAATTAAAAGCAAACTAATCAATGCAAATAATATTAGTTTTTTCATGCTGGACTCACCTCAAATCTTGTGTAACCATCTAAATTGATACTATAAGTTATGCTGGCTAAACCTGCACCACCTTTAATTTCCCACAAAAATCCATAATTTGGATCCAATGATAATGGAGATGTTCCAGAACAGGTTGCTGTATAAGAATTATAAGAAGTTGAAGTGATGTTTACCATAACTTCACAAATAGCTGGTTGTATGATATTTGTTGTTGAGGGATCCCAAATATAAACTCTAAGTATAAGAGGTCTAGGAATTGTCGCATCGCTTATTTTAGCATTTACATAAAAATCAAATTTTGGTCTATAGAAACTATCAACATTTAAACTACTTGAGCCAAAACTTTGTAATAAACCATCAATAAAAGAAACTTCACCTGAAGTAGAAGGTGGTTGATTAATTAAAAGTTTTTTATAATAAAGAGTACCAGTGATATTCTCGTTAGAAGCATAAAAAGTAGGACCTTTGACTTCGGCTTGACCTTCAACCTTTCCATAATAATCCAAAACTCTAGCAGAAGCTATACTTACCATTAACAAAAATACTATTCCAAATACTACTAAGCTTCTCTTCATTCTTCAACCTTTTTCCCTTTTTTTCCAATCTTTGGTTTTAAATAAAACAAAAAAGTTGGGAAGGTTAACTTCCCTCAAAGTCTCGCTTGATTTACTGTATTTGTTTTTAAGCTGGTACTACTGTTGTTGTTATCGTGTATGTGTATGGAACTAACTTAAGTGCAAAGTCGTTGACGATGACAAAATTCACTCCTCCTCCATTTGCTGGAAGGTTTATTTTGCCATCACTAGTTTTTGTGTAGCTGATTAAGTCAGTTTCGAACAGGTATTTACTTGCACAGCTGCCTATATCCCAACTTATGGTATTGCCAGTTAAACAGGTAGTTGGCACTAACCATAGTTTTGCTCCGTGGCAATGTGCGTAGTTGTCTCCTGTTTTACCCTCTGTTATGTTTACGGTTGTTCCACAGTAATTGTATTCACCTACATTCGCATCGGTACTGTAAGGTAAGCTTTCGATACTTGTAGTGATTGGAATTGCTGCTGCTGGACTGCTGAATCTATTTGAATTGTCCTTGTAGTAGATTAGAGTATATTCAGTTGGAATTATTCCTTTGTAATCTACATAGCTCCAGTTAAATGTACCTCCTGTTAAAGTGTACCAAATTGTTGCTTTCTTATCCCCGGTTATTACCCAAGGAGAAGTTCCATAGACTACAGTCTTTGTCGTCAATTCTAAAACTCCATGGTAAGTTGTTGTAATTCCATTTACTCTTCCAGGAGGTCCTGAATCTTCAGGTTGTTGATTAGTATCCAATTTAACTGTTGCTGGAACTTCTGCAAAGTTCTTTAAGTTATGTGGACCTTCAACATCCGAGCTACCTGCTACTATTGAAGATGAACCTATTGTGTAAATAATCGGTTCATTCCAATTCTTACCATCAACTTTTACTGATTGATGAACTACTGCTGTTCCTTCAAGCATTCCATAGTAACTTAGCAATCCTGCACTCGCCAATCCTGCCATTGCTAGTAATGCTATTGCAATCACTGATATCTGCTTACCAAAGATTGTTACTTTTTTATTCAATTTCATGTCTTCACCTTTCTAAACTAAGTCTGTTTTATAATCCAAATTTCCTCGGGCAGGTGTTAACAGAAAACCTTTGGATATCATCGCTCCAGATGCTCCTTCTTTTCCAGAGACCATCAAACAAAATTCTATAGAAACAACCCTCACACTCTGGACATCCATGCAATTATTAAGACTGAGAAAAGATTTAAGTCTGATTTAGTAAAGAATAAAAAGGTTATGAAACAATTTTATAAAACTTAATATATGTGTCGAGCCAAGATTGAGCCATTAAGTTAACTCAGTCTATAGTTCTTACATTCCTGTTTACGCTGCAAATCTTTTTCAGATCACTGGCAGTGAAGAAAGTCCTCAACAAATGGCTATAAACCTGGGCAATCAAGTTTGGATATTTCAGGTTCAACCCCCATATCTTCCTTCTCTGCTTGATTCCATACTTAGAAGATTTGACAACTTCCACGATATCCCATTCTTTCAACTTTTCCAAATGATGAATTATCACTGAATGTCTTTTCCCCAGCTTGCGAGAAATCTCTTCAACAGACAAAGCATGATTCAGCTCTGGGCTCTTAACCATCAGATGAAGTATGCCTGCCCTGACAGGATTGTAGCAGATATAGCTTAGCTTTGGTCTTAAAATATTAATTAGTCTGTCTTCCGCTTCCTCATCCACCTCTTGCGTATTTAAAACAAATCGACGCATACCAAAATTAATTCATACTAAGAGATGAATACTTGAATTCTACTTTCTATAAAATAGAAAAACTATTAACTACTAAAAGAGCATTAACATCTAAGAGATGGGATTTGAACCTGTTGAAAAGTTATTATATGCGTTCATCAGTTTCATAATTTGGAATTTCTATGTCAAAATTTAGATTTTTATAAAATCCGAGTTTCTTGTCATGCTGAAGTGATTTTATCATTCCTTCAAGAGTTCTAGGACCATGACCAGTAAGTTTTCCTAAATCTTCAAAAGACGCTTTTCCACCCCTTTTTCTAATCACATCTGCTAAATATGTGTGAGAACCTCCATGCGCAGGTACAGGAACAAAAAAGTATTTTCCCCCAACAGCAACCCAGTTAACCAACCCGTGCTTGTTTAATTTTTCCAAATAGGAGCCAGTTTCGACAAAAGAAAGTTTAAGTTTATCAGCAATATCAATTTGCGAAAACCACCCTTGATTGTCTCTTAGAAACAAATATAATTCTAATGTCTTATCAACTGCTTCCATAAATAGACTATAAAAGCAAAAAGATTTATCCTTTATTCTATGCGGGAGGTGAGATTTGAACCCACTGAAAGAACTATAAGTAACATTTATTAATAGTTTATAAATGGTAATAATACTCATGAGAAGGAAAAAAGATATAGTAGAAAAATACATAAGACTTAATGGCCACAAGGTCAGAGCCAGAGTTCCTATTAAAACAATTTCTTTAGAGGAAGGTATAAGAAGAGCAAGAGAAATATTCAAAAAATATCGTTAAATCTTTCTAAATTCTTCATAATCAATTACTTTGGTATAGAATACTTTGAATCTTTCTTTTAATGGTTTATCCCCAGTTAACACAATTAGATTATTATCCTTGGCAACCATAATATGGATTATATTAACTATCATCCCTCTTCTTGTTGGTCTTTCTGCTGCCAATCTTGCTATTTGCTCAAAATCAACTTTTTCGATAAACAATTCATTTACCCTTAAAATTTTAATAAAAGATTCATTCCAAATAGCACCGCATTCTTTGAATGATAAACCTACAGAATGTAAATGTCTGAAGATTTCAACCTTCGTTAAATTTGATGCAAAGTAATTATGCCTTTCTCTTACGTTGTACAAATATCTGAATATTTTTGTTGGAGGTTTGTTCTTTGCTAAGTTATCGAAGTAAGGTAAGATAATGTTAGTATCTAGATACAAATCCATAAAATAGAATTGTTTGTTTTCAATAAAAAGATTGAAGCCTTAAATTCTTATAATTCTTTTTGTTCTTCCGTATCTTCCTCCACTACTAACTTCTGTTTCTATCAATCCTCTAATACCAAGCTCATTTATAATTCCGCTTATCCTTCTAGATAATTCTTGCGGTGCAGGTCTTGAATATGACTGCATATATCTTCTTCTATATTCTCTGAGATCATCAAAGGTATATTCATTATTGCGCCAGAATTGAGCCAAATAAAATCATCTTTTTAACTTCTTTCATAAAATTTATTACATTAACTAAATCAAGCTATACAGACCAAATTAAAACAAAAACTATTAACAATGAAAATTTAAAATAGTTCTATAAGATGATAGAATGGCTAGATTGATTGTAGCGATTGACACTTCTCATAATAAAAAATATTCTTGTGTTGTTTCTGGATTTTTAAGTGATGCAGAGAAGTTACACAATGAAATTGATAAAATATTATTAAAATACAACCAAAAAGGACCTTTTCACTGGAGAAAAATTCCAGATAAAATTAGAAGAAGTGCCAAAAATGAAATTTACAAAGCTATTAATTCTAGTAATTTGCATTTTACTGTTTTTGAGCACAAGAAGCCATTTCCAGCTGATAGAATTGAATATTATTTGACTTTTGTTCCGAACTCAATTGCAAATATAATTGAAAGATGGCTTAGAAACAAGTTTGGAACCGTTTTGATCAAGGTGGATAAAGATTATGAGGTTAAAGGAGTCGAGAAAGGTAGTGAAAAGTTTATTAGAACTCTATTGTTTCAGGCAGGGTTTAGGCTTGTTGGAACAAATATTCATATCAGAAAAAATCGAGACTTTACAGCAACCATAGGATTTCCCAATGGTAATGTTTTGGATTTTATTGCTAGCGTGTCTGATAGAAGTCTGTCAAAAGAAATACAATTAGCTGATTTGGTCTTGGGCTATTATCTTTATGATAAAACAGGAATAGAAAAGAAGGTAAGATTTGTAAAAATATAAGAAATGAATAAAGGAACTCTCTCTTGCGAGAGAGAGCGAGCTTTCAAACCCAACCTTAGGTTACGTCCTCAAAGGACGGTTCCACAGGCGGTACAGCTCTAATAGATAAACAATTTTTACTAATATATAAAGCTTGCTGATGGTGTTGCTGTTGATGAGATTAAATTTTTATGTTGAGCCAAGATTGAGCCAAAAAAATTGAGATTTCAAATAAGCTGAAATGCTAAAATCATTTAACAGATTTCAAATACTCCTTTATCGCCTTTCTTGTTGTCACCCAGTTTCTTCCCAGTTTTATGGCTTCAAATCTCCCCCTTCTAGCCAAAAGGTTCAAATACTCTTGATCCGGAACAAATCTCGAACTACGTCCGAAACCAAGGACAGTAGAATTAATGAATACCACTAGTCTTTGACTAGTGGATATTTATATTTTTCAAATCATTTTCTATAAATATTATCATGATGATCAAAATCTTCTAAAATAACGGTCTTATTCTTTTCATTTATTGAATAAACAAGAACATAACTGCCAAAATGAACTCTTCTAAAACCTTTCATGATATTACTAAGTGGTTTAAATCTATGAGGATCTTTGGTTATTTCTTTAAGTTTCTTAGTAATTGTCTCAAGTTGTTTTGGGTTTTTCTTAGATAATTTCTTGAATATCGCATCTATCTTAGGACTATTGACTATTGAGTACATTTATTTCAATCCATATCTTTTTCTAAAATCTTCAACAGAACCAATTTTTATGTGTTTTCCCTTATGGATTTTCATTAGTTTTTTGATATATTCAGGTCTGACTTCAGGTTCTATTCTCACGAATCTCTTGAATTCTTTTGCCATAACATTGATAGCTTGAGATTTGTCTTTCAATCCGTATTCAGCTTTGAGATGATTCAAAACTTTGTTAGCTTCTTCGTCTATTTCTACTATAGCTTTTACCATATTAACACCATATTAATATGGATTATTTGTTATATTTAAAGGTTGCGATTATCCGATATTATTTGCTCTAAGGAGGCTAATATTATTAATTGAGTCAGAATTAAGCCAAGATTTAAACTTTTATGCTATCGCAGGTCTCAACATTAGCAGAAGAATCATACACCCATCCAGACTTAGTAACATCGCCAACACAGAAGGTGAATGTTGTTCCTGCTGGCGGTCTTCTCACCCTATCCGATTGTAGCGTTACCTGCCCATTGCTGTTGGTTACCCCAGAATCACTATCGCTAGTTGCTCCACTCCATTTTCCATATACAGTTGCTCCTTCCACGGGAATATTATTTGAATCAACTATAGTTACAGTTGCTTTTGCATATGTGTATATAGGATTCTTAACTAATGCCATATCAATCTTCGCCACATGCATTTTAGGCGCTACGCCTGGTTCTTTTACTTCAATTACTGTTGTTTTAGAATTATCCGCTGTATCTGTTTCTCCTTCCACAGCACTTGCTTCAGCTTTAATGATGTGACTACCAATTGAAGAAGTGCTTGTATCCCAGTTAAATGTTAAAACTTGAGACGCTCCTGCTGCCAGGCTAAGAGATGATGAACCAATTGTAATGCCATCAGTAGTATCAGTTAAGCTTACTGCAAACGTCTCATTGAATGTCCCTTCATTGGCAACTGTTACTTGAACAGAAGCTATCTCTCCTTTTATAACAGAAGATGGCGCTTGTATGTTTGTAACTGCAACATCATGTACAGGCGTTGGAGGTAAGACAAAATTAACTGCAGCTAATGCATCAACCCTTCCCCAACCATAATATCTGTCCCAGCCTGCTGCTCCTAAATCTTTTGCAGTTTTATACAAAGCGTCTTTTATCTGACTATCAGTTAAAGCTGAATTCACCTGCTTCAATAAAGCTATAGTTGCTGAAATATGTGGAGTTGCCATGCTTGTTCCAGACCAAGATGCATATCCACCTATAACTGAGGAATAAATGCTAACACCAGGAGCCATTATATCCAAAGCATAACCAGTCCCTGACCAAGAAGCTCTTGCATCGTTTTTATCAACAGCCCCAACTGCTATTGCCTTCGAAGCACAACCTGGACTTGTTACTTTTCCTGCTGTGTTACCAGCTGCTGCAGCTACTGTTACTCCATTTGTTACAGCCCAATTGACTTTTGATGCAAGATAATCGCTATCACAGTTTGCTAGACTCGTTCCTCCGCCACCCAAGCTAATGCTCATTATCTTTGCAATATTATTGTTAACAACATATTCTATCGCAGCTGCTATGTCGCTAGCATAACATGAACCTTGTGCATTACAAACTTTTGCCATCCAGACTTTTGCATCAGGTGCAACACCTTTTGCATTTGAATCAACACCATTTGCAGTTATTATTCCTGATACATGAGTTCCATGTCCGTGGTCATCTTCATATGTGACATAACCAAACCCCTTCCCACCTGCTATGCTATCAGCTAGTTCTGGGTGATCTGTGTCAATGCCAGTATCTAAAACTGCAACAGTAACTCCAGAGCCAGTATATCCTAAAGCCCAAAGATCATCTGCGTTTATCTGTTGGTCTGCTTGCAAATCCATTATGGTAAATATCTGATCCTCTTCTATACCCATGAAATTCCTCAAAATTGGAATTACTGCTCTAGAACATTCTATCGCAGTTGCATCATTTAATTCATGAAGTATAGTGCAGCCATGCATCATTGGGAGGATTCTGTTCGTTGAATGGGCTACAAACCTTGCCCTATCTTGAGATGGAAATGCAACTACAATTTGAGCTAGAAAAATCATCGTTAAAACTAGGACAAGCAATTTTTTCATAATTATTATTTAATCGCACAGCTTAAAAGTTTGTTATAATAGTAGAATTAACCTCTTGCGCTCTTGTTGATGCTACACATCTGCAAAAGAAATTTACAAATTCTTCTTAATTATCTTTGCCAGTCTTCTTATCCCTTCTTCTATTTTTTTATCGTCAGTGTTACTGAAATTCAACCTCATAGTATTGTACTTCTTGTTCTTGACAAAGAATGCAGCACCTTGCACAAATGCAACTTTCTCCTTCAAAGCTTGTCCCTGAATCTTTTTAATGCTGATGTCTTCAGGCAGTGTGACCCAGAGAAATAGCCCGCCCTCCGGTCTCGTCCATCTTATATTCTTCGGAAAGTGTTTTTGCAAAGCTCTCAGCATTATATCCCTCTTCCTCTTGTACATCCTCCTTATCTTGGGTATCTGCTTGTTTATCAAACCAGATCTCAGATACTCATCGGCAATATACTGCGACAAAGTGTTCGTACAGGAATCTGTTCCTTGCTTAGCTATTACAAGCTTTCTCAATATCTTCTTGTCCGCTACTGCCCAACCAAGCCTCAGGCCTGGTGCAAGAATCTTCGAGAATGTTCGAACATGAATTACAATCCCTTTTATGTCAAGGCTTTTCAAAGAAGGCAAAGCTTTTCCAGAATATCTCAGCTCAGAATAGGCGTCATCCTCGACTATCGGTATCTTGTATTTTTCAGCCAATCTCAGCAGATGTTTTCTTCTCTCCAGAGATAGTGTAACGCCGCAAGGGTTTTGGAATGTCGGAACAGTATAAATGAACTTAGGCAGCTTCCTGCATCTTTCCAGAGCTTTCTCAAGAACAGAAGTTACCATGCCATCATCGTCCATCGGTATTGGTATGTATCGAGCCTGATAGGAGTTGAAAGAAACTATGGCACCAAGAAAAGTCGGATTTTCCACGACAATGTAATCTCCCGGATTGATGAATATCTTCGCGATGAGATCAATTACCTGCTCAGCACCCGAAGCGATTAGAATTCCGTCTTTATCGCATTTAATCCCAAACTTTTTCATTCTTCTTGCTAAAGCTTCTCTCAGGCTTTCCAATCCTTCTGTCGTGCCGTATTGAAGAGCTTGCTTGCCATGTCTTTCTAGAACTTTTGCTACCATTCTTTTGATCGCATTCACAGGAAAGGAATCTGGGCTTGGCATCCCGCCTGCAAATGATATGATATCAGGATGCTGCGTGACTTTTAACAGCTCACGAATCTCGGAAGCTCTCATCCTCCTGACTCTATCAGCATACCTCATAAAATTTATTTCTTTTAAATTGAAATAACCTTTTGATTAATGAAATCTGAATATAAGTTTAGAGTAGATGAAAGAGAAAATTGATGTCATAGTACTAACAAAAGACAGCGAAGAAATTCTTAAAAAATGTATCAATTCAATTTATGAAAATATTCCAGTTAACAATCTAATCGTTGTTGATGGGGTTTCAAGAGATAACACTCTTGATATAATTCAAGAGTATAGCGACGAGCACAAAAATGTTAAAATCTTCAAGGATAACGGAACAAGAGCTACTGCGAGGCAAATTGGTATAAAAAATGTTGAAACAGAATATTTTGCGTTTGTCGACAGCGATGTAATTCTTTGTAAAGATTGGTTTGAAAAGGCTTCAAGACATGTTGATGATTCTACTGGTGCGGTATGGGGAGTAAACATTGATGTTATTCCAGGATTGAAGAGTAAATTGTTTTTAAGATTGTGGGAAAGGGTGGCAAAAGAAACTTTTAAGCTTCGAGGAGGAATGCATGATACTCTCATTCTATCCGATGCGGTTAAGGACATAACAATACCTAAAGATTTGCATTTCTATGAAGATGCGTACATAACTAAATGGATTACAAAAAAAGGTTATAGGCTTGCTATTCCCGATGATTTATACTGCTTGCATTATAGACCTCAAAGTGATTGGACACTTAAAGAAAGTATTAAATTTGCTTCTGCGGATATAAGGTATGGATTATTTCATTTTCATGCATTAAAGTACTCTCTCCTTTATCCGTTCTTTACCTTTTATTGGTTTTTACAAATGGTGGAAAAAAGTCTTGGAGGTAAGTATGAGTTTGAGTCGTGTTAAATTTTAATAATCCAATTTAATTCTCTTTTCTTCTGTCTCAAGAAACAAATGCGATCTTTAATACCCACATCAGAGCAATCCCAACCAAAAGCAAACTGAATTGCAGCAGTGATTCACCAGGTTTTGCCCTCCTGTGCAGCTCAGGAATCAAATCAGTGCTTGCTATGTATATGAAACCACCAGCTGCGATAGGCAAAATAATCATTGTTATTTCCTTTACATTGATTGCGAGAAAATACGCAAGTATCGCTCCAGCCACAGCCGTTAAGGCAGAAAGAAAGTTGTAAAAGAGTGCTTTCTTGATTTTCAATCCTGCGTAGAGCAAAACACCGAAATCACCTATCTCCTGCGGGATCTCATGAGCAATTATCGCTAATGTTGTCACAACTCCTGTTGGAACGCTCAAAAGGAAGCTCGCCGCAATAATCATCCCATCAAGAAAGTTGTGCATGCCATCACCGATCAAGTTTAGCTGGGCGAATTCATGGACCTCGCATTTTCCTATGTGGCAGTGCCGCCAGTGCAGAAATTTCTCAAGGACGAAAAATATCAAAATCCCGAATAGAACAAATATAAGAGAGCCTTCACCGAATCCAAAAGATTCTGGTATCAGATGCAAGAAAGCTCCCCCCAATAATGCACCTGATGCAAAGGCAACAAGCAGTACCAAAATTTTGTTTAGAAGTTTTTTGTTGAGTGCTAGAAAAAGAGCACCGCTGAAAGAAAGAAGGCTTACTATCGAAACCGAGAGCAATATCCATTCTAGCATAATTGATTTAAATCAATCGAAATTTAAATACTGCAAGTTTTATTATCCTCTAATGCTTTGACATAGGAACCTTGCAGGTGAGTTTTCCAAATATTTATATAGTGATTCAGTTAATTAATTAATTGTGCTTTGAAAAAATAAGCACGAAACGGTTTGATGTAAACCAGGCTAACGTTCCGAGATGTCTTCAATTGGAAGAAGGAAGAGGATAAGTTGCTAAAAACATTGGAATGGCTCTCTGTGGTTCAGGGAGTGACTGGCAGGGGATGAATTGCCGATTGGATTAAAGACTCCGCAAGTTGACTTAGTAATAAACTGTTAAGTTTACAGAACCTAAAGAAATTGGAGGTGTGATAGATGGGTTATGCAGTCAAATCTGCTGTCAAGGGAATGGTAAAAGGAATGAGAATCGGAGGAGATTTCTGGAAAGAGCTTGACAACAGAATAAGTTGGAAAGTCAAAAGAGCGATAGAGAGAGCGAAAGCAAACGGGCGAAAAACGGTCCGTGCCTGCGATTTGTAAGATTTACAAAATTGGGGGAAAAACTGTATTTTTTCTATATTTATCTTTATTAGCATTAGTGCCGAATTTATTTAAATGAAAGTTATTGGTTTGACGGGTTCTATTGGCTCAGGAAAGGAATTAGTCAAAGACATTCTTATGAAGAGGTTCAACTGCTGGTACGTTCATCTCTCGAGCATGATCAGAGGAGAGCTGGAAAAGAAAAGGTCAGGCTTTACTAGAAGGACTATGCAGGATTTGGGGAATGAACTAAGGAAAAGATATGGGTCACACATACTTGCCAAGCTTGCGGTCGAGTACATGCAGAGGGATAAGGAAATGCTGATAGTCGACGGGATAAGGAATCCTGGTGAAATAGGATATTTGAGAAAGAAGTTTGGAAAGGATTTTGTCTTGATTGCGGCTGACGCTCCTCAGCAGTTGAGATTTGAGAGAATAATCCAGAGAGCTAGGCCCACTGACCCAAAAACCTTTGAGGAGTTTGTTGCTTTGGATGAAAGGGACCAGGGCAAAGGTGAGCCTGACTATGGACAGCAGACTGTGAAGTGTAGGGAGCAAGCTGATTTTGTGGTAGTTAACAATGGTACTCCAGGAGAAATTGAAAGCAAAGTTAATGAGATAATTCAAAAGATATAAAAATTGGTGATAACTGATTTTACTTTTTATTTAGTAAGTTGATTAGTTCTCGAAAAGATTTTAAATGATAGTCAGGGATTTGCAAACTATCATTTAGGTCTATAGGATATACTCGCCCGTATTCTGCCAGGGCTGTTACAATACCCAATTCATTAGCGGGTTTTATATCACTTCGAGGGTCATCGCCAACCATCAGTAACTCGTTTGGTGCAAGTTCATGATCTTTCATAATCAATTTAAATGGTCTTTTTGAGGCTTTCTTCCACCTACTTATGTATACAAAATCATCCGGAAAAAACTTATCAAGTTTCAGTTCAAATATTCTAATCCATCCTTGAAATGGTGGAGCATCTGATATTAGACCTAATTTATAATCCATTTCAATTAAATGCTGCAAGGCAAGTGGGACATCAGGATACACTTTTAGGTATTTTCTTTTTGCTTCTCTATAAGATGCTACGCCTGCAGCTTTGATCTTGTTGAAAATTCGGTTCTGTGGATTTATGTTCATTGCTCTTAACAGGTCATCAAAAACTCTCTGGTATTCATAACCTTTTTTTATATAAATTTCATCTATGCATTTTTTAACGTCTTCAACTGGCAATTTTAATCCTGCATCTACCATCGCGGATGCAGAGTTGTTAATGGCCGCTTCTTTATATCCTTTCCAGTCTACTATAGTTTGATCAAGATCGAAAAAAATAGCCTTTACTTTGGCTAAACTTTTAGGCATATCAACACAGATAATACTCCAACTTTAAATCTTTAATGGGTTTATAGTTCTATATGCTACTAAAAAAGAAATACACCGAATCTTATATGGAATATTTAGAGAGTAAGGGATATGTAGTACTTCGTACAAGCTACAGGATTGACATTGCCAACTTCTACAGTAGAAATGGTGTGAAGATTGATGAGAGAATAATCGTGGACCCAAATACAATGGTGCCTTGGTTTGCATACTTCTGCTATTCTAATTTGCCGCAAGAGAAAAGGCCGAGAGTTCTCAAAGCTATAGAAGAAGCATACGAAAAAACTAATGGTGTTGTTTTTAGGCACTCTTCGGTATCAGCTCCTGTGATAAGGGTGAATGTTTTAGTCAAGCAAGGAAAACCAGACGAGGAAACAATAGGAAAAGCTATTGAACATTTGGAAAAACTAGAAAAAATCATTTCGAATGATTAATCTTTTTTAAAATCTTTGAATATTTTACTTTCTTCTGTGCCAGATTGCTTCTGATATTTGGCACCTTTTTTAAGATAATATGGTTCATCTGATTTGGAAGTTAGCTGGTGTAACACTAGCTTGCAAACTCTCATCCCAGGATACAAAGCTACTGGCATCTTCCCAACATTTGTTATCTCTAAAGTGAAAATTCCTTCCCATCCTGGATTGATACCTGCAGATGTAGTATGAATTATCACACCCAATCTACCAAGGCTGGACCTTCCATCGACAACACCCATCAAATCATCTGGCATTTTTATATATTCTTTTGTTACCCCCAAGATAAACTCTCCTGGATGCAAAATGAATGGTTTGTCATCCTTAACTTTAATAACATCCGTATAGCCATCTACTGGAATTTTCGGATCTATATAAGAAATAGAAGTTGACTTAAAAACTCTAAACTCGTTACCAAGTCTTAAGTCAACCCAAGCCGGTTGAATCTGTACTTCAGGATCTTCTATCGGTTCTATCTTCAGTTTCCCTTCTTTCAAATATTGTTTTATGCTTTTGTCAGATAAAATCATTTCAACCAGTAATTATTTTTCTTTTAGATAAGATATAAATCTTGTTTATTCATATTCAATTGTTGCAGGTGGTTTACCTGAAAAATCATAGAATACCTCTGCTACTCTACACTTTTCGGCTATTTCTTCACCTATGTTTCTAATTAATGCCATTGGTAGCTCAAACACACTTGCTTTATTCGCATCAATGCTTCTAACACATCTCATTGTCACAGAATAATCTGAAAATTTATTCCCATTGGCAACATGATACAGAACTCTCGAAATATCAAAATTATTTGGCAATTCCATCCCCATCCTCGTAAGTGTGTCATAATCTAAATCATAGCATTGCAAGCATAATGGGGAACTATAGTCTCTAGATCCTTTTTTGATTGCGGTTGCTTTCTCTGAAAGAATTTTTTCACGAAACTTCTTTTCTCCGCAATATTTTCTTATCGCTATTCCAACATCTCCAGAAGGCGCAATCGCATCTTTTTTGATAACAGCAGTAAACCATTGGAACGGTATTTGCTCCCCTGTTATAGGGTCAATGTGCAACGGAACGCCATAAAGGCTTTTTGTATATTCCTCAACCCTTTGTTCAAAAATATCATTTGCTTCTCTTTCCAAATTCAGATTTACAGGGGTTATGCTCCCAACTACTCTTACAGAAAGTCCAGGACCTGGAAATGGTTGGCGCGCTACAAATTCTTCTAGGAATCTAATACCATGCTCTTCGGCTAAATATTTTGTGGCTTTTCTCACTTCGTCCTTGTATAAGCAAGCTATTGGTTCAACAATTTTCTTTACTGTTGGCATTTGCACATTACTTTGAGCTTTTATTCCGGTATCAGTTTCAACTATATCTGGGAAGATTGTGCCTTGAGTTAGAACACTGCAGCCATCTAATTCCATCTCTTCTTCGCTAATTTTCGTATACAAGTCACGAAATATTCTTCTCTTCGTCTCAGCATCTTGTACACCTCTTATTTTGCCAAAGAAAAGCTCTCTATCATCCCTCAATTTGAAATTTTTAAAATAAGATGAAAGCTTTGCAGCAACTATCTCTGATTCTTTTTTCCCTCTAATAAGTCTCATGAAGTTCGTATCAGAATGCGTCACATATAGTCTATCTCCAATAACAAAATTAAAAAGTACAGCTGTAAGCAGTGAATCAGTTCCACCAGAAACCATAACCTTGACTTTTTCATCTGGCTTTACATTAAGTCTTATGAAATCCAGAGCTTCTTCAACAAAAGCCCCTGGGTCTTCTCTCGGTCTTATCCTCGGAGCTAGGAGTCTTATTGGAGTAGCAACTTGCATAGTAAAAGTATCAAAATAAAAAGATTTATACCTGAAATTTCTCTTTTATTTATTTTTGTCTAAAAGTTTCTTAGCCTGCTCATACACATCCTCATATATTTGCATGGCAACAGAAAAGTGATTGTAGGTTCCAACATCTACTCCGATCTCTTTTGCCATATAGTGCTGCAGAGCTGTAAAAGCGAAAGCATTTCCAGGCCAAGCATTGAACAGATCGTTGGTTTTCATCACAACAAAGAAATGCAGCTTGTCTTCAATTATTTGCGGGTGAATCAAGACTAAGCACGGAGAGCTCGTAGATTTTCTCTCTAGGGTGAATTTCTCCAAGTCGCGCATAGGAATCCATGTATGCATCACAACGCTTCTCCTAGTCGGATCTTTTTTGAAAGTCTCAATAGCCTTTTTCACCTGGTCAATTCTCTTGACAACACATTTGCCTTGGGAAATCTTGTTCACATATTCTTTAAGCTCTTCCTCGCTATCTGTGACACTCGGCAGACTTGCTCTAACCAAACAGTCAGGATAGCATCTGAGTCTTGAGAAATAAGTATAATCAAAACTGTTCTCCTTCTCCTTCGGCAACCCGTTAATCAAATCGTTAGCATATTCTTCGGCAATCCTTCTTGTTATTGGGGAGTTGGAAGAGAGCCTTGGCTCTTTCATAGGCTGAGAAACTATTAAAAACATTGGGGAATCTTTGGTCATCATCCTGTATTCGGGAGCTTCGACCCATCTGTCAAACCCTTCCCTCATCATGGTTATTACAGCGCTCTCCCAAGCCTCCCCCAGGGTTTCGGCTTTGATAATTATTGGGTTATAAGGCAAATCATTCATCTCCTAGGTTTGTACAAACTGCAGGCTGGTTCGTCTCCCCTTACCACTATTCCATTTGGGTCATCTTCAAGATAAGTTTCATTCCTGCAGACCCCAAACCCGGTTTCTATCATAGAATACTCATGAATCCAAGTTTGAACCCTTGCAAGTTTTCTTTTTTTTAATTTAAAATAAAGACAGCTACCGCATTTTTCCATTTCTTTTGCCCTTTCCAGTTGTTTTAAAAGTCCTCTCATAACTCACAATTCCTCTTCCTGTTCATAAGGCAATTTATTCTTTAAAGCTATTTCAGCTTTTTGCAGCTCCCTTCCGAGATAGGCTGCGTGCTCCAATCTGGATACCAATCCTTGGTTAATAACCGTATGGCAAATCTCTTCTGCATCACTCCCTTCTATTATTTTGTTCAGCTTGCCTGTAGCTAACATCTTTCCTTTTTCAACATTCAGATAATGCTCGAGAATTATCTTTCCCTTGTCTCGGTCTAAAAGTATTATAAAAAAGCCAGCTTTGTCGAACTCAAGTCTTTTATTCTTCTCCGCAACAATCTTCATTTTTCATCACGCAGAATCTCGCTAATCATTTTCACAACAGGAAATATTCTCCAGGAAGACTCTATCGGGCCGAAAAGCAGGAAGTCTGCTCCCAGCAATGCCTGGGCTGCTACCAAGCTTGAATCACAGATCTTTTTTACTTCCTTGTCATATTTGCCCACCCAGTTTGATGCCAGGTTGTGTATGCCATTTCCTGTAGGCAAACCAAGTTCAGACTTGAGAGCAATCACAGCCTTTATAGAATTCAAAGAGCCGTCGCCTATCGAAGTTACAGCCGAATCTATCAGAGCGTTCTCTATTTTTGCGACTTTTGAAAATGGAAGCAATTTGTTTTTAATGTAATTAACTTTTCCTTGTACAGAATAGTCTACCGGATTAAAAGCGAGGAGCATCGCATTCCTTGGCTTGATTTCCTTTATCTGCTCTCTCTCTTCTTCTGTCATCCCAAAATTTATTGAATTGTATATTGCTTTATCTGCAAGTCCGATTTCCTGGCAGTGCTTGAGAGCTGATATTCTTACGTCCCACTCGCTTGAATCGATCATAAAAGGAAGATCAAAAGAAGATATGATCTCGATGGTCTTTTCGATATTGTCATCTTTTTCAAGGTAGACATCTGGAATGAATGGAATGCTGTGTTGTTCTGAAAATTTTAAAGCTTCTTCCATTCTATTTTTTGCTTCAGTAAAATCCTGTCTGTTCTTTTCCCCAGGATAGAAGATTGTTCCTATCAAAACTATTGGGTTGCCCCCGCCTATCTTTATTCCACCGATTTCACAGACCCTTTGCTCTGTCTTGAACTTGAACATTCAATCACTTATCAAATTTAAATTACCATTTAGTATAATTGGTTTAATAGCTTCAATTTCATCTGTAATAAAAGAAAGTTTTTCATCTGTTGGAATTGGGTTTAAAAGAAAAACTTTTTTGTTTAGATAGAATGCAAGCATAATTTCTGCAAAGGTATTACCACCAATATAATTTTCTATTCCATTCTTTTCTAAGTTTACAACAAGAATGGCATCACTATCTGCTATCTTATCAAAATGCTTTTTAAAATAGGATGGAGCGATTTTAAAATAAATTTTTTTATTATTTTTTAATTTTTCGACTTCAGTTCCAAACTTTTCTATTGAAGCAGGTAATAAAACTTCATGATTCATTGCAGTAAGTTGTTCCTTTATTTTATTTATTTTCTTAGCAAATTTTAAACTCCCACATATAACTATTTTCATTCAATCACAAACTGTAAACGAAACTGGGTCCAGATGTAAGCCAGCTGAGATTAAAACAGCCCTGTCTTCTGTGAATATCGTCTCTTTTTTTACTTCTTCAACCTCTTTTATCACATAATAACCTTCCTCAAATGGCTCTTCTTTTGGGAGTGAGTTTACTGCTGCAATAATCTTGTTGACATCTTCTTCTTCTATTATGTTAATAACTTTTTTAATCTGTCTTCTAAACCTCTCCACAGCTTCTCTTGGCACATTCTCAATAAATGGTATCGCCCCTTTAGAGCCTATTATCTTGTTTTTTTCATCAATCCCATTCTTGTGTATCGCAATCAGGCTCTGGCCTGCAAAATGCCCTCTGGACTCCTTGCCGCAAACAACGATAAATCTTATGTTCGCGTTTGAAATAGTGTTTATTATCACTCTTTCTATTCCCAGATTCTCTGTCTTCATCTCGCCCGAAATGGCAAACAGCTCTCTAGGAAAGCTAAGTTTGCTTGTTAGAGTAATGATTACAACATTGGATTCAGGATTCCCAACCAAATAATTGCCTGAAAGCACAGGCCATCCATTTGCTATGGAATTCATTAATTCTATTACCCCTTTAATTTTTATAAATCTAGGTTATTTAAGATAAAGAACATCACTCTTAAATAAATTGAGAAAAGAATAGGATTTTAACTTACCAATTCTTACCTTTCATTCGCTTTATCTTTCTTTGTGGTCTTTGGGGTCTCTCGAATGTTGCCATTTTTCATAACCTCTATAAAAGGTTTGGTCTTCCTAGCATAAGTAAAGTAAATACATTTGCTCCAAATGAGATTAACGATTTTGTAAGATACAAAAGGCATTAACATCTAAGAGGTGGAATTTGAACCCATATAAAAGATATTTTATTATAATTCTATAAGGTCAATATGGATAAAAATAATATTTTGAAAAAAGTATTTGAGATAACCGGAAGCCAGAACAAGTGGAGAAGAGAAGAGTGCATCAACCTGATAGCCTCCGAATCCGTGATGTCGCCTCTGGCTGAAAAATTCTTTTTATCTGATTTCGAGGGAAGGTACAACGAGCACGATACAGAACCGCATTACCAAGGAACTAAATACTCAATGCAGATAGAGCAGGTGTGCAACGAAATATTTGGAAGAAACTTTAACACAAGATTTGTCGACACAAGATCCATATCCGGCGGTATTGCAAACCTGATAATTTACACTGCTTTTACAAAACCGGGAGATAGTTTTATCTCGCTAGGTATACCAAACGGCGCTCATGTCTCCTCAACGAAATGGGGATTGGCGGGTGTTCGCGGATTAAATAACATAGACATGATTTTTGACAAAGAGAAAATGAACATCGATGCTGATGAAACAGTTAAACTAGTAAATCAAATTAACCCGAAACTTTTGATGTTTGGCGGCTCTATGTTTCTATTTCCTGAGCCGATAAAAGAGATAAAAGAGCAGATTGACCCGAAGATTAAAATAATTTTTGATGCTGCGCATGTTTTTGGTTTGATTTACAACAAAAGATTCCAACAACCTTTAGAAGAGGGGGCTGACGTGATGACTTCTTCAACACATAAAACATTCCAAGGACCGCAGGGCGGAATAATAATTGCTAGACCAGAACTGGAGGAGGAAGATTGGAAAAAAATTCAGAAGGCTGTTTTCCCAGGAACCATATCCAACCACCATATCCATCGCTTGCCTTCTCTAGCTATCACTGCTCTGGAGATGAACGAGTTTGGAAAAGATTATGCAGACCAGACGATCAAGAATGCTAAAGCTCTTGCTCGAAGCTTGTATGAAAATGGTTTCAAGGTTTTGTGCCCTGATTTAGGATTTACAGAGAGCCATCAAGTAATAGTTGATGTGAAAGAATTTGGTGGAGGCAAAATTGTAGCAGAAGAATTGGAGAAAAACAACATAATTTGTAACAAGATGTCTTTGCCAACTGATGAGCCGCAGGATGCGACTAAAAATCCTTCTGGGATTAGGTTAGGAACTCAAGAAATGACAAGATGGGGAATGAAAGAAGGAGAGATGAAAATTATAGCCGAACTTTTTAGGAAGGTTTTGATTGAGAAAAAAGAAGTAAAAGAAGATGTTATAGAATTGAAGAAACAGTTTAATAAAATTTGTTATTGCTTCGAATTGAGGTAAAAAAGATGATATCTGGTTGGATATCCTATGGTATAATTTTTTTCATAGGATTAAGTTTGTTTGGAATTTTTGGCGATACTAGAAATTATACTACTCTTTATGGTATAGTTTTGGTTTTACTCTTTGTTTGGTGGGTTCTGAGAAGGAGTGATGTAATTCCTGCATTTTGAACTCAAATCAATTTATTAGCTATCTCATAATTTCCAATCGGCATCAGACAAATGCCGTTAGCAGTTTTCTCCAAACCAGATATTAACTTTTTATAATACTCTAAAACCTTTTCTCTATTGCCAACAAGCTCAAACAAGTTTTCAGGAATTTTTATGCCAGGAACTTTTGCAAAAAATTCAGCAGTCTTTCTGTCAGAAATTATCAAAACACCGGCAATCACAGGAACTTCCAGACTAACCTCTCTAATTTTCTCGGCATCAAAACATGGCTGGGTGATAAAGAATCTTGCCCCAGCTTCGATCTTTTTCCTTGCCCTCTCCAACTCATTTTCCAGATCATCTGCATTTACATTCAGACCAGCACCAACAAAAAAGTCAGTTCCGTGCTTTTCATTCAATTTCTGGACAAAATCTATCAGTCCAAAAGAGTTGAGCTCAAAGACAGGTTTAGCATTTTTTGTAGCATCACCTGTCAAAGCCAGAATATTTTTTATGCCTAGGGCCGAAGCTGCTAACAAACCTGCTTCTATCTCAATTTTGTTTCTATCCCTGCAGGTGAAGTGCATTACCGCTTCTATCCCTAGTTCCTGAGCCTTGTATGCTATAGCTAGTGGATGCATTCTCGCTATACCTAGAGGAGAGTCAACAACAGTTGTAGCATCTACTCTACCTTTCAAAGGTTTTAGATCGTTCAATATATTCTCTATATCCTTCCCTTTAGGCGGGACTGTCTCTATACATCTAACAAAATTTCTCTGTTCAATCTTTTTTCTGAAAGTCATGTTCTTGGATTGGGTTGACACATTAAAGAATTAGACTTATACTCTTTAAATTATCCTCCGGTTAGCCAGCCCCAACCTTTGCCCTTTTCCTTTTCTTCTGCCTCTATTCTTTTCAATACCTTCTTAATCTGCTTTTCTGATTCCTCTGCTTCCTTTTTGCTGTTGCCTATGCCCGTGGTATTTCCAACACCAACAACAATTATCTTTCCTTTTGTGTCTGCAATGTTATCCTCAACGGTTTTAACGACTTTATCAACCGCTCCCAGTATTTCACCTCTCATTGGCTGTATCGCTTCTTCCTGGCTCATCTTTATAACGACAGTGTCTAAAGGAATGTTTTTCTTTACAGAGATATTTTCAATATAAGCTCTGTCAACTCCTATTCCGCCTATCGCAACACCAATTCCTTCAGCAGTGCTTCCAGTCTTCTCGCCCTCGAGCTTGAGGGCTCCATCAATTGTAATTATCTTCGAAATCTTCTCCCTTTTCACAAGATTTTCAACAACTCTGCCGAGCTTGCCTAACCTGCCGCCAGGACCCTTTGCTTTGACTATCAGAACATCCCTTCCTCTGATCTTCCTTCTCGCTAATAGAGTCTCTTCGTCCATCTCCTTCGCTTTCTCATTCCCAATCAGTTTAGCTGCGACCAAGCTTCCGATACCATCGCCAACAGGCCAACCATTCGTAAAAGCCTCTGTGCCCTCTAGCAAGGCTTTAGCCAGTTTTTCAACCAAAGGCAGGTTGGACTGCAGTATAAAAGCGAATTGAAGGCTCTTTGTCTTCTTTGTCATCTCAAGAAAATGCCTGAGTATTTTTGCTATTTGGTTCAAAGATATTGCTCCAGACATGCCCATGACAAGATTTGCCTTTTCTTCTTTGCCCAAATTGGGGGCAATCTCATTTGCAAACTTCTTGAATCTATCTTCTGACAGGTTGACGACATGTTCAATCTTTTTGACTATCCCAAAAGGATCCAAACTTACAGGCTCTATCATGAAAAATTCCATAAAATTGGTAACTTTATGGTTTAGCTCCTTGCTGGGTGTTTTTGTTATCTTTTTCAAAACATGTCTTTTACCTTTAACCGCCAAATTCTCGAGCATTTGCACAGCTCTCTCGGATTTCCAGATTATCTGCATTACCATGAAAGTCTGCTGGAAGAAGGAAAAGATTATAATAAATGCTATCCAGACAAGAGCCATCAATCCTGAAGTGTCTCCAAATTGTAATTTTAAAATGTCGACCAAAGATTCACCTTTTAAAAGCTTTAATATGCATAAATATATTCTTAGAGTTTATAAATATTTTTAGTGAGAAGATGAAGTGGAAGGCATTGCTTGCTGTTATCATTGTTTTGGTGATAGCCGGCTTGCTATTTGCAACTGATGTGGGCCAGAAATATATAGATTTTATGAAGAAAAGTGTTGGAAACTTTGTATCGATTATTTTCAAAAAACAACAGCCAGGGCAAACATTCAGAGTGGAATTGACAACAAACAAATATCCTTTCTATGGGCAGAGTTATAGAATAACAAATTCGACATTCACTGGCTCAGGATTCTACCAGAAAATAAAAGTTGGGGATTGGGATGTAACCATTAAATCAGGCAAAAAAGTTGGTGTTACAATAAATAATTTCAATGGTTTGTTTGAATACACAAGCGAGGGTGGAATCAAATTGACAGGAGAGTCGAATCAGATAGAGATTGAAGACCGTGCTTATTCTTCTGAGAGACCTACTAAAATCGAGTTGGAGATTGTCCCTTTTAGCTTTTCCTTAAATAACATCGCTCAGGACAGAATTTCCTTGCAATCAGTCTCCGGAGAGATAAAGACTGATAGAGGTCAGGCACCTTTAGAAAAAAGCAAATTGGAGATAAGCTTCTTTACCGGTGATTTGATGTTAGCAGAAGATGGGAATGCAAAATTGGAAGGGGTAGCAAGCTCGATAATAGGTGACAAATTCAGTTTTACGTGAGAAGATGGATAGAAGAAGATTTAAAGAAGAATTTAGGGAAGAGAGAAGCGTTGCGTTGTTTGTCGACGGACCGAACATGCTTAGAAAGGAGTTCATGGTAGATCTGAGGGAACTGAGGAAAAGAATACAGAGATATGGGAGAATAACGATTGCAAAAGTATTTTTGAACCAGTTTGCTCCTGAGAAGTTGATTGAGGCAGTTATAAATGAAGGGTTCGAATCTGTAATGGTTTTGGCTGAACAGGAAGAGAAGCAGAGTGATATTGATGTGAGCCTTGCAGTATCTGTAATGGAAGCCGTTCTTTCTAAGGATGTGGACATAATTGCGATTGCTACTAGAGATGCTGATTATCTGCCTGCAGTACAGAAGGCAAAGGAATACGGGAAGATAGTTATTGTGCTTGGGGCTGAACCAGGGTTTTCCGCAAGTCTGAGAAATGCGGCTGATTATGTCGAAAATTTGTAGCATAAGAACTTGGTTCTGTCAAGTTATCATATCTTGAAATTTCGATAACCCAACTTGTCTCATCAGGTTGTTAGCCATCAATTGAGACCAGTCACTTCCTGAACCGAAGGAAGCCATTCCAAGTTTGAGTATATTTATGGAGGCATTTAATTGTCTATCTATTACCAATCCACATTTTTCACAAGTTAAAGTTGAATTGTTCGGTGTTCCAAGTTCACCACATCTGCTACAACTTCTGCTTGTGTTTTTTGGATTAACATATTGAATCGCGATATTATCCCATCTTCCTTTGTAATCAATCATGAACTGAATTTTCCTAAAATTTGTTCTGTTCAATCTTCCGAGCAAAGATAAAGAATTGGTTCTCATCATTTGCTTTTCATTATTGTATTTGTTTAGTTTTAGCTTTCTCTTGTTTATTCCTTTCTTTATGTTTTTCAGATTTTCCATAACTATCATAAGTTTCTCTTTTTCAGCAAGATCTACTATTTGTTTACTTACATTATTCAAACACCATTTTACTCTGTTTCTATAATTCTTATTTTGTGACAACTTCTTCCATAAACTAAATCTATTTGGATATTTCCATTGCAATTTTCTCTTATAACCGAAATACCTTTGGTTCAAATCATAAATCTGCGATAAATCCCATTTAATTAGCTTAAATTCATTATTCTTGAAAATCACTCCATTAATAGATTTTTCGTTTATGTCAAGAGCAAGTACACCTTGCTGTTGATATGGTAAATAATCTTTCTTTATTGATAAAACGACAAACCCCCTCCCTACTGTTATTTGACCTAACTTCAATTTTCTTTGCTCAATCAAATTCAAAAACATTTTTTGGTATTTCCCAGCTTTTAACTCAAGCCGGATATATTTTCTTTTCTCAAAAGTTATTCTTAACTTGTTATCAACAAGTTTGCAATTGTAGTCTGGTTGAAGTTGAATGAACTTTGATTTTACTATTGGTATTTCTTTTCTTCTATTTTTCTTCCAGCTTCTGTAGATAGCTAAGGCAGAACGAGAAGCAACAGCAGAGGCATAGCCAGTAATCTTAGTTTTTCTACAAATTTCACTTCTAAACTTGTTCAATCTTGATAGAGAAATTGCCTTCTCTAAAAATATTTTTTCTATAAACAAGTTAATAGCTTTGGAATTTCTTTTAAGCAAAAGATCTAAATTCCCTTCTCTAACAGAAAACTGAAACTTTATTCCCTTTATTGTGAACTACCACACCTTTCACCTTAGATTTACTATGACATTATAGTATATCCGGTTTTCGGGACCTCACTTCCGATGGTTCCGGTGAAGTCAAAAGATAAGCCAAAATAGGTCAGATTTTATATGAAATAGATTAAATATGTCTGCCTTTGTTTAAAAAAGACTTAAATCAGACTTTTGTCCGAATATAAGAACTTTAAGTTTTAATTATATTATATTATTATAGAGATGGGGTGATTAGTTGACATTGCTTGACGATATTTTCAAAGTGTTCAGAAGGCAGGAAGAGGTAGAAGTGCCAGAAGAGACAGAAGAAGCAAAGCAGGTAACAGTTAGAATAGAAACGCTGAGGGATTTTATTGACACAGAGAGGATAGCAAGGCTATTGAAGGAAGGGAATATAGTGTTTCTCAAAGTTGGCGAACTGCAGAGGCATGACTTGGGCGAATTCCAGAATTCGGTTCAGAAGCTAAAGAGATTCAGCAATCAATACGGTTGGGACATAGTTGGGATGGAAGAAGGATACCTTGTGATGACACCTAACTTTGCAAAGATAGAGAGGTCACGATAAAACTTAGCAATTCGTTTTTTCTTGAAATGTTTAGTTGATATTTTAAACTTTTTCTAGAATGTTTTTGTCCTATCGCTTAGACTGAACGACACTATTTCTTTTTCTTAATACGTGCTTAATGATACTTAAATGATGAGGTATTGAGTGGGTATTGAAAAATGTAAAATTTTTCTTTAAACTTAAAACTAGGGTAATTTTAAATTGAGCCTAAGTAAATTTAAATGCAAAACTAAAATATTTAACAATGAATAAGATAAGAATAAAAAGTGAGAAGCTATTAAGACAATTCATTAAAGGAATCAACGGATATATAACTCGCCCAAAGATTCGTTTTAGAAAAGCTAAAAGCGAAATTTTTGAGCATTTTTCATTTTTCACATGGATAGCTAAAAAGGTGTTTCTGCCTATAGCATTATTGTATTTTCTCATAGGAACGATTTTTGGGTTCAGAGTCGTTGACTCGTTGTTTTTAGGGTTCATAGTGTTTATCTATAGTAGCTTTCTACCAGACTTTGACTTTGTGTTCAAAAAAAGTAAATCCAGAGAATCTGTATGGTATAAAAAATATGTGTTCTTGTTCTTTGCACCTATCTACCTTTTTTATCTTATTTCTGAAGGAATAAAACCAATTTATACAACTAAATCTAAACCGTTCCATGACTTCAGAATGATGTCAGCTTATAGTCTATTTCTTCTTATTCTAGGCTTGATTTTCTATGGAAACCCATTAGAAATTTTTTCACTTCTGATATTTGGAACGCTCGGGTATTTTTCCCATTTGATCACTGATGGTTATCTTAAAATAAGTAAGCTATGAGGAAAGATTTGAGTGGTCAATCAATCTTTAATCAGTTCTTATTAGAATAAAAATCAAATTCTTTTCTTCACTAAAAAATAAACTATTCCAAAGAAAATCAATAAAAGACCTATCAGAATGCTAGAAAAAGAGAGAGAGAAGGCCAGAGCTAATGTGCCTATAATTCCGATTGCAGAAACTATTGAAAATCTTCTTAAAGTTTTTTTAAGTTTTACTGCTGACAAATTCATAAAAGCGAAATAAAGTAGTATTAAAAAGCTTGCAACTTGGATTAAACTTCTCAAATCAAAAAGCAAAGTTGGTATTCCAATTATTAACCCTGAAAAAATCACCGCACGTCTTGGGGTTTTGCTAAATTTTTCTATGTGTGCGAACCATTTTGGATAATCTCCTCTTCTGCCCATTGCGAATATCATTCTAGACAAACCTAAAACGTCACCCAAAAGGACAGAAAATGTTGCAATTATGGCACCAAATACAATTGCACTTACTGCCTGAGGGAATTTGGTTACTGAAATTGCTGAAGCTAATGGAGAATCGGTAGAACCTAAGGCATTTGAACCAATAAGACCAATGGCAACAAATGCTACTAGAAAATAAATTATTACTGAAATAATCAAACCTAAAAAAATTCCTTTAGGTACGTTTTTTTTTGGGTTTTTGACTTCTTCTATAACATATATTGGTCTGATAAAACCAATGTAAGCAAAAAACATTATGGCTGAGGCTTGAAGAATTCCATTTATACCATAAGGAGAAAATGGAAAGAAGTTGCTAGGTTTGATGTAAAAGACTCCAAGGAATATAAAGAAAAGCAGAATGCTGATTTTAATTATCACTAACAAACCAATTAAATTTCCCGTTGTTTGTATGCCAAAATAGTTTATTATCGTTACAATCGCAACTATTACAACAGCTATTATTTGGATTGGTAAAGGAAGGAAGAGAGAGGCATATGTTGCAAACCCTAGTGCTATCACACTATCAATAACAATTTTATTTAAAGTCCACACCCATCCATTAAGGAAACCAAGAAATGGAGAAAGAGTTTTGTAGCCATATTCGTATTCGCCACCTTCAATTGGAAACGCTTTTACCAGTTGTGAAACACTTATCGCAGTCAAAGTTGCTATTATTCCAGCTATAATTATTGAAATTATAAAGGAAGGACCTGCAACTTGTGATGCTATGCCAGTTATTACGAATATCCCTGCTCCTATTATTGCACCTAGAGAAAGTGAGACTGTATCAAACAATCCTAAGATCCTTTTTAGTTTAGCCATTTGACTCTTAATATTTAAGTGTTTTTTGAAATTAACTAATTTATGCATTTTTCAATTAGCCGCGTTTCTCTCCAGAAAAATCCTTTTTGTCCAAATAAACAACAAGAGTTGGCTTATTGTTTTTATCAATTGAAAAATAAACGTAAAGTTCATTCCTTTGTACTAAATCGCAAGCAACAAGAGCAGTAACCTTTATATATCCTTAAAAATATGGTTTATATTGATGCGGGTGCCTTGCAGAATCCCGTTTTGAAGCGAGGTGTAAGCAAGGATTAGAGTATCAAAAGATACTTTCCCCAATTCATTCTTATAACAATTCTTCAATCTCTTTTGTTGTAATTACTTTGTTTTCTTTTACTGCATCCCTGAATACTGATAGAGCTAACTTGTGAGCTCTTGACTCTTTGGTGATTCTTCTGAATAAAATTTTATGTTTAGGAAATTTAGGGTCTATTTTTCTAATATGATTTAACAACATGTTTTTAATGTCTTTTTCTCTGCCTTCAAATTCTATGTCGATAACAATTTCATCTAATTTATTCAAATCATTCTTGATTAACAAAAATAAACAAACAGAGAACAATTTCAAGAAAAATATTTTAGCTTTGACAGTTTTTCTATATTTCCTTACGATTTCTCTTTTAACAATCGAAGGAATCAGTATCGCATATTGTTTATCATCAGAATAGGCAAGAACAGTGTCAGTTCCTGTAAATTCTATTCTACCACTTTGATCAATTTCTACACGCATATAAAAAATAATTATAACACTACATTAATAACTCATTTTGAATTAAAAGCGTCCATACGCCTATATGTACGCTCTTACATATGTCGTTGTTTGACCCAAGAGGAGACCGAATCTTAGAAAGGTCTTTGTTCTCTCCTCAATGTAAACAATCCGGGTAGGTTTCCGACCCTGTTAATTAAATCCAAATAAAACATCTCCAAATCCTTTTCCGAAAGTTTAGCCCTTTGGTCTGCTTCAATCAGGACAGAAGGCATGCCATAGCTTGAATGTCCACACAAAGCTAATAAAACAGAGGAAATGAAATTAGCAGTCTTGACGAAATCCTTCTCTGCTAGAAAATCAACCCTTATCGGCCTGTCGAACTCTGCAGTTTTCAGATAAAAGCAGAAAATTGAATTAGCAATCTTGCCTCCAAATTCTTTCAGGATAGGATGCTGCTCTGGAAAAGAAGAGTATCTGAAAATAAAACTTCTCTCAGCAAGCTTTAGGGCATAGGTCAGCAGATTGGTATCCTTTGTCCTGTTCAGCAGAAGTTTTATATCTAACAGCTCGTTAGGAACTTTTGCCATCAGCCTTTCATTTATCACTTCGCAAAATCTTGTCCCTCTAGAATCCTCTATCACTCCTGCCAGGACAGTTTTCTTTTCTATAGATTTGTAAAACAGCTCTACGTAAGCTTCTATAAGTTTTCTGTAGGTTGGGAAAAGCAGGGAGTGCTCAGCAGGTTTTTCTGTATAGTGTGGAACGACGGAACCGTTAAGGAACAGAATGTTGGGTTCAAACTTTTCTATTACCTCTATAGCGTTGTTAACCTCTGTCAACTGCCTCTCGTAGTTTGAGTTGATTTCAAACTCCAGATCAGTAAAAGGATCGAAGAAAACCCTCGGATTTGGGGAGGGAATAGCATCAGGATGGTAGTCAACCTTTTCCAGTTTTCCGTCTTTGTAATAGAACAGGACTCCAACCGCTCTCAAGAGCATTATATCCAAGCCGTGAAGAGTATGCTTTACTAGTCCGCCATCAACACCAGCAATTTTCAGATTCCCTAGGTTAGCACTTTCCATTGGCAATATAATCTTCTCTTCAAAAATCTCTCTGTCTAGGGCTAGGTTGGTAGAAGAGCTGACCTCTCTAAGGAAATCCCCCAGTTTTTTTCTCTGATTCTCAATCTCTTCTATTCGCTTGGAAAACTCCTCTGTCAGTTCTATGAACTCTTTCATAAACTCATATTTATAGCTAATCAATTATATTTATTTTCGATTTCGATATTGAAAATTAAAAGGTTTAAAAATAAGTTTATTGTTTGGTTCGGTAAGAAACGCCCGAAATTTTTTTTAAATTGTATACAGTATACTGAAAAAATTCAAAGAAGTTAAGTTAACCTAATTTACCTATTTTTTCTCCCCTTACAGTTTTCCTGAAAGCACTGCTTTCTTTTGCTAGCCTGTCTCTATTTTCATCTGTTATTAGTTCAACTTGTGGAAGTCTGTCGGAAAAGTTTTCATGCACCTTATCGAAAAGGTCTGGAGAATAAGTTTGAATTCCGTGGTAACTCCAGTTTTTAACTAAATCAATAACCCCCTCTTTCCCAAATCTGTTGAAAACGTCAGCAAGAACTGAGGTGATTATAGTATTTGCTGAAAGAACAGCAACTTCAGCTTCTCTAATAGCATAGCTGTTGCCGTTAAAAGAAACTGTTAAACCGCCACCGTTTTTAATCAATTGGTATACCTCCACATCTGTAATGCTATCACCGAAATACGCTATCTGATTCGGTTCAGCTTCTAATCTTCTAGCAATATCTATCACGGCATTTGCTTTTTCAGAACCACCTATAGGATTAACTTCTTCTATCATTTTGTAAGATTCCATACGTGGAAGCTTTACCCAAAATATTTCATCCAATCTTTTAACCAATTCTTGATGTTCTTTCGAAAAATCATTTACGGACTTTGCACCATCTGGTATTTCAATCAAAGGCATGTCGCAAATTTCTTCTTTTAGCTCCTTTAATACTCTTATCTCTTGATCACTAACATGATACTTATCGATGTTGAGCTTTGTACAATAGGTGTTTTCAAAAGGAAAACCTACAACATCACATATAGCACTTATGTATTGTTCATAACTTGTGCTTACTATGAAAGAAGGCATCCTACGACTAACAAATCTTAAAGTATCCGAGACACCAGGAACTAACGAAATATTTTTGGAAGAAAATTCTTTTATTCCTCTATTATTTGCACCATATGCTTTTAGAAAAGGAAGTATCAATCGTAAGGTATCGCCAGCTTTATAGTTAGGTCTCTTAACTATATCCGCTAGAACATCATCATACTTACTTACCCTTTTAAAAAGTTCATCACCATTCGGTATATAATACCCTGTTACTTCGAATGCATTATCATTTTTTGAGAGCGGACCTTCACAATCGGAAGTAAATATTCTTTGGGACATTGTTAATTATTAGTTAAAAAGAATTAAATATCCTTTTAAAGAAAATTTAAGAAGATTTTCATAAAGAGATATAAGGTGATTGATTTCGAAAAAGAAAAATGGCTGGTCACATGTGCTCTGCCATACGTTAACGGTCCAATCCACATCGGGCATGTCAAGAGCACTTACATACCTGCGGATATTTTTGTCCGATTTTTGAAGTTAAACAAAGAGAACGTTCTTTTTGTTTGCGGTAGCGATACGCACGGCACACCAATAACTATAGAGGCAGAAAAAGAAGGGTTAACACCAAAGCAGCTGGTAAGCAAATATCACAATCTAGCAATAAAATCATTCAAAGATCTGGGGATAGATTTCGACCATTACTCCTCCACAGACAATAAAACGAATCATGATTTAACCAAACACTTTTTCAAAAGACATTTGGAGAATGGTTTTGTAACTAAAGAGATCGTCAATGAGTATTATTGCGAGAAGTGCAAGAGGTTCCTGCCAGACAGATATGTGAAAGGAACTTGCCCCCATTGCAATGCAAAAGACCAATACAGCGATTATTGTGAATCTTGCAGCAGAACGATTGAGAAATGGAAGATTATCGATCCTTATTGCGCAGTTTGCGGGTCAAAACCAATTGCAAGAGATAGCGAACACTATTTTTTCAAGCTGAGCGAGTTCTCCGACCAACTAAAAGATTTTTTGAAAGGCGCTACAATAGCTGAAGAGGTTAAGAATTATGTTCTACAATGGCTGAAAGAAGGGCTGAAGGACTGGGATATCGTCAGAGATTTGGACTGGGGGGTAAAAGTTCCTGGATTAGAGAATAAGACCTATTATGTCTGGTTTGATGCCCCTATCTTTTATGTCAGTGCTACGATAGAGTGGGCCAAGAAAAATAAAAAGAAATGGGAAGAATATTGGAAGAGCCCAAAAACAAAAATTGTGCACTTCATTGGAAAGGATATAATCTACCATCACTGCTTGTTCTGGCCTGCTATGCTTATTGGAACGAGGGAAAAATTTTCCCTTCCATCTATAATACCTGTTAGAGGATACGCAACGCTAGAGGGGAAAAAAATTTCTAAAAGCAGGAAGTGGTGGATATTGATAGACGATTTTGTTAAGGTATTCCCTGGAGATTATCTGAGATTCTACCTTACTCTTACCACGCCTTCAAAACCAACTGATGGAGATTTCAAATGGAAAGAATTTCAGAAAAAGATAAATTCAGAGCTAGTCGGGAACATAGGAAATTTCATTTACAGGACTTTGAGTTTTATCCATACAAAATTTGGTGGAAAGGTGCCTGAAGCTGGAGAGTTCGATGATGCGGATGAAGAATTCGAAAAAAGAATCAAAGAAGCTGCCAAAAGCATTGGAAACGAGCTCGAAAATATAGAATTGGAAAAAGCTTTGAGAAAAATACTCGAGTTTTCAGGATTCTGCAACCAGTACTTCCAGAAAAAAGAACCGTGGAGAGATTTGGAAAGAGCTAAAGCATGTCTGTATCTAAGTATAAATGCAGTAAGGAGTCTGGCCATAGCACTTGAACCTTTCTTGCCTTCTTCTGCGGAGAAGCTGTGGAATCAACTGAATCTAAAGGATTCGGTTCATGAGCAAAAATGGGATTCTCTATCCAAAATTGAAATAAAGCCGAGGCATAAGATAAACAGGCCAGAGATATTATTTAAGAAAGTAGAAGACGTAGATATCGATAACCAACTAACAAAGCTGAGGTGATAATTTGGAAGAAATAAGTTTTGAAGAATTTCAAAAACTTGACTTGAGGATTGGAAAAGTTCTGGAAGCAGAGCAGATTCAAGGAAGCAGGAATTTGATCAAGCTTGTGGTTGATTTCGGTAGCGAGAAGAGGCAGGCTGTAGCAGGAATGGCCCAGTGGTACAAACCGGAGCAGTTGATTGGAAAGAAATACATGTTTATTCTAAATCTGCAGAGAAGAAAGTTGATGGGAGTGGAGAGCCAGTGCATGATATTCGCCGCAGAAGACAGCAAAGGAAATGTTGTTTTGCTTCAACCTGAAAAGGATATAGAAGTAGGGAGTAGAGTGAGATAATTGACAGAAAAGAAGGTTGTCCTGTTCTTTCTAACTTTTTTCTTATTGGTTCAGCTGTTTGGAATTTACCTGGGAAATGGCTATCTGAATCTGATAAAATCTGGAGAAGCTCAACCAGCTTTTGAAAATCCTGAGAATATTGGGAATTCTCTTTTCCTTTTTCTTTATATTATCGCAGCAACAATTGCTATAATTCTTGTAGTCAAGTATATAAGAGTCTTAATCAGAGTTATTGAAACGGTAGCTGTTTTCTCTGCAACCTTCCTTACATTCTACATTCTCTTCCCTCAGACCATTTTTCTAGGTTTTGTTATGGCTTTGATTTTAAACATCTGGAGAGTCTTCAGGCCAAACTCTTTGAACCAAAACCTGACCATTGTTTTAGCTATCCCGAGTATAGGAGCGCTGATAGGAGCCTCCCTAGGAATTCTGCCTTCTTTGATCTTCATCATTTTGCTTTCGGTATACGATTTTGTCTCTGTTTTCATCACCAAGCATATGATCTACATGGCTAAGGAAGTCACAAGGAGACCCTCTGCATTTGCCTTGTCGATGCCGTATAAATTCAAAAAGCCAATAACTTTCAAAGTCGGTAAAGAAAAAATCAAAAAGAGATTCCATGTGTTCCATCTAGGAAGCGGCGATATGGTAATACCTTTGATGTTTGCTGTTTCTGTCTTGGCAGCTTACGGTTTAGTACAAGCATTGATAACAGTTCTTGGTTCTGCTATTTCATTTTTCTTAATGCTGTATTTCTTTACAAAAAAACCACAAGCTCTTCCTGCAATTCCTATAATCAGCTCTGGCACTCTAGCAGGATTTTTAATTTCAATTTTATTTTTTTAAAGAGGCTTTTCAGCGCATCACCTATAAGTTTTGAAGACAAATATTAAAATATGAAGAAAGTCAAGGAATTCATGAATCCTGAGGTGATTCACTTCAAACCTGGGGATTCTATTTTCAAAGTCGCAAAAGTATTCTCTGAAAATGACATCTCCGGTGCTCCGGTTGTCAAAAATAAAAAAGTTATTGGTGTGATAAGCGAGTCTGATATTGTAAAATTCATGAGTTTTAAGCTAGGAAGACCCAGTCCCCCTCTCACTTCCTTGAGCTTATTGATAATTTCTTTCATAAAAGATAACATACAGATAAAATCACAATTGAAAAAGATTTCCAAGATAAAAATAAAGGATTTCATGTCAAAAGAAGTCATTTCTATTAATTCAGAGGCAAGCTTATTGGAAGCATCTTGTTTGATGGAGAAGAATGATATAAACAGGTTGCCCGTCATAGACAATGACAGGCTAGTTGGGATAATAGCAAGAGCAGATTTGATTAAAGCCCTGATAGAATAGCCGTCTAAAAATTATTTATGTTTTATGTCTTTTTACGCCGAGGCTGTGACTCGGACCCTGAGGTAGATTCTGGTGTCACAATTTGAACGATTGTTTGTTTCGAATTTCCTTATTTTTCATTTACTGCAACCACTGGTTTCATGATTGCATTATATTCTGTTTTTTATCTATGTTGCGTATATGACCAATTCTTTTTAATTTCTTATCAACCATCAGATGAAAAATAAATCCTACCATGCCAAAAAGTGGTAACATCACTCTCTTAAAAGTTTCTGACCAAAATATACTACCAAGAATAAAGAGAAAAATTCCATAGATGATTACGGTTTTAAAGTTGTGAAAACATCTTTCCTCAGTAGAATACAGGGGCTTAGCTCTACCTGCAATGGTATAATACATTATTACTGGAGCGAAAAATAGCAAAGAATATTTATCGTACCATAGAGATTCTTCGTTCCTATTTTTAGTTTTTTTAATTAGGAAGTCAGTATCAGGAAGAAAGTTACTATAGAGAAACACAAGAAGCATGACAAAAAGTGGTCCAAAAATATTTATGTTTAATATTAAGCCAATAATCACATAAAAAATTATCAAGGGAACTAATATCCTTTTAAACATCCAACTAACAAAATTGAAGTGTTCTTTGATTTCACTCTCTGTTTTCTTGAACTTGGCATAAGGTGGAATTGTTTTTAGTATAATTCCGTCCCAATATTTGCTTAGTCTTCGTTTTGTCCTTTTCATAAAAACTCCTCAGTTCAAAATTTATTTAGGGAGAATAAAAATATTTGTGTGAGATTCGTGTTTAAATTCTTTATGCCCCAGAGCTAAGCTAACGTGAAGCAAATAAATTTGTTTCCCTGAAAACTACCTCAAAGTTAAACGCCGAGGCTGGGATTTGAACCCAGACGGAGCAAAGCTCCACACGGTTTCTCAACTCAATGCTCAAGCCTTACGCTGCTAACATGTGCGCATTACCTGGTTCTGCCACCTCGGCAGTTCTCATCATCAAATCAGAGCTTGAGTCTTACCTCGGCAAATAATATTTTGTTTTAAATCAAATAAATCTAAGAAATTACGATTTATATTTTTCCTGTTTAGATAGAGAATGATTTAAAGGTGTGCCTCATTGAAGAAGAATCTGTGAGATAAAACGTGACAAACTTCAAATAGAATAAAGGGTTCGGCCACCCCCTGTTTGTTAATCCGACTCGAGTTTTCCCTTTTCTCAATTCATGAATTATATCATCGCTTTCAAATAGAGTGTACGCTAAACCTGCTATACTAAAGTGGTTGTCAGTACCTCCTATAGGATTTATTCCAAGATATTTTTGAAGTTTGAAGGTTTCTTCGAGTTGCATCCTATATTTCTTGGAAAGCATTGCCGCAGCATAAGCAGAATAATTCAAAACTTCTATTCCACTCAATCTTTTCCTTATTTCTGGATTTTCCAAAACACTCTTTCCTAAACCCAATGGCACAAGATCTTCTGTGGCTTTCATATCGGTTAATGGATGATCTGCAATCACTACCCCTCCCTGCTCTATTACCCTATCCATGGCTTCTTGCAAATCATCATAAGGTCCAACACCTTCCTGATGTCCTACGCCTATAAACTCGCCTCTTCTTGTTGCTATCTCTTCTGCAGCATAAGCTAGAAAAGTTTCTGGTATTTTATGTTGTTTCTTCAACTGTTTGCAAATTTCTACTGCCTCTTGAGAACTTTGTAGATTGTTTTGCTGAGCTATTACTATTCCGTCTACTTTTTTTGCTGCAGACAAAATTACTCTTTTCGGATTTCCCTTCATGGCATGGTCAAAATCATACGGATTCTTCCAGCTCTTTGGAAATCTGCAATCATCTACATGAACATGCATATCAATTTTTTTATACATACCTCTATAGTTAGGCTGTTAATTTTAAAAGGTTAACACCACAACTCAACTAGAAATAAAGAAAACCAGATCTTCTATTCCTTCATTCAATTTTAACTGAAAGTCAATTGCTCTCTTTTTATATAAGTAGTGAATATGTAATGGAACAAATCTCCCAGACTTGGGTCATCATAAACAAAAAATTTTTTCACCTCATTTGACAAAGAAACTTCATTTCTGCTTCCTTCCAGAGTTTTTAGTTCATCTATCCTCTTGAGCAAGAACCTTTGCCACTTTACATACGCTGCAGGGAATCTTATATCTTGCGGAGCAATGCCATCAAACTTTTCTATCAATTCACTTATCTCCACCCCTCCTCTCTGTCTTATAAATTCGTACATCTTCCTATGTTTGTCAATCTCGTATCTTAATGTCTCCCTAAACTCAGACTTGATTTTAAGAGTAAGGTAGAGAAGGAAAAGACCAAAAGTTACACCAAAGAAGAAAGTTATAGTAGCTATAAGAGTTATGACCAATACTATTGTCTCCACACTGTAAATTATTACTTCCATATTGTAAATTAAGGTGTGGAAGAAGAAAAGTTTATTCGATTACTTCAATTTTTCCACTTTTTGGAATGCTCAGCTGAAGCTTTCCTCTGAACTCCGTGACAAAAGCACCTGATATTTCCAACGTGTTGCCAACGCTAACCCTCTCTATCTGGTCTTGCCATAAGCTTAAGCTAATTTGCCCTGTCTCATCTTCTAAAGTCGCATCTGCAACACTTCTTCTTCCGAATCTTGTCATCACATCCCTAGTCTCAGAAATATCGATAACTTTTGCTTTTAAGCTGATGTTGCTCATTCCGCGTTTTACATCGCCTATGTTCATATTCTCACCTATAGTTTAAGGTTGTGCTTAAATTTAACTTTTTTTGCTTTTTCCAATTGCCACGCATCCTCTATGAGCATGTCGGGCACATCTCGGTCTAGAACAGGATATGCTAGCTTGCAGCTGTTGCAAACAATGAACATGTTCTTTTCTACAACATCTCCCTTGCATTTGGGACAGGCCAAGATGTTCATCAGATCTTTTGGTACAGGCATAATACTCTCTTTATCAAATTGGGTTTATAAATTTAAAGTTTATAAGTTTAGACTCGACTTATCAATTGGTGAAAAGTTGAATTTGAATGTTTCAAATAAGAAAACGAAACTGGCTGGAGGGTTTACGAGAAATATCACACTTTCTGAAATAAACGGAATACCGGTTGTGATAAAAAGTTATCCGCGTCCTATTAGAACTACCTTCATAGATTTTTCTAAGAGCACATTTTCCATTTTTTTCATGAAGCCAAGGATCTCTTTCCTGTCGAGAGAGGACAGGATACTAAGAGAGGTTTTGGGGCATGAGAAAATGAAAGAGATTGAAATTGCAGTTCCAAAGATTCTGGAATTCTCATTTGACGATCACTATATTGCAGAGGAGTACATTGCAGGTGAAAACCTTTACAATGTGATAAAGAATTCTGAAAAAAGCGAAAGGGAAAATCTTTCTCGCAAAATAGGTGAAATAACAGGACGTCTTCACTCACTTGGATTCGCTTTTTTTGACAACAGACCCCAAAATTATATATCCAAAGACGGGGCGATCTTCAGAATTGACTTGGAAACTTTTGAATTTGAACCAACAATGTTTGAGAAGTATTGCGATGTAGTTTCATTCACAGAATCTTTTACTGGTGAAATTAGAAAAGAGGTTCACGATTCTTTCATTTCGGGTTATGAAAAATATGAAAATCATACGCATAACATGTTTATTGAGAATCTTGCTAGAAGGGCACTTTTGCTTTTGAACTTAAACAGACCAAGATTTAGGGTAGGTTCCTTTTTCAATAAAAACCCTATCAGTTCTTACAGCAACTCCTTTGCTTCTCTCAAACATTTCATTACTGTTCATCTTAGAAAACCCAAGAGCAATTAATTCCCCTTTTAGACTGTAAACTGCCACCGTACCATTTTTTTCTATCCCATCTTGAATCCTTGCCAAGCCAGAAGCATATATAGGTGAGCCGTGGCAGATAGAATCTATAGTAGAATCTTTGACAAATACCCTTTTCACGTGCAGGATAGCATGCTCCACAGGAATAAGTATTTCTCTCAGTAGTTTTTCATCCCCCTCTTTCCAAGAATCATATGCATCTTTGATTTCCAGCAAGCTGTGAGATTGTTCTTCGGTAAAATTTCCAACTCTGGTTCTCCTGAGCTCTGATAGATGAGCCCCTATACTTAATGCAGCTCCTAAATCTGAGCAAAGCTTTCTGATGTATGTCCCTGCTTGGCATCCAACCTTGAACAGAACATCTTTTCCCTCTATCTCCAGAATGTCGAAGAAGTAGACTTCCCTTTCCCTTGGTTTTCTTGAAACAGCAGATTTAACTGGCGGAATTTGAACTATTTTACCAATAAACTTTAGAACAGCATTTCTTAACAACTGCTCGTCTATCTCTTTATGTAGATGCATCACACCAACGTATTCTTTGCTTAAGCCCATCAGAACTGGCATAGATTTTACCGCATTTTCAAGGGCTATTGGCAAAACTCCTGTCACAGCAGGATTTCCTCAATTTTTTTCTAAGGTCCCACTGTGACCAGCTTTTTTGACCTGAAATATTTTTTTAACCAAATCTGTTATTGCTTGAGAGGTTGGATCCTTATGTTTGTCAACTATTAAAACTGAATTCTTAATTGTTTCCTCAATTGTTCTGTCTTCAGGACGTTTGCCATATCGTGGATCTGTTTCCTCCTCACTTTTAATTAACCACAATTCTAATTCACCTCCTTTAGTTGTTTAAGTAGCAGTTGATCCTCTTCTATCATTTTCTTTAATATTGGGAGCCAATTTTCTAATTTTCTTATAACTCTGAGAAGAGTTTTGCCTTCTTTGGAAATTGAAGTTAGATGTTTATTTCTAACTTTTTCTATTTGGATAAATTCCTTTGTTCTTATTTGTAATGTCATTTTTGCTGATTTCCAGTCTCTATTTGATAATTTTGCAATTTTTCTGAAAGGTTTTCTAGGGTTTTTAAGAATAGTTTCAAGATAGTTCTTGAGTGCCTTTGTTCTTCTGTGGTTAAGAAAGCCAAAAGACAAATTAAATGCATCTTGTGGTCTTAACGAAAATGGAGTTATATCAAGCTCTGCAAAAGCTTTAAGAAATTGATAAATGTTTTTCCATCTACTTATTGTAAATCTATCGTCTTTTTCAACTAAAATATTCTCTGGAATTAGCTTAATCAAAATTGTTTTAAATAACTCTTTTTCAGATTTATTAAAAGAAATAGTTATTCGATGTATTCCATCAGAATCTAATAAAACACTTCCCTCTGCATTAAGTATACTATCTGTTATTATACAGTATTCTTCTTTGCTGAGAGTTCCACTTGAAATTAAAACGTTCACATACTCAATAATTCTAGAAATGACATCTCCATATGTCAACTTATCAATTTGTATTCTAGCTATACCTTGAATACCAGTTTTTAAGATTTCTGGGGATATTTTCGGGTACAGTTGACTTTCATTGAAACCCAATGCAGAAAGCCAATAAGATTTAACTTTACTCAGCACTTCACTGCTATTGTCTGAATGGAGAATTCTTAACCTCCAAACACTCCTCTTAATTTTCATTTCCTCCTCAAGAGATCCTAAGACGAATGAATGAATTCTATAATTTTTATTGGTTAAATTTAGTTTTGATTTGTAATACCCGTCACCGAAAATAAGATAGATAGATTTTAAGACATTACCAGAAAGATTGATTTTTAATGGAAATGCTAGTGGGGCTCTAAATTTTGTGAAAAGGATGATACCATTCCCTTGAATTTTAGTTATAAAGTCTGGATCGTTTTCGAACAAATTCATCAAATCTATTATTTTATTCTGTGACATTATAACACCACCTTCCATTCTTGTCTTTTGCCATATCTAGAATCGGTTTCTTCCTCTGATTTAATCATCCACATACTATAAACAAAGGCATAATTCCTTAAGAATTTTTGTGTTGAAAGACCGAGGTTATTGAACAAGAAAATGCTGTTGAGTAAATCCAGTTTTCATAACTCTGTCATGCAATTGAATAACTCAATTTATTTATTTTATAGAAGTATAGTTATTATTAGTAGAAGTTGATTGAAAATAGGAGAAAGCGAAAATGCCTAAGAAAGTCTATTCTTATCCTGACGATGAAAGGTTGGAAGTCCTTGTTTTGGCTAATTCCCCCTGCACCCCTACAGAGCTTCTAAAGCTAGAGAATATGCCTGTTAAACCTAATACTCTGGAGACTCTGAGAAAGAAGTTGGACTGGCTCTGCAACCAGGGCAAATTGAAAAAAAAGAAGGTTGCTCAGGGAAATGTCTACTGGCATGTTAGCATAGAGGATTACAAGAAAAGGGTCATTTTGAAGAAAACAGAAGGATTAGTAACTACAGAAGAGAATCATTTGGTTAAAACATAGTACAATTTTCTAATCTTTTTAATTCAAGTTAAAATAAGGGCTTTAAGATCGTCTAGTGTTAGATTTGGAAACCTACTTTTAGGAAAGTCTTTGGTATGGTCATTTCCGCGAATATCCTCAAAGCCATAAGTTTTCACTATTTTTTTCAATTTTTCGAATTCTTCTTCATTTAAATGGAAGCCTTTCCACATGCTTATGTCAAGAAACTTCCCTTTATTTGACTCTCTAACATAAAATAGCAGCCTGCCATACAATTTATATTCATTTTCAAATCCGTCAACTGGTATTTCGATAAAGAAGTCTTTATTAAATTCTAAATCAATCAAATTGCCATAAGTTTTCCTATATAATAGGGCTGATGATAATTGCTTTTTTATATCTTTCAATTGACTTATTGTCAAGGTATTTGTAGAATGATACGAAAATAGCATGCTTTTGTAAAAAGGGCGTATCCTTTTTGAACTAAATTCTTTTTTCAATTCCATTATTGCAGCAGATAATCCAAATTGATGCTCGCGATTGGCCTCGTCAAAATCCATAAACATGACTCTGCTACCCATTCCTGTCGAAATAGGATCTTCGGTTCCATTTTCAAGCCAATAATATTCATTATAGCGACATGCTAATGGGTTTTTGTCTCTGGTGTCTAAGGACAGTGACTGTTCTGCAAAAGCAAAAGGAGAACATCTTGACAGAGATAGCATTCCGTATAACTCACAAACATCTTCAAACAATTTTGAATATTTCATCTATAACTTTTCTTTATAATTTAAGTATTTATTTTAAAAGCAGGATCTAATTTCCTAATCTTTTTAACTCATTTCTATTTAAAATAACTCTATTTCTAAAACATTAATAATCAAACTTTTCCTATTGCATTCTTCATTTAAACAAAAATCAGTCCTTTTTTTCCTTCTTTTTCTCTTCCTTCTTTTTAGGCTTTTCTTCCTTTATTTTCTCAGGTTTTGCCTTCTCAGTCTTGATTTCAGCAGCTGAAGGCCTCTTCAAATTAAACTTAGCAACCAAACCAGCCTTTTCAAAAGCATCAATAACCTCTTCTTCGCTTGCCTCTTCCTTTATTTCCAGCTTATAAGGGGTCGGCTCTAAATGCTCGATGTTGCATCTCCTTCTCTTCACGCCTGTAAGCAGTTTCGGACCAGTAATTAAAACAAATGCCTTATCTTTTTTATCTTTCTCGGTCTTCAATACTACACACGGTCTCCCACTCTCTCTTCCAGCTATCTTCATGCAAACCCTTCCAACATCTAATACAGCCATCAAACCATCCCTCTTACTTTTTCTCTAAACAATTCCCTGCTGCAAGCTGAGCAGTAATATCCTCCAAAAGCTCTTTCAATCCTTTTCTCTGTCTTCGCCAATTTTCTCATTTCCGCTGGATGCAATCTTGATATGCCGTGCAATGGTTTTCCGCAGTTAGCGCATCTAGCAATTCCAGGCTTCTTCCTTTTTATTCTTAAAACACTTCTTCCGCTTGGCAGTCTCCTTTTGAATTTAGGCATTCATTCCGCCTCTATAAGCTTTCTTACAACCCATCCAACTGCAATTGAAACAAGGATATACCAATAGACCCAACCCAGACTGGAGCCTATTATTGGCAGACTGAAAGGCAGAGCTGCTACTGCTGCTCCTCCGTACTTATACCCAAGCCAGGGCAGGAAAAGGCTGATAACCACAAGTGAAATTATCATTGTTTTAAAATTCTGCCTTATATATTGGCTGTTGGTTTTCATCATTTCGGACAGGAACTTGTTTATTTCCTCTGTATTTCCCTCTTTCTGAGCTCTTGTCAGGTTTTCCTTTATCTCTTCCATTTTTGTTTTTATCTCTTTTACTAGATTTTTGTTCATTGCAAGCCTGTTCAAAAATAGAACGATAAGAGTTAGAACTGTTGACACGATAAGCAATGATATATGTGGCTTAAATATGGCTAGAGGTGAGAAAATCAAGTCAAAAACTGCAATCAACGGTTCAAGCATTTTATTCACCTAAGACCTTTCTTATTATTGGATGCGCTTCTTCTAATCTTTGAGTCCTTAGCTCTTCATAATAATTATAAATTATCATAACAGTTAAAAGTATGCCGGTTCCTGTTCCTATTGCACCTGTGAAATCTGCAAAAGCTGCTAGCAACCCAACAAGCAGCCCGCCTAGAACAGCCAATGCTGGAATATACCTCTGCAAAACACCTTCCATTGTCCTCTTGTCCCTTCTGTAGCCTGGTATTTGCATGCCAATATCCTCAATCTGCTCTGCGACGCTTGAAGAATCCATTCCTGAGGTAGAAACCCAGAAAATCGAGAATATCATGCACGCTATTGAAAGAAAAGAAAGATAGGTTATAGCTCTTACAATCTCTTGGTGTGTTAAAGCCCCTATAACTGCATCTCCTAAAAGATTTCTGGGCGAGGTCAGATAGAATATAACACCACTGACTATGTTGCCCTGTTGATCGTAGCACGCAAGAAGACTGCAGGAAGTTTTTGGGTCATAGCCAATCCTTCCCATTAGCTGCAGGTTTGCTATGAGAGCAGCAGCTAAAATGACTGGAATGTTGCTTGTGTAGAACAGTTTCAAAGACCATGTCCTTCCAAATCCACGCAGAGCTGAAAAGGCCAGAGGGATGTCAACAGCTATACTCTGCGCATAAACAGTAATCAAAAATACTATTCCTGTAAACATCAAAGGCAGGAAATTGAGAATTGCGTCATGGCTCAAGCCTGAGAGTATGTTTGAAAAGAAGTTCCAAACTGCTCCTGTGAACGGGCCAGGGTTGTACAAAGGACTTGGACTTGGACCAAATGGTGAGAAGATTTGAATGACTATTTGAGTCCCGACACCAGCTGCTATGAATAAACTGATCCCAGAGCCAAATCCCCATTTGCTGACAACCTCATCGAGCAAAATGACAATTATTCCTCCCATAGCAAGTTGCAAAATGACAAAAATAAAGATAAGTGTGCCTCCTGATACTGGTATGGCTCCTGCAATCACATAAGCGAAAGCGGTCAAAAAGCAGAAGACTATCGAAAGGAATTTGTTCCATGTCTGGAACTTCTCTCTACCTTCTGGCTTGCTCATATCCCAGTTTATAATCTTTGAGCCAACTATCAATTGCAGCAAAATACCAGCTGTTACCACTGGTCCGATCCCCAAAGTCATCAAACTGCCGAACTTTGCACCGAGCAAAAGCTGGATAGTCCTCAAATACTCAAGCTCAGGAGGAGTGCCAATGCCATAAATCGTGATGTGGGAAAGAACAAAGTACAATAGTAATGCAATGCCAACCCATGTTATCCTTGCATTAAAGCTCTGCTTGTAGGTTGGCTTTTCTACAGATGGTAAAAACTTTGAAATTTTTTCTATAGGGATTTTCATATTCTAACTGCTTCTCCCTCAGCTTTTTCTATTTTCTTAATTGCATCTTTGGAAAAATATTTTGCTTCGATTATCAAAGGTTTTGTTATCTTGCCTGAGCCTAGAACCTTTTCATAACCTAGCTTCAAAACATTTATTCTTATTTTGTCTCCTATTTTTTCTGCTAGTTTTTTTTCAATCATTTTTTCTGCAATCTGATCCAGTTCCTTCAAATTGATTGCCTTTATTTCCTTAGCTACTGTAGCAGGTCTTTTGAACCCTTTCTTGCCGAAATGCTCTGGAGCATATTTTACTGTATAGCTCCATTTTTGCTTGTGCATACCTGCTAGCCCTCTGCCGCCTCTGCTTCCTTTGCCTCGATGCTTTTTGTGGCTGCCATAGCCGTAGGTTCTGTGCCCTCTGAATTTTCTCACTTTCCTTCTTGTTCTGACTACCATTTAATTGCCTCTATGATAATCTTACCTCAAATTTGCTATCTGCTATTTCAAGTATCTTGGAAGCTTCTTTCTTCGCTTCTTCTCGAAGTTTTTTAAGATATCTCGGACTATGGATTCTGCCCAAATTTTCTAATATTTTTTTCTCCAAAACCGCTTCTACCGCTATTGATAACAATATTTCTGAATAGTGGCCTCTCAGCCGCATTGGATACCTAACTTCAACTCTAGAAGATTCCAAACCATCAGGTTTTATAACCCTAGTTTTTGCTCTCGGAGTGAGATCAAGATAAAATTTTATATTATCTATCTTTAATCCTACAATTTCAAAAATTTCTCTAGTATACATTTCTAATAAATTATTCTCTATATTGTGGTTAATCATATCATTCTCTCCAGCAATTCATTTATTTCCTTCCCTCTATACCCCAAATCTCCTTTCGGATAATGCTCTTTTATTGATTTGAATCCTTTTGAAGGAGGGGTTAATCTAAAAAACGGTTTTATTTTTTCAAAATCTTTTAATTTTGCCTTACCAGCAAGCAAAGCATCGACAAACCTTTCAAAACTATCAAAATTTGTTATTTCTTTCAGAGCTTTCTCACCCACTCTTTTGTCCCCAAAAAGCTTCAATCTTTTTTCTAGCATTTTTGTCAGAACATCTTTGTCAACCTCCCCCCAAGTGACAAAATCTTTCACCTTTTTAATCATCCCTTTGTAATCTTCAGTCTCAGGAACTAATATACAATTGTTGACATCGTTCAATCTGAGCATTTTAAACGTGTCACCTATCTCTTTCCTTTCGGTGCTTCTTATTCTTATTACTGCGAACATTTCATCACCCAATCGATAATTAATAGTTTAAAATTAAGTAGCAGTTTTCTCATAAATATATGATTTCTTCAGGGCATCAAAAATTGCAGATATCAAATTGATTCTCGCTGAAGTATTGCCAAAGGTTTTTATCCAAATGTCTTTTATGCCAGCTAATCTGAAAATCTTTTTCGACTCGTTGCCAGCAACAAGCCCGACCCCTTTTGGTGCCGGTAAAAGAATTACCCTAACCGAACCAGATTTGCCTTTGACTTTGAATGGGACCGAATGTTCTTCACCACAACCGCATTCCCAGCTTCCACACCCTCTTTTGACTCTGATTATCTTGAGCTTTGCCCTTCGAATCGCCTTTTCTATGGCATCTCTTGCTTCTGGGGCAGAACCTCTACCAACTCCGACAATACCATCTTCATTTCCAACAACAACAAATACATTTGCCGTAAATCTTCTCCCTGAACGATGCATTTTTGCAGTTATCTTTATCGGGATTCTTTCCTTCCCTCCTCCTTTTCCTCTCCTACCACCAATCAAAATAACTTCGTTCTTCATTTCCGGTACAAGTTTGTCAACGATCTCTGGCTCCGAAATTTTAGCTCTTGAACTTAAAATCTCATTGATATCTGTTATCTTGCCTTCGAATACTTCCTTGCCAAGCCTAGTTTTTGGTACCCACTTCTCCAAAGCGGGTGAAACTTCAACCTCTGGCACTTCCTCTGCTACAGGGACTTTTTCTATTTCTTTTTCTTCTTCAGGCATTCTTCTCACTCAAAATTTTTTGTTTTATCTTTTCGAATTCTTCTGGCAAACTCTTAAACTTTTCCAGATGAGTTGCTATGTGCAATCCTTTAATCCTCCCTTCGTCCGGCATGATTTCTTTTCCAACAGGAATATTAAGGCCAGAATCTATCGCACCTTTGGCAGTTGCATATAGCCTTGAACCTTTGGTAGAAGGGTTAGGACCTATATCAAGAACCGCTTCTTTTATCCCTTTTTCTAAAGCTTTTTTTCCAATCAACAAACCAGTAAGATAGGACGCTGGAATATTGTCTGTTGCAAACTTCCATCCCATTTTCTTAAGTTCTTGCGAGGAGGCGGATGCTAAGGTCTTGTCTCCAATTTTGTCAAAATCAACGATCTGAGCTCTGATGTAATTCAGGCTTTTCCTGACAACAAGCCTGGGTTTTTTTGAAAGTAATAATCTCAATCTTTTATTGTAATCGGTCTTGCCCAATCTTCTTCTTTTGAAGGGCATTTTGTAAGTTGGAGATAGTTTCATTCAAATCACTTCTATCAAATTGAATTCGTTCCCATAAGGATCTGCAAAAACAGCCTTCATTTCTCCCCAAGGTCTTTTAGAAAGTTCTTCTACAAACTTGACCCCTTTCTTTTTTAACTCTTTTACAGTTTTCTTAATGTTATCAGTTTCAAAAAATATAGGAGTTCTTCCACCTATTTTAACTTTGTTCCAACCTTCACCCCAACTTGGGTCTGGAACACCTATATCAAACTCAGTTTTTCCTAATTTCATTAAGATACAACTTAAGTCTGGATATTCCTTTACCAACTTCATTCCAAGAATTTCTGTATACCACTTCTTAGCTTTCTCCAAATCTGAAACAAATATTTGAATTGGCCCTAGTTTTAATTTCATTTAATCACTTTTTCTTTATTATTCCATGCTGCTCAAGATAAATTTTCAAGTGCGACCTGTTCCTAAACATTCCACCCTTTACAAGCAAGTAGAGCTTCCTATAAGTTGCACTGTCTATTTGCTTGCTAGCTCTCAATTCTTTCAGCATCATTCTCAAAGGTCTGATAGTAGAAATCCATCTTCTCTTTGCTGATACTTTTGCATATTTCGAACCTTTTCTGCTCCCTGTCCCTTTTCTCTTTCTCCTTTTCTCTTTTGGTTTTTTGATTTTCCCGTGCAATGATTTGATGTAACTTTTTTTTATCATCTTCCTTATGTCGTTTTTTGTTATCGCACCTTCTATATCCTTTGTCTTAGTCGGATCTAGCCAAACTTTGCTCTCACCTACCTTCAATATCTTCGCTGCTAGTCTTTTCTGTAGACTTGTCATTTGTTCACCCATTTAAAAGTGATTTTTTTATCTCTAGCTATAACTACAGAAGCTCTGGGATACCGATAAGCTGGAAGAAGAGTTCTTATCAACTTCTTAACGTATTCATCAGTGACCTTATTAGTTGGTAATGCCTTTATTTTATAACCACTAGGAGTAAACACCTCATAAAAAGTAACCAGTAGTTCTAAACCTGACTCTTTATTTTCAAAAATTTCTATTTTGTTTACTTTTTGATCGGGCCTTTCTCTTAACGGTGTTAGAATCTCCTTTAACGGTATACCAAAATGCTGTGTATACAATTCTACTATTGAAACATTATCCATTGTTGTCATGGGTTCAACACCTTTATTTTCATTTCTTCAGCTTTTTTCAGAATCTCCGCTCTTTTTTTCTTTCCGATTGTGTGTGAAAGCCGAGCAGCTTCTTTGCTCGAATCGATTTTTTTCAAATCATTTATATTGAAAACTAAAACTTCTTTAAATCCCGAAGGATGTAGAAATCTGAGTCTTTTTGGAGTGCCATAGCTAGGCGAAGGCATACTTCCTTTGCTCTTCTCGTGTCTCCTTAGCTTTGAGTGATATCCTCTAGCTCTTCTCCACTTCTTTCCTAATCTCTTGTAAGCCCTTACACCCTGCCTTAAAAATTTCGGTCTTTTTCTTATTCTCATATCACTCACGACTCACAATCCAGCAACCATCTTGGAATACTTTTCTATCTCTGGCTTTGATTCTACAAGCCTGTTCTATGCTACTTGCGGTCAAGCCGACATCATCCACATTTATTCCCGTAACAATGATATCCTGACCATCAACTTTAACTTTAGCGTCTCCAAAAATCTTTGCAACTCTCGGAACCCTTTCTCCCAAAAAGTTTTGAATCAAAACCTTATTTCCTTCAACTTTTACTGTTATAGGAAAATGGAAATAAATCACTTTTAGCTTATATGTAAAACCTTTTGTCACCCCATCTATCATATTTCTTATATGCGCTGCTATCGTTCCGACTAAAGCTTTTACCTTTCTTCTTTCTGATTCAGATGAAACTTTCACTTTATCTTCTTGTTTCTCTATTTTCACACCGAATATTGCCTTAAACTCTTTTTCCAAACTTCCTTTCTCACCAGAAACTTTTACTTTATTATTTACAATTTCAATGTTAACATTCTCTGGTATTAGAACTTCTTTGGAATACACAAAATCACCTAGTATGCAAATGCTAATAGTTTTCCTCCGATGTGAAGCTCCCTAGCTTTGTTGTGATCGATAATGCCTTTAGGGGTGGAAAGAATTAGAATACCAAAGCCTTTTGCTGGAAGCCATCTCTTCTCCCATTTTTCGAGTTCCCCAACCTTGACAGAAAATCTTGGTTTGATCACATTACAGTTTATAACTCTGTTTTTCAACTCGATCTTGAATTTCCCTGATTTGCCATCTTCTATGAACTCGAAAGTACCGATGTAACCCTTTTCTTGCATGACTTTCAACACTGCTTTAATCACTTTAGAAGCTCGAGTAACGCATTCTCTCTTGCCTATCCTTTCTGCATTTTTAATGGTAGACAACACATCTGCCAAAGGGTCCTGAAGCATGATTTCACCTATAAATAATGTAAACTAAATTTTTGATTTAAAAGGTTTAAAAGTTATACTTTTCCACTCTTCCGTATTTATCCTCTATCCTTACTATATCTTCCTCAGAAAAATCACCAAAAGAAATTTCAGTAACTATTGAAGGATTATCCATACCTATTAACCTATGCTTTGCTTGTTTTGGAATCAAAACAAAATCACCCTTTTTTAGGGTTATCTCTTTATCTTCTTTGATTATTTTCACCGGTTCAATTGCATGCCAAAATTCATATCTATTATTATGATATTGAAAAGAGGTGCATTCGTTTGGAAAGACCACAAGTGTTTTAATCGTTATTCCATCTTCATTCAAAGCATGCAAATGGCTTGATCCCCATCTCGTCTTTCTAACTTCCATAATTAACATAGGCAAAATTAGTTTTAATTCTATGCGGCCGGCGGGAATTTCAGGCAAAGCCTTTTGAACCCGCGTCTCTAGCTATCATCGGAAATTCTTGGAAGGCTAGGGTCTTCTAGCTCAATCTCTTAGACCACGCTGGACAACAGCCGCAAGTGTTACTTTTATAAATAATAATTAGAAGGTTTTAAATATGACTGAAGAGATTATCAAAAAGGCAATAAAGAGATTCAAAAAGAAATTCCCAGAAGCTGAAGGATTAGAGAAAGAATTGATTCCTTTGAAGCCTGGAGAAGAATTGCAGCCAAGGATATTGAAAAGAAGAAAGAAAGAATAATAAATTTGCTCTTTGTAAAAAGTTTATGTTTCGTTTAATAGTAGTTATATTCAATTCAAGGCGCCTCGCTAAGATTTATCCAAGTGCTTTAAATAATTCTTCTACAAGTGGGTTGAGTGAAGACCTAGCAGATTGATATTGTTCACCCAAAGACTTTATTTGAGAAACAATGCTGTCTGGAATTTCTATTTTTTTATAATTTCCTTTAGAAATATCATCTCTGACTTTTTGTAATCTTGCTTCATCATAAATAAATTTTAAGAAAGTATCTCCAGTAAAAGCCGTCTTGTGTGCTACAAAAACAAAATCTAAATCTGGAATATAAAATAGATATTCTCTTGGTTGTCTTGTTCCTCGACCCGCTCTATAAAATGTATAATATAATTCCATACCTTATAGAATAGTGCCTAAATCTTTAAATCTTTCGTTTCTTTAGTGATTATAAATTCCTCGGCGCCTTGAACTCTTCGCACTTCGTGCTCGGTCAAATTCTTAACGCTCCACTAAATTTGACGCATCTAACCCTTTTATACGCTTCGCTGACGCTCGGTGCTTTGCACAAATTAAAATAAACTTCGTTATTGTTAACTTCGTCAAAAAATAACCGTTAAAAAATAAAGTTAACCTATGTATGGTGGCTGCATCGGAACTTGAGCTGGTTTTGACTTTGGTCTTTTCTTGTAATATTCCTTATAGGTGTCCCAAGTCTTCTTTGCCTTTTCTCCCTTCAAAATTTTGATAACAATCATCTTTGGTCTGAAGGGCTGCTCTGATGTTGGGTTATAATCTATTAAAACAATATCTCCAACCTTCAGCTTATCTGCAACTCTTGAATCAACAGAATAGGTAATAACATTTTCATCCCATGTCTCCACCAAAGCTTGAACAGAAGAATCTGAGCTTTCTATCTCCTTGTCTCTGGGATAAAATATTTCCAATACCCTTCCTGGATGGTAGTATACCATAGCTACCCTATCTCCATACTTCTTTTCAGCCAATAAATATCTTCCTTGCTTCTTGGTTTTTCTTCTTCCTTTTTCTCTTCAATTTTTTCCTCTTTAACTTCTTCCTTTCTAATCTCAATTCTAATTCCTCTTATTTTCTGGGCAATGTTTTCTAACTCTATATCGTTTGTCTCTATCGGTCTATTCTCTATCAAAGGAGATTCGTTCTCGTAGACAGGATAGAGCCTTATGTGGAAGTGCGGAACTTCCTCTGAAGTTATGATTGACATGCTCACAGATTTTGGTTCTAAAGCCTGTTTTATCATCTCTGCCACCATAAGAGCAGAGGAGAAAACCTTTTGCGAGAGTTCAAAGTTCTCGACAAACTCTTTGTAGTGCTGCTTAGGAGCGATTATTGACATGCCTTTAGAGCGGGGAAAGCGGTCTAGGAAAGCAATAGAAAAATCATCCTCGAATATAATCTTCGAAGGTATTGATTTGTTTATAATACCGCAGAAAACACAGGGCTTTTCTTCCATAGATTTAATTTTAAAAGATATCAATTTAAGTTTGTTTATTTATTTTTCATTAAACCGAATATTGAATAAGGCGATTTGATGCCAGAAGTTAAAGGTCCGAGACGCGGTAGTCTAGCATTTTATCCCCGTAAGAGGGCTAGAAGAATTTATCCATCTATCAGCGTTTATCCTGAGACGGAGAAGGCTAAAGTGCTTGTGTTTGCGGGATACAAAGCTGGGATGCTGCACGCAATGCTGATTGACAATAAAAAAGGATCTCCAAGTTTTGGTCAAGAGATTTCTGTCCCGGTCACGGTTTTGGACTGCCCACCGGTAAAGGTTTTGGGCATAAGAGCCTATGAGCAAACAACAAAAGGATTGAAGGTTTTGACCGAACTCTGGGACAAGAGCCTACCAAAGGATTTGGCAAGAAAAGTAAAAGTTGTGCCGAGAAATCAAGCTGATTTAGAAAAATTTTTGAATGATATCTCTGATGTGAGATTGATTGTTTCGACACAGCCTAGGTTGTCAGGAATAGGGAAAAAGAAGCCGGAAGTTTTTGAAATAGGGATTGGTGGGAAAACTGTCAAGGAAAAAATTGATTTTGCTAAATCTTTGATTGGAAGAGACATAACAGCAAAAGATGTGATAAAAGAAGGTGAGCTTGTTGATGCTGTTGCAGTGACAAAAGGCAAGGGCACGGCAGGGGTGGTAAAAAGATTTGGAGTGAAAATTCAGGTGAGACACGCGAAGAAGAAGTTGAGGCACGTTGGCACTTTGGGACCCGAAACTCCTGCTAGAGTGAGATGGACAGTTCCGATGGCAGGGCAGCTTGGATTTCAAACTAGGACTGAGTTGAATAAAAGGGTGTTGGAAATCGGAGAAAAAGGAGAAGAGGTCACACCAAAAGGTGGGTTCAAAAGATACGGAATTATTAAAGGAAATTATCTCCTTATCGAAGGTTCTCTGCCCGGATCGAAAAAGAGATTGGTGATTATAAGACCTGCTATAAGACCTTCTAAGATAAAATTTTTAGTTCCTGAAATCAAAGAAGTGGTAAAATGAGTGGAGTTTTAAATATATTTAAAAAATATCCTTTGAGTATATATGAAATAGCAACGTCTGTAACAGGATTCTTGATAACTAAAGAACCAAATCTATTTTATCTAGGATTGTCTATGATAGCCTTTTTAACATCCCCTATTGAAACATATATTGGAAGGTTGAAATTATGAAAATAGATGTTTTTGATTTGAATGGCAGTGCAATAGAAAAAGTTGAGTTGCCAAAAGTTTTTAAAGAGCCTATAAGGCAGGATTTGATTTTGAGAGCAGTCCTAGCTAGTCAAAGCAAGAGAAGGCAAGTATATGCTGTGAATACGATGGCGGGAAAAAGAACTTCGGCCCATTATCATGGGGTGAGGAGAGAAAGGTATTCGATGATGTGTAAAGAGATGGCCAGACTGCCTAGGTTGCACGGAAAACTCTCGCCTCATCTGATGTGGAGGCCGAGATTTGCCCCACAGGTGAAAGGTGGTAGAGAGGCTCATCCTCCGTTAGCAGAAAAAATTTGGACTCAGAAAATGAACAAGAAGGAAAAGAGAAAAGCAATTCTATCTGCTATAGCAGCAACTGGAAACAAGGAATTGGTTCTGAAAAGAGGGCACAAGTTTGAAGGAAAAGAACTGCCAATAATAGTTGAAGACAAGATTCAAGAAATAAAAAGGACAAAAGAATTGGTTGAACTTGTGAAAAAAATTGGACTGGAGAAAGAATTGGAAAGGATAAAAGAGAGGAAGATAAGAGCTGGAAGAGGAAAAACAAGAGGAAGGCGTTATAAAATTAAAATTGGACCATTGTTTGTTATAACAGAGGATAAAGGAATTTCTAAAGCTGCTAAAAATCTACTTGGAGTTAATGTCTGCAGAGTGGAGAATTTGTCGACAGAATACCTTACACCAGGAGCAATGCCAGGTAGATTGACAATTTTCACAAAATCTGCAATAGAAAAATTAGGTGGATAAAATGGATCCGTTCAAAATTCTTCGTTATCCTTACTTAACAGAAAAATCTATTGGTTTGGTTGAAAAAGAAAACAAAATAGTTTTCATTGTTGATAGGAAAGCGGATAAAAAACAGATAAAAGAAGCTTTTGAAAAAGTTTTTGAAGTGAAAACTCAAAAGATTAACACAGAGATAACAGCCAAGGGAGAGAAGAAAGCCTACATCAAACTTAAGCCAGAGTTCAAAGCTGTAGATGTTGCAACAAAACTTGGAATGGTATAAGAACATTTAAAAAATTTAAAAGCCTATTAATCTAATAACTTGATTTATGTTAAGGTAAATTAAATGGGAAAAAGAATAATACCACGAGCAAGAGGTAAAGGTGGGCCAAGATATAGAGCTCCAAGCCACAGATATCTGGGTAGAGTTGAGTATGTTCCTGTTACCGGAATTACTGGAAAAGTAATCGATATAGTTCATGATCCCGCTCGTTCTGCGCCTATAGCAATAATAAAATTTGAAGACGGAAAGGAAGTCTTGCACATCGCTCCAGAAGGGTTGAGTGCTGGTGATATTATAACTTATGACGGTGAAGCTAATGTTGGCAATGTCCTGCCTTTATCAAAGATTCCTGAAGGCACGAAGATATTCTGCATAGAAACCTACCCTAGTTCTGGACCGAAGATTTGCCGTAGCAGTGGGAGTTTTGCAACTGTTCTAGGCAAAATAGGAAATAAAATTACTGTTCAGTTTCCAAATGGAAAGACAAAAGATTTGGATGTTAATTGCAGAGCCACCATCGGAATACCTGCAGGTGGGGGAAGAACTGAAAAACCTTTTGTTAAAGCAGGAAAAAAATTTTATGCTATGATGGCAAGAGGTAAGCTTTTTCCAAGAAGCAGAGGAGTTGCGATGTCGCCCGTAGATCATCCATATGGAGGAAAGAGCAAGAGACCGAGGGGAAAATCTGTGTCGAGGTTTGCTCCTCCTGGAGCTAAAGTTGGTTCCATAGCGCCGAGAAGAATGGGAAGAAGGAAAGGCAGATAAATATGCCAAAAGTATTCAGCTATCGCGGATATACGCTTGAGCAGTTAAAGCAGATGAGCATTGATGAGTTTGCTAGGCTGATAGCTGCAAAGGAGAGGAGATCGTTGAGGCGAGGGTTTACAGAACAGGAGAAAAAGCTGTTGGAGAACATAAGAAAAAATCCTGACAAGTTCCATAAGACTCATGTTAGAGATATGGTTATTTTACCTGAAATGATTGGTATAAAACTTGGGATTTATGTTAGCGGGAAGAAAGGAGAAGAAGGAGGAAAATGGGCCCCTGTTACAATTACTCCTGGGATGGTCGGTCACAGGCTGGGTGAATTTGCTTTGACGTGCAAAAGAGTGAAGCACTCGGCCCCTGGAATAGGAGCTACTCGCGGCAGCAAATTCATAGCCTCCAAGACATAGAATGATGCTTATGAAAACAGCTACGGCAAGAGCAGAAGATGCAAGGATTTCTCTCAAGCATTCTGTTGTTATTTGCAATGAATTGAGAGGCAAAAAATTAGAGAAGGCAAAAAGCTTCCTTGAAAATCTCATAGATAGAAAGATTAACTTGGATGGCAAATACCATCCGACTGCTGCAAAAAAAATACTCGAGATATTGGAAAGCGCTGAGGCAAACGCAAAAGTCAAGGGGTTGAACTCAGAAAAGATTTTTATAAAACAGATAAAAGCTGATAAGAGCAGGGGCTTTGTCAGGCCTAAGAGCAGGTGGAGACTAAGAGGACGAAGGGCAAAGGCATCAAACATCTCAGTTATAATAGAGGAACGATGATGGCGATAGAAAAACTTTTCATTAAAGAGGGAATTAGAGAGTTGGAAGTAGAGGAGTTTTTAGAAAAAAAATTCGAAAAGGCAGGATATAGCCACACAGAGATTCAGAGGACACCTTTGGGAATAAGAATGATTGTTTATGCCCACAAGCCTGGTTTGGTCATTGGCAGGTCTGGGAAAAGGATAAGGGATATAACCGAAGAGGTAAAAGAAAAATTCGGATTTGAAAACCCCATGCTTGATGCGAAGGAGGTTGAACAACCCTTTCTTGACGCAAATATTGTAGCAAGAAGGATAGCCAGAGCCTTAGAAAGAGGAATAAATTTCAAAAAAGTCGCCAACTACTATTTAGAAAGAGTTGTAGAAGTAGGTGCTGTTGGCATACAAATAAAAGTCGCTGGGAAACTTGCTGGAAGCGAACGGAGCAGATTTCAGAAGTTTAAAAAAGGTTTTGTGGCTCATTCCGGGGATTATGCCGAGACTCTTGTGGAGAAGGGGTATGCGCAAGCGACAATCAAACCCGGTATTATTGGGATACAAGTAAGAATAATGAAGGAAATGGCAAAAGAGGTTGCATTTAAAGAAGAATCAGAGGAGAAAGGATTTAAATATGAGAAAGAAATAGAGAAAAAGGAGGAAGAAGCTAAACCTTTAGAAAAATCGGAAACTGGAGAAGAATGATAAATAATAATAATCTTGGTAATATCTGCAAAGGTTTTTTAAATTTCTACTTCTATTTAAAAATCAATTTAATTGAGTGATTATGGCGATATTAAAAATAAAACAAATAAGAGAAATGAAGCCAGAAGAAGTGACTAAAAAAATTTCTGAACTAAGATTAGAATTATTTAAAGAAATGGGAAATGTGAAGATGGGTAGGCCCATAAAGAATCCTGGGAGAATTAAGGAATTGAGAAGAGCGATTTCTAGGTTGCTGACTGTGAAAAAAGAGGAAGCAAAAAGAGAGGTAAAGAAATAGAGATGCCAGAAATTTGTCCAAAGTGCGGGTTACCACTCGATATCTGTACATGTAAAGTATTAGAGATAGAAGTTCAGAAGATAAAAATTTTTGTTGAAAAAAGAAAGTTTGGAAAACCAATAACGGTAATTGAAGGAATAACAGAAAATGCGAAAGATTTAACCTCTCAGCTGAAATCAAAACTCGCTTGTGGTGGAACTTTTAAGAACGGACATATAGAACTGCAGGGAAACCACAGAAACAGATTAAAGGATATGCTGGTAAATCTAGGATATTCAGAAGATCAGATAGAATTAAGTTAAATCTAAGAAACAGAAAATTCAGTATATGCCAATAACTCCAAAAAATATTGTTCGACATGAGTTAATCTCCTTACCAGTAACGATAGCAAAATCTACAGATCCTACTCAAAGGGGCTTAAGAGGTAGGGTGATAGACGAGACCTACAATACTTTAAAAATCGAGACAAAAGACGGAAAGGAAAAAACTATTCCCAAGAAAAATTGTATATTTATATTTACACTTCCAGATAAAACAAAAATACAGGTCGATGGTTTGTTGCTTGTAGGTAGGCCTGAAGATAGGGTTAAAAAAAAGTTTCCAAGATGGTAAATGATATGAAAAAAATAAGAAATATAGGAATTGGTGTTAAACCGCCTGAAAAGGAATGTCAGGACCCTAAGTGTCCTTTCCATGGAAAACTTGGAGTTAGAGGAAAAGTTTTAGATGGCATTGTGGTTTCAACAAAAGCTCAAAAGACAGCAATAGTAGAAAGGAATTATTTGCACTATATTCCAAAATACGAGAGATATGAGAGGAGACATTCGAGAATAGCTGCTTACAATCCTGAATGCATCACTGCTAGAGAGGGTAATAGAGTTAAAATTGCTGAGTGCAGACCTCTGAGCAAGACAAAGAGTTTTGTTGTTGTAGAGGTAATAAAATGAATGTTAAAATCTACGGTCCACGCCTTTTTGAAAAAGAAAATCAAGATATAGAAGAGTACATATTGAGAATTCCACATAAAGATAGAATCGCATGTATTGAAATTTGCACAACAGGTCATTTGCAAAAAATCCCCCATCAAAACATAATTAGTGATATCAAAATACAACTTGTGTGATGAGAATGAAAGCAGTTAAAGCTAGAATCACTCGCGCATTACCAGTTGGAAGCCGCATAAACTGCGCTGATAACACAGGGGCAAAAATCTTGGAGATAATTGCAGTTTTCGGTTATAAAGGAGTGAAAAGAAGACACCCTGCAGCTGGTGTTGCGGATATGATAAAGGTAAGTGTGAAAGAGGGAGATGTGAAGATAAGAAAGCAGATGTTTAACGCTGTGATCATCAGACAGAGGGCAGAGTACAGGAGACTAGACGGCATGAGAGTAAGTTTTGAGGATAATGCTGCTGTTCTTGTTGATGAAAAAGGAGATCCAAAGGGGACACAGATCAAAGGCCCGATAGCGAAAGAAGTGGTGGAAAGGTTTTCTGCCGTAGGAAAAATTGCAAGCATAGTGGTTTAGATGATAGGTATAAAAGAGCATGAAGGGGAAATATTAGAACTTATGCGCATTTATGACAATATAGCGATAAAGGTAGAATCTGAGGACATTGTTACACCACCTATAGAAAAAGAATTCCGCCAAGCAGAATGTCGATACATAAATTTATTAAATACTGTTTTTTTGTCTCAGGATATAAATGCATCCACCTTAAAGAGTAGAGTTGATGAAAAAAAGAGATTATGCAACTCAAGCCTATTTAGAAAAAGGAGGAAATTTTCTTTCTCTAGAAGAGAAGTCAGAAATTTTTGAAGAATATTTTTATGGAGGAAAACATCGTGCTTCAGAAAAACATGCGTAACGGAAAAGGGACTTAATAATAAGGTGAAAAAGAAATGAAACAGCCAAAATCCAAGAAACCAAGAAAGCAGAGAAAGTTTTTGTTTACTGCTCCTCTGCATATAAGAAGAAAACTAATGGCAGCCCATTTCTCAAAAGAATTAAAGCAGAAATATAAAACCAGAAGTTTCCCTGTAAGGAAAGGAGATGAGGTAGAAGTAATGCGCGGTGGATTCAAAAAAAAGAGGGGAAAAATATCGAGGGTTGATTTGAAAAAATACAAGGTTTATATCGAGGGAATAATGAGAAAGAGAACTGACGGAACTGAAAGACAGGTCCCAATCCATCCTTCTAATCTTAGAATAATAAATTTAAATCTTGAGGATAAAAGAAGGAGTAAAACACTTGAGAGGAAAATGAAACATGGCTAAGCTTAAAAGACTGTTAGCTCCTGCATATTGGAAAACACCAAAGAAGGGTGTTAAATGGACTGTATCCCCCAGACCCGGACCTCACAAAAAAGCTGAGTGCATTCCTCTGCAGATAATAGCAAGAGATGTTTTGAAGCTGGTCGAAACTGGTGAGGAGGCCAAGACAATTATCAACAAAGGGGAGATGCTAGTTGACGGCAAGATAAAAAAAGATCATGCTTTTCCTGTTGGCCTGATGGATGTTGTCTCTATTCCTAAAATTAAAAAATACTATAGGATATTGCCTAGTGAGAAAGGGCTGGAATTGAAAGAAATTTCAGAGAAGGAGGCGAGCCAGAAAATTTGCAGAATAGACAACAAGACTTTGGTGAGGAAGAGGAGATTGCAACTGAATTTACATGATGGAAGGAATTTGCTTGTGGAAAAAGATTCTTATAAAACTGGCGACTCTATCTTGATTGAACTTCCTTCTCAGAAGATTCTAGAGCACCTAAAGCTGGGGAAAGGAAACTTGGGTCTAGTGACAAAAGGAAAAAACTCTGGTAAGACAGCGATGATAAAAGAAGTTATTACAACAAAAGGCAGAGAGCCGAACAAGGTTATTTGCAAGCTGGAAAATGAGGAAGTGGAAGTAAGAAAAGACCATATTTTTGTTGTTGGAAGGGAAAGACCGGTTATAAAAATAGGTGAGTGAAATGAACCCTATGCAAGAAATTAAAATAGAGAAGGTCACCCTAAATGTTGGTTGTGGGGATGATAAAGAAAAAATAGAAAGAGCTAAGAAACTTTTGGAGTACCTGACAGAAAGGAAGCCTTTGGTTACAAAGTCAAAGAGAAGAAGCACTTTTGGTGTTGTTAAAGGCAAATCAATAGGAGTGATGGTTACCCTGCGTGGGACGAAGGCTTTAGAATTTTTGAAAAAGGCTTTGGAGACTACTGAAAAGAAACTTAAATTTTCCCAATTCGATGACGAAGGTAATTTTAGCATCGGTATCAGAGAATATATTGAAATACCTGGGGTGAAATATCAGTATGATGTAGGCGTGCTAGGTCTTGATGTTGCAGTAACCCTTGAAAGGGCAGGATTCAGGATCAAAAGGAGAAGAATACAACAAAGAAAAATACCGGCAAAACATAGAATTAATAAGGAAGATGCGATGAATTGGGTAAAAAATAACTTTGAGGTAGAAATCATTGAATGAAGGATTTGAGGAAATAACTGCAAAGTTGAATGGGATAATATTGAGAAAAGCTGAGCTAGAGAATAATTTTGAAAAAGTTTATTTGAAGGTTTTTGAAAAGATGGCAGAGATAGAGGAGTTTGAGGGCGAGGGACTCCTTGAAATATTTGGAAATCTGGGCGGTTGAGTGGCAGTAAGAAAGTATGGGAAGGGAAGGATAGTCTGCAGAAGATGCGGAAGAACCGGCGGGGTGATAAGGAAATATGACTTGTATTACTGCAGGCAGTGCATGAGGGAAATCGCCAAAAAAGTGGGATTCAAAAAATATACTTAAGCTGTTTTCTATAAAATAATTTGAATAGCATTTGCTAATGTTTCTGGGTTTTTCTTCGTTAAAGCAATAAATTCTTCTATAGAATAGCACCATATATCAAGTGGATAATATAATTCTAATCCAATTGCACTGCATTTGCTTCTTCCTGGGCATGTTTTTCTTATAACAAGTACGTCTATATCGGAAAAATCGTTATCCCTATTTTCTGCAACAGATCCTACTATATAAGCCGAAGCTATATAATTTGATTCTTTTAACTTTTCTGAAAATTCTTTGACTAGTTTGATCCTTTCTTCATGAGTGCATGGAAAATAGTTCAATGAATGAAAGTCACGGCAACCATATCTAATGGCCATTTGTACAAAATCTTGCCTTGCTTGGTGTTTATTTTTTATAGGCACTTTTTCAATTATATCTAAATCCATTTTTGATAGCTCTTCCTCTGAAAAATAGCAAATTTCTACAACATAATCAGGAAGGAGTCCTACCGCTGCGACAAAAGAACTAACATTTTTAACATCAAAGTAACTATTTTGGCATGACATAAAATTACAAATAATAATTAAAAATTTAAATACATATTATGGCATTTGAAATAATTTTTCTTGCAACTGCTCTAGTTGGTTCTTCTTTAGCTGCCATATTCGATTTGAAGACCACAGAAATTCCGGATCAGATACCATATGCTATGGTTGCTGTCGCACTGATTTTTCATTTAATCCAGGCAATCTTGCTTAGAAGCTATTGGCCCATTTTAAGCAGCTTACTTTGGGGATTAAGCCTTCTAGGCTTTGGATTTTTAATGTATCACTTTGGACAATGGGGAGGCGGGGATGCAAAAGTTTTGTCTGCGATTGGATTTTTAATTCCTGAACTGCCACAGAGTTTTGGCATAAAACTGCTGTTTCCGTTTCCCTTGAGTTATTCTTTTAATGTCTTTCTTGTAGGAGCTGCATACATGTTAGCATACGCATTCATCATCGCTCTAATTCACAAAAAGATATTTTCCAAGTTTTTAGATGATATAAAAGCTAGTAGCAAAGTTCTATCGATCGGTTCGTTTGTCTTATTTATTTCTTTCTTTTTAATCAACTGGTTCTTGTTAAAGTATTTTAGAATAAGTTTTGATATTCTTTTTATTTTGAAAAGCTCCTTTTTGCCTCTGATCGTAACAATAGCATTATTCGTGGTTTGGAAATTTGCAAAGGTAGTAGAGAATGTCGGATTCAAAAAGAGAATTCCCATTTCAAAACTTAAGGTTGGTGATGTCCTTCTTGAGAGCAAGTTGTGGGAGGGTATTACAGAAAAGGAGTTGACTAAAATAAAGAAGTCTGGAAGGAGGTTTGTTGTTGTAAAAGAAGGAGTAAGATTTGCAGGAGCCTTTCCACTTGCCCTGCTTTTCACTATATATATGGGTGACGGACTTCTGCTCTTCATGAAATTTCTAATTTAATTTAAAAATCTTAAAAACAAATAATATTTTAATGTTAGATGGATTTTTTGATTGGTTCCTTGGATTATTCGGTCTAAGGAAAGAAATAAGGCTGGGCATATACGGCTCCACTAATGTCGGAAAGACGACATTAGCCAACAAAATCTCTCTGGATTGGACTGGCGAACCTGTAGGAAAGGTTTCTGAAATACCACATGAGACTAGGATGGTTCAGAAAAAAGAAAAGGTTGAATTAAAGCTGAATAGAAAAAAAGTTCTGATAAACTTGCTTGATATGCCAGGGCTTGCAACAAAAATTGATTATAGGACCTTTTTGAAATATGGTTTGAGCAGAAAGACTGCAAAGGCTAGAGCTAGGGAAGCTACTGATGGTGTGATAGAAGCTATTAAATGGCTGAATAATGTTGATACTGTTTTGGCTGTGATGGATGCGACGGAAGACCCATTGACTCAGGTCAATATAACTCTGCTAGGGAATTTGGAAGCGAGGAACATACCTGTAATAATTGTTGCAAATAAGATTGACAAGAAAAAGTCCAAACCAGATGCTATAAGGGAAGCGTTTCCACAATACCCGGTTGTGGAGATTTCTGCTCTGAAAGGAACCAACATAAATGAATTGTACGATGCTATAGGAAAATATTCGAGGCGAGCAAAATGAAAGTTAAGACATTAAAAATGGATTTTGTGTCATCAACAACTTTGGACGAGAAAGGGGACAAGAGGATAAATTTTATTTTGAACAGAGTTAAGAATGGCTCGATCCTAGTGACAGATGCTGTATTGCACCCGCAAGAGGAAATGGACCTGATAAAAGAAACGATGCGTAGGGTTGATGACGGCTTTCCGGGGATAGAAGTCTGTAGCCTCAAAAGGCAGACAAAAGGACTTCAGCACTTGTCAGAGAACCTTGTAGATCAAAAAGAAAAGTTGCAGAAGCTCTTTGGCATAACACCAAGGGCAAGTCTGAAGACTGGTATAACACTTATAGGTCCTGCGAAGATCATAAAGAAGATAAAGAAGAATCCGGATTCTTTTTCTGTTCTAGCTGGAGTTTAGCATGTCTCACAAGTGCATCAGATGCGGTAGTGTTTTTCAGGATGAGGACGCATCCATACTCAGAGGATGCAACAAATGCGGTTCAGTATTCTTTCTTTACATGAAAACTCCTCAGGATGCTCAGCAGATAGAAGAGATACAGAAGGAGCTAGAGGCGAAGGATACCACACTCGAGACCGAACTTGCAAAGCAGATTGAGAAGAGGAAGGAAGAAGCCAAAAAAGAGGGAGTTGGGGCAAAGAAAGAAGAGAAGGTTAAGCATGAGAAGAGGTTTAGAAGGATTAAATTCGGAATCGAGACTGTGAGGATACCGAAAGAGGGTTTGTACGAAATCAATATAGATGCGCTGATGAGGAAGCAACCCCTGATCATTTTGGAAAAGGGAAGAGTTTATCTTATTCATTTGCCCTCTGCTTTTGAGGTTGAAGAATAAAAAGGTTCAATTTTTAGATTACCTTCAATTTATTAATGTGCCCCTACTGTGCATTTAAACTATTAACTCAACTTCTACTGTACAAACCAATGATTTCTCCTTTTGCCAGTGTATGACCTTTCATCGCCCTTTCAACATCTTCCTTTCTCGAATTTGCTTTGATATCTAGTTTTACTTCCAAAGCGTAAACCTTGAAGAAATATCTGTGCATACCAGAAGGTGGGCATGGTCCTCCGTATGAATGCTTATTAAAATCGTTTAATCCCTCGACTCCCGGAACGCTATTTTCCTCTATTTTTTCTGTTGGAGGGATGTTCCAGGCAACCCAATGAACCCATGTTCCCATTGGAGCGTCAGGATCATCAACTATTAGAACAATGCTTTTCGTTTCTTTGGGTATACCATCGATTTTTAAAGGCGGGCTTACATCATCCCCGTCGCACGTGTACTTTACAGGGATAAAATCATTATTCTTAAATGCAGGACTTGTTATTTTTAATTCATTCATAGTTCACACCTCTATACTTTCTTTTATTAAAGTTTATAATATTTTTAAATATCTACCTGGGCAGAATTTGCACGGAAGATTTGAACCCATTAGAGAATCACTTTATCTTTTTATTATATTTTTAAAGGATTCCCAACTCCCTATCTTTTTCTACCTGATCTTTTATCCCAGGCTCCATCTCAAGCAAAGAATTGAATAGTTTGTCTTCGTATTCTGCTGCAACCAAACCATCTTCCTTCAATTGTTTTAGGAGAATGAAAGTGTCCAAAGTTACCTGTCCTTCTTTGTGTTTTTCGGATTCTATGCAATTCTCTGGTCTCACTTTGAATCCTCTTCTACACGCTTCCGCTAGAGTGCTCGCGGTCAAATTATAAATTCCAGCAACAACAATCTGCTCCGGGTATTGGATGTTCTGTCTTGTGGCAATCTCCTCTTTCATCTTTTCTACCATTCCTTCCACTGCTTTGAAAATGCATTCTGTTCTTCCACAGGGTAGCATGTCTGTCATAATTCTCTTTCCTTTTCTAATAGCTCAAATAAATTTAGAAAATCCTTATCCTTAAAATCTTTCTTGTGAAACCTCCAAAAAGCATCCAATCTCTCCTTGCTATAACCCTCTTTTTCGTATTCCAACGCTTGCATTATCATCTCCAAATTATCAATCTGTTTGACCAATTTAGCTTCTTCTGATTCTTTATTCATAAGTTCCTTAACTATTCCAAGATATTTTTCTCTTACTTCTCTAGGTAATAAAGAAATTATTTTATCAAAACTCTCCTTTTCTCTTTGCTCTTTTTTTTCTTCTCCCAATTTTCTTTTAGCGTAGTAATCCCAATCTCCCATTAAAGCCTCTGATAAATCGTGTAATAAAATCATTCTGACTATTTTTTCTGTGTTAAGTTTTTTAATGTCAGAAATTAGCATGCCTAAGACTGCAGTTCTAAAAATATGGTCTGCAACCGACTCTGGATTTTCTATTTTAACCCAAGTTTTCCATCCAGTCCTTTCCGTTCTTTTAAGTTTACCAATCAATCTTGAGAATTCTATTATTTCTTCCAGCATGCTACTTCTTTTCCAATCTTTCAATTCCACCCATGTACGGTCTCAACACCTGAGGAATTAGTACTGTCCCGTCTTTCTGCTGGAACTGCTCTACTATAGCTATGATTGTTCTGCTAGTAGCCAGAGCTGTATTGTTCAGAGTGTGAACAAAGCCAACAGGGGGCTTGCCAGGACCTTCCCTAAATCTTATGTTCAGCCTTCTTGCCTGGTAGTCTGTGCAATTAGAATTTGAACCAATTTCTCTAAATTTTCCATCCGCCATCCAAGCCTCTATGTCGTACTTCTTCGCGGCTATACTACCGATATCACCGGTGCAGATGTTCACAACCCTGTAATGCAGGTCAAGCCTTCTGTACAGCTCTTCGGAGTTCATCTGTATCTCTTCTAAAAGCTGCCAAGACTGCTCTGGTAGACAAAAAACAAACTGCTCGACTTTGTTAAATTGATGAACTCTGAACAATCCTTTTGTATACTTTCCATGCGTGCCGATTTCTTTTCTGAAGCAAGAGCTGATCCCTGCAAACTTTTTTGGCAAATCTTTTTTATCAAAAACTTCGTCCATAAACATCGCACCGAGAGGGTGCTCTGCTGTGGCAATAAGATACGAATTCTCATTTTCTATTTTATAGGTAACCATCTCAAAATCAGTCGGGTCAATCATCCCTTCATACGCTTTCCTACCTATCATGAGCGGAGGTTCAATGAGTGTGAATCCTCTTTCTTTTGTCAAAAAATCTATAGCAAATCTCTGCAGAGCTAAATCCAGAATCACAACATCTCCTTTGAGATAGTAAAAGCCTGCTCCAGACACTTTTGCCCCTCTTTCAAAATCAATCATCCCTAGATCATGCAAGATTTCCAGATGGGAATTTGGCTTAAAGTCAAACTTTAGTGGAGAACCCCATCTTCTTATCTCGACATTTTCACCCTCGTCCTTGCCATAAGGAACTGAATCATGCAATAAATTAGGAATCCTCAATAGCGCATTTCTAACTTTTTCCCTGTAAGTTTCGCTCTCAACCTCTAATTTTTTTATCTCGGTTGGGATTTTCTCTGCTTCTTTTAAAAGTTTGCTGGTATCCTTCTTCTGTTTTTTCAATTGGGATATCTGAATGCTGATGTCATTCCTCTTCTGCCTCAACTTGTTAATCTCAGTCTGCAGCTCTCTCCATTTTCTGTCGTTGCTTATCAAGCTCTCCAAAAGTTTCAGCTTCTCAGGGTCGTTCCTCTTCTTGAGATTTTCTCTTACCAATTCTGGATTTTCTCTTATGAGTTTGATGTCTAACATATAATCAATCATCTTGTTATTTTTGTCTCTTTAAACACATCGAGCAATTTTCTGTTTGCTGGTGTTTCAAAATGCTTTCTGATAGGATCAATTATATTCGATATTTCTCTAGCCACATTTTCTTTTAAATCTTGCGGATGGATTTTACCTTTTTTATAAGTTTCTTCTAATTGTTCATAACTATTAAATTCTATTGAACCACCAAACTTAGCTTCTCTTTCTATTTTGAAAGTTTTCTTTTCATGAAAGATTACATATTTAACAATTTCTAATATCGGATTCATCTCTACTTGCTTTTCAGGGCACCATGCCTTATTCAATTTTTCTTTTATCTGCTCGTTTGAATCATGCATGAAAATACAAGTCCAAGGTTTACTTTTGCTCATCTTAGAGGAAATTTTCATATCCATCTCAAGGTTCTCATCGTACCCTTCTGCTTTCGGTTCAACCAATCCTGCTATCAAGTGATGGTGCACAGCCACCGGAACTTTCCATTTTAGTTTTTGCGCAACTTCTCTAGCCAGTATATGCGCTTTTCTCTGATCCATCCCAGAATGAACTATATCCAAGTCCATCTCGAAAATATCATCTGCTTGCAAGGATGGATAAATAAATTGAGCAAAGTCTAATCTTTCAGACTCTTTTCTACCCATTATAGTAAGGCATCTTTTTACTCTATCTAAAGTCACAGCTTTGTTTATTAAAATTAATCTACTCCAAAATTCATCATTATTATGGTAAAGTTCTGTACCAAGTACAAATTTCAGTTTTGGCCCGACAAAAAATTTGAAAGCTTCTTTATAGTATTCTAAAGCTTTTCTTATCTTCTCTATATCCCCACCTAGTTTTTTATTAATCCAACTATGCCAATCAGCCATGAAAAATGTACAATCTATCCCAGCTTTGATAAAATCTTGAAGTTTGAATCCGGATATGATCAAACTCCCAAGGTGTAAAAATCCAGAAATTTCATAACCTATGTAATGCTTCGGATGATCGTTAGTTTGCAAAAGCTCTCTCAGCTCTTCTTCAGTTATTATTTCTTCTGTTGGTGGTTTTTTTATTAGTTCAAGCTTTGTTTCTATATCCATTTGATCACTTTCTATTTTTCATTTACTAATTAAAAACTTGGCAGCTCCCATTTATCCCATTTCCTATAGCCTCCTTTAATAAAATAAGATGAAACAATGATTAAAATGGGGCTGAAAATCAAGTAAAATGGGTTGAGTATAGACAAAAAGATTAAAAGAAGCAATATGGGGGCGATTGAAAGAAAGTATTCCAAGAATATTTTTGCATTGTACAAAAGAATGTTGGGATAGAGTCCTGCTAAGTATATGGTCACAGATAGTGCGTACGAGGCAACTGATACAAATGAAAATAATGCTGGTAAGAAGTAATCAAATTGTTTTGCCCACAGCGCCACTAAAAACAAAATGATAAGCGAAATTAGATTAATCATTGCACAGCTGATAATTTTACTTTTTATCACAGTAGAAACTCTGACAGGAAGGAAAGAATACGAAGTAAACAAATCAAACTCTGTAAGCCAATTATAAATCGAGGATGAAATCACCCCCAAAAATATTGAGAACATTGCAAGAAAATTAACGGGTACAAATTTTAAAAAAACAAAAAGAAGCAACCAGGTGAGAGCTATGGGGAAGAGAAAAGAAAATATTATTTTTCCCAAACCACCTTCGCTTCTATTCAAGTCTAAAAAATCTTTTGAAATGAAATATGAATATTTGCTAAATTTCAGCCTATCCGAGAGTTTATCCAATGAATTCTCAAATCTTCTCTTTTTTTCAGGATAATCTACTTTCAAAAAAAACAAAGAAAATGCAGATGACACTATTATGAGAAGTAAAGACAAAACGAGTTGTTTAAGAGAAGGCATGAAGAAAAAAGAAAGCGACGGCAATAAAACCAATAAGTCCATGCTTAAACGATTGGCTGTAAGCAATGCTATAATTGCAAACAAAACAAAAATACTGACTAAAAGTTTAATCGAATACACGTAGATTGTTGAAAAGAAAAAGGTCATAGATAATCCGATCAGAAAGGAAAGTGTTAGAGTTAATAAAAGTACAGGAGAATAGCTCAGGTTTATTAAAATTAATGGTGAAGCGAAGGCAAATCCCAATACAAATGGAAGAATCCACAACAAGAAATAGTAAATTATATCTTTTATGAAAAAATTCAGAAATATTTTTCTTTCAGACACGGGGAGGCTTCTGGAGGAGTATGCTATCAAACTCGCCTGGCCAAATCTCCTATTCATAACTTCTCTGCCAAACAGACCAAATGCTCCAACGCTCAGACCAAAAAGGACGAATAAGTAATGAGCAAGCAGTGCAATCTGTTTAACTGGCAATATATTTTGGAAAATTGGAAGGAATAAAGAACCTGCAAACGCGAATATTGTGAGTATAACAGGGAATAGAGCAAACATAAAACTTCCGAAAATACTTGAATGTGAACGCCATTCCTCTTTTATCATGCTCTTTAAGATTTCGAGCACCCTACTCCCCTTTCACCAATTTTAAAAAGAAATCTTCAAGGTGCTGTCTTTTCTTCTTTAAATCTTTTATCGAACCTTCGTGAATAAGCCTACCTTTATCTATTATCCCTATTCTTGTGCATATTTCCTCAGCAATTTCAAGAACATGTGTGCAGAAAAAAATTGTGCCTCCATTTTTAATAAAACCCTGAAGATAATCCTTTACTTTTCTCTGAATTATAGGGTCTAAATTTATTAATGGCTCGTCTATGAATGCAAGCTTTGGTTCGTGCAGAAAGGCTTGTGCAAACATCAACTTTTGTCTTGTTCCGCGCGATAAGTCTTTACACAAAACTTCCTTTTGATCCTCAAATTCCAAGAATTCGAACCATTCGTTGCACCTATCTTCTGTATTATCCAGATTCCTTATTTTTGCTACAAAATGAAGGTATTCTTCTGCTGTCAAAAAGCTTGGCGGACTCTCTTGCTCTGGTATTATGCCGACCAATTCTCTGACTCTTATAGGACTTTTTAAAACGCCTACCCCCAAAACCCTGGCGTTTCCTTTTGTTGGTTTGATCTGGCCTGTTAACAATTTTACCATTGTTGTTTTCCCAGAACCATTCGGCCCGAGCAATCCAAACAACTCTCCTTCTCTAATAGATAGTGAAATATTGTCAACGGCTTTCAGGTCACCAAATTTTTTTGTCAAATTTTTTATTTCAATTGCATTCCTCATTTTTATTGCCTACCTCCGAATTAGATGATTATTTCAATTAGTCTAATCGACCACAATTTCCAATCTATCCTTATTTTTCCCAATCCTTTCCCTCTTAACTATTTTTAAACTTCCTATCTCTTTAGTGTTTTTAACATGCAACCCACCACAGGGAAGCCTAGCTAGATTGTCTATTTGAGTCCATCTGAAATCTGGCTTCTCGCTATCCCACCAGATCCTCACTTCCTCTCCGTTAGCAATTATTTCATTGCATCTTTTTTCTATTTGCTGTCTAAGCTCAGAAGTAACAGAACCCTCTAATAAAATATCAATCCTAGATTTTTCTTCCCCAACATTTGAGCCGACACACTTTGTATTTTCTCCAAGAATCTCTTTGCATACACAATACAGCAAATGCAAAGCGGTGTGCATCTTCATAAGTTTGTATCTTCTACCCCAATCTAAAACAATTTTTACCGTATCACCAACTGAAAAAGTTTGGTCTGTTTCTAGTATATGAGCGATTTTTCCTTCTATCAGTTGAGTGTCAACAACTTTGCAGCTATCGATAAAACCTGTATCTCCTGGTTCTCCTGCTGCCTGAGGATAAAAAATTGTCTTATCAAGAATTACTCTATTAGTATTAATTTCAGTTACCTTTGCTTCAATCTCTTTTAAATAAGGATTCTCATAGTAAAGTTTCATAAATTTAATTAATTAAACTCTTAAGTTTAAGAAATGATTTTTAAAGTAGTATGGGAAAGACTGAACAGAAAAGTGAACATGTTGAACCTATAAAAGTTCAATGCTGTCCAGAATGTGGTAGCACAAGGATTATGCATGATTATGAGGTTGCCGAAATAGTATGCATGGATTGTGGATTCGTGGTAGCTGCAAAAATAGCTGATAGGGGACCAGAGTGGAGAGCATTCGATGATGAACAAAAAGCAAAACGAACAAGGGTCGGTGCTCCTCTAACTTATACGATTCATGATAAAGGCTTATCAACGATGATTGATTGGCATGATCGAGATATTTATGGAAAAAGTCTATCGCCCGGACAGAAGGCACAAATCTATAGGCTTAGGAAATGGCAGAGCCGCACAAGAGTTTCAGATGCAACGGAACGTAACCTTGCCTTTGCGTTATCAGATATTACAACAATTGCCAATAAACTAAATCTGCCCAAAAACGTCCTTGAAACAGCCTCAGTCATCTATCGAAAAGCAAAAAAAGAGCGGCTAGTACGTGGAAGAAGCATTAAAGGCGTAACTTCAGCAGCAATTTATTTAGGTTGTAGGCAATGCGGATTAGCTAGGACATTAGAAGAGATAGCCCAAGCGTCAAGTGTAGAAAAAAAGGAAGTCGGTCGCAGCTATCGTCTTCTTGTCAAAGAGCTTGACTACTTTGCCCCGCCTCTTAAACCAAGTCAACTTATAACAAAATACTCCAATCAATTAACAATGCAAGGAAAAGTCGAAGAAATTGCTCACAAAATTCTTAAAGCTGCAGGAGAATTAAGACTCACATCGGGTAGAGGACCAACAGGCATAGCTGCGTCTGCTGCCTATATAGCATCTGTTCTTACAGGTGAGAGAAAAACACAGAGGGAAATTTCTGAGATAGCTCAATGTACAGAAGTGACGATAAGAAATAGATATAAAGAACTCGTAGAAAGGCTCATGTATATAGTTAAACTTTAAATTACCCACTCGCCCTCTTTTATCAGAATTTTGTTATCAGATCTAAGAGTCGGCTTGACTATTATGCCATCCTTATGGAATTGAATATAATTGCTCCCTCCACCCTCAAGATTGTTTCCAAATGCGATGTGAACAGTGCCTAAAACTTTCTCATCCTCCAGAACATTTCCTATGATTTTTGCTTTGGGGTTTGTCCCTATGCCAATCTCTGCGACAATTCTTGCTTTTTCTCCCAATTGTTTGAACGCCTTTTCCAATTGCTTGGAATTCTCAACTTCTTCAGCATAACCGCCTTTAACAGTTACCCTGACTTTTTTGCCAAAATCACCCATGTGATCGAAGGCTATTGCTCCGTTAGCTGAGCCTTCGACAGGAGCTGTTACCACTTCACCCGCAGGCAAATTCCCCCAATGCCCGCTCTTGTGGATTTTCCCCTCATCATCGTGCCATATCCTGCCTTCAACTGAAAAAGTTATGTCAGTTCCATTTTTTGAAGTTACTTGCATCTTTTTGCTTCCTTCTACCGCTTTCTTCATCTTCTTGCACAATCTGTCAACCTCATCATAATCAGCAGTCAATCCGCCCTTGGTTAAAGAGAATTCTGTTATTCTCGGCATGCTGGCTATCCTCGCCCCTGCTTCGCAAGCCTGTCTTCTAGCCTTTGTGTGGCTGAGAGAATGGTATGTCGCAAGAATAACAACATCCAAGCATTTCATCGCCTCTGCTACCGCTTTTGGCGGTTCCTCCCCATCTCTTGTGGTAGGCTCCATCACCATCAGAGTTGTTTCCAAATTTATTTTTCTAGAAGCATCGTATAGCACTTTGCCAATTTTAAGCATTTTTCTATCAGTGACAACCAGAACTTTTTCCAAAGGCTTGATGTTCAAACACTCCCTTACAGCTGTGTCTGCTCCTTCCTTCATATTTTTAATATAATCTTTATCAGTAAAAAAACGATAAGAATTTAAAGCTTGACTTAGCTATTTAATATTCCGGATATTATGGAAACAAAAAATGTAACCAATGATGTATTTAAAATACTAAAGAAGCATTTTCAAGAAATATATGACTCTTTGAGAAACTCATATCCTATAAATACATCTGGATATTATTATGAAGAATTGAGAGACTATTTGATCGGCGCATCCATAGGTTTTTTAATAGATGGTAATGAAAAAAAGTTTTTAAATTATGCACAAGAGTTAATTCCAAAACATAAAAGAAGACAAGTTTCGACTGCTCTAGAAAAAATGATAGATGAATTGAAAAATTATAAATTAACGCTTTCACCAGAGGATCTCAACAGACTTAGAAGAAAAAAAGATATTTACATTAGTTAAGTTACTTAACCTTTTCGTACAAATCTATTATATCTCTTTTTGGCATAAGATGCTTCAACTCTTTCTCCAAAAGATAAGCCTCATAAGTAGGTATTTTATGGTGTCCAATTAGATGTTTGATAATTACTCCTAGAGCTTGATATCCTTTATCTGAACTTAAAAAATACTCTACACTCTTTCTAACCTTTTTCTCTCTATAACTATCCAGTATTTTTTTCCCTAAAGCAGTATTATCAATTTTAGGGTTACTTAATGTTTTAGCAAATGTACTCCTATTTTTATACCTCTCCACTTTTTCATGAAATTCGTCAGCCGAAGCTGAGCGAAGTGCTTCATATGTAAAAAGTTCTTCAATTTTTCTTTGTTCTTCTTTTTCTCTCTCTTCAGCTCTTTTCGGGAAAAACTGAACTAAAGTTATTAATATTACACCGATAGCCGCTAGCAGACTCGCTACACTCCAGGTAATCAGAACAAAATAACCAACGGTTGCTTGTTGTATCTCCAAATATTTAATAATCTGAAGCGCAGCTAGGAAAATGAAAATCAGTAAAAGACTTATAAGAGCACGCTTCCAAAGGTTCATTTGATTCAACTCTTCTAATTTTTATTTGCTCAAACATTCTTTTATAGAGAAGAGAAAATGATTCGATTAAGCTTTAACGGGGCCCTGAGCACAGTTGGGGCATCAGCAGTTGTAGTTGATACAAGGACAGAAAAAATAGTTCTAGATTATGGGACAAAGATCCAGGAGATACCTCCGAAATTTCCCCTGCCGGTTGATGGCAAGCCCGATGCAATAATCGCTACCCACTGCCATCTAGACCATTCGGGGGCTTTAGCAACATTCTTCACAAAAGGCAATTCATGCCCTGTCTATGCAATAAACGTGACAAGGCCGTTGACCGAGTTGCTGTTGCGTGATTCAATAAAAATCAGCAGAGAGGAAGGAATTGAGCTACCATTCACAAAAGCGGATGTGAAAGAGACTATTAAAAACTTTTTGCCAATCAACTATCGAGCTCCTTTCAAAATTCACAAAACAGAGGTTACCTGCTATGATGCCGGACATATCCCAGGATCTTTGATGGCGTTTATGAAAACTGGTGAAAAGAATATTCTCTATACCGGAGATTTCAAGACAACTAATGCTCGTTTGCTGAAAAAAGCAGATCAAGACTTGCCTGAAATTGACATTCTGATTACCGAGAGCACCTATTCTGATCGTGAACACCCTGATAGAAAAAGTCAGGAGAGGCAGTTGGTAGAAACTATAAACGATACTTTGGCTGTTGATGGTGTTTGTCTGATTGCAGGATTTGCTGTTGGCAGGATTGACGAGATATTGCTTGCTCTTAATGCTAGAGGAATAGACTATCCTGTTTATGTTGACGGTATGGCAAAGAAAGGGATAACAATTATCAACCAATATAAAAAATTGTTGAGAGAGCCTAATAGCTTGGACAGGGTTCTAGAAAAAGTTGAATATGTTGCCAGCGAGAGGATGAGGAGAAGAATCATTAGACAGCCTTGCGTTATTCTAACTACCAGTGGGATGTGCGTCCATCCAGACACATATGTACAGCTTTCTGATGGTCTATCTGTCCCAATAGCTGAAACTGAATCACCTGTTTTTTCTTTTAACTTTAGAACTGGTAAATTGAGCAAAGATCTATGCATTAAAAAATATCTTAAGCCCTCTCCTGAATTCTTATACGAAATCGGGACAAGTACGGGTACTATAAAAGTTACTCCTGATCATAAGTTTTTCATTATTAACGATTTGAATTTTGAAGAAAGGGAAGCATCTAAACTCAAAAAAGGAGATAGGATTGCATATATAAAAAGAATTCCTTTTACAGGGAGAACACAACCCATACAAGTAAAAATAGGTGAATGGTGCTCCATCTCAAATGAAGGATTAAGATATATCAGAGCCAAAAGAAGCGAATTAAAATTATCACAAAAAGAACTAGGTAAACTACTTGGGATTTCTCAAGGGGAGATAAGTGCCATAGAGCTTGGTAGAGTTCATTTAAGAGAAAAATCTTTAGATAAAATTTTGGAAACCTTAAAAATCAATAGTGAAACATTTAAGGAGATGCATATAGACTTTAAAACCCTTAAAACGAAAATCTTTGATAAAGTTAAAATACCAACCAAAACCACCCCAGAGTTATGCCAACTCTTAGGTTATTTTCTTGGAGACGGAGATGTACATCAAGGAAAGGAGATACGATTAACTGATAAGGATGTAGAGAATTTATTAATTTACAAAAACTTAGCAAAGAAAGTATTTGGCATTGAAGGAAACATTAAGAAAGTTGAAAGAAATAGGCTCTTGATTCACTCTACAGTTGCAGCCAAATTTATCGGTGAATTGATTAAGGGAGGTTCAAGAACAAGAAAAATACCAGAAATAATTCAACAAAGCTCGCTGGAAGATGTTGCTGCATTTTTGCGTGGATTATTTGATGCAGAAGGCACTGTTTATACAGGAACGACAAATTATACTGGTATTTCCTCAGTTAGTAAAGATATCGTTCATGTCGCACAACTTTTATTATTAAGATTTGGAATTGTATCAAAACTCCAAGATGTTTTCAATAAAAAAGCATATGGTAAAAAAGCCTACTACCTTACTATCTATCACCCAGAGTGTCTAAAAAGGTTTGCAGAGAAAATAGGATTTAGTGGCTCGGCAAAAGCTAAAAAAATGAATAAACTATTGAGTAAGCTTAAATTTAGTTGGAGTCATTTAGATATTTTGCCAATATCAAAATCAGAAATTTATTGTCATCTCAAAAAATTCTTTAAAAGAATACCTAGAAGCAGGGAGTTAAATATTTGGAAGAACTGTAAGGAATCTTTAACACTCCGGACGTTGGAAAAGCTATTGGGAACATTAGAAAATCATAAAAATAAAATAAATGATTCTGAATTTTCTAAATTCGTATCAAAATTGAAACATTTATATAATAGTGATATAACATGGACGAAAATATTAAAAATTAAAAAGTTTCGTAGTGACACAAAATTCGTACATGATCTAGGCATATTAACTAACCAAACATATACTGCTAATGGCTTTATAGTACACAATTGCAGTGGCGGACCTATTGTTCAATACATAAAGAAATTGTACGATGATAGGAATTGCAGTCTAGTTCTTACTTCCTTCCAGGTAGAGGGAACACCGGGGAAAACCTTGCTAGAGACTGGGAGATATATAAATGAAAAAGCAGGTTTAAACCTCGAATTGAAAATGTTTGTGAAAAGGCTTGATTTCTCATCCCACTGTGGAAGAAGTGATCTGTTTAATTTTGCTGAGAAAGTTGATCCTGAAAAAATATTTTGCATACATGGTGACCACACAGAAGAGTTTGCTTCGGAGCTAAGAGAAAAAGGGTTTGATGCTGTAGCACCTTTAGCTAACAACAGAATCTTTGTTATTTGATTAGAAACTCTAAAAATTAATGCAGGCTTTCAACAATTATCTTTTTCTCTAATTTTCCTGTTGTGCATGTTACAACTTACAATATTTAACCCTTTAGTAGTAACATTTAAATAATTATCACTATAAAATAGTAAACTATGCCTTTGCAAGAACAGATGAGCTTGTGCTCACAGCATTATCAGAAATGGAAAAGCCTGGCTCTAACTACAAACAATTTGGCAGAAAGCAGGAAATGTTTGGAAAAGGCTTTCTTCTGGCTTGAGCTTCAAAGTGCTTTTATTGCCCTATTTGCAATAGAAAAAACAGGAGGGAATGATCCTAAGACTGAACTTAAGCTTATCACCGCAAAGGCTAATCTTTCAAAGAGATTGGCTGAATACGCCAAAGAAATAATAGAAGAATTGAATCTGTAAAGTGTTATAATATCATTTTAAGACTCCTTTAAATCCTTAAGGTTATTTTCTTGGAAGACCAATTTAAATTATGGGGAAAAGGAGAACTAAAAAATTAAAGAAAAGATCTAGACAAAAGGCAACTAAAAAAGTTTTAAGGATAAAGAAAAGGAAGATTGTCTTTCTTGTTATTGATGGTTTGGCAGATCTTCCTATAAACGGTAAAACCCCGCTGAGTGAAGCGAGGAAACCAAACCTTGATTATTTAGCAAAAAACGGTGTGCTCGGGCAAATTATTCCTGTAAAAAAATCCTTTTGGAATGAATTAACAAGGACGAGCGTGAGCCATGTCGCAAACATCTCTTTGCTGGGGTTCGACCCGTACAAGTTTGATTTGAAAAGAGGGCCTTTGGAAGCGGTTGGAGCCAACATCCCTTACACTGAAGGACACTTGGCGTTGAGATGCAATTTCGTCACAGTCGACAAGGAACTAACTGTCTTGGACAGGCGTGCTGGGAGAAATTCCCTCGGTTTGGATGAAATCTCGAGAACCGTGAATGAACAAGTTAATATCGGAGTTCCCTGTGTCTTCATTAGAACTTATGGTCACAGGGCTGTGTTGATAATAAAAGAAAAGCTGAACGACAAAATAACCGACAGCGATCCTCTTTATGCAGGAGAAAAAGTCAAAAAAGTCGAACCTTTGATCCCAGAAGCCAAAAAGAGTGCAGAACTTGTTCAAAGCTTTATAGAAAAGTCCAGGCAATTGATAGAGTTTCATCCTTTCAATGAAAGCAGGATTAAAAACGGAATTCCTCCAGCAAACTTCATAATTACCAGGGAGGCAGGAAACAGGGTATGTAGTCTGCCAAACTTTTCTAAAAGGCATAAGGTTAAACCAGTTTGTATTGCAGAGAACGGTGTTATGAAGGCTACTTGTTTGTTGGCAGGGTTTAACTCTATAACTGTTCCTGAGTTGAAATTTCAATCTAGCTTAAAGTTTATATTCGATAACATTGATTCTGCCTTGGTAGAGTATGACTTTGTCTATGTACATATAAAAGGGCCTGACGAGCCAGCCCACGATGGAGAATTCCATAAGAAAAGAGAGGTGATAGAAGAAATAGACGAAAAACTAGAGTATTTTAAGAATTTTGACGGAATATTGGTTGTCACATGCGACCATATCACTGCTTGTAAGACAAGGAAACATGAATATGGTGCTGTGCCTTTGCTTGTTTATGGAAAGGGAAAGAGTAGAGCAAAAACTTTCGATGAATTTTCTGCTAAAAAGGGAAAATTGGGTTTGATTAGCGGTAGGAAGTTGTGGCGATATGTTTTTGGAAAATAGTTTTATTTCTTAATGTTTTTATTGAAAGAAATCAAATTTCAAATTAAATGAAAGTAAAAAATCTGACGATCAGGGAGATTCTGGCTACTAACGTGCAGAAGACCATTGAGGTTGAGCTTGAGACCGAGAAGGGAAGTGTAAGAAGCTCTGTTCCTATTGGCACGAGCAGAAGCAAGTACGAAGCTGCAAGTTTGCCAGTGGAAGATGTGATAAGAAAGTTCCTGCTCATAAGAAGGCATTTTATAATTCAGAATTTTGTAGATCAGGAAGAGGTTGATAATTTTCTGAGAATAATTGACAAGACTCCTAACTTCAAGGAGATTGGCGGAAATCTCGCTTTAGCTATATCATCTGTCTTTCTAAAAGCATTTGCTCTGGAAAACAATCTTGAAACTTTCGAATATCTGCTCAAGGAGAAGCCTTTCCTGCCAAGACCAATCTGCAATGTTGCTGGTGGCTGGGCCGGAACCGGTGCCAGTGATATACAAGAGTTCTTGCTCTTGCCACTTCATCAAGAATCCTTTCTAGGTACTGTGACAAAAATCGCAAAAGCGTATTGGGAGATTGGGAAGGCTTTGGGAGAAAAGGATCCGAGTTTTGTTTTTGCCAAAAACTTGGAATCTGCTTGGGTCACTGGATTGGAAGTTGAGAAGACGCTTGACATTCTGTCAAAGATTGCAACCGAAAACCTTCTTATGATTGGATTGGATTTTGCTGCCTCGCAACTCTGGGATGGACAGTGCTATGTCTACAAGAACTCTGGCGTGAAATATACGAAAACAGAGCAGATAAATTTCATCGAGCATCTTGCAAACAAATATCCGATATTTTATATAGAGGATCCTTTCCATGAGGATGACTATCTTGGTTTTGGTGTTTTAACTCATAGACTGCAGCAAAAGCTGGTTTGCGGTGATGATATTTATTCTACAAATTTGGAAAGAGTGAAAAAAGGAATGGAGCAGAAGACAACAAACTCGATGATAATAAAACCGAATCAGGTCGGAACTATAACTGATGTGATAAAAGTTGTGGAAGAGGCGAAGAAGAACAAGCTGACAACTGTCATGTCTCATCGCTCTGGAGAGACCGAGGACACGCTGATCTGCCATTTGGCCGTCGGACTGAACTGCGACTTCATCAAACTAGGGATTGGGGGAGAGAGGACTGCTAAGATAAATGAAATGATTAGAATTGAAGAATGGATGAAAGCATAAACTGTGATAATTACGAATCTATCAAAAAGTGAATTAGTTTTTATTATTGGAATTGTTTTTATCTTGATTGTTTATCTTCTTGGACCTCTTTTATCCATCTATGTATTTTTAATACTTTCATTAGGTATAGCTTTCTTTGCTGTAGGTTTAATTTCATTATTTAAAAAATTAACGAACAGAACTATGACAGTTGCTTTAATCCTTATTTTTATTGCAGTCTTCACTGTCCTTAGTCTTTGGTATATGTATTCTACAGGATTCTATACTTAATTTTTATTTCAATAGAACACCAAAAATAATCTTACAAATATTTGTAATCTCTAGTCTAGCCAAAGTGAAATAGAATATTTTCTTTGAAATTCAAATTATTATTAGATTTAAATGAGAAAATTGAGAGTAAGATTTCTTAAAGATTTGAGTTTCACTGATAGCGTGCTATTGGGCATAGGTTTTATAATTGGATCAGGTATATTTCTGATGCCATTGCTCGCCGCCCAAGAGGCCGGAACATATTCTATTGTTGCCTGGATAATTGCGGGCATCTTCGGTATTTTGACCGCATTTTGTTTTGCTGAGTGTGCTGCCAAGCTACCAAGAGCTGGTGGACTTTATTCGTACGCACACGAAGCGTTTGGTAATTTCACCGGCTTCTTGACAGGATGGAGTTTCTGGATCGGCTACTGGATAACCATCGCAACAGAGCAGTGGGCAATAGCCTGGTATTTGAAATTTTTCCTTCCACAACTCTCTGACCTGATTAGGGTTGCGATAGCAACATCTGTTGGTTTTGTTCTAACTTACATAAACTTCAGAGGTGTGAAGATGGGTGGGGATGTCGAGGATGCTTTCACAATTGGAAAGCTCATCCCCTTGCTCTTGTTTGGTTTGGTCGGCTTGTTTTTCATCAATTACCAAAACTTCTATCCTCTGTTGCCGCAGGGAAAGCTACTTGCTCCGGCAATAGGCTCAGCAACAATTCTGGTCCTGTGGGCATACCAAGGAACAGAAATAATAACTGTTCCTGAGGAGGAGGTGAAGAATGCAAGGAGAGTGGTGCCAAAAGCAATTCTGATATCCGCTTTTACAGTCATGGGAGTTTATCTGCTGATTTCATTTGTCTTTCTTGGGATTTCAAGATGGGAAGTTTTTTCTAACTCACAATCGCCCCTGGCAGATGCTTCCAAGCTATTCCTGGGAGATATTGGCGGGTTGATTCTAGCTGTAGGAGGATTGATATCGATTGTTGGTGCTTTAAACGCTGTGATACTTGCTTCGGCCAGAATATCGTTTGCGATGGCGAGAGACAAACTGTTCCCTAAATCTTTATCAATTCTACACAAAAAATTCAGAACACCGGTGCATGCTCTACTGCTGCAAACAATCCTTGCAACTGCGGTGACATTCCTGATTACTGATTTTGTAACGCTAGCTTCTTTAGTTGTTTTCTTCACCATAATCCCATATTTCTTCAGCTCGATCGCTGTTCTTAAACTGATTAAGAAATCGAAAGGTCAGTTGCATATCCTAAAGACAAGACTAATACCGATAATAGCTGCTGCGTTTTCATTATGGTTGTTAACTCAATTCTCCAGTTTAATTTTGGTTGTTGGTTTGTTGCTTCTGCTTGTGGGAATAGCATTTTATTTAACAAGAAAACCCTTTTTAAGATTATGATAATCATAGACGGAAAAGGAGGCGGAGGGCAAGTTCTTAGAACTGCTATTGGCCTCTCAGCTGTTACTGGCGAAGCGATTAAAGTAGTCAACATACGTGGAGCAAGATGCTCAGCAGGTTTGAAGTCTCAGCATCTGGAAGGTTTACTGGCTGTAGCTGAATTGTGCAGTGCAGAATTGAAAGGAGCGAAGCTAGGTTCAACAGAAATAGAATTCATCCCAAAAAAGCTTGAAGCAAAGGAATTGAACATAAAACTTCCAACTGCTGGTTCAATAGGATTGCTTTTCCAAAGCTTGCAGGTCGCTTCTGTTTTTGCTCCTGGCATAGTAAGAATTAATGTTAAGGGCGGCTCGACTGCTTCTACGTGGAGTCCTCCTGTTCAATACACACAAAATATTTTTTTGCCGATAGTCAGAAAGATGGGATATGATGCTGAGATTAGGATAATAAAAGAAGCTTTCTATCCGAAAGGCGGGGCTGAGGTTGAGATTGTTGTAAATCCTGTTAAGAGATTGAAGAGTGTAGAATTGACAGATCCCGGCAAAGTTAAAGCAATAAGAGGAATATCTGTTGTTGGAAGCTTGCCTAAGCATATAGCCGATAGACAAGCTAACTCTGCAAAGAAATTTTTTGTTGATCATGGTTTTGATGATGTTAAGATTGAATCCAAGATTGTAGAGACATTCTCCCCTGGAACTTCAATTACTCTATGGGCCGAGTGCGAGAATACTGTTCTTGGCTCAGACAATATCGGTAAACGTGGAATACCAGCAGAGAAGATCGCAGAAGTTGCTTGCAGAGAGCTGATTGATTCTATTGAATCAAAATCTGCCTTGGATAAGTATATGGCTGACCAAATCTTACCCTTTCTTGCTCTTGCTGCCTCTGAATCTAGGGTTATAGTTGAGAAGATTACCGAGCATTGTTTGACAAATATTTTTGTTATAGAGAAGATTTTGCCTGTGAAGTTTGAAGTTAAAGAAGAGGAAAGAGAGATTTCTGTAAAAGGAATTGGAAAATAAAAATAAGACCAAAAACCTTTTAAACCTTAGCGAGAATAGCTTTTGAGATGAAAGCTTCTTTTGAAGCTAGATTTCTAGTACCTGTCAAAAGGTACGTTTTGCTTGCATAGGTAGATTGAAGAATGTCGAGTGATGAAAATGAGGAAAGAACTGCTAGTGATAATACTAGCAAACATACTCTCTGCAATAGGGATGGGAATATTTGGACCTGTGTACGCGTTATTCTTTCAAAACATCTCAGGAAACTACCTGGAATTGAGCACTGCTTTTGGAATATTCTGGTTGGCAGTAGCTCTGCTCGAGCTGCCTTTTGGATATCTTTCTGACAGGTTTGGCAAAAGGAGATTTATCATCCTTGGTGGTATCTTCAGCTCATTAACATCTTTACTCTATCTTTTTGTCAGAAGCACAAGCCATCTGTATCTGGTGGAAGGTTTGAGCGGAGCAGCTACTTCGATGCAAACCCCTGCTATAAACTCTTTGATATCGGAGAGCAGCTCAAAGAAGAATAGAGGAAGAACATTTGGCTTGTTCAACTCATCTATTAACTTCAGCTATGGTCTAGCATCTATTTTGTCAGGAGTTTTTGTCAGCATATTCGGTTTGAGTTCTATCTTTATAATTTCCTCTACGTTCCAAATCTGCTCAACAGCTGTAGTCTGCAAGATAAAGAGATAGGCTATCTGTGAAACTGGCAAATCAATTCATGCTTGTCTAGATGTATATAGATTGGTTTCTTACAAAACCTACAATAACCTTCTGGCTTGGGTAACTCTTTCTCCTCTGCCATATCGCTCGACTTTTTTTCTTTTGAGTTAAAAATTGTTTCTCAAATTCTTTTAAATACTCGACTGACTTTTTTACACCCACAAACAATTTTTAAATTTGCTCACTCTACTTTTATTTCCTTTCGTATTTTCCTCTTCTCTTTCTTAGGTATTATAACAGTTAGAATTCCTTTGTCCATATTTGCTTTTGCTTTCTCATATTCTACCGCTACTGGTAATGTCAATAGCCTTCTCAAAGCTCCGTATTTCCTCTCTGCCCTGAACATTTTTTCTGTTCTCTCAACCTTCTTCTCTTTTTTCTGAGCTGCAATCTCCAAAGTATTCTCTGTTGCCCTTATTGCTACATCACCCTTGTCAAACCCAGGCAGACCAGCTTTTATCACCAGTTCATCGTCTGTCTCGTTTATATCGACTGGAAACCCTTCTTCGAAGAATTCTTCTCCCATTGGCATTCCAAACCTGAACATCTGCATCATCCTCTTTCTCATTCTTTCCCATTCATCAAAGGGATTCCAATACACCATTCTACCACCTTAATTAGTGTTTAAATGAATTAAAAATATCATTTCTAGGATTTAAATATTTAACATTTTAACTCAAATTCAAATTTTTAAATATAAAGCGAGAATTGAATAGTATGGCCAGCATAATATTTCTGATATTTGGCATCGTAGACTTTTTGGCAGGGATTACCCTTGCTCTGAGCAGCGGTCTGTTTTTGGGAGATGCAGCAAAATACATTGGTTTGGCCTTGATCGGAAAAGGAATCTGGACAATTATAACAAGCATTAAAAGCTAGGATAGAGTTCCAAGTACCTTAGCTTTGATAATACATTCCCCGCCAGTAGGACTTGCTATCGGCTCGTTGCAGTTCAGGCATTTGACTTCAATCGCACACTTGCTGAAAATTATCTGTTCATACTTGCACTTCTTGCAAGCAACGCGCAAAAATTTGCTCTCAGGCATTTCAACCAGATTTTTCATGACAATCAATATACCTATTTTCTATCTTGGTGAAAATAAACTTAAATAGAAAGATGGATTGGAAAAAAGTTCTTCTTTAACAGCTTGCCAAATGTTTTCTCTAGACAGCAAAGAAGGCTCTTTAAAACAGTTTATCAAGCAATTTTTGTTATCATAGCTGCAAACGCCTTGACTCCGAAGATTGTAGCTTGAATTTTTACGGATGTTGAATAATTTCCCTTTCTTGTGGCACGGGTATACGTCCAGGTTATAGTCTAAAGAAATCACTGTGCTGCCAGCTTTGCACGGGTACTTCATTGGCAGACCTTCATGAGCCCTAATAATATCTCTCATGTATGCTGTAGGAGTTGCGATGTTGTTACCAGAGAGTTTAAGTTGCAATATTCTTTCCACAACTTTTCTGATGTACGAAGAATCCTCCTGCAGATACCTATGAAGTTTCCCTCCAACAAGAAAAGTGTTTGCCTCCGAAATAAATGGATAACAAAAAGCAAAGGATATGCCCAAATCGTTAACATAATTTACCATTCTTTCGATAACACCATTTTTAGTTAGCTCAGGGCCGAGAAGTGTCATAGCATAAACTTCCATCCCAAGTTCTTTTGCCCTTTGAATTGTTTTCACTGCTTTTTCTGATATACCTTTGAAATGCTTTAACCCATCCCATATTCTCGGATCATAATGATCTACAGAAACTGAAATTGCATCAAGGCTACCACTTAATCTCTCCAATGTTTTAGATGAAATTGTTCCATTTGTTGTAAGCGAAGTTATGAGACCTTTATCTTTTGCATAACTTACCGTTTCTTCCAAATGAGGCCATAACCCAGGTTCTCCGCCGGTAAAATGCACAGTTGAAAATCTATTTTTCACTAGAAAATCAACAGCAGTTTCAACATCCTCCCTACTCATCTCTGCCAGCTTCTGCTTCCACATGTCGCATCTATCAACACATTTGGCGTTGCACTTTGTAGTCACAGTAACTAGAGCAGATTTGACTTCCCCACGGTTTTTAATGAATTGTGAAGAAACCGTCTTTACAGTTTTCATCGTATTTAGGCTAACCACTTTTAATCATTTTTATCAGGAGAATTTAAACTTTGACTATTTCGAATTTTTTTGCTCTCCAGCCCTGACCTCTTGTATGCTTCTTTCCGCAGACTGTGCACTTGAATCGCAGATCAATTTTTTTGGTTGGTTTTTCATGCTCAGGTTTTGGTCTAGGAAAGCTACCGTAGCCGCGAAGCTTGCGAAGGAATCTCCTCTGGCCTTGTGCCATAGTCCTTCTTGTTTTCTTTTTGGCTATTTCAACAGTATGTAACGTATGCGAACCACATACCGGACAAAAAGTTTTGATTTGCTTAGGGAACTTCATTTGCTCACTTTAAACTCTTCTGCTATTCCTCTTTCCAATAAAACTTTAATATTATCTTCTGGTAGCTTGGCTATATCTCCTTTCTTGAAAGGGCCATAGGTCTTCATGTCAGAAGCGACGAACTCCGGCACATCCTCTTTGAAAAGTATTAAGTTTACAACTTCCTCTTTTTCTTCGCTCAGCATTTTCAAAATATCCAATCTCCTCTCTTTGATTATACCTATCAAACCATCAAAAAATTCTTTCTCCTCATCTGTCAGATTCTCTGGCGGGATGTTTGTTCTCGCAGCAATCAGAGCTTGATTCAAAATCTTCCTTTCCCTTCGATTGAAGATGTCTTCGATGAGCCTTTCGATATTCTTTGATTCTAGCTCTCCTTTTCTGTCTTCCTTGCTCTCTGCAATCTTCCTTTTCTGCTGCAGATAAGCATTGATATTCAGATAGAAATTCTCTGGCAGCTTAGTAAGCTTCGGCAATCTCTGCTCCTCTCTCTGTATTTTTCTTATCAGTTCAAAAGTTATAGTTTCCTCAGCCATTAAATCACCAATTATTTGTTAAATAAGCTATTTATCTATAGCTATTAAATATTCGTGCTCAGGATTTTTGCATCTGTAATAAATTCTATTTTTCGGGATTTCAATAGTTTTTCCACCTGAGCCTGGAAATTTTATAGTTGTTTCTTCTTTTTGAGGTTCGAAGTAACCCCAGGGGCATTTTGAACAAGGGTAAGGATATTTCTCTTTGATTTCTGACATTTTAAATTCTTTTGTAAGTTCTTTTAAACTTGGTTCATATATTCCTAAACTCTTTCTGAACTCATCAAAGTCTTTTTCGCATTTTTCTGGTTCTTTATTTTCACTCAGTTAGCCCACCCAAAAGAGAGATTAATAACAAAGAATTTATGCTTTAGAATTTCAATTATCTTCTTATCTTCTTCCTCAGCCTCAGTTTCTTGAAGGGGTAACTGACAGGATTTTTAATTATAATTTTATCAGTCCCGCCCTTGCAGATATTGTCAGGCTTGCACATGTTCATCGCAATGTAAAACAATTCATTATCGCAGTTCGGTGGTAGAAGGTTTCTGCTCTGCCTCAGATGCCATCTCAGCTGTGTTCTCAGATAGTTGGCTCGCATGGGTGGATAGTTCTTGTCATTCCATTCCACCATTCTTTTCTCAAGTTTCTCCACATCCCATCCCATGTTCCTCAAGAAGTTGATTAAAATGAAGGTGCTTCTCTTCCTGCCGTCAGTCACCCCATTTAAAATTTTTGCAACGCAGGGGGGGAAGAATTCTTCTGGTATATATCTTATCTTTGCCATCATCCTCGGTCTTGGCAGCTCTTCTTTTTCCTCGACTTTAAACTTCGAAGCCCAGTCCAGTGCTTCAACAACCAGAGCTTCAGCATCATGCAGAGGAATCTTAGGAACTAAAAACTTCTCCTCTATTTTTACTTTTTCTGGTTGGGCCTGCTCCTTTTCAAATTTTTCCACATCCTGTGGCCTGATTGGCAGGCTAACAAACAAACTTTTTTCGTGCAAAGAATAAGGCAATCTGAATAAATGCCTTGATCCAAAAATATCCATGCTTACAATTTTAAACGGTTCTATCCCCTCTTCGCTGGAAATATCCTTGAGCGGTTTGTTAATCCTTTTGGAAATATTTTGTGGTTTGTCCAAAGCCAGTATCTCTTCCTTCAAACCATCTTTAATGTACCATTTGGTGTATTCCACAATCTTCTGCAGAATTTCAGGATATAAAGTGCGGGTTGGCTGCATGTTTATTTTCTCCGGTAAAGACTCGAAGGGGATAGACATGTGGAAAGATTTGCCACCAGAGAATTTTATGCTGTAGCTCGAAACTCCGTGATCTTTAAGCGCTTCCATTATCTGTTTCACAGTTATTTTTGCTATTTCAAAATCATCAACATCCAGATCGAGAAAAATATCCCATCCTACCCTCAGATTGTCCAAATCCTGTTTTGTCAAGCCAACATCCAGCTTCATCGGTTGGCTCCAGCGCTCAACACTTCCGTGAAAAGCAACCGTGCCTTCAGTAACATCTTGCAGAATATCCTGAGGATATTGAATTACATCGGGTCTTTTGCCAAAGTTCCCATCTTTAAAAACACAAACAACTTCTCTGTTCTTTGCAACCTCAATCAAAGCTCTCTGTACCGAGTCACGAGAATACCAGTTCCATGCTTTCTGCATAATCTCTGACATAACCATCATGAGAAAGTTTAAAACCTTCTCAAGAATATATTAAAAGAATAAATGTTTAATACTTTCCTTTGACTATGTCTCTAACGGCTTCTTGTACTTTATCAACAGTCTCATAAGTATTAACCAGATATGATGGTGCAACCCCAAAGAGTCTTCTAAAAAATTTCTTTCTGACTTCAACTTTTTCAGGAGTTTTTACGATCAAATAAGGATTCAAGAACTGCTCGGGCTGATTTACCAAATACTCTACCGCTTCATCTGTACTCAATCTTCTCACAATCTCCGACTCATTTCGATCTCTTTTTAAGAGCAAAATTTTACTTGCACGAGTTGTATCCACAAATTTTCCTATTCCAGAAATCCATCGAGGGTCGAGCATTGCACGAGAATACTCGTGAGCTATAAAAGGATCATTGATCATTTTTTCCAATTCAGAATTTTCTACTCCTTTTTGTTTCAATTCTTCTATTTCTTTAGGAGTTAACAGCTCGACATTCTCCAACTTGCATTTATCTAGTAGGGATCTTACCTCTGGGAAAACCCTAGCTATGTTTGTTCTTATATAGAATTTTCTTTCACTAATTTCTGCGCTTGGCGGTCCTTTTTCTCCTCTGGTGAATCTAATGTATAACCAATCATCACTGTGAAGTCTTGCACCCTCCATCCCAAGAAGATAATAACTGTGTGTAGATTTTCCGGTACCAGTAGGCGCTATCAAAATAATACCATTACCATTCACTTCAACGCAACTACCATGGATACTGTGTATGTCATGTTGATCTTCTGCGATATCACACGTGATCCCTAAAGCCCAGCTCTTGTATTGGCCGTAATATTCTGTATTATGTATTACTGCTGTCTTAGTCTCTGAGTTGTAGTATGCGTGTGGTTTACCATTGCTTAGCTCAGGACTAAGTACCCCATACAATTTTCCATGAGATTTATCATCTCTTTTACTAGCAAACCAGTTCTCTATCCAAAATTCATATATATGCGGTATGTTCGTTTCCAATTGTAAACAGAACCCGTCGATATTGGCCTTCCAGCCCCATCTTATATCACCCAGAATTTCCTCAGCTTCTTCGACGAGCTCATCTCTTTTTTCTTTTGAAATGATGCTATAATCTACCCTTCCCCTCACGTTTGTGATTTTATTGTACAATTGAGAAGACATTTAATTCTTTGTAATATTAGTAGGTAAGACTTTTTATCTTTTCATTTCTCTCTTCAGTTTTAGTAGCTTTACAGAAAATTCGCATTTCCTGCATTTGATATTAAAAATCTGTTTTGCACCAGTTCCAATGGCAAATGGCTCTATCCAGCTTTCTTTTCTATTTTCTACAGAACTGCACTCAGGGCAAGTAAACTCTACTATCGCCTCTTCTTCCCCAATCAGTTTTAAAATCCTTACTCTACCTTTAACTTCTCCTTTAGAATTTTCCAGATTACGAGTCGTAATATATTCTATCTGCATTTTCTCTAATGGTAATTTGTAGTGAAATTTAAAAATCTATTAATGACCTCTGTTCTCTTCTCTGCAAAACTTGAGCGGGAATTTTCAGTCTTGATCTAATCTCTTTTGCCAGTTCTCTTGCATAGCCGTGAACGCAATAGACTTTTTTCGGTTTTACCTGTTGGATGAAAAGCATCAGTTGCTCGAAGTCGCAGTGGTCAGACAGAGGAAACCCTTGAACTCCATAGTTCCTTAACAGACTCCAACCTGTTAACACACAGCCTTTAGTTCTCCTATCTTTTATGGAATGGATGATGTGCATAGGACTGACAAGAATGTTAGAATCCTCTCCCCTTCCCAGAAATTTCAAATTGACATCAAACTCATTGTACACTTCGCAGTACTTCCTTATGCTCTCTGAGACTTGTGGGACAATACCATGCTGGTTTAGAGCTTTTATTACTTCCTGAGATTTGCCAATATGATAGCTTCCCAAATTTACTCTGTAGCCTTTTTTATTCTGCTCTAAAACCCATTTGATTATCTGCTTCCTAACTTCTTCTATCAATGGGAATTTGAAGTCTGGTTTACCGTAGGTAGATTCTGTTATTAAAATGTCAGCCTGATGAATGTCAATTACTTTAGAGGTCAGACCTTGCCAGAGTTTTATATCGCCAGTGTAAAGGATTGAGCAACCGTCAGCTTCTATAAGAGTTTGGGTTGAGCCGAGGATATGGCCAGCACTTATCAGCTTTGCAGAAACCCTATCGAATTTGATTGTTTTATTTTCTTTTATCACATTCGCCTGAAAATCTGGATCTCTCAATTTTATTAGCTCGTAAGTCTCTTCTGTGCAGTAAGGTTTTTTGATTATATCAGAAGGAGAATGGTCTGCATGTGCATGAGAAACGAATGAGATGAAATCAGAAACTTTTGGGTCAAGCAGAATTGTCTGACCATCAACTTTAATGGCAAGACCATTTCCCAAACAAATCTGTAGGTTTCTCACAATCAGAATTTGTTTTTTGATTCTATTAAACTTGTTTCACCCATTGGAGAACAAAATCCCCTAGAGCTTGAACTACTATCTGATAGGATAAGCTGGGGACTGGATCGTCTTCTCTTACTCTTCCCCTCCAGTTGAATTCAACCTGCATTCCAATCCTTTTCTTTTCATGTTTTTTATTGTATTCCGTCACGTGTTTTGTTAAAACATAATTCCTAGAGCCGGCCAAAAGCCAGGTAGAAACCGCAATCTGCAGACTGTTCAATTTAAGTTCATTAAAAATCCTATCGAGAAAAACTGCAAACTCATTCTTAAATTTGAAAGCTTGCTTTTTTCCTCCGATCGAGTTGTAATTCTCGCCAAAACCAAACAGAACATCAAACTTCCTTTTTACACTCATTCCGTGAACCGAGACAATTGCGCTTGGATTCAACTGCTCTATGATTTTGTGATATCTCTCTAAAGAGGGCAAAAATTTTTGATTGTTGTGAATTGGAATAAAGGTTGTTGTTTGAGTTTTGGAATGAAAAACTCTTGTAAACAGTCTTAACCCTTTTCCAAGATCTTCTGGCGGTCTAGAGGCATCTGCTTCGGTTCTAAGAAATAGAGGAACAAGATAAGCTGATCTCAAGTTAAATGTTGCAAGTTTTGCAAGTATTCCGGTGTTAATGTCGCCCACATTCGCATACGCCTTTCTTCCAAACTCTTTAAGCTCGACCCTATCAGCAATAGCATGCTCTGCAGTGAATAAAATTTTGTTGGTGGAAAACTTCTCCATTGCACAATACTCGATATCATCAGTAATGGTAGGTTCAATCTTTCTTTTCAAAAATGAATTCAAACTTTCAGAAGAATTAAAAGTCAGATATCTCATTTTTTTAACCACTCCATAACTTTTGCTTCTTTTTTCACGTATTCAACTATTTCCTTAGCAACATTTATCCCTGTAGCTCTTGTCAATCCTTCGAAGTGCACATTGACATTTGCCTCGATTATTTCCGGTCCTTTTGATCCTTCAATTATATCTATGCCACAGATTCCCATGCCAAGAACTTTTGCTGCCCTCAACGCCAGATCTCGCATCTTAGGGCCGAGGTCGATCGGTTCCCCAACTCCGCCTATCGCTATGTTCGCTCTTCTTTCGTCCTTTTTGGCTTTCCTCTTCATCGCGGCCAAAACCTCGTCACCCAAAACAAAAATCCTTATGTCTTCGCCAGGATTTCGAATGTATTCCTCCAGAAAAATTGGCTCTTTGAATCTCTCCAGGGTGTCCATCAGGCTGACAGCTGACTGCTTGGAATCGGCGAACATCACTCCCTTTCCTAAGCTGCCGTACAGCAGTTTCATCACCACAGGATAACTCATCTCATCCAACAGCCCTTCAAGAGTTTGTCTGGAAATTGTGAGATAGGTGTTCGGAACAGGCAGCCCTGCTTCCTTCAACGCCAGCAAAGTGATGAACTTGTTCCTAGCGATAAAAACAGATTCTGGTTTGATGGGGAGATAGACCTCGTCCTTCAAAATATTTAGAATGGTGTAGCCAATCCATGTGTATGTTCTTGGTACTCTCGGAATTATGCAGTCGAACTCGGCAAGGTTTGTTTTTTTGTAAAGAACTTTTATGCCATCTTTGGACTCGACCCTAACTGCTGGAATTGGTATGTAGGCGAATTTTTCGAATGCTTTCTTCCCTTCCTTCAAAAGCCAAAGCTCGCACTCACTTCTCTTCATTGGACCCAAAATACATCCTTTCATATCATCGCCTGAACAACTTACTAATCTTCTCTCCCAATTTTCTTTCTTTAGATTTTTTTGATTTTTCCGCTAAGTGCTCTAACAGAGCTCTAGCAACGTCCTTGCCTGTTATTTCTTGGATTCTGAGAAAATCTGGTGACAAAATGAACTTGTCCAAAACCCACTGGTTCTTAACGAGCAAAAAGTTCAGCATGCAATAGTCACAATCGACAAGCTGCCTTGTCTTTATCGACAATTTTTTGAGTTCCTCGCCCACTTCAGCTGACTTAAGAACCTCTCCCTTTTTTTCATACGAAGCTATTACTTCATCTCCAACCAAAAACAGCAAAAGATTTCTTTCTGCATAGATTGGAGGTTCTATGATTATTGGCGTGCCTACCTTCGTAAGAGATAGAACGTCTCGAAGTGTTTTTGAATTTGTGACTATGACTCTTTTGTATGGTGGTCTCACTATAAGAGGGAATCTTGTTTTTTTGAGAAGCTCTTTCATAGACATACCAGACGAGACGACAAACAGCTCTCTGGTACTTATGTTGTTTTGGTTTAGATACTTGAACAACAGAGCCTCATCCGTAGCCAAAAGATACTTGTCAGCACTAATCGGAAGGTAGGTTGAATTTGAAAGTACCCTCAGAACGACGTAAAAAACTTCTTTATACATCAAACTCGGTACTGGCAAGACACAATCATAATCAGCAAGATTGATTTGATCGTATTTTACAGCGAAACCTTCGGCTATATCAACCCTTATCTGGGTTATCGGGACAAACAGGAACTTCTCAAAGAAGTTGCTTGCTTCTTTCAGTAGTGGAGAGTCCTTCTCTCCTCTTTGCGGGTCGGAGATTATTACAAGTTTCATAATTATATAAAACCGAGAATATCGAACTTAAAGCTTATGAGGTTCTGGTAAGTTGGGGTTTGGCGTTCGATTTTACCAAACAAAAGTTAACATTTAAATAATAGTTTAACTAATTGTATTTGTGCTTTGAAAAAACCAGCACAAAACGGTTTGATGTAAACCAAGCTAACGTTCCGATATGTCTTCAATTTGGAAGAAGGAAGAGGATAAGTTGCTGAAAACATTGGAATGGCTCCCTGCGGTTCGGGGAGAGACTGCTGAAATGTGAAGATCTAAAAGATCAGATTTCGGAAGTTAACTTTCGTTGGTGAGTAATGTCCACTAAATGCTAAGTTAACAGAACCAGCTTATGCAGGTCTTTTCTTTGGTCTAAGGGCGGAAGAGCCACAATGCCTGCATTTCACTTTTCCTGCTCTTACTTTTGTTGGGTCGGCTCTGATTTTGCTTTTGCAAACTCTGCAGACAAAAACTCTGAAGAAAAGTCTTTGTGCAGCTTCTGGGAATGTCTTTTTAACCATTCTATCAGCTCTTAATTATCATTTTATTTGTTCGATTAAAAAAGGCATACATTTTTCTATATAACTTTTAACATAATTTTCGCTTACACTATTTTTATTTGGAAAACTTAACCACTCTCCAACAAAGCCCCGCATCATTCTCTTTGCTTCTGTTTCACCATAATTTGCTACTAATTTGTTGTGCACTAATTTGTTGACATACCGTTCCTTGTATTTGGGCCAAGGCCATAGAAATAAAGAATGAATTATAATAATTGGGGAACAACTTCTATGATATTCACCTAATTCGTGACTTAGTGATATAAGTTTAAAATTTGAAGATGTCTCAACTTCACAAACTTCAGGATTAATGTTTATTGAGGTATCATATAAAGCACTACTTAACCTTCCTTGTGGGACTTGAATTTCTATAAGTGATTTTCTTTTTTCAAAAGTCAATTTTATAGATTTGCTTTCATCTACTCCCGTTAATTCTCTAGCTTTATCTAAGTAAGCTAGCCATTCAGATTTTTCTTTTTCTAATATTCCTTCAAATGTTGACATTATTACCAATTTCCAAGTTAAACTTAAATTCCTATTGGCGAAATCTCTAATTAAAAAATGCTTAAGAAGCAGTTTTAAAAAGGTTTAAGTCTTTAATTGCCACAGATAACACATATGTGGAGTAAAATGATGGTGGCATTAGGAAAAGCATTATATGCTGGAGAAAAATGCGGATATTATTCTGCACAAACTAATTTTTATAGGCGTTTAGATCTTAGAGGGAATTTGGAAAAGAAAACCCCAGAAAAAGTTGAAACTACGTCCGATGGATTTCTATTTTTGCCTGGTGCAGGTAGGCTATGCGACTGGGTTAAGATTCATAAGGATTTGAATAAGAATTTGCAGAGAGAATTGCAAGAAGTCATAGCTTACCTTCAGAGTAATCATTTCAAAATGAAATATTTTAAAGATAAAACAGAGTTCGGAAGGCATCATATCGATGCAGTGATGGATAGAGGAACCATTGTCGTAGATTTGGAATATTCTGAAGATGAGATGATATTTCCCAATAAGACAGTTCCGCTTCTTGAACTTCCTAAGTTGTTTCTTGGTAGAAAGGCTAAGCTAAAATATATGATTAACGTGATACCGCCCACGGAAGAAGAAAAGTTGTCGGCGTGTGAAATAGATACAGCAATAAAAAATTATTTAGGTCTAAGATGAATGTAATTATAGATTAGATTATAGGTTAAGTTTAAATATTCTAGAAAACAACTCTTTTTCTTGAAACTCATGCTTAAACCTGAAATAAGGATCCTCGGATTTGATGATGGGGCCTTTGTTCCAAAGAGCGAAGCTTCTGTTCCTGTAATCGGCGTTATATTTCGCGGTGGAAAATTTCTTGATGGCGCATTGAAGACTGATGTTACTATAGATGGAAGAGATGCTACAGAAAAAATAATTAAGCTTATTAACTCCACCAGACATAAACAACAGTTAAAGGTAATGATGTTCGACGGGGTTACTCTAGGCGGTTTTAACATAGTCGATATAAAAAAACTCCACGAAGAAACAAAGCTACCTGTGATAATTATAAACAGGAAGCTTCCTAACTTGAAAAAAGTAAAAAATGCGTTGAAACATTTTGATGATTTTGAAGAGAGGTGGAAAATTATATTGAATGCTGGTAAGCTCAAAGAATGCAGAATAAAAGACAGAAAAGTTTACTATCAGTCTATTGGTTTGAGCGACGAAGAAACAAGGGAGATAATCATTTTAAGCTCGACGAGAAGTTTTATACCAGAACCTTTGAGAATAGCCCACATAATAGCTACAGCATTTGTTAAGGGAGAGAGCAGTGGGAGAGCATGAAAAAGAAAATAACCGAAGGACCGATGGGTTATGTAATTTATGCAGCACTGGGAATTTTCATCGCATTTTTAGTAAATCAAACTCTGGCTTTTGCCCTATCAACCGACCTGCCTGTCGTTGCGGTTGTAACTTCTTCAATGACTCATGACGCTAGCACAGAAATAAACCATTATCAGTGGCTTCAAAAGAATTTGGGGTACAACAGGAGTTATATTGATTCTTGGCCTACTGCAAACGGATTTTTAATTGGTGATATGCCCATCGTTCAAGGCATTCCTGAATATAGCGTTGGTGATGTTGTGGTCTACTCAATCCCAGGGCAACAAGTCCCGGTAATACACAGGATAATCAAGATGAATGCAGATGGCACTTTCCAGACAAAGGGGGACCACAATCCCCAGCAGTTGCCCTTTGAATTCAGCGTAAAAAAGGAATGGATTCACGGTAAGGTAATATTTGTTGTTCCGAAGCTCGGATACTTTAAAGTGATGGTCTCAAGGCTGTTTGGTGGTACGATTTGAAGTTTTGTGAAAAATGTGGGAATTTGATGCTTGTGGAGAAGAGAAGAAAGCACGCATTTCTTGTTTGCAAAAAGTGCGGCAGAACTATGAAGCTCAAAGACGAGAAGGTAGCAATAACAGAAGCTTTGCATGAAGCCAAAAGAGGTATAGTTGTCATGGGGAAGGACGAAGGGATCGCAGAACTGCCAAAGACAAAGATAATGTGTCCTGTGTGCGAACATCCAGAGGCGTATTGGTGGATGCAACAGACAAGAGCTGCTGATGAACCACCGACGATTTTCTACCGCTGTACGAAGTGCTCATACAGCTGGAGGTCATATGGTTAGAGGAGACCTTAGTTTTAACTACTTTTTTACCACTATAATGAGTTCTAAATCTTTATTACCTCTCCAACAAAAAGTCAGATAAATGATAGATAAAATTTTAAAAATATTTGAAAAAGAAAAACTTTTCATAACTATAAAACCTGAGATACTAAGAGAAATAGTTGAAAAGGGAAGAAATATTCATGGAACTTATAAAGAGTTGGCTAAAGTATCTAAAGTAAGTTCATCAAGCCTTCATCGCTTCACAAAAAATGTACCAATAGCAGTTTCATCAAATTTACTTATTGATTTGACTAATTCTGTTGGAGCAATTATTAATAAGGATAACATAATTAAAATTCAAACAAACAATACTAGTTATCCTCTATCTGCAAAAATGCTATTTCTGAAATACCCTTTCTCAATTTTGGACGAATTGGACTATTATCTTCTTGGAGCAATTGCTAGTGATGGTTCGGTCTATAGTCGCAAAATATCTTTAAGAATCAGTCCAGAGGATGTTGAATTTTCAGCTATTCAAATTTTCACTCTTACCAAGTTAGCAGAAAAAGTTCATAGACAAGACGTACATATTTCTATTGGTATTGATAGAGGAAAGAAGAAGTTTGGAAAACCTACTACTGACGTTTATATAAGTAGCAGTATATTCCAAATATTTCTAGAGAAAATTTTGAAAGTTAATTTTGGTACTAATTATTCTGTTCCTTATTGGTTATACGCAAATAAAGAATTCGTTTATCCTTGGTTGGCCGGTCTTGCCGATGGCGATGGTTATATTTGGAGAAATATCAATAAATATGGGAATGAAGAATGGTTTCTACGCATAGACAATGGAAGCAGTGAACCACTTTCTAATATTAAAAAATTGTTAACAAAACAAATCTGCGATTTTAGTTCCGAACCACGACAGAAAAAAGGAACTAATGATTTCGTGCTTACAATTGCAACCACTAAAATTCTGCAGGAGGTTTTCCCAAGAATGTTACCTTTTGTTTTTATCGAACAAAAAAGAGAAAGAATAATTCAAGCTCTAGATTATTTACAACAAAAGGGAATTGATACTAAAATTCCTGAAAGCCAAAGAACAACAAGAAATCCTGTAATGGACAAGATTGTTGAATTTTTGAAAGAAAGAAATTTGTTGGCTAAACTCCAAAATTGGGAAAAATTGGAAACTTACGGAAAAAAGCTTTAGTTTTGAAGTCGTGGTTAGTTTTTTAAGCCTATAGAAAGAATCTATTCTTTATGCCTGCCTTGCACTACAAACCGAGAAAGATCTCTGAGATAAATGTAAAATCTGATAATAAAGTTGCATTCATAGGCAATGTAGTTGAGTTGGGCGAGAACAGTTTTATCCTAGACGATGGCTCGGCTAAAGCTGAGATTGTTTTTGAAGGCGAAGTAAGAAAAGATAAAACAGTGAGAGTCTTCTGTTCAATAGTAGAAAATCAATTGAGAGCTGATGTTGTTCAAAATCTGGAAGGTTTGGATTTAAACCTATTTAAAAGAGTTAGTGAATTATATAATAGAGTTGGTTTATGATGTTCAAAGCGACTATTGCAGATGTTGATTTACTAAGGGATTCTATTTCTACCATTGCTGAGCTTATAGACGAAGGGATATTTAAGATAACAAAAGATAGCATTAGTCTTGTTGCAGCTGACAGAGCTATGGTTGCGGTAGTTGATTTTAAAATTCTTTCCACCGCGTTTGAAAAGTTTGATGCTGATCAGGAGCAAGCAATAGGGATGAATATCGGCAATCTGCTATCAGTTCTCAAAAGAGCTGGAGCTGGCGACAAGATTACTTTCAATCTTCAGGATGCTAAGCTAGAAATTGTATTGGAAAATTCTTCAAGGAGAAGGTTTGTTATCCCATTGCTGGATTTGAGCCAAGAAGAGATTCCCCCTATAGAGCAGTTGGAGTTTACTGCCAAGGCTGAGCTTAAACCAGAAATAATAGAATCCGGGATTGCAGATGCAGAAGTAGTCGCTGATTCTGTTCTCTTTGAAGCATCTTTAGGCAAATTCGGAATGAGAGCTGAAGGGGACGTAAGCTCAACTCACTTGGAACTGGAAAAAGGAAATGAAGTTCTGCTTGATCTGAAGGTTGATGGCGAGACAAAGGCAAGATATCCTCTGGATTACCTGAAGAAGATGATAAAGGCTGCTAAAATAGCTGATTCTGTCACAATAGAGTGGGGACAGGATTACCCAATGAAATTGAGCTTTAAAGCTGGGGACAAAGTTAGCTTGAAAATGATATTAGCTCCGAGAGTAATGGAAAGCGAATAGTAAGTTTTTATTTCCTAAATATTTTTTTCAAAAATCCACCAAATCTAGATTGTTTTCTGTATTCAATCCCGAGCAGGTTTGCGGCTATATCCATGAAATGCTCTGAAGTTCTAGAATTATTTTTATACCATAGGTAAGGTATGCCTTGAGCGGTGCTATCCATTACAGTTTCATCAAAGGGAATCATGCCAAGGACTGGTGTACCGAAAATGTTTTGCGCATCCTCGATTCTCAGCTCAAAGTCCTTTCCTCTAACCATGTTCAAAACAATGCTAAATCTTTTATGTCCTAATTGGTTTGCGGCTTCGGCGCATCTTGTCACGTCCATTATATTTGGTATTGTTGGTGTAGTAACGAAAATTATTTCATCGCAAGCTTTTAGAGTGGCTATCGCCTCCCTTCCTAAGCCAGGAGCCGAGTCCAAAATAATATAATCATAAGAATCGCTTTCAGCTAGTTTGCCTATGTGTCCTTTTAGATCATCCACATCAATCTTCATCACATCTTTTATATCCTCTGAGCAAGGGATAAACATGACACCGCCTTTGTCCAATGGGGCAAACTTCACATCAATGTCCCCTCTCAGGATGTTGTTCAAAGTAATAGAATAGTTTTTGGCTCCAAGATAGTACGCTAGATGTGGCGAAGTAACATTGCAATCAACAACCACTGTTTTCTTGCCGAAGTTGCTTAATGCAATGCCAAGATTTGCAGCAAAAGTTGTCTTGCCAACTCCGCCTTTTCCTGAAACTATGCCTATTACTCTTGTCAATTTATCTCCTATTATTTATTTGACAAATAGCATTTAAAACTTATTTTTTAAGACGAATTACTCTAATCCTGCGAGGAGTTGGTCTATACTTTTTCCTAAGTGTTTGCTGTATCCTCCTTCTAGTATGCCGAAAGATGGTAAGTTAAGCATCTTTATCTTTTTCCCAATGTTATAGTAGCATTCAGAGCTTAAACCAAGCGATGCCAAATCACCCTCATGTGCATCAAAACCGGCAGAAATTCCCACGATTTCAAAATCTTTTGTACTTACTTTGCTTATTGCCTTATTTAAAGTTTTCAAGTAAAGATCATCACCAGTATCATAAGGTAAAGGAAAATTTAAACAGTTTGCTTCGGAGCTATTGCCAGTTTCTGGATAAATGTTCATACGATGTAAAGAGATGTATACAACTTTTGGATTGTTAAGAAAAATTTCTTGAGTGCCATTCCCATGATGGCCATCTATGTCTATTATTAGAGTTTTCAAACTCAATCTTTTCACAGCTATTGCCATGCTGTTAAAATAGCAAAAGCCTCTTGTGTATACACCCAATGCAGAACCATTTCTTCCTGCATGGTGTCCTGGAGGTCTCATCAGCGAAAACCCTTTTTCTTTTGCTGCTAATATTGCTCCACCTGCTGAGAGCAATGCAATTTCGTATATGTTTTCGTACCATGGTGTATCAGGATTGCTAACACCAGTTTTTACTGACTCCACATACGCGCGTGCATGCACCCGCAGAATGTCCTCTTCGGTAGCAGGAGGAGGCTCTATAAACTTATACCTATGTTGCCTTAGGTATGCAGAAGCGTTTCTCACTCTATCAGGACTTTCTGGATATCCTGGATAGGACAGACATTTCCCTGAGTAAACGATCTTCATATAAAATAGTTTAAGCATCCAAAACTTAAAATTTTTAAGGTTAGCTGTAAATCGACTTGACTTAAGGAAATTTATCTTTGTTTTAAAATGAAGATGTACTTCATTGACGTGTTTGATAGACGAACCTATTCAGAATTACTTGCAATAAATCTTATCATGATGTTCGTAATCTTCTAAAATAAAGTTTTTTTTCTTGCTTTGTCAACGGAAAATAAAAAACATAGTTGCCAAAATGAACTCTTCATACCAGCCAGAGAAAATTACGAATTAATCCAGAATTCCCAAAAGCAGAGAGGCTATGATAAAGTAAATGACTAAATTGGCTATATCGCTAACAATAGTAGCGAATGGACCCGATGCAACAGCAGGATCTACGTTTAATTTTTTTAGAATTAAAGGAAAGAGAGTGGAAATAAAAATACCAGCGAGAATGCCCAGAAACATAGAAACACCTAAGATACTGCCAAGCAAATAGCCTCCGCCCCAACCTAACATACCAACTATACCTACGATTGCTCCACAAAATAAACCAAGAGAAATTGCAACAATAAGCTCTCTTTTCAACCATTTTCTTGCAGAAAGTTTTGGATTAAGTGCAACACCCCTTACTATTAATGTTTCTGATTGAGTGCCCGCAGCATCACCCATGTAAACCAGTACTGGTATGAATGCAGTCAGAATTAGGTACTTACTTAAGATGCCCTCAAAAAAACTCACAACAGATGCAGCTATAATTCCTCCTGCAATACCGACAACAAGCCACGGCAACCTTGCCTTTATCATCTTAATAACAGGAGCTGTAAGTGTGTCGAACTCCTTCCCGACTTTGTGATATATACCACCGAACCTAAAGATATCTTCTCTGACCTCTTGATTGAATATTTGAAGTATGGTATCATACTGGACAACACCTAAAAGACGCATTCCCCTATCCACAACCGGGATAGCTTTTATACCGTGCTTGAGGGCTAGGTAAACCATCCTCTCCTGATCTGTTGAAGGATGTACAACAACCAAATCTTTTTTCATTATTTTCTCTATTTTTACTCTTTTGTCTGGAACTTGAAGAATTTCTTTGATCGAAGCTATTCCTTGCAATATGTTTTTTCCGTTTACTACATAGATGTAGTCTAATGTTTTAAATTTTTTTGCAGTTTTAATAAGCATAGTTTCTATTTGTGAAATGTTTTGTCCTATTTTGGCTTTGGGAATTGTGGAAATCATCTTGCCTCCAGCTGTATTTGGAGGAAATTTTTTTCTTTTCACCATAATTAAAACTAGTAACTTTATATTTAATATTCTTGGTTTGGACGCAAATAGTCAATCAAAGATTTATATCAAATGTTATCAATCTATAACGTGAGAAGATGACCTCTGTAAGAATATTGATAGGAAGTAAAAAACTTAAAGACTTTGATAAATATCACTTGTTCCTTCTCGATAATGCGGTACACTTTGGAATGGAGAATTTTTTTATAAAGAAAATGAAAAATAAAATTGAAGTACGAGTTGCTGGTGTGGATGAAGGAATTAAAAGGTTTTATGAAAGTTTGATGGAAAATACCAAAAAATACGGAATTGACAACATTAAGCAACCTGAACCTTATTCTGGTAATATACCAACTATTGACAGCTATTTGCATTTTGTTATTTTGGTAGGAGCGTGTAAATTTAATGAAGCTTTAAGGGGGAGCACTGGAGAGATAGATAGGTACTTAGAGGATGAATAGACTTTATCTAGATTTAACTAGAAAAATGTACTTCAATAGGCATGCCTGATAGATGAGCATATTTAAAGTTGAATTTCAGAAAAATTCAATTCCGTAACAGTTATGGTTGAGAAAATCTTAACTTAATCATGCAATTTACGATACATAACATGGTAATCACAGTCAAATTTTCTGATAGGATTGATCTTAGTCTCCTACTCAAAAAGTTAGAAGGTGCGGAGTACGAACCAGATCAATTCCCTGGTTTGGTGTACAGAATGAAAAAACCCAGAGTAAGCTTCTTGATTTTTTCGTCTGGTATAATGAACTGCACGGGAGCAACAAGTCTGAATGAGGCAAAGAATGCGATAGAAAAGATGTTGAAATTATTTAAACAAATTGGAGTGAAGGTGTATAAGCCAAAGATGGAGATTCAGAATATAGTTGCCTCTGCTAAACTTGGTGCAAGGTTAAATCTTAACACTATTGCTTTTAACCTAGAAAATTCTGAGTACGAGCCTGAGCAGTTTCCCGGTCTGGTATATAGGATGACTGATCCCAAAGTTGCATTTTTATTATTTGGCTCTGGGAGAATAGTTTGTACTGGAGCGAGAAATGCAAAACAGATTGAAAAGGCGATCGATTATCTTGTTAAGAAGTTAAAAAAAGTTGATGCTTTCAAATAAGATAGCTATCATCTATGTTTTTAATTTAGCTGACTTAAGAACAAAAGCATACTTCATCTACATGTTTGATAGATGAACCTATTTAAATTCTATAAACTTTCTCTATGCTCGAATCTTAGAAGATCTCCAATGATAGAATAAATAAATCGGTAGGGTTTAATGTGAACTGCTCTCTCTCCTTTTAACCTAAATGGTTGCCAACTTCAGGATTTTTAATAATTTTCTCAATTTGCTTTTTGGCTTTCGAAATCTTTATAAAGTATCACAAAATTATTCTACATTTAAAGCTATCGATAAGCTTTATATCTTACATACTAAAATTAACAATTCACTGGATGATCGTTCGTCCATTATAAGGATGAATTGCGACGTCAAAGTTACAGGAGGCGAAAAGATGGCTAGGAAAAAGAAACCTGAGGAAAAACCTCAAGAACAAACTCCGTCCGCATAAATTATAAGAATATCTTTCTGATTCGCTCTTTCCTTTTTCTTTATTTTTAAAAAATTCTAACAGAATCCTTTAAGTTCTCCGAAATAAATTGTTAATAAGAAAATATAATAATTTACTGAATAAGTTGACAATTCGGTTGCTAATTTGAGAGTTTGTTAAATAGCCAGACACTATTTTAAAAACTTTCAACTGAGAAGGCGTTAATTTTGGAGGAGGATTTTTGTAGTCTGTAAATTTTTCTGGATATAGTATCTTTTCTATTTGGTCTTGAATTATTTCTAAAGTGTAACTCGTCAGCTAGTACTATGTTTCCATCAGCTATTTATAAGTTTGTTTTAAAATGAAAATATACTTCATTGGTTTAGTTCTGATTATGCCTATCAAAGATGAATTAAAAAACTTAACTGATTAACAATTTACTATGATAACAGTTTCTTATGGTTTACATAGGAAAAAAAGTGAAATTCTGGTAGCAGAAATGATGGAGGAACTAGCCAAAGAGTCTTATGAAAACTTATATTTTCTAAATTTAAGGAGTAAAAGCTGGAAGTACTTAGGAAGTAGGACTAAAGATTTTGTTTTTGATGTTCATGGTGGAGAATATGAGCAACATATTTTAAGTATGAAACTAACCATACCACGACCAGGTTTTATTTTATTTTCTGATACTACTGAGAAAAAATATTTAGAGTTTTTAAAAAAATATAAAATTTCATTTATTCTCCTATCACATAAAAATAAAATGCTTTGCCATGATAACCTTGTATGGGCAGAAGCTAAAATAGCAGATACAACCTTTCTCAACTCTTCGTTAGAATATGTAAGAAAATGCGATTTAGAAGATCGATTAATAGGAATAGAATTATTGAATGCGTCTGAAAAAGAACAAATTGAGGATTTTCATAGGCCATTCATAAAATCATTTTTAAGAGATTTGGACTATTTCTCGAAAAATATTTAAGGTTTCCATAGGAATGAGTATTTCATTGGCATAAATGCTTCCAAATCACTTTCATAAGCGCACTTAGTGCATCTATAACCAATGGTAATTTTCTTGTTCAACAAATTTTTTATTTTCAACGGCTCAATAGCAGAACTGCAAATGGGACATCTGTCTATCTTCTGCAGCTTAATAGTTTTCTTAGTTTTTGCCTTAACTTCTACCTCCGGAATTAGCAGCGCAACCCTCTTAGCTCTAATGGGAGAAAGAGTGTAATTTTTATCTTCTTTTCTCAATCCTTTCAGCGCTAACCTGCAAAGCTCTTCCTGAGATTCGACTTTTTGCCTTCTGACCAAAATCTGCCTTATCTCCTCCATAACCCTGCTTTTATTGGGTATTTTCCTGTTTTCCATACAGATTAAGATTGGCTGGTTTATAAATTAACTTTTGAATAGGCAATAGAATTTAAGGTTAGCAAGCTAATTTAATTTTAAATGATATCGTTCAAAACCAAGTTGAAGTTCAGGTATGCTTTACAAAGAATCAACTCTTTTGTGAGACAGAGGTATGTTTTTGCCTTAATTCTGATTGTTCTGGTACTTGCCCTTGCTGGAAGCATCACAGGACTTTCAACCTACGTTTACCAGTATTCCAAATCGAGTGAAGGACTTTCGGAATGCAATGAAAAACTAAATACAACGCAGTTTTCCTATGCAGAATGCAAGGACAAAGCAGCTTCTCTGTCTTCTGCTCTGCAAACCGCACAGGTAGAGCTATCGAACTGTCTAAATCAGGTAACATCAAATTTAACTCAATGCTTGAACGACAAGCAGAAACTTCTTACGGATAATAAGGAACTTTCGGACTTCCTTGCTGATTGCAGAGTCTCACAGGCAAACGTTAATATAACTCTGATGACAACCCAGCTTCAGCTTGATGAGTTGAAGAAAGATTATAATTCTTTGGTCGAGAATACGGCTAATACAATATGTTGCATGAAAAATGCTGCACTACAAAGTCTTAATATGAATGTTACATATTCTTACTACTATGTTTCTAATAATACAATAGTTTGCACAGACCAATATGATGCAAGCTTAGGGACCAAAACATTTTCCTGCTAGTCTTTTTTACATTAAGAATAAAAACTCTTAATTTATTAAGTTATATGTGCCCAGATCGCATAACCCGGTATTGCGCGGCGCTGGAGAATTCGAGAAACGCCGTGGAGCTTTGCTCCTTGTGGGTTCGAATCCCACTCTGGGCGCAAAATTTCTCAATTCCTTGGTTTTTGCAGTCAAATTGGATATTAGCTCGATTTTTTGAAAGTTGAAAATGAGATACGGGAGGGCGTTGAACTAATTTACTCCAGTTCAAATCCCGCCTACCGCTTGAATCGCATTCAAAATGTCATGTTTTTAAATCATTTTCATTATATTAGTTAATTGTAGGACTTTTGGATTTGATGCAAAAGTTAATTTAAAACGGATAAACACCATTTAAAGTGATTTTATGAGAAATTATACCTGGCTGTACGGGATTTTTCATTGGATTGTTCATTATCTTCTTGCAATTATGCTTGTCGCATTTTCTGGTATTGTAATTTTTCCGATATACGCGTCTTATAACTTTTTTGGAGTTGAGATGAAAATCAATATAGCCGACTATTTTTTGGCTATAGTTCTCACATCCTTGATGGACTTGGACCATTTTCCTGTTTTGAAAAAGTTCGGACTCAAAAAAGCGATATTTGCACAGAAAAGACTTATTTCACCTCTTCATAATTTTTTCTCCCTTTCTGCTTTGTCTATAGTATCTGCTTTCTTCTCAATATTCATTTCGAAGACAGTAGGCGTTTTGATTTTTATAGTGGTATTGCACATGATTTGGGATATATTTGAGGATGTTCTCATATTCAGAACAAGTTTTAGAAGATGGGAAAAAACATGGGGTCTCAACAAAAAAGACATAGAAGATGCATACAATGAACTTTTACAAATTGAACCTCAGCAAGAAAAAAAGAAATCCAGAATTAGAAGAGCTGTAACTCGAATAAAAGAAAAAATAAGAAGAAGGAAAGAACTTCCAGAGAAAAGTGTTTAAATATCTAAATTTTCTAAGGGTTCGAATCCTACCTCCCGCACTCGAGTTGTATTCAAAAATGTAGGCTTCGTACAAGTTGTCCAACATCCTGTCTGGGCGTCCTAATCTCAAAATGAGAAGTTTAAAAGACTAGAATTACAAAAAATACATCTAGAACGGCAGTGGCAATAGTAATAGACCGATCCCTAAGCTCATCCGAATGAGTCTTGGGATATGCTCAAGGAATGATTGTTTTTTGTAAACAACATAAGAACCTAAACCATCAATTGCCAACCAAATACCTACAAGTTTGCTAAACATTTTATCACTTCTTATAATAAATTTAATTAATTCATTATTTAAAGGAAAAGATATCTATACTTTGTTGCGGTTGTGATCCAGTCAATTTCATCTGGAATGGTCTAAGATTCGAGCTTCCCAAGCTCGCTACGCGGGTTCAAATCCCACCAGCCGCATAAACTTAAATTCTTTGAAATCTTTAAAACTAGAAATACCACATTATGTTTTATCGGTGCTGAAGTGAAAAGAACAGGTCCAACAAATCCATATCTGAAAGCTTTGATAGAAGATTTGAGGAAGAGGTACTTCGAGTCTAAAGCAGGTGTATGGCTTACAATTGCTGAAAAACTAGCAAAACCGAGGAGAAAGAAGATTGAGGTTAATCTCTCTGATATAGAAAGGAATACAAAGAAAAATGATGTTGTTGTTGTCCCAGGTATTGTTTTAGCGTCGGGAGAACTGACAAAACCTGTTAGCGTTGCGGCATGGCGTTTCAGCGAAGTAGCAAAAGGAAAAATAGAAAAAGCTAAAGGCAAAAGTATGACAATAGAAGAATTGGTAAAGGAGAATCCGAAAGGGACTGGAGTGAAAATCATATCGTGATTGTATGATAATCTACGATGCAGAGAATCAAGTCTTAGGAAGGCTGAGCTCGATTATAGCAAAACAACTTTTAAAGGGAGATGAGGTCTTTGTTGTGAACTGTGAAAAATCAGTGCTTGCTGGAGGGCGGAAATACACAATCAAAAAATACCTGCAAAAAATCCAAAGAGGCGATCCTCGTCATGGTCCATTCTTCCCAAAGACACCGGATGAGATATTCAGAAGGACAGTTCGTGGCATGCTGCCATGGGATAGGGCAAAAGGAAGAGATGCTTTCAAAAGACTGAAGATCTTTATAAACATGCCGAAAGAATTTAAGGATAAAAGACTTGAAAGAACAAAGTCTGCTGAAGCTAGCAAATTGAAATGCAACTACATAACTCTTGGTGAGCTTTCGATTGCTCTGGGGGCTAAAAAAAGATGGTAAAAAAAGAACCTAAAATTATAACGACGACCGGAAAAAGAAAGAACTCGATAGCAAGAGCAAAGATTATCCTTGGTAGCGGAAGGATACTGATAAATTCTGCACCTTTAGATCTGTGGGGGAGCGAGCTAATGAGAATGCGGGTGAGGGAACCTTTGGTTTTGTCTGGTGATTTGGCTAAAAAGGTTGATATTGATGTCACTGCTAAAAGTGGGGGGACGACAGGACAAGCGGACGCCATAAGGATAAGCATAGCAAGAGCTTTGGTCAAATTCTTCAAGAGTGAGGAATTGAGGAAAAGATTCTTGGAATATGATAGGAGTCTGCTAGCGTTTGATTTCAGAAGAAATGAACCTCATCATGGACATGGAGCGAGCAAGCGTGGCTCACGCCGCCATAAGCAGAGAAGCAAGCGATAAAAAATATATGTTATAATATATATTATTTTTGTGAATGTTTCTTAGGTGACAAAATAAGACTATTGTTAGATATTTTAATTTGTAAATCTATACCCTCTTTCCATCCAATCTCCAATACATCTTCCGGTGGGATTACTACAACCCATTTGAAATAATCCTTTCCTTTAATTGTTCTAGCGAAATGTCTTTGTAATCTCATTACTAAAATGTTTGGTACCAAAAGATTTAAATATAAGTTTGGTACCTAATAATTGTATGAAAGTGCAAGACATCATCTGCGGAAGTCTATTAGGAGACGGAAGTTTGCGTAGTCAGAATAACAAATACTTTAGTCTTAAGATTACTGCAAAGGACAAAAGGTTTACATCATGGTTGGAAAAATCATTTAATAATTTTGGATTAAAATGTTGGACAACCGAAGAACGTGAAAATATTTTTTCCGTATGGTTTTATATCAATACCTGCCCCTATCCAGAGTTCCTTAAATTAAGGCAGAAGTGGTATAGGGAAGAAGATATAAGAGCTCAGAAAGTAGTTCCGAAAGATTTGGAATTAACCCCAAGCACTCTTTTTTATTGGTATTTAGGAGACGGAAGTTTGATTCGAAGGAAGAACGATACGAATAGAGTTCCGCCTATAGTTCTAGCTACGAATTGTTTCCAAAAAGAGGACATAGATTTTCTTATTCAAAAACTAAAGGGCTTGAATCTTAACTTCTACCCTGTCAAATACAAAAGTGGGTTTACCGGGGAGGAATGTGGCAGTTGCCTTTATTCTAGCACTGAAGACGGGACGCCATTCAGATTCTTCAAATTAATTGGTTTTGAATGTCCAAAAGAAATTAAAAATTGCAGTACAGGAAGTAAAGGTATTTACAAAGAAGAAAAGTTCTTCAGAGATAAATGGCCAAATGAAGAGGACTGGATTAAAATTTTGTCTAATGTGAAAGGCATCGGACCGTTTTTAAGAGAAAAAAGATTACAGTTAGGTTTATCCCAAAATCAATTTGGTAAAAAAATATCTATCAGAAGAGAAAACATAAGAGATGTGGAATTGAGCAAAAGGAATTTTAGTGTTAAGAGGTTAAGATTAGTTTTAAAAGCTTTAAATTTAGATATAACATATTTATTAGAAAAGTTGAGCAATGAAAAGTTTGGGACTGGTAGTTAATTTGTGACAAGAATACTAGTTTTAATAGACCCACAAAAAGGTTTTGAGAAACCTGGAACTGAAGCTGGAATCAAAAAGTTAATCGAATTACTAAGGTATGTAGAGGTAAGAACTGACTTTGGTATGCTGACTTGCTGTTTTAAAAATGAGCCTAGAAGCAAATTTGAAACATATTTAGATTGGAGAGGATTTCAAGATGAAGATGATACTAAGCTCATTGGTAGTTTAGAACCTTTTCTTTCAAAATACCCTAAATTTTGGCACAGTACCTATAACATATTCACACAAGAATTATGTGGCCATTTAAAAAATCAAAGCACGACAGATATTTATTTAGCAGGTTTCCTTACAGATGTAGGAATTCTAAAAGCATCGTTGGACGCATTTGATTTGGGTTACAATGTCAAAGTCATTGCAGATTGTTGTGCTACTTATCATGGAAATAACAATCAAAAATATGCTATAGATACCCTTAAACATGCGATTGGAAAAAATAATGTGATTAATCTTTCTGACTTGATAAAATAGTTTTTGCTGCTCGATAATCATACCTTCTACTTTACTCTATTTGAAGTAAGAACATTAATAAATTACCATGATAAATAAGAATGATATAAGGTGATTAATATCATTATACCCGTGAGATGTTTTTCTTGTGGCAAGGTAGTAGGTCATCTTTTTGAGGATTATAAGAAAAGAGTAGAGGCTGGAGAAGACAGAGAAAAAGTGTTGAATGAATTAGGATTAAAAAGATATTGCTGCAGGCAGCTGTTCATGGGACACGTAGACCTTCTAAGAGAAATCAGCCAGTTCAAGCCGTGAGATTATGATTTGGCCTAGGGATAGATTGACAAGATTTGAGGTTGCACGCCTGGTAGGAGCAAGATCATTGCAGATTGCATTGGGTGCCCCTGTATTAATTAAATCAGAGGAAACAGACCCGATCAATCTGGCAAAAGCTGAGTTCAAGGAAAGGATAATTCCGATAACGATCAAAAGGAAATCTCCTTCTGGGGAGGAAACAGTTATAGATGTAAAGGCTGCAATTGAAAACTGGTTGGCAACTCATGCCGGAGAAATCTAACTACCAACAATATCTTGCTAAAAACTTTCTTGGGCCTAGGTTAATGTATTTCTCAGATATCCAACCATATTTTTCGAACATTTCCTCTACCAAGTTCATCGGATTGTCATTCTCACTTATTCTTTCTTCGATGATAAGATATGGATAATTCCCAACTAAATGAATCCAAGGACTTTTATATTTCGGGTCAAAACCTGTTGGAATTTTTAAGCTCGGATCGATGCTACATTTTATAACATCTTCCATACTGTCTTTTTCAGGCAATTTTTTAACAGGTATACAAACTCCACCAGTCCTTTCGCTTATCGAACCAACACTTGCTATACCCATCTCTTTTATATTCCTTGTCCAATCAATGAAAATGTTCCAAAGTCTTAATCCTGCGTCTTCCCTTTCAGTTGTAATTCTAGACCTCTTTCCATACTTTCCTTTTCTTTCAACTGCAAAACCTAAGGTGGATATTCTAACAAAATCTACTGCTGAAGAATAAAGTAGACCTATTTCTCCATGTCTTTTAAACCAAGTTTTAAACCTCAAAGATTTGGGAAACGGCATTTCATAAGTCTTTGGTATTTTATTATAATTCATTTCCAGAATAATATGTGCTCCTCTACCTCCAGTTTTTCTAAACTTTGGTTTAAACCCTTTTGAAATTAACCAAGAATAGAATTCATTTGTAAAATCTCTAAACTCTTCGTAGCGTGTAGAACTAGAAGGATCTAAGTCATAAACTATCCTAGAAGGATACTCTTGGCCGTAAAGATTAACGTCTGGTACGAATTTGTAAGCCAAATAATTTAGAATGAGATTTTCAACATCATCCTTTTTTCTAGGTACAAATCTTTTCCCATTGTCATCGTTTCTCCTTATTATTGATTCTCCTGTCTTGACAGCGGTGTTGATTGTTAACCCACGGAAAGCAATGTCATCCCAAAAATTGTTAATGTCCATAACTTTTCGGTAATAATTAAGAACTAGAGGCATATCTTCCAGTGTAATGAAATCATGATACTCTAACTTGTTTTCCATTATTTCTTCTTTTGGGAGAACATCGCTAGCTCTAAATGCTGATCTAATCTTAATTTGTGGTGTAGAAGTTTCTATAGTCAAATATTTAGCAAAATGAATGGATTTGGGAGAAAAAAAGCCATAATCGATAAAATTTTTAATCCTTTGTATAGTTCCTTTTTTCCAAGCTTTTTCGTTAATTATTCTTGGTTCAACATCAAGAGAAATGTTGAAGCCTATCGTTTCATCTGTTTGAAAGACTTTATCAGAAAAATCAAAAGCTCTCCAAGATCTTTGAAGCTTGTGCAAGGTTGTTATGTAGTTAAGCCAAAAATCTTCTTCATCTTTCCTCCATTCTATGTTCATTTTGATGTTAGCTTTATCCCCTTTATCGATTTTAACATTAAAAAGGGCCTCTTCTATTCTTCTAAGAATTAAATTTTTATCAAAAATTTCTGTCAAGCGTTGTTTTTTATATTCTAATCTCTTCCTTAGTCTTTCATAACTTTTTTCTATTCTTTCTAGTTGTTCGTTACTTAATTCAACTTTAAAACTCATGATAACCTAATAAACTTAGAGATAATACCTTTAAATCCTTAAATCAACCTACTTTTTCTGATAAAAATGGAAAGAACATTGTATGATTTGGTGTATAGACTTGTAATGTTTAACTCTCATAGAAAGAGAAAGGTACAAATGGATTATCATATCTATTTTGAACCATCACCTGATTACTCGATTTTAGAAATAGAAGAGAGAGCCAAGGAATTACACGAACTGATGAAAAATGATGTTGGGAAAAAATTTGGTTTGGTCATAGAAAAACTTGAAAGGAAAAAAGATTTACCAAGAAAAATGGAAATACAAAAAGAGGATAGTGATTTAATTTTTACCGATGCAGGAGTTATATTAAAAAATAAAAACGTATACAAAATCTGATTCCAAAAAAGCTATAGAGTTTGTTAATGAATCATGATGGAGAAATTAAAGGACTAAACTTAAGTCAGAATATTGCCGATAAGCTTCCATATAAACTTTTCCTAGTTCTTTCGGAAGAAGTAAACCTTCTTCAAATGCTCTATAAATAATCGCTTTTACATTAGTTATACCTTCTTCTTCACCTTCCACAATTATGTCGCCTAGACTTTTGCCCTCACATTTGCTAAGAACTATATCCCTTGGATCTTTTTTATCATCTTCTAATGACTTCAGTTTTGCTGCTAAGTATTTCCCATTTTTTATTAAATTTTCATAATCTTTTTTCGTAATATTTTTATTTAACCTTGGGAATTGTTTGGTTGTTAACCTTGATAATAAACATAACCAAAGATATTCTGCAAATTCTGGAATTCCTAAATCTGTCAATCCATACAGTTCCATATCTTTATCGAAAATACGAGAAGCTATCTTATTTTTTCTATAATGTTCAAATACCTTTATGACTTTTTCATGTGGTGGTAGCATTAAATTTTGAAACTTTGCAAATTGATATGCAATTAAATGTTTACATAAAATATTGGGATTTTTTGCCAGAGCTCCACAACTATGTTCATACCTCAAATCGTCCTCAAAAGTTCTCATTATGTAAGGTCTTTCATTGGGATATCTTTCGCTTCTGATCTCTACAAATCCTCCAGATTTGATGGCTACATGACCTTTCTTAAAAAGCAGATACCCTTTGATATAATTAGACGGCGTTATTCTCTTTTCCATCAAATACTCTTAACAGTATAGATTTATTAGACTTTCCATCTATTCTAAGAACTCTACATCATCAACTCTTCCGTCAGAATCCTTGTCCACACCTCTAACAATTTTCGCTATTGCATTAGAATCAAAATTATTCCCCTTTTCCACTTCTCTCAAATGCTTGACCAAAGCAAGAATGGCCGCTCTTGTGCCTTTAAACCTCTTTCCTGCCAAAACCAAAATCTCTTTTTTGGAATCAAATGGGTTCTTTATTTTTTCTATTATTCCGATATCATCCTCTGTGTAGATGTGCTTTGAAAAGGGGGAGACAAGATTCCATTCTCGATGGAAATCAAAATAGATAGGCAGTTTTTTGTTCACCTTTTCCACTATTATGTTCGCTTTCGGTCCTCCCACCAGTATTAGATTATCCTTCAAATCTTTTTCCTTTATTTCTGTGTCAAGCATATAATTTGGCAATAAGGATTCTTTTACCAAACTGCCAAGGAATAAGGCCAAGTCGATTGCACAGCAACCGTCTGATGCTTGTGAAGAGTATTTGCCATGAGGGTCTGGAGAGCCAATAATAATTGTGGCATTCAGCTTTCCATTCTGGACAAAAGGTTCGAGAAATTTGATTTCCTCTATTTTGATCTTTGCATCAACAATCTTTTTCCCCTCAAACAGTTTGAAGGAAACGACAGGGAAGTTCACGGCATAAATCTTTGCTATCGCTCCAACCCTTTCTTCGGTTTTCAAAAGTTTAATCAAACCTACTTTTTCCAAATTCCTAAGATGATAATAAATTTTCTGCTCGTGCTGCTTCAGCTTTCTAGCGATATCCATTGCACATGCAGGCTGTCTTGACAGAAGTTGGATTATTTTAAAAGCTAAATCACTAGTCAGGCTACCTAGAAGCTTTGGGTCTGAGACTAAAAGAGTTTCGTAAGCTTTCTGTCCCTCCTTCCCTTCTTCAACAAAGAATGGCATAAATTATAAATGAAACTAAACCCTTATAAATGCATTTTTAGTAGTTGAGGCATTTTCTACCTTCTTTCTTTGCCACTTAAAGCTAATCACAAAAAAATTATTTTAGGTTTGCTTTTTATTAGAATCTTTGCATTTCTTTATAGGAAGGGGAGCAAATCCCAAAGAGGTATCTGAAAAATATCAGCTCCCTTTAAAAAATGATAAAAATGGAATGCCCGAAGTGTGGATCAGATAGAACTCGCATAATCGAAGCAAGTTATCCTAAGGGTTATGAATGCAAAGATTGTGGTCATGTTTTTCTTAAGGCTCCGCAAGCTCTGATAGATGAATAAGCATGAAGCTGAAATTTTCTTATTTGAAAGCTACAAAGCATGCTTCTCTATTCCCTGGGTGGGAATTGAATGGTGTAGGTGAAAGAGGAGAGCCTATAAACTTTTATATAAGTCATATCAAAAATAAACCTGAACCTGATTTAACTTATTTTGAAGCTGAGAGCGTAACCTGCGAGCTGGAAGGCAACATGCTAATCCTTTTAGACGAAAAAATTGTACCTAGTAGCTGTAGGAAAGATTGGGAATACGACCCAGATCAGCCTAGAAACCTAGCAAAAACTGTAACAGTAAAATAGTTCATAAACAAATGTGTTAAATATGAAACAAAAAATTAATAAATAATAGATAAGTGATTAGCTTGGCTGAAATAAACAGATTGATGTTTCGTGAATATGATTTAAGAGGTAGAGTAAGCGATAGAGAACTAAACGAACGATCAGTTAAATTGATTGGAAGGGGGTTTGCCTCCTTTTTAAATAGAAGAAAAATTAATACTGCTGTTGTTGGCCATGATTTCCGATCATATTCCCCAAAGTTCCATGCGGTTTTGATAAGTGCTTTGATGGAATCCGGAGTTAACGTCATTGATATCGGCCAAGTCATTGCTCCGATATTATATTTTTCGCAGTACCATTTGAAGGTCAAAGGGGCTGTATTAGTCACGGCTTCGCACAATCCCAATGGCTGGAGCGGTTTCAAGCTTGGGTACGATTTTTCAAGAACTTTGTTACCTGATGATATAAAAGAACTTTTGAAAATAATTCAAGATGATGATTTTGTTAGTGGCAAAGGAAGCTATAAAAAAATGGACGTAATCGAAGCCTACAAAAAAGATGTTCTAAAGAGGATTGAATTGAAAAAAAGACTTAAAATTGTTATTGATTGCGGGAATGGAACCACTGGTCCAATCGCGCCTGACGTTTTTAGAAGAATTGGTTGCGATGTTGTTGAGCAGTTCTGTGATTTAGATGCTAATTTTCCAAATCATGATCCAAATCCCTCATTAGTTGAAACGATGGAGGCGCTTGGAAAAAGAGTTCGTGAAAAAAAGGCGGATGTTGGTCTAGCTTTCGATGGAGATGGCGATAGGATAGGAGTTTGTGATGAAAAAGGCAATAATGTTGGCGCCGATAAAGTATTGATTTTACTCGCGAGACTTGTTTTAAATAAAATACCTGGATCAAAAATAATTTTTGACGTGAAAAGCACTCAAGCATTGGAAGAAGATATAAAAGCCCATGGAGGAGAACCTATAATGTGGACTACTGGTCACAGCTATATCAAAAACAAACTACAGGTAGAAAATGCTCCACTCGCTGGCGAAAAAAGCGGTCATATATTCTATGCAGAAGGTTTTTACCCGCATGACGATGCTATATTTGCAGGATTGAAACTAATTGAATATCTTTCTGCCCAAGATAGGAGCTTTTCTGAAGTGATGAAAACAATTCCTCAATTCGTGACGTCTCCAACTTACCATGTTGACTGTGCAGATGATGTAAAGTATAAAGTTGTAGAAAAACTTGTCGCCGAATTCAAGGCAGAATTCCCCAAAGTGATTGATATCAATGGAGCAAGAGTTGTCTTCGACGACGGGTGGGGCCTTGTTAGAGCTTCTTCAAACTTGCCGGTACTGGTTCTAGTCTTTGAAGCAAAGACCGAAAAAAGAATGAAAGAAATAATGAATTTGTTTGGGGATAGACTCAAAAAGTATCCAGAAATTGGAAAGAAATGGAGAAGCGGTTAATAGTGAAATTTTTTGGGAACTTTCAGAATAAGAGAACTTGTCTTTAATTATTGATGAGAAGCAAGAGGATTGAAGCATGATTAGACAGGCTGTAATACTGGCAGCTGGCAAAGGTAATAGAATGAAAATAAGCGGACCAAAACCATTATTGCTGTTGCACGGAAAACCGATAATAGAGCATTGGATACAGAGCTTTCTCGACTCAGGCATAAAGGACATAATTGTCGTGATAAACCCAAACGACGAAAAGAAATTTAAATCGAAGTTGAAAAAATACAATCTGACTTATTGCTTCCAAGATGAGCCTTTGGGAACTGCTCATGCCCTATATTGTGCTAAGGATTTTATCAAAGATGATTTGTTCTTTGTTGTGATGGGTGACGATAAAATCGTTCATGATCTAAAAAAACTGATGATAGACAAACCAGTGATTTGCGGGTATGAAGTTGAGGATGTGAGCAAATTCGGTTGCATAAAGATGAAAGACGGAAAATTTGATCAAATTACTGAAAAAATAGAGCACGGAAGAGGTCTTGCTAATGCTGGTGTTTATGTGATGCCAAAAGATTTCTTCAAGATTTATCGTAAGATACCGAAAGATGAAAAAAGTGGGGAGTATTTCTTAACTCATGCACCAAAAATACTGAAAGATGAAATGAATTATCAGTTTGAAGTTGTGAAGTTGAATTTCTGGGTTGGGATAAACACCCCTTCTGACCTGAATATTGCTAATCATCTAACTAGATAGACGAATGGAAAACTAATGGAATTTAAAAAAAGTATAATATCACTTCTAGACCTTCTCAACATGGAATAGTTAATGCCCTCAGCTTTAACTACTGATGAGAAGAAACGATAACTTAGGCAAAACTTAGCTGATTCTAAATCAAAATTAAAGAAAATTAGTTAAAATAAAAATATTTTCTTGAACGAAATGTACGAACAGAAAGAATTTTCATAAGAAATGTATAATCAAAAAGTCTTTAAATAAATTAACCAAAAGATTTATATAATATCATATTGATAATTGTCAATATGTAAATAGGAGGTTTTAGAATGAAAGTATTGAAATTTGGTGCAGTATGGTGCTCTGGCTGTTTGGTCATGAGACCGAGATGGCAGGATATCGAAAAGGAGAATCCTTGGTTGAAGACTGAATACTACGATTTTGACAAAGACAAGGAAATGGTTGAAAAATACAATATTGACAAGAACCTTCCGACATTTGTTTTTCTTGATAAGGATGGGAAAGAATTTTTGAGGCTTAACGGAGAGGTGGAGAAGAAAGACCTGGTAAAAATAATTGAGGAAAATAAGGACAAATAAGTGGACGGTTGGTATGAATAAAATAATTAAATCATTTTTATTTGTTATTCTCCTTTCTCTATTAATCAGTCCTGTTCTAGCAGAATCGCAAAGTTCAGATAAAGTCAATATATATTTCTTCTGGGCCGAAGGATGCCCGCACTGTGCTCATGAAAAGCCGTTTCTAGAAAGTCTGAAACAAAAATATAGCAATTTAGAAGTGCATAGCTTTGAAGTCAGCAAAAGTAGAGAAAATGTTGAATTATTACAGAGGGTTGGTGAAGAATTAAATGCCGATGCTTCAGGCGTGCCATTTACAGTAGTAGGCAAACAGTATTTCATCGGTTGGTATGATGAGAAGACGACTGGAGCAGCGATAGAAGAAGCAGTTCAATGTGTAATAAAAAATAGTTGCCCGGATATAGTCGGAAGTTTGATAACTCCTGTAACACCAAACCCTGTTCCAGAAAAAGAGAAAACAATCCCAGAAAAAATTAGTCTACCTATCCTGGGCGAAATAGAAACAAAAAATCTTTCCTTGCCCCTATTCGCAGTAGTTATAGGTGCTTTAGATGGTTTCAATCCCTGTGCTATGTGGGTGTTGCTTTTTTTGATCACCATGCTGTTGGGAATGAAAAGCAAGAAAAGAATGTGGATTTTAGGAAGCGTTTTTATAATTACTTCAGGAGCTGCTTATTTCCTGTTCATGGCCGCTTGGTTGAACCTGATTCTGTTCCTCGGTTTTATATTTTGGATAAGATTGATAATTGCTTTGGTTGCTTTAGGCGGCGGAGGCTATAATCTGAGAGAGTATTTTATCAACAAAGACAGCGGTTGTAAAGTCGTTGGCAAAGAAAAAAGACAAAAAGTTTTTGAAAGAGTGAAAAGAATTTCACAAGAACAAAAATTTTGGTTAGCCCTTGGTGGGATAATGGTTTTAGCTGCTGGGGTTAATCTGGTAGAATTAATATGCTCGGCCGGTCTTCCTGTCATTTTCACTCAAGTTTTAGCTCTAAGCAATCTCGCTACTTGGCAATACTATTCTTACATGCTGATTTATATTTTCGTTTTTATGTTGGATGATTTGTTTGTTTTCTTTACTGCAATGATAACGCTACAGCTGACTGGGATAACTACCAAATACACCCGCATATCTCACCTGATTGGTGGGATACTGATGGTCGTTATTGGGATTTTGTTAATATTCAAGCCCGAATGGCTGATGTTTGGTTAGGTGAAAAAATGAAAGAAAAAGAAGCACTTAAAGTTCTGAAAGCACTTTCAGATGAAACAAGATTAAAAATATTGAAATTCCTTCTAGACGGAGAGAAATGCGTTTGCGAAATTTTCCCTTATGTCAAAAGAACGCAATCGACTGTTTCAATTCAATTAGGAAAGCTTGAAAGCTTGGGAGTTTTAGAGTCGAGAAGAATGGGCAAGAAGATTTTTTACAGGATAAAAGATTACAGAGTTTGCGATGTTTTCAAGGCATTGGAATATGCGAAAGGTAAGATTTTGAAGAAGAGATGTTGTACGAGTGATGGAAAATGATTTCTTACGACATTATTGCTAGTGCTATTCTTGCTGGTGTTTATTCTCTCGTAGATTATCTAAGTGCTCATGTATTGACATGCCTGGTTCCAGCATTCTTCATAGCTGGAGCCATGTCTGCTCTGCTTACTAAAGAGAAAATAACGAAATATCTTGGAAGAAATGTAGCGAAATACAAAGCTTATCCTTTATCTGTAGTTGCTGGTTTATTGCTTGCTGTATGCTCTTGCACAATATTGCCATTGTTTGCAGGAATAAAAAAGAAAGGTGCTGGCATAGGTCCTGCCATAGCTTTTCTTTACACTGCTCCTGCTACAAACATTTTGGCAATAGTTTTTACAGGAAGTGTTTTGGGTTGGGAATTTGCTATCTCAAGAATAATTTTATCAGTGACATTTGCAATTCTCATAGGTATAATAATATCAAAAATGTTCAAGGAAGAAGAGGTTGAAGATAAAAAATTAGTTTCCTCTTTGATAAGAGAAGAAGAAAAGAGATTAGATGGCATAGGTAAGTCGCTTCCAAGAAAAATCATTGACGGTTTCAAGCACAATCATCTGCTTATATTTTTCGCTACATTGTTTGCTATTTTGATAATAGGAGCTTCAAAAATAGGGACAGAGATAAAAACAATCGGGTTGATAGGATTAATTTCTTTGTTGTTAATTGAACTTAAACTTGGCTTCAAGAAAGAAGAAATAAAAAGCTGGTTGAAAGAAACTTGGTCATTTTTCAAAACGATATTTCCATTACTTTTGGTAGGCATTTTTATCGCAGGTGTTTTGACATCATTAATACCAGAGAATACCTTGGCCAATTATGTAGGTAGCAATACTATTCTCGCAAATCTTGGCGCTGTTTTGTTCGGAGTGTTCATGTATTTTCCAACTTTAGTTGAAGTGCCGATGGCAAAAATGTTTTTAGGATTAGGCATGGCAAAGGGTCCTTTGTTGGCTTACTTGTTGGCGGATCCTGTCATATCTCTCCCAAGCATACTTGTTGTAAGGAGAATAATGGGAACGAAAAGGATTTTGATGTATGCTTTGCTAATAACCATATTCTGTACGATTTCAGGTCTTATTTATGGTATGTTTGTGAGGTGAGAAAATGAAGAACAAAAATTTTTCAGAATGGCATGGAATACCAAGAGAAAAAATCGATTGGCATCCTGTAATAGATAAGAGCAAGTGCATTGGTTGTGGTTTGTGTGTCACAACATGTGAAAGAAAAGTTTACAGATATGATTACAAAAATAAAAAATCGAGAGTAGTGAATCCGTTCAATTGTTTAGTTGGTTGTCAAACTTGCGCAAATCTATGCCCATCAGAAGCAATAGGATTTGCTGAAGGTGAAACTACAAGAGAGAAATCACAAAAAATAGTCAGAAAATTCCAGATTTTACCAAAAATTAAATTAGAACTTGAAAAAAGAAAAGATGAATTAAAAGTTTAGGAGGTATGTTAGATGAAAATAGAAATACTTGGAACTGGTTGCCCGAAATGTAAAATGACAGAAGAGATAGTAAAAAAGGTTGTTAAGAGACTTGGGATAAAAGCAGAAGTAGGTCATGTATATGATATAGATAAGATGACAGAATATGGGGTAATGATGACACCGGCAATTGCAGTAGATGGTAAAATGATGTTAGAAGGCAAAGTTCCAACAGAGATCGAGATTGAAAAAATAATTAAAAAATAAAAAATGATTGAAAATTTATAGATCGAAATATCTTCTAATTATTTTTGAAAGAAAAAGTATTTAAATATGTAACAATGTTATATAGTTATGTGTCAGCATCAATGTGGTTATCCCGAAAGAAGGTGGATACAATTCTTAATTTTGAGAGTGATTTATGAAAGACCTACATATGGCTATGAGATAATCAAAAAAATTGAGGAACTTACTGGAGGCAGGCACAATATCAAGTCTGGTGTAATGTACACTATTTTGAGGAGGATGGAACAAAACAGATTGCTAACATCAACTTGGATAAAAAGCAAGGGTGGTCCAGACAAAAGAAATTATAGAGTGACAAAGAAAGGTGAAAAATATCTGAAAGCATGGTTGGAAATAATTATTGAAAGAAAAAAAATGATAGATAAAATGTCTAAATTCTATGATGAACAATTTGGAGGGAAGAAAAATGAAAGTTGATAATTTGTTGGAAAAAGGTGAGTTTTCACCAGAAAAACCTGTGAAGAAAGATATTTTAAAAACAAAAAATTTTAATGTTGTGCTCGTTTGTTTTGAAAAAGATCAAGAAATCAAACCGCATCCAGAACCTTATGCAGTATTCTTTCTTGTTCTAGAAGGCAAAGGGATGTTCATAAACAGTGAAGGAAGTTTTGAGATGAGTAAGAACTCGAGTATATACATAAAAGCAAACGAAATTAGGGGGATCAAATGTTTGAAGAAAATGGTTGTGTTGGGTGTGCAGGATGGACATTAAGCAAAATCAAAATATCATTGAAGTCATGAATTTAACAAAATATTATGACAACTTTCTGGCAGTCAATCGTATAAATTTTGAAGTTAAAAAAGGTGAAATATTTGGGTTCCTAGGCCCTAATGGTGCAGGAAAAACAACTACGATAAAGATGCTTACTGGACTGGCAAAACCAAGTGAAGGAACTGCAAAAGTAGATGGAAAGGATGTTATAAAACAAATAGTCGATATTAAAAAAATGGTCGGTGTTGTCACTGAAGATTCCAATCTTTATGACGAATTAAGCGTTGTAGATAATCTAAAGTTTATGGGACAATTATATGGTGTTTCTAGGTTGGAAAGAGAAAGAAAAATAGAAGAGCTTTTGAAAGGATTTGGTCTTGAAAATAAGAAAGATGTAAAATTTGCTAAACTTTCTAAAGGTATGAAAAGAAAAGTTACGATTTCTGCGGCATTGATACATAAGCCAAAGGTATTATTTTTAGATGAACCGACAACTGGTCTGGACGTTTTATCTGCAAGAGTTTTACGTTCAATGATAAAACAGCTGAATAAAGTAGGTGTAACCATTTTTTTAACAACCCATTATATAGAGGAAGCGGAACAATTGTGCGATACAGTTGCAATAATCGTCGATGGCAAAATAAAAACAGTCGATAAACCGAAGAACCTGAAATTAAAAACCAAATCGAAGAATTTAGAGGAAGCTTTTATTGAAATAACTGGACTAAAAGAAGAGATAATGTTGGTTGAGAAAGAAGGAAGGATTAACAATGCTTAGAGAGGAAATAAAAGGAACATTTTACATAGCTTTGAAGGATTTGAAAACTTACTATTTAAAACCTCCCAACATTAGCTGGGGTATAATGTTTCCTATAGTTATGGCTCTAGCATTCATTTTTAGAAACCCCACTGGGATAAAGGACTTGGTCCCCGGTTTGATTGCATTGTCAATTCTTTTTGCTTCTACTTCAGCAGAAGCTATTGTAATTGTTTTTGAAAGAAGGACAAAAACACTTGAAAGGTTGTTGCTCGCACCCCTATCTATCAAATCAATCTTATTTGGAAAAGTCATAGGCGGTGTTATCTTTGGGTTCTTAATATCCGGCATATTTTTAATAGGCTCAGTAGTATTCTTAGGAACCTCTATATCAAATTTCATATTTTTGGCGTTATCCTTATTAATATCTGCATTAGTATTTTCAGTATTTGGAACATTTATTTCAGTTTATGTCAAAGAAATATTCGATGCTATGACTTTAGCAAACTTTTTCCGTTTTCCTATGATTTTTCTTTGCGGGATATTCATTCCTGTTAGTTCTATGCCGTCTTTTATTCAGCCATTAGCTTATGTATTTCCTTTAACTTATTCAGTTGATTTAATTCGTTTCTTTTTGACAGGAACGTATGATGTAGTAAATCCATTAATTGGTGTTATTGTCTTAATTGTTTATTCGGTTATTTTATTTTATCTTTCTGTTTTCACATTGAGAAGAAGGGTAGAACAATAAGAAAGTTTAAATGAAAAGATAAGAAAGAGAAACGTGTTAAAGATAGAATTTTATACTATGATAAAACTACTTGTAAAAGATGTTCTTCTACAGACAAATCTGTAAAATTAACTCTGAAGGAATTAAAAAAGAAAAAAATTTAGTAGACTTTGAGGTCCAAATCTTTTGAAAGCACTTAGAAAAATTCCCGAAGGAACTCCTCCAGTAACTTCCTATAGACCTGAATTTTCTCATCTACTGCCAAACAGATTTAGTTTTTTGCAAATAAATATAGATGTGAGGTGGGATTTGAAAATTTTTTAGATTTGAAATGAACCCAATATACCACCACATCACGCCACATAACAGCAAGATACTTATACATGAACCATACATAATATTGAAAGAAGAAATCAGTTCCCGACTATTCCAGAACGGCCTAGTATCTGCCTTAATAGTCAATAGAAAAATTACATTTTTTCCAAAGCTTCTATTCCAATCAAATTCAAAGCAGTTTTCAGAATATTTTTTACAGAGCTAACTAAAGTCAGTCTAAGATTCTTAAGATCTGCATTTTCTGCTTTCAAAACTGGACAATATTCATAAAATTTGTCGAAAGCCGTAGCCAAATCATAAGCGTAATTACAAATGTAATGCGGTCTTAAATCCTTTCTTGCACTTTCAACTGTCTCTGAAAATCTTGTTAAAATTTTAATCAATTCTTTTTCTTGCTCTGTTAATTTTTCTGTTTTGAACTTAGGCTTCCATTTTCCAGCCTTTTTCAATATACCGGAGCAGCGGGTGTGAGCATATTGTAGATATGGCCCAGTGTCTCCCTCAAAACTCAGCATCCGCTTCCAATCAAAAGTAATCATTCTAGAAGGTTCAATCTTGACGATCGCATACTTCAGAGCACCAATCCCAATCTTCTCTGCCATCACTTTCTTCTCTCTATCACTCAAATTAGGATTCCTTTTATTAACCTCGTCATATGCTAACTGTATGAGCCGACTAATAACCTCATCGAGCATCACAGCTCTCCCTTCTCTTGAAGACATCTTCCCCTCAGGCAGCCTAACTAATTCAAAAGAAAAATGATGGCAGTTTTCAACCCAACTGTAGCCCAGTAACTCAAGCATCTTGAACAATTGTTTGAAATATAGATTCTGCTCGGTAGAAACCACCCAGATAGCCTGATTCAACTTATATTTCTCAAACTTGTATGGGGTCATTCCCAGATCACTAGTGTGATACAAACCAGTCCCGTCAGACCTAAGGATTATAGTGTTGGTAATACCGAACTTCTCCAAATCAGCAACTACTGCTCCTTCATCATTCTTGTGAGCATATCCAGCAGCAATCAACCTATCAACATTCTTCTTGCCTGCTGCTCTAAAATTATTTTCATAAAGATAAACGTCAAAATTTATTCCCAATTTTTTATAAGTCTGTTCAAATCCTTCCACACACCACCTGACAATTTGGTTCCACTGCTTCAATATAGCAGGATCTCTTTCAAGCTCAAATTTTCTTAACACCTCCCTGGCTTTCTCTTCTAGAGAAGCATCTTTCTCAGCTTCCTCGTGAAACTTGACATACAACTCCCACAGCCACAAGTCTGGTTTCTTATCTGGCTTTTTTCCTTTTGCCCACTGCTCATAAGCAGCTACTAGTTTAGCAACTTGCAGCCCGGTGTCGTTCATGTAGTTTGCTCTCACGACTTTGAAATTGGTAAACTCAAAAATATTTGCAAGAGCGTCACCAAGAAATGTTCCTCTTGCATGACCTATGTGCATCGGATGAACAGGATTAGGCTGAGAATATTCTACCATTACTCTTTTTCCTTTTCCCGTATCAACCTTCAAACCTTTGTGAATTTCTTTCAAGATGTTTTCTGTAATCCTCTCCCAGTTGAAGAAGAAATTGATATAACCTGCTTTGGCTTCGACCCTTGAAATCAAGCCGTCTTTTGTGATTTTGATTTTTTTAGCAACTTCCTCTGCTATTTGCATAGGGTTTCTTTTTTCTTCTTTTGCCAGTTCAAAACAGGGGAATGCCAAATCCCCAAGTTCTGGTTGTGGTGGCACTTCTAACGCTTCACTAGCTTTTATCCCAACAGTTTCCAACAGTTTTACCGCTCCTTCTTTCATAAACAAAGCCTTATTTAACACTTTGTTTTTAATCAAACAAATATTTATTTTATTGATGTAAAGTGTTATCTATGCGAGCAGTAAAGGACATGAAAATCAAAAAAACTATATCAGTGAATGAATTGGTCAAAGAGATGGAAGCTTCAGGAGGATTTACTGCAAAAAATCTTGGCACTGCTGTAAATATACTCGAGAGAATGATTAAAGATAAAAACTGTTTGAAATTCCTTTCTTTTCCAGCTTGTATAGTTTCTACTGGTACCCGTGGTATAATAAAATATTTGGTAGAACAAAAACTTTTCGATGTTTTGGTGACTACGTGCGGCACGCTTGATCATGATATAGCACGTGTATACAAAAAATATTATCACGGAAGTTTCTTTATGGACGACAAAGATTTGCATAGGAGGGGAATTCATAGATTGGGTAATATACTTGTACCAAAAGAATCTTATGGTTTAATAATAGAAAAGAAGATGACAGAATTTTTGAATGATATTTTCAAAAAAGGAAATCGAGAACTTTCAACACACGAACTTTGTTGGGAAATTGGTAAACGCCTCAAAAGTAAAGAAACGATACTTTACTGGTGCTGGAAGAATGAAATTCCTGTAATTGTGCCTGGTATAACTGATGGTGCAGTTGGCTATCAAATCTGGCAATTCTCGCAAGATCACCAATTCAAAATAGATGTGTTAAAGGATGAACAACTGATGAGTGATTTGGTTTGGAACGCTAAAAAAACTGGAGCGTTAATAGTCGGTGGAGGCATAAGCAAACATCACACGATATGGTGGAACCAGTTCAGAGAAGGATTAGATTATGCTGTATACATAACTACGGCAGTTGAATGGGATGGTAGTTTATCTGGTGCGAGACCAAGAGAGGCTATTTCTTGGGGCAAAATAAAAGAGCAAGCGAGTTTTGTAAGTGTAGAGGAAGATGCTACAATTGCTCTGCCAATAATTGTTTCTGCACTAAAAGAAAGATTATAAATTATTTTCCTTTTATCATCTTGATTATTTCATTCGCAGCATTTTTCGCATGGTTAAACTCTTCCTTTTCGATGTATCTTAAATCTATGATTTTAACGGGGCATCCTATCTCATTCGCAGCCGCAATTGCAAAGCTCCTGTTCAATTGCTGATGAAGCTCTATCTCTTCTTTGCTTTCAACATATCTGGCTGGCCTTGGTTCTCTTATAGTTCCGGCTTCTGTAACTTCTGGTTTGGTTAAATTCCTGTCTATCTCTCGCCTCTTGATTACTGACTCTGGCAAGAATTCCACTAAGACTATTGCATCTGGTTTAAGCCTTTTAATTATATTTTCGGGTAGACCAGGCCAATATCCGAGCGGAGTTTTAACGCAACCGTGAGTGTCTACAATTATATCTCCAGGAGTTTTTGCAATTTTGTCAGCAGTGATCTCCTGCAACTTTGTTTGTTGTTTTATAGAAAGCTTCTTTTTCATATCATCTCGGTCCTTAATTCCAAATTTCTTCTTTGCAATATCAAACATAAGGTCTCCATAAATGATTTTTTTAACGCTAGGAATCTCTTTCTGAACCAATTGAATTGTACTGGATTTCCCAGAGCCAGGAACTGCTAATAAAACAATCTTCAAGTTATCACTCTCTATTTTAATTATTTTATATTGCTACAGTATTTATGTATTATCTCGGTTGCAAAATGAACGAAAAAGAAGCTTTACTATTAGGGATTATCTTGGGAGATGGCTGTATAGGAATTTATCAAAAAAATCAGTTTAAAGTTCAAATAACTGGACATTCGATAGATGATAAAGAGTTTCTTCTGAATATTGCTAGACCTCTTCTGAAAGAGATATCGAATAAAAATGTTGGAGTTTATGAACGAAAACAATGCAAAGCTATCGACTTAACAGTATACTCAAAAGATGCATTCGATATTATAAACAAAAAATGGGGTGTTGAATTTGGGAAGAAAAAAGAAGTTTTCATTGCAGAGCAATTTACATCAGAACCAAATATAATGAAGAAAATAGTGAGCGGATTCTTTGCAACTGATGGAAGTTTGGTTATAACAAATAACAACGGCACTTTTTATCCTAGAATCGAATTTCAAAATATCTCACAAAAAATTCTGAAGCAAATCAAAGACTTTTTATTAACAGTAAAATTAAAAGGTGGTTTGTACAAAATGGATAGAAAGCACTATGGTGGAATAGTTTACAGACTTCAATATAATGGAAAGAAGAATCTATTAAACTTTGAAAAAGAAATAGGGTTCATAAATCCCAAACATAAATTAAGATTTGAAGAATTTAAAATGGAAATGCTGGGATAGTTTAGCCTGGCTAGAACATTGTAAAAGCTTAGACTGCGCTCATAAGCTTTATGAGCTTTGATAAAAGAATGAAAGATGAATCGCAGGAGTCGTGGGTTCAAATCCCACTCCCAGCATCTTCAGTTATGAAAATGATTAAATGAAAAACATCATTGAAATAGAATTTAAATTCCAAGTTTTGGACAAAAAGCAAATAGAAGCTTTTTTGAATAACCTAAAGTTTATTAGCAGAAAGAGAATTGTGGACGTTTATTTAGATACGACATCTGGAGACTTGTATAAAAAAGGTATTTTTATAAGAATTAGAGACAACAAAACTCTGGACTTCAAATTCAATCCTGAAGACTTAAAAAATTTAGAGGCGATAAGTAATCATGAGCATTGTGATGAACATTCAGTCTCTTTACCACTTACAAACGGGTCACTGAAAGCTCTAAATCAAAATTGCAATATTCTAGGTTTATCTGTAATTAAGACTCCTAATTTGGAGGAATTTAAAAACTTAAATAATTTTGTAGAATCGGTGTTAATTGACAAAGTTCGAGGTTTGAAGTTGAAACTGATAACAACTGGGTACAACGAGCTATATTGGAGAAAGCATAACTTTGATTTATACAGGCAAGGTAGGTACTTATTAGAAGAAGATAGATAGGAAAACTTTAAAATATTAAATCTATTCTAAACTAACTATTTACAGAAAAAGGTGAAGAAATTGGACGAATTGACAGAAGATGAGAAAAAAGTTGTTGAAGCTATGAAGCTGCTTAAGGCAACATCAGAAGACAAACTCAAGACTGTCGATCATATTGCTAAAGCATGTATGATGCCGAAAGGGAGGGTCGCAAACATAGTAGCTATGCTATTGAACAAAAGAGTTGTCAAAAGAATAGCTAGAGAAAAAGCAGCTGGATATTATCTTGTTCAAGCTTGACAAAACTTTAATTTCAATTTAAATAGAATAGACTTAATTAGTTTTTTCTTTATAAATGGGCCAAGACCGGGATTTGAACCCGGGTATCCCCAGCTTAAGCTTCTAGGGCTCCACAGGCCCTTATGTTAGACCATTGTAGTTACATACCTACACTATCTTGGCCATATTTTCTAAGTTGTCCTCTGATATTATAATAACTTTTTGTGATGAAGATATTTCTGCCTTTAACTTATTTATAATTCTTTTTGGGCATACAAAAATTATTTTCCCATTCCAGCAGTCTAGATAGTCGTTAATTTTTCTTTTCAAATTTTGTAAATATTTTGAAGTTAAAAGTCCACATCTTTCAATAATTGTACCGTTGACAACGAAATCAGGAAAATAAAAATTTCCATTCATTTTCATCATAGGTTCATATTTATAATCGATACCCTTTGATAAAAGATAAATCGCTATGTTTTTTTCGTACTCATTGAACATTTTTTCACCCTTTGGGCCATTTGCATTTCTTCTTCCAGCTTTTCTGAAGCCTACATCCCAATTAGTAATAAATTTTCTTTTAATGTTCATACCACCTTTCTTACATTTTTCCCTCCAATTTTCCCTATATTCGTTAGATTTTTTCATTTTATTCTGAATCACTTTGTTAGCTATTTTTGCCCCTTCTAGACATCCCCAATATCTTGGTAAAACTGTTCCAATCCAATTATTCAGTAGTTCTTCTTGTGAAAGTGGAGTTAAAGGCAAAATCGTTTTGAATATTTTATATGGTAAGGTGATTTGTTCATCTACATAGTACCAGAAATAGCCCCATGAAATACCTATAAAACGGGCTAAACCTCTCAAAGATCCTATTCTTTTTGCAGCAAGTCGTAAAAATTCAGACTGCTTTCCGTTTTTAAATTTGAGTCTATCAGTATTTTTGACTTTCATTTTATCATCTAAACTTATGAGAAATGTATATACAAATAGTTTATTTACCACTTGTGGGAGTGCACTTCCGATGGTTCCGATAAATTCAAGTTAAAATTTTTCAAATCCCGAGTCGGGCCCTAACAAAGGTTATAATGTTGTTTGACAATTGAACATTTCCATTAGTTTTAAATATCCTAAATTCAATATGTTAATACTGTCGTGAGCTTGGCGTTAGACTTCGACAACGGCACAAATGCCAAGTATGACGAGTTCTTTCTAGTTCACGATATAGTTTAATCCACAATAACGATGTGGGTAGGTTGATTGGTGAAACCTAGAAGAGTAGAACCGCCAATTCTGGTTGATCCTGCCAGAGGTCATTGCTATCCGGGTTCGACTAAGCCATGCGAGTCGAGAGGGGTAAGCCCTCGGCGAACTGCTCCGTAATGTGCAGTCAACCTAACCTTATCAGGGGGATAAATTCGGGAAACTGAACTCAATACCCCATAGGCATAAATTTCTGGAATGAATTTATGCTCAAAGCTACGGCGGATAAGGATGGGACTACATCCTATCAGGCTGTTGTTAGCGTAACGATCTGACAAACCGATAACAGGTATGGGCTATGGAAGTAGGCGCCCAGAGATGGATTCTGAGACATGAATCCAGGTCTTACGAGACGCAGCAGGCGCGAAAACTTTGCAATTTGCTAACGCAAGACAAGGGAACCTGGAGTGTTCTTGCTTTGCAAGAACTTTTGCCTTCTGAAAACGGGAAGGTGAATAAGGGCTGGGGAACACGGGTGCCAGCCACCGCGGTAATACCCGGAGCCCAAGTGATGGCCAGAATTATTGGGTCTAAAGCGTTCGTAGCCGGTCCAAAAAGTCCTTAGTGAAATCTTTCAGTCAACTGAAAGGCTTGCTTTGGATACTTTTGGACTTGAGACTGGGAGAGGGTGGGGATACTTTCAGGGTAGGGGTAAAATCCTGTAATCCTGAGAGGATCACCTGTGGCGAAGGCGCCCACCTGGAACGGGTCTGACGGTGAGGAACGAAAGCTAGGGGAGCGATTGGGATTAGATACCCCAGTAGTCCTAGCTGTAAACGATGCCCGCTTGGTGTTGCAGGCTTCTCGGGAGCTTGCAGTGCCGGAGCGTAGGTGTTAAGCGGGCCACCTGGGAAGTACGGTCGCAAGGCTGAAACTTAAGGGAATTGGCGGGGGAGCACACAAGGGGTGGGCGTTGCGGTTTAATTGGATTCAACGCCGGAAATCTTACCAGGGGCGACAGCAGGATGAGGGTCAGTCTGAAGGGCTTACCAGACAAGCTGAGAGGTGCTGCATGGCCATCGCCAGCTCGTACCGTGAGGCGTGCCGTTAAGTCGGTTAAATCGTGAAGCTACAAAAATCTTTACCCATACCACTTAGTCCAGTGAAACGAAAACTATAAATAACAACAAAATCGCATATGAGCTGTATGCAAAAAATTAAAACATCTGACTTTGTATTTTCAAAGCAAGCGAAGAAACTTCCAGAGATTATTTCAATCAATGAAGAAGTAGCTTACATTTTAGGACTTTGGAAAGCAGACAGATGTTCAACGGCTAAAGGTATAGTTGGACTCAGGAATAAAGACAGCAAATTACTTAATGCATTTGGTAAGTTCATAAACAAAATGCAATTAGAAACAAAAGAAAGGACTGTAACAGGATACGGAAAAACAAAAGAAATTTATTGCTGCAGTATGCCTTTAAGAAGAATACTTGAGTTTATTGCTCAAAATAGACTTGAGTTGTTAGACAATCAGAATTTAGTTCTATCTTATATCGCTGGGTTAATTGATGGTGATGGGTCAACAGGAAATTTATCACACTTGGTAATATTCTATAACAGAGATGAAATTCAAGATGCTGAAATAGATGCCAAATTAATAAAGAGATTGGGATTTAACACAACAATTAAAGAGAAAAGAAATCATTTGAGGCTTTACATTTTAAACCCAAAAAATTTGATTAAAAAGTTATTTGCTATGGTTGTTCTGAAAAGAAAGCTTGTGGCTTCATGAGACCATCGAGCGAGACCCATGCTCCATGTTGCAACTCTTCTCTCCGGAGAAGGGGCACTCATGGAGGACCGCTAGCGATAAGCTAGAGGAAGGAATGGGCGACGGTAGGTCCGTATGGCCCGAATCTCCTGGGCTACACGCGACGCACAATGCATGCCACAATGGGATGCGACTCCGAAAGGAGAAGCTAATCTCCTAAAAGCATGCCCAGTTCAGATCGAAGGTTGTAACTCACCTTCGTGAAGCCGGAATCCCTAGTAGGCGAACGTCACTAAGTAGAGTAATCTATCGTGAAATCGTTCGCCGAATAAGTCCCTGCTCCTTGCACACACCGCCCGTCAAGCCAATCGAGTGAAACTCAAACGAGGCTCTCTCTCTATGTGAGATTCGAATTTGAGTTTTGCGAGAGGGGCTAAGTCGCCACAAGGTAGCCGTAAGGCTGACGGAGGAAAGTTTAACAAAATCCTAAGTGGGTTATGGTATGATAAAAAAGGCTTGACTCTGATTGATGATGAGTCGGAGGTGAGTTGACATAGCCCTGCCAAAAATTTGTTTTGACTTCCGTCTACCCGACAACGGGAACGTGCGGCTGGATCACCTCCTTAAGATCCGAGTGTGCGTGGTTCTACGAATCTAGGCATCAAAAATCAACCACCAATTGTTTATTTATCCAATTACAGAAATCTTTAAATATAGTGAATATTCACTATTTTAGAGTGGTTAATATGAAATTAAATCATTTGGTAGACTTTGTAGCAAGAGGCTTAGATACTACTAAAACTTGGACTCCTTTAGATATTCCTTTATATTTGCAGTCTAGCTATTCTCAAAGAAGAAAATCAGCTCAAAAACCAACCGAAGAAGTAAGCCCTCATAATCAAGCATATCTAATACCAGGAAAAGATTATTTAATACAATAATTTTTCTTTCTTTTTATTAAAAGTTAGATTATAATTATAGAAATCTTTTTATACTGTCACTTTAATGTAGTGAATAAGTGAACCGATGAAAAGAACGATAATAGCTTTAGGTGGAGGAATAGAAAGATCAAAGAGAAGATTTGATGGGGCTTTATCTGTTTGTAGGCAAAACCAAGATTCTGAGATAATCACTTCAGGTGTGGATTGGAATTTCGAAGAGAATAAAGAGCATATCAAAAAAACTTGCGAGGCATTCGGTTTTAATCCAAAAATAATTCCAGAGAAAAAAATCTACTTCTACTCTGGAAAGTGTAAAAAATTCTAGTAGATTGATAGATGAAGGTATTGAAGAGATTGTTTTCGTGACAGAATCTACGCACATTGCTGAAGTGAAGAGATATGCGAAAAGATTTCTTGATGGATATAAACTGGGTTTTTATGCTGTACCAGAGAAGTTGAATAGATATATACCAGTTCATTTGATTGAATCAGTTATTGGTTTTTCACTTTCTTTGATGCCTGAATATGCTGATAATTTAATCTCAAAATATTGGAAGGATTTGAAATCTTCTGCTAGAAAAGAGAACATAAATTTCTGAATGATTTCAAAAATAAATCTTTGAAATACATTTTTAATTCTAAATGGAAAAAGTATCTCTTAATTTGCCAATTAAAGAAATTGTTAAAGAGGATGAAATAGCTGTTGAATCTGATCCGGATTTCCTTCTCAGTTTGAGCTTTGAGGATATTGACAAGATATTGAGAAGTTTAGGGTTCTACTTCTATAAGACGACAAAATCTAAACCAGAGATTAAAAAGAACATCGTATACAGCAGCATATACAGAGATGGATTGGGGAATGTTCTTTTGTTGGAATACAAACTCGATAACCTAAATGTTAACATCGGTTTTGGATCAGTTTCGCTTAGTGGAATCTATTTGTACAGAAACGCAAAGTTGTTTTTAAATATTTTGAACGGACCGCAAGAAGTGATACAAGAAGTTGATCTAGAAAAATTTTTAGAGCATTGTCCTTATCGTAATGTTGTAGACGAAATACCTACAAGAATAAAAAAACTGATTGAAGGAAGTATCAAACCCAGGCCTGGAGATTTATATTTTTAGTTTTGTAAATCGAGAGAAGCCTCTGCTCTGGTTTTAAAACATTTTTAAATCTTGCCAGATGATAGATATATTTACTGGGCCGGTAGATCAATGGTAGATCGTCCGCTTTGCATTAAAACACAAAATGGCGGAAGGTTACGGGTTCGAGTCCCGCCCGGTCCATATTTTAAAAAATGAAATACATAAGCTTTATAAATTCTAAAACCTAAAGTTATTTTTACCCGGTGTCGTTATGTTATCCTTAGAGTAAACATCGGCCCTTTGTTTAGCGATGAGCTTGTCCTAAAATTCTCTGAAAAAACATGAAGAAAAAGGACACCTTGCGAGCTTTCAAATATTTTTAATGCAATGCACTATCTGCTGTAGTGTATGAAGAGTGGAGGTTGATGATTTCAACTGACAGCGTCTGAAAAACATGAAGAGCGAACTGTCTATATGAAACCGAAAAGATGAAACTACCATAAGATCAAGCTGGTCAAAGAGGTCTAGGCAACACCATCCACTTGGTGAATGGCTAGGCTTCGTTAGCTGAAGAAGTACGTGGCAAGCTGCGATAAGCCTAAGTTATCCGCACGCAGGAATTGACCTTAGGATTTATCAATGTGATTCATAGCCTTCGGGCTATTCCGAAAGGAAGAGGAACCTGCCGAAGTGAAGCATCTTAGTAGGCAGAGGAAGAGAAATCAATTGAGATACCCTTAGTAACGGCGAGTGAAAGGGGTGAAGAGCAAACCGAACTGCTGCAGAAATGCAACAGGATGTGGAGTTGTAGGACTTGGGTCTTTCCTAACTTGCTGACTCGAACTGTTCTGGAAAGAACGGCCTTAGAGAGTGAAAGCCTCGTAGAGGAAGGTGAGAAGGAAAATGCCAAGTATCCTGAGTACTGCTCCTTGGATTTGGAGTGAGAATCTGCCAGGCATTAACTGGCAACTCTAAATACTAACGAAGTCCGATAGCAAAGTAGTATCGTGAGAGAAAGCTGAAAAGTACCGCGAAAGCGGGGTGAAAAGAGCCTGAAACCAAGTTGGAGTTGGTCGTGCATGGCCTGAAAGGTTCTTTCCCCAAGGAAATTCTAGCAATAGAAGAGTACCAAGGAAAGATTACGAGGTCATGCAATCCGTTCCGAAAAACGGGGCAGGGAGTTTGTCCAAGTAGTGAGGTTAAGAGGTTGAAGCCTTGTAACCAGAGCGAAAGCAATATGTCCGCAGCGCAAGCAAGGGACAGGGTATGAAAGTGCCTGAAATTACTTGGGTAAGACCCGAAGCCTGTTGATCTAACCCTGGATAAGGTGAAGTCCTCCGAAAGGGGGATGGAGGCCTGATACCGATAGTGAGACCCAATCCTTCGGGTGATCTAGGGTTAGGGGTGAAAAGCCAATCGAAACAGGTGATAGCTGGTTCCTTCCGAAATGCACCTCAGTGCAGCCTGGCCGGAGGCAAGCAACAGGGTAAAGATACTGATTGGTTGGTCAAGGACCGAAAGGTTCAGCCATCCTGTCAAACTCAGAATCTGTTGCTGCCGTAGAAGGCCGGAGTGAGGGTATTGGGGTAAGCTTAATACCCAAAAGGGGAACAGCCCAACCTAGGGTTAAGGTCTCTAAATGCTGACTAAACGAACAAAGGAGTTCGAATCCTTAGACAGTAGGACTGTAGGCTCAGAAGCAGCCATCAGTTAAAAAGTGCGTAATAGCTTACCTACCGAGGATTCGAGCCCTGAAAATGGAAGAGACTAAGTCAGCTACCGATACCCTAGACTTCGAAAGAAGGGGTAGGGAGGCGTTCCTTGTGAGCAGAAGCTCCTTCGTGAGAAAGAGTGGATCGCAAGGAATTGAAGATCCTGCCATGAGTAGCAGCATAGCTGGTTTAGAACCTCAGCCACCTTAAGAATAAGGGTTTGCCAGCAATGTTAATCAGCTGGCGGTTAGTCGGCCCTAAGGGTGCTCTTAACCGAAGCACTCAATGGTAAATTGGTTAATATTCCAATACCATGAAGGTACATGCGGCAACGCAAGTTGAATTTCTGATGCTTTGGGATAGGTCGACGCAAGTTAACTGTGTAAGCCCATGGAGTCTCTTAATGAGGAGAAATGGGTAAAAGCAGGAATAGCTTCGCGTATGCGGAGTTCGACTGATTCCTTGAGTCCGTGAAAAGGAAATTCATCGGATCCTTCATGACCGTACCAAGAACCGACACAGGTATTCTTGCTGAGAAGGCAAAGGTGTGTTGGGAGAACCTAGTCCAGGGAAATCGGCAAATTAGCTGCATATCTTCGGTATAAGCAGTGCCTGTTTTCTCGAAAGGGAAAGCAGGTTTCAATAACAAGGGGGAAGCGACTGTTTAACAAAAACATAGGAGACTGCTAATCAAAAATGACTTGTACAGTTTCTTATGCCTGCCCAGTGTCGGTGTGTTAAACTCTAGTTCAATAGAGCGAAGCCCCGATAAACGGCGGCAGTAACTCTGACTGTCGTAAAGTAGCGTAATCCCTTGCCGTTTAATTAACGGCCTGTCTGAATGGCTTAACGACTCCCCCGCTGTCCCGGGCTGGGACCCAGCGAAAATGCTGTTCTGGTGAATAGGCCAGAGACCTCCAGTGGGAAACGAAGACCCCGTAGATGGAAAAGAGCGAAAGTTTAAATCTTTCGATGCAGTACAGTATATCGGGTACAAATGGAAATTCAACTAACAAATTGGGTTGCGTATGACATAGGTGTACATGTGGGAGATGGAAACATGTATTCCTATGACAGAACCCATCGAATTACATACTCTGGAAATCTCGAAAATGAAAAACTGTTCTACAGAGAATTTCTCGCAAAAATAATTGAAAGGATTTACAAAATCAAACCAAACTACGCAGAAAGGACAGAAGACAATACCGTTCTTCTGATGATCAATAATAAAGAACTTCTTCAACTTAAAAATAAGATTTTCGGTCTTCCAATTGGAACAAAAAAAGAAATCGAAATTCCAGAAAAAATCAGAAATAATAAAAAATTAATTAAGTGGTTTATGAGAGGTCTTGGAGATACAGACTTCTCACTTTCATTTAAGAAAAATAGGAAAGGAATTCATACCGAACCAAGACTAGAGCTATACACAAAATCGAAAAAACTATTTGAGCAAATAAAAAATATTTTACGAGAATTTGGCTTTACATTTGGAGAAGATGAAATCAATAAGAAATACAAAGGCTTCATGATTAGGATTTACGGAAAAAGAAATTTGCAGCTTTGGCTCGATAATTTTGGTTTTTCAAATTTATGGGTTTTATTGAAAATTAAAGTTTGGAAAAAACTTGGATATTTTCCAATCAGAAAATCTTTTGATGAACTTTCAAAAATTTAGAATTAAACTTTCATTCTTTCCAGCGGTTAGCTTTACTGCAGCTTGATGTTGTTGCAAATTCGTGATTGCATAGAGTAGCTAGGACTCGCTAAGGCTTAGCCTTCGGGTGAAAGCTGAGAGGAAAGTGTAACACTAGCTTCTCGCGACTTTGCTGCTAACTAGAAATAGGACAGCATTAGGCGGGCAGTTCGGCTGGGGCGGTACTCCCATAACAAGAAATCATGGGAGCCCAAAGTTCAGCTCATCGAGGTCATGGTAGAGGTTGGAGCGATGATTATACTGCTCCAGAATGATTTTGATGATTTCAGAGGTAGCTAATGAGCTCATCAATTTCTACCACTTCAAAGAAATCTCGAGTAGAATGTAAACGTAAAAGCTGGACTGACCGGATCTCGCAAAGCGAGAGATTCGGCTGCGAAAGCATGGGTTAACGATACATCGATTACCCTTAATGGGTGTCGGTGGTAACAGAAAAGCTACCTCGGGGATAATGGGCCCGTGGCCGGTGAAAGTCCACAGCTTTCATTGGAGTTTTCATTCCCAATAAGCGGAAATATTGACCCGGCGCGTTGGTCCGTCGCTGTCGGCTTTTCCCCTCCCGGCTGTGCAGCAGCAGCCAAGGGTGCAGGTGTCCACTGATTAAAGGGGAACATTAGCTGGGTAGATATCTTGGAGCAAAATATAAAGATGTGTAAGACCAATATGTCAGATATGACTTCTCTGATTGCAGGAATTGTAGCAAGTGATGGGCATATAGATAAAGAAGACAAAGGTGGAATAAGAATAATCAGTAAAAGTGAAGAATTCATAAAGCAAGTTGTCGTACCATCTCTAGAAAATTTAACTAAAAAGAAACCAACAATTCACATCGGAAAAAGTGGTTATAAAGGAACAAAGAAATTCATAGTCTACATCTATGATACAAAATTAAGAAAGTTGTTGACAGAAAAATATAAAATTCCACCAGGAAAGAAATCAATAAAGATTGAACCGCCTGACGCATTGTCAAATGAAGAGGAAGTTGATTACTTGCGCGGTTGGTTTACAGGTGAAGGAAGCCCAACAAAAGAGGTTCATCACAAAAATGGAAAAATTTACACCCAACCCAAAATTGAATTATGGGTAAAGAATGAGAAAATTACCAAATGGATTGGAAAGATACTGAGTAAGCTAAACATCAGCTCCTCAGTTTACTATGACAAGAAAAAGGAGCAATATCTGACTGTAATTAGAAAAATCGAATCGTTGAAATTATTCAAAGAAAAAATTGGATTTGCACATCCTGAAAAAGAAAGGAAATTTAAAAATCTCTTAAGATATCCCAGAATCAGAACGTCGTGAGACAGTTCGGTCGCTATCTACTGGAGGTGCTGGTTGTCTGACCGGAAGGAAGGGCGAGTACGAAAGGAACACCCGTCCGTGGCCTCTGGTGTACCGGTTGTTCAAGCATCGCCGGGCAGCTAAGCCATACATGGATAAGTCCTGAAGGCATCTAAGGACGAAACCATCCGGAAAAATAGACAGCCGATCATTCTTCTGGTTAGCAATAATCGGTGGAATGACAAAGGCCCTTGTAGACTACAAGTTTAATGGGAGAGATGTGTACGCATCAAGCTTTCGAGCGAGATGTTCAGCATGCTCTTTCCAAAAGCCTGAGGTTGTCTAGCCTTGATAAACAGCTTGATCTTATGGTAGTTTCAAAAAACTTTTTCTATAAGCTTAAATAATTTCATTTTCTCTTCTTTAGTATGGTTTTCGAATACAGGGAGAGCAAGAAGCCAAAGTACGAAGCAGAAACTTTTAGATTGCTTGATGTTAAGGCTAAGGAGCATAAAGATGAGATTTTATTGATTTGGCCTTACACTCCTGTGAACCCGGAGAGAAAAGGTGAGATTGGATATTGTTTTATTCTTGAGACAGAGAATGCAAGATGGGAAAAAGGGTTGACAAGAAAATTCTTAGATTCGCTCAATATCGGAAGGATGAAAGAAGAGAATTTCCTGAAAGGTTTGGCAGATGATTTCGCAGAATATTGGAGGAAAAAAGGCTACCAAGCACTACCTCAGAAGCATCAATACCTTGACAGGGAACCTAAGCATGTGATAGAAGAGAATGAGGATATCAAAATTCTATTTGATTTGATGGCTCCGCGAAAAGAAAAAGCATAAGCTTATATCCTTGAAAAAATTAATTTGAGTATTATACAATAGATCCTACCTCTTAGTATGATCTTAGTATAAGTTAATTAAAAAAGGGTGAAAAAATGGCATTTGGAAGATTCGGTGGGCCAAGAGAGATGCACAAGGCAACTTGCGCAGATTGCGGCAAGGAAACAGAAGTTCCTTTCAAACCCATCGAAGGTAGACCTGTTTATTGCAGGGATTGTTACCAAAAACATAGAAAATACTGAAGTATTGAATTAAAGGTTTCTCAGTATTTCTAACTCTTGGCAGAGTCATTTATCCTGTAATGGGTAGAATCGTCGATCTTCTTTACTTTCTTCAGGACTTTCTTCTTGTTTACAAGACCGTCCAGATGGCTCTTGATGACGTTGAGGTTAATTATCCTGCCAGCCTTCTCGTTGACCTTGAAGCTGACACCGAGGGGTCTCATTGGGACTTGGGCCTCTCTTAGGATGTTCAGGATTATAGAATCGAGAGAAATGTAGTCCACGCCTCTTCCACGCATTAGTATTATTTGGGTTTTAGATAATTAAAGGTTTGTTGTTGGTTGTTGGCTAGGGTAGACTAATACCACTTAGGAGTGGTTTTTACTAAAGGTTTAAATGTTTTACATTTTATTTTCAATTGATGTTTCAATATGAATCTAAATTCCAAAAAGATAAAGCTAAACTACTGTGGTACCAGACATTTGAAACACTTTCTGAATAAATAATTACTTTATTTCAAACTACGTTCTATTTTTCATGAACCTCATTAACTTTTTGAAGGCTTTCTTTGAATTAGGAATGATAGCGTGGTTGGTAATTGGTTGCACTTTATTAATTTTCGGAATTGCTTTGATGTATTTTGGTGCACGATCCGCGGATATTCTTGAGAGTAGTGTCGGCTTCATCATCTTCTTAATCAGTCTTCTTGCGTTTTACTACGGTACCAAAGTTAAAAACATAGAAGTCTGAGGGAAAACAAAAATAAATGCTTGATTGAAGCATCAGGGTTTGAATTCGTAGGTATAAGGTTTTGAAGTTCTTGCCTTTTTGAACCAGAAGATTACAAAGGTAGTAATGACAACCAATGCTACTATAGCTATTATCAAGATTATCATGTTCCAGTCAATAGAAGGTTTTGTTATTTCCTCTGCCGGGGAAACCGTTAAAACTGACGATGTGCTCTCGCCAGAGGTATAGCTTCCACTCGCATCCTTGTCAACGCACGCAGAATAAGTATAATTGCCTGTTGCATCAGGAGTGGAAAAAGAAATCCAGCAGCCCGCTCCAGAAACAGAGCAATTGCCTACGGTTAAACCAGTACAATTATCTTGCCTTAGATAGACTATTTCCCCATTGCAGTTGGAAAGACCAGATATTCTGGCAGTGCTTGTGTTTCCATATTTCTCAAGAGATAATGCAACTGAACCAGAACAATTAGAGGGGCATGATTCGGTTACATTCTTGCAACTGTTAGTAGTGTTGCACCAACTACATCCTGCATTCGAACAGGAAGTTTGGTTTGTATAGGTTGAACATATAACTGTTTGATTAACTGTTTGGTTTCCTGCAATTGTCTTCACGGCTGAGTTTATCGGCAGCCCACCCAGCTTTGCAGTCTTTCCTGAACTTGCCCCCACTGCAGAGCTTGAAAGAATTTGGAATGAAAAATTATTTCCTGCAGACACAGAGCTGCTCATTGTGTACAAGAAAAGAAAATAAGTAGTAGCTCCTGTTGGTATAGTATAACCATTCCCGATAGAAAGAATCAACACACCATTATCATTATTAAATTTCCCATAACCAAGCAATGTTTCATTAGATTCATAGATTCCATTATTGTTGTCATCAAGGGTTAAACGTATCAATGAAATCCCAGTCTTATCATCCCCTGAGCCAGAAGCAGTCATATCAAAGGAATTTATTTTCACATTCTCATTATCAGCTTTAACTTTCAACTGAAGCATGACATTATCGCCTGTGCTGCTGACGTTCCATATGTGATCAGAAGGCGACTTCGGACCAACAGAGAAAGTTAGCGTTGGAACCGGAACTGCGACCACAGTAAAACCAGCGACTGTTAAATTATCAACATAATCAACATTGGAAGTATAATTTCCGTCGCGATTTACATCAACAACTATATCGTAGCTTCCTGTAATAAGTGAAGACCAAATGAGAGTTGGTTCTATGTAGCCTGAGGCATTTGTTGTAACTGTCCCTGTTGCAGAGACCCCATAACTTGTCAGGACTGTGTTATTGATCCACGCATTGCTGTCATTGACAACATAGATATCTACTGTTATTGTTGTAGTTGAGATGTTTCTGCTTGTAACGTAGACAGATTCATTGGAATAGAAAAGATTTTTCTCGCTGCCTGTAGCGTTCGAACTCCAAATAGTTTGTGCATTTGCAGAGTTGACAAGCAGAAAAAGAAATGGAAACAACAGCAGCAGCTTCTTCATAATATAATTTTTATTTGATCTGTTTTATAGTTTTTATATCCGCAACCTCAAAATAGGCAATCTCAGTTCCGGGCTGCAGAGTGCCTTTCATCTCTTCAGGGATGTCAAGTTCGAAAACAGAATAATCTTCCATGTCCATCAGCTGAACTTTATCGCCCATAATCGCAAGTATCTGGGCATTCTTTTTAATTATAATAGGAACATCAACAGTCTCGTCAGCTGGTTTGACAATGCTTTTTCTTCTTCCGTCAAGCAGCCCGATTGCATCGACTCTGCATTTTGCAGCGCCATGCTTACCACTTTTGGTCACATCTACCTTTTCAACTCTGCAAGGTACTCCTTCTATCAGAACAAAACCATTCGGTCTCAAATCTTTTATTGCAGCAGTAGTCTTTTCCATTGTATCATCTTACTGCAAGCTTGATATCCCCGCCTTTCACCGTCACCCGACCTGTATGCCTTGCAATGGCAACCGCATCTGACGCAATCTTATCCGAAATTTCCAACAAAGCGTCTCTCAAAGCGATCAACGCATCACGTGAAACTCTCTCTGCCCCTGCCTTCCTTGCAATTTGCTCCAATGGCAACAATGGGAATGCTTTGACCATAATTATCTTACAATTAAATAGGAATTTTTTAGCTTATATTTTTCGAATTAGCGAAAAGAATAAATTAATAAGGCCACTCTCTTAGAATATGAGAGTCGTTTTGGATACATCATCTTTAATCTATTTGAGCGATTTCAGGAAATTCGATGAGATTCTCACTGTTGATTCTGTGATTAGAGAAGTAAAGGATAGGATAACTGCGTTAAAATTAGCGAGTTTAAGATTGAAGACAATCGAACCTAGAAAAGAGACTATAAAAGAGATAGAAGATATAGCAAGAAAAACAAACGACCTTGAAAAGCTATCGAGGACTGATATAGAGGTTCTGGCAGCAGCAAAAGAGAAAGATTGCACCATAATCTCTGATGATAGAAATATTCAGAACGTTGCTGAAAAAATGGGAATGGAATATATTTCAATCTTCAGCAAAAAGATAACAAAACTGATAACCTGGAAGAAATACTGCAAGAACTGTAAGAAATATTTTAAAGGTAGAGAATGCCCTGTGTGCGGAGAAAAGCTTGCCAGAGTTCCTGAAGCTTCTGTTGAAATAAAATAATCATCTCTTGTGCTTTGCTTCCTTTAACCCCCTTCTAATTCCTTTTCTCAATTCTTTCACAACTTCTGGTACAACTTCTGCTGTTGTCTTCATTATGTCTTTTCCTTTTTCCACCAAGCTCTCGATTGTGGTGGATGTTGCTGATGTAGCCGCCCTTGTTGTTTTCCTAGCTTCTTTCTTTCCTATAACTGCAATTTCTCCAAGAACTTCTCCAAGTTTCTCTGCAGCTCTCAATAAAGGTTTTGCCTTTCTCAGAGTTTTCTTTCTTATTTTTGCCATTTAATCACAATTAATTATTTTATTTAGGGAGTTAATAAAAAATTTTACCATACATATGTAAGCTCAATTTTACTATATAGTAAAATAATGCGACAAACCCAAAAAAGGGTTCTGTCGCAAATAAGGGTGAAAAATGAAAATGTCTAATTCGGGTGATGGAACACCCAAAGTTTTAAAACGAGCAAAAACCTATAGAACTATAGGGACTAATGAGAATTTGGAGAGTTGGCATGGGTGTTTCCAGAGTTGGTTGCTTCTTTTTTCAGAAAGCTTAAATTGTTGAAGTATTATCTATAAATCCCAAGAGCACGGTGAAAATGATGAATGATAAAGATAAAATGGATTTTAAGTCAGGAATGATTTCTTTCTATGTTAATTTATTTAAGGGTGTTTCTGATGCTGTCAAAATTTTAGCTGCACTCCAAGACAATTACAAAGATGAATATAAAAACATCAAGGAAATTCAGACTGAACCAACAAAAATCTATGAATTGATGGATAAATTGAAAGACGAAGATAGGAGAATTTTATTAGATTTGTTGTTGAGAGCAAACATATTGCAGGTCAAATTTATGAGAATTTTTGAATTGACCCCAAAACAACAAATAACTCTATCTGGTGAAATCGATACATTTATAGATGAATTTAAAAAATTTGTGGCGGGAAAAAATGATAAAAACTGAATCAGAATTAGAAGATAATGCTGTTAGTTTCCAAAAAGGATTTTTAGCGATAAAATCGGTAATAAATAAATTGCTAAACGGTAAACCAGATGAAAGTTTAGAAAAAATCGAATTGAAACTTAAAGTATTGAACTATATTAAAAAAAATAAAGAAGCATACTTATCAGAACTTATTGAAAAGTTTAAAGTCGACCCATCTTTAATGATTGAGATTTTAGAAGAATTGAAATCTCAAAAAAAAATTAGGAGAACTGAATAATGGGTAGTCTTGTTTGTTTGGTAGGCAAAAAAATAATAGTTCAATCTGTAATGCCACCAAAAAAAGATGAAGAAGGAATACGAATTTTCAAAAATAGAATAAAAATATTATTTTCGTGGAAATCAAGAAAACGAAAAGGGTTTTGTAAGGCATTCATTCAACAAAAGGTAGAAGAGTATGTGAAGGATGTTTTTAAAGAGTTGCCACCACTCGATATTTTCCTTAAAATTTTAACATTAAAATTTAAATCCCTGTATAAAGAAGATTATGAAATTTCTACTGATACGGGTATGATATTATTAGGCAAAATATTATGTGGAGAATGCTCAAAATACAAAACACGTTCTGTTTCAGATTATAGCGGAGAGCATGGTGCTAATCAAACTGAAATAGAGCATGAAACTTCCTCTTTATGTTATCCTGACCCAATCTACGCCACAGATGTAAAATTTGTTAAAATTTAACTATTTTCTTATTTCTTTCTTTAACGCTCTCTCTAACAACTCTGAAAATGAAATTCCTTCATCAATTGCATAATGCTTAGCTTCTTTCAAAAGTTCTGGGTGAATTTTTATCGTTGTAGGAATCTTTTGGTTGCTCATAAAATACATATTACCATATTACTATTTATACTTGTAGTAACATAGTAATATGTATGATGAATGAAGAAAATGTAAGGCAAATAAGAGGTTATTCAATTTTGGCTAAAGGCGACAATCCTATAATGATAAATGAAGAGACCTTTTTAGTTCCTTCACAATCAAGCAACCAGAAATACAAGGTAACAAAGATAGATGGTTGGTCTTGCGAGTGCAAAGATTTTAAATACAGGAAACAGATATGTAAGCATATCTACGCAATCCAATTCTGGTTGAGATTTCGTGAGAGCATAGATTCACATGACCTAATGGAACTAGAAAATACAATAGAAAGCGATAACAGATGCGTTTTTTGTAAATCGCAGAACATAGTTAGAAATGGTAGCAGAAATACTAAATCTGGAATTAGGCAGAGATACCTATGCAAGGATTGTAAGAAAAGGTTTGTTATAGAACCAATCAAGCATGTAAAAGGCAATAGCAAGATTGTAACTCTCACTATGGATTTGTATTTCAAAGGTCTTTCACTAAGGGATATTGCCGATACCGTTTACCAATTCTATGGCTTGAAGTTACATCATGAGACAATAAGAAGGTGGATAATGAGATTTACAGAAATAATGAGCAATTATGTGAATAAGCTAAAACCAACTGTTAGCGATGCTTGGCATGTTGATGAACAGAACATTAAAATCAAAGGTAAATGGCTGTGGTCATGGAATTGTTTAGATGAAGAAACAAGATTCCTATTAGCTAACGCTATCACGAGAAACAGAGAGATTAACGATGCAAGACAAGTATTTCAAAATGCCAAAGCAATAGCAAATGTCAATCCAGAATTTATTGTAACAGATGGGTTATTGTCTTACGAAAAAGCTATCAAGAAAGAGTTTAGCACTTGGAGATTACCACAAACCAAGCATGTGAAATTAAGAACAATCAGAGATACAAGAGCAAATAACAATTTAATAGAAAGATACCATTCTACCTTTAGAGAAAGGGACAAAGTTATGAGAGGATTTAAATCAAGACTAACCACAAAACAGTTATCAGAAGGATTTAGAACTTACTACAACTTCATCAGGAAACATCAAGGTCTTAATGGCTTAACACCCTCACAAAAAGCTAATTTAGATTTGCAATTAGAAAGGAATAGATGGTTAAGTTTATTAAAGAAAAGCTTAGAAAATAATCAAATTGTTACCACTAATGGTAGTTCTAAATCATCATATAGTAGTGGAAATAGGAGAATTTTATGAAAGATTTTATACACTCACCATTCAGATATGCTGGCGGAAAGTTTTATGCTCTTAAACATATTTTGCCACTTATACCATCGCATAGAGTTTTTATAGAACCATTTTGTGGTGGTGCTTCGGTATTTTTTGCAAAACCGAAAGCAAAGGTCAATTGGCTTAATGATATTGATGAAGAACTGATGAATTGTTTTAAGATAATTAGAGATAAACCAAAAGAACTTTCTGATTTTTTAAAAGATGAAATAGCAAACAAAGATAGACATCATTTTTTCAAAAATATTTTTATTCCAAAAAACGATTTAGAAAGAGCTGGTAGATGGTTCTATTTAAATAGAACATCGTTTTCTGGTATAATGAATATGAAAAATTGTTTTTGGGGTTATGGCGATAAATTTAGTCTACGACCCCGTGATTGGAGTAAAAGAATAATGGAATGTTCAAAAAAATTACAAGGTGTAAAAATAACTGCTATAGATTTTGAAGAAGTGATTGATTCTGCACCTGATGAGGCATTTTTATTTGTTGACCCACCATATTTTGCAACAGACCAAAATAAATTTTATACACATCCTTTTACAAAAAAGGACCACTTAACATTAGTTGAGGTCTTGAAAAGAAATAGCAAAAGAATTAAATTCTTACTAACTTATGATGATTGTGAAGAAATTAGAAAATTGTATTCGTGGAATAGTAACATTATGAAAAAAGAATGGACTTATACTATAAGCAGAACAGATGATCAATCCAAACAAACAAAAAGAAAAGGCAAAAGAACTATAGGTAAAGAAATTTTCATCATGAACTATCGTATTGTTAAACCACTCACAGTTTTAATTCCAAAACTTTGACTAAAGCTTCTTCAATTTTATCGAGATTTCTCCATTTTTCATCATTTTCAAACAAAACTAAAGGTGTTCTATCTATAACACCTTCGGAATTTGCTATTTCTTTAGTTATAGCAAATCTCCAATCTTTACAAGAGGCTTTAAAAATTTCTTCTGAGTTTTTAACACGGTAATAATTTTCTAAATATTCCATAACTTTGGGTTCTTTATTTATTTCAAATTTTTTACCACTCAAAATAAAGGCATTACTTGGATTGGATATTACAATATCAAAGTCAGAAGCAAAATATCTATCATTAGTTTTTTTTCCGATAAAACTTCTACTCTTATGGCATTTAATATGAAAATGAGGTTTATCATGATTACGAGTTTTTAATCTAAAAGAGCCTCTCACAGCACTTTTGCACTCTACGATAATTTCAGTCCCACTTTTTATATGAACAACAACTATATCTTCATCAATTTTGTTTGGTTGTGGATTTATGTCTCTCTTTTCAACTCTCCATTCTTTCGTATTAAGAAGACTTGTGAGGAGATTGAATAAATTATATTCTACACCTTTACCTCTAATCATCGGCAAAACTTTCTGGTCTGATATAATATCTATCAGATATTCTATTGGAACATCATATTTCTCACAGTATTCAACAAGTCTATCTTTTAACTCTTTTTTAATACTTGGAATTTCTGTCATCAGATTATCCCTTTCTTTTTCAACTCTTCTTCCACTTCTTCTTGAGACTTACCACATACAGAACATCCAGATTTGATTAGCCATATTTCCGAAGAAGTCTCTCTTTTCTTTCTATTTCCGAAAGTCGCAGTTGGTCGTGTCCTTATAACCGAAACACTTGGGATATGCCAAGCTTGTATTTTACCATTGTCACAAAATGGACATGGCAATTCTTCATAATCGCCTCTCATAAATTAAGACTTGACTTATAGATTATTAAGTTATCACCCGAATGCGACATTTCTAACTATCACCCTTAAATGAGCCAGAACCCAAAAAAGATAGTTTTAAATACTTTTCGGTATATTATTTATTTACTTTACTGTAAAAGGAAAATACTCACTAAAGAGTGATAAAATATGCCAAAAAGGAAATCAACAAGGGTATTACCAAGATGTCCTGAATGTGGTGGTTATAGATTTATTGAAGACCCTTCTAGGGGCGAATTGATCTGCGCAAAATGTGGTCTAGTTTTGAAAGAGGATATTGTTGACACTGGTCAAGAATGGAGAGCATTCGATTCTGAGCAGATGAGCAGAAGAGCGAGAGGTGGAGCTCCTTTGACTTTCACAAAGCACGACAAAGGCTTAACTACCGAAATCGGAAAGGGTTTGGGAGAGCTTTACAAAGTGCCTGCAAAGAAAAGAGCTCAATACTACAGATTGACTAAATGGCACAAGAGACTGATAAAATCTAAGGATAGAAATCTTTCTTTTGCTCTATCCGAATTGCAAAGAATCGTTTCATTTTTGAATTTACCTAGGAGCATACACGAGAGAATTGCAAGATATTACGAGGATGCGGTTAACAAGGGTTTGGTAAGAGGGAGAAGCATCGAATCTGTTATAGCAGCTCTAACCTATACTGTTTCTAGAGAGTTTGGTAGTCCAAGAACTTTGGACGAGATCTCTGAAGCTTCTGGTGTGGAGAAGAGGGAGATCGGAAGAACTTACAGATATATTGCAAGGGAATTGTCGATAAGGATTTTGCCAGCAGACCCTGTGACATTTGTGCCAAGATTCTGTTCAATGCTTGGATTGAGCGATAGGGTTCAAGCAAGGTCTGTTGAGATTTTGAAGAAAGCCAAAAAGCATGACATAACTTCTGGCAAAGGACCTACAGGCGTAGCTGCGGCTGCGATATACATTGCATGTGTTTTGGCAGGAGAGAAGAGAACCCAGAGAGAGGTTGCAGATATTTGTGGAATCACTGAGGTGACCATACGTAACAGATATAAAGAGCTTGTAGAAAAGATGGGGATTGAGGAAGAAGTAGAGAAGAAAGCAAAAGAAGAATAAACCTTATTATCTCTTTTTTAATATCTCTAACGCATTTTTCAGTTGTAAAACCATCCTTCCTTCTTCTGTTATTTCCCATAAAACTTCTCTGCTCTTTCTTTTTCTTTGCACTAAATTCTTCTTTTCTAATAAAAGTAAACTTTCGTTTAATATTGTAAAGAAAGATCTATTTAATAACTTGGCTATTTCTATAGCTCTTTTTGGACCACTCTCTACCAATATTTTTAATGTTAAAAATTTTCCTTCGCCTTTTCGGAACTCTTCTTTCTTGAAATTCTCGATACCTTTATTGAATGCGTTGAATTTGTTGGGATTTATTTTACAAAGTTCCCAGGTTTTGAAAATCTTAAAATTAGATAATCCAGTTACAAGCACACACTCCATACCTCTTATCTCTTTATCCCTATCAGGTACTATCCCTAAGTTTTCTAGAAGTTTCCTTATAAACAATCTTTTATCTTTTTCTTTTCCAGCTATTGTAATTTCGGACAATCTGGATTCCTTAGATGTAAGACTTACGTTAGCCTCTGAAGCTATTATCCCACGCAACGTAGAAGCAGAAAAATTTTTTATTTTCAATGCATCGTTCTCAAAGTTTTCAAAGATTAATTGCACAATAGATGCTAACAGTACTGATGATATTTTAATATCTACTATAGGATTGTTTCTTTTTTCCAGTATTCTAGTTTTAAAGAAATTTTTTCTTGGTATGCACAGTTTTTTAGAAATGTCTTCTTCTATTTCATCAACCTTATCAGCTAGATTTGGTGGCATAGTTATAGCAACTCTAAATTTATTTGTTTCTAAACCAAAGCACTCTTTGGCAAATTTAAGAAAATAAGTTTGAACCTCTAAGTTGATGTTCGAAAAACCAAAAATTCTATTTTTTCCTCCTTGTAATTTTATTCCATCTCCAAATCTCAACCCCAAACCCTCGAATAAAAGATCACAAATCGGAATAAATCTTCTAATCACTATTGTTTTAGCATTTCCGCCCCTTGCAGAATTTTTATCGACAGAAATTTCAATTCTCTCTTTATCTACTTCTTTCCAAAGAATCTTCTTGCCACTAGGAAGAGCTTCTGGCAATAGCTTCACTACATCCACACATTGTTTTCCGTCTATTGTGAACTATCATCCCTTTCGCCTAAAATAAATTATTTTCTTATATGTACTATCTTTTTGGGACCTCACTTCCGATGAAGTTAGAAAATAAGCAAAAATAAGCCATATTTCATATAAACAGAAGTTTGGATTGGCTCATTTCACCTGAAAAATCTGTAGATTTTTCTGAAATCAACCTAGTAAAAAGGTTCTCAAAGAATGAAGTTCTTCACACAGCTTTCTGTACTTTTCTTTTGGTCCTGCAATATCCTCATCAAACATACCAACAAATATCTCATAAACCATGTCATGCAATTGATTCACATTAATAGTCTTCTGAAGTGCTAAAAAGATTTCCATTATCTCAGGATTATATTCATCAAGGGAGCATCCCATTTTTAATAGTTCTATAGGGTCATATCTATTTACAATAGCTCTTATCCTTTTTTTGGGACAATTTCTCTCTTGTCATATTGATACATACTTTAATTAAAAATATAAATAAAGAATTCGTTCGTTATGAACCTATTCAAGTGGTTATTTTCTAGCTCTTTTGTCACAGAAGATTTTTAATTTCATTTTTTCTTCAATTTCTTTTTCTCTAAGCTTGTGCTCTTGAATTTTTTCCTTGTCAAAGATGTGAATCACTTGATGCCCCAATTCTACTAAATGATGAGAAACATATTTCCGATGACATTTCCAGAAAAATCTCTCCGAACACATTATTACCGCAGTTTTATTATCAACTATTTCTAAAAGTTTTTTTATTGCATTATAAAACTCTTCTGTTTGAGAAAAAGTTAAATATCCCTCCTTTCTGAATCCTCCTAGTTCTGGGAAGTGGATATATTGAACATTGCTCTTTGGCAGTTCTATCTCAAGAGTTTCTTTGTTGAAATGAGGGAATTTCTTGCTTCCCGGCAGTTTCCTTATGTCTATGAGCAGTTCTATGCTGTAATGTTTTAGAATATCGATGAATTCTTCTAAACTTCTTGTGCTGTGACCTATTGTGTAAATTTTCATATAAATTGTTTATACTTTCTCCCATAATTTTTTAATTTTTTCTCTGGATTTTACAGCATCTTTTTTATTCGTAAAAACTTCAAAAGTAA